>Ga0210387_10001715_pt1 | contig 16595 bp, 14 predicted proteins | sample IncBWC7OmetaG_FD_160108 | JGI IMG/M metagenome (GOLD analysis project Ga0210387, IMG submission 160108) | Forest soil microbial communities from Barre Woods Harvard Forest LTER site, Petersham, Massachusetts, United States - Inc-BW-C-7-O ...
AGCCGAGCGTCGCTACTCGTTGGGTCGACATACAGCGCAATGCGATCGAGCAGCTTGCGGCGCGCGGCAGCGTTCGCATTCACTAGCTCGACGTCGCCGGGATGGAAGACGACTGCCGGCGTCCGTGTGGCGTAGCTCGCGAGGCGCTCGGGCTTCTTGCCATCGAGAAGCACGCTGCGTTCCTTGTGACCGAGCACAGCGCGTTGTTCGCGCACGTGATCGCCGTCCTGCACCCGAGCCCGCACGCTCGCAAACTCGTGTCCCTCCTGGATCAATGTTTCGAGCTTCTCGGCGCGGAAACTGCGAGTAACAGCCACGAAGTACAAGGCTTCGAGCAAGCTCGTCTTGCCCTGCCCGTTGTCGCCTGAGATCACGTTCAGCCCCGGCGCAGGTTCGAACTCGATCTGCGTGAGGTTGCGGAAGGAACGTGCTGAGACGTTCAAGTACCGAATGCGCGCCGTCACAGCTTGCCTGGCGGAGCGCGGCGCGTCAGATGCGCATCGGCATGATCACGGACAAATAAGAGCCCGCGGTCTCTTTTGCTGGGCGAACCACCGCAGGATCGAGCTCACCGCTCACAGCCAGCTCGATCTCGTCGCCGTCCATCGCGGAGAGTACGTCGAGGAAGTAGCGGGCATTGAAGCCGACTGTTAACTCGGGACCATTGTAGTCCACGCCGACTTCGTCGAAGCCTTCACCGCTGTCCGGGCTTTCGCTCTCGAAGCGCATCTTGCCGCCAGATAGTGTCAACTTGATGCCTCCCGTCCGATCGCTGGCAGCAACGGATACCGCGCGTAGCGCGTCAGCAAGCGCCAGTCTGGGCGCGCGCACGCGCTGCTCGCTGTGCTCCGGGATGACCTGCTGGTAGGGCGGAAACTGAGCGTCCACCAGCTTCACGCTGAATTGGAAACCTGCCAGTTGGAAAAAGGCGTTGGGGCCGCTTTGCGTGATCCGAATCTCATGCGCAGCTCCAGAGCTGTCAGCCTTGTCTTCCGAGAGTGCTTCGTCGCACAGCCGCTTTAGTTCGAGCACGCCCTTGAGCGGAATCAGCATCGTGGCAGAAGCGTGTTTGCCCGGCAAAACGGCTTCCATCTTCGACAAACGATGACCGTCCGTGGTCACCATGCGCACGCGATCGCCATCCCACTCGAACAGCGCACTGTTCAAATGCAGTCGTGTTTCGTCGGTAGAAATCGAGAAGTACGTGCCAGCGATCAGGGACGAAACCGTTGCGATCGCGAGCGACAACGGGGCCTGAGTTTCTTCCGGCTGCGGCAAGCTCGGGAATTCCTCGCCGGGGATGCCGTGCAACGTGAAGCGCCGCGAAGCACCGACAGCGCGGATGGTCGTGGCAGCGCCGCCTGACGTGACGATCGAGATCTGCCCGTCGGGCATCATTTTCACGCGCTCGAACAGATCGCGCGCACCGAGTGCGATCGCTCCGCCGCTCTCGACCTTCGCCGGGATCTTGCCGCTAACAGCCAAATACAAATCGGTCGCTGCCAAGCGAAGTTGATCGGTGCCGGAGACCTCGAGCAACACATTGCCCAACACCGGCATGGTGCTTTTCTTGTCTGCCACGCCCTGGCAGCGCGCGAGGACTCGGAGCAGGTCTTTCTTGGCGACGACGACGTGCATGGGGCGCTCACGTCTACCCGTGGATGCGCTGAGGCGCTAGGGGGCCGTCGGGGCTCTGATGATTCGGCCTAGTGGCCCAAATACTGTGCTTCGGAGGGCGCTGTCTGCTCTCTTCTATTCTCTTATATTTAATAAATAGATAGCAGTCTTAGTAGAGCCTGTGGAAATTGTGGATACTCGGGTAAGTCGCTAATTTCATTAGGTAAATTCACCCTGTCGCTGTGGATTTCAGCGGGACGCCGATCTGGGCGACCGTGGGACAACTGGCCTCACCGGGCCCTCCACAGCTGAATCACCCGGGAGTTCCAGAGGTTTTTCCCCAGCCTTTCCCGGTGGCGTGGTGCCCCGTTTCGGGGTGATTCAACCCCGTTCTGAGGCTGACTTTGAACGTTTGCGTGAGCCACTCGCGCTCGATTTTCGACTCGCCCGTGCGGGCTCTGACACCGCTCCCAAGCGCGCGACCGCGTCGATCAGGCGACTGCGGCTTTGCTCATACGAGCGGGGACCGATGCGTTCGGCACGCCGTGCCGCCTCCAAGGCCACTAGCTCACGTAGCAGCAGCTCTCTCGCCTTCTTCTTGTCGGCCGCTGCGCTCTTGCCGGCGCCAGCGTCGTCGAACGCACCACGAGCAGCGAAGACTCCGCCAATGCCGAACCCGAACGCGATCAGCACTGCGATCCAGCGTCCAGGGCCAGCCACGGGGATACCAGAGAGCGTGGCTACGAAATCTTTGATCTCTTCATCTCGTCGGCGCAGTTGTTTCACTGCGACGAGCACGCGTTGACCATTGTTGTTGGTCGTCGCAACAGGTCGATCGAAGCCATCAACGTCCAGGTTCATCGCCGATGACGCCTCGGCGATCACCCGCATCTCCGCCACGTGAGGCGGTAGTCCGACGTGAAATACTGCGGAGTCATCGCCCGTTTTCGGGAGTTGGAAGCGGAATGAAACCTCGTTCTGGCCGGGAGAAAACGTGCCTTTGAGCCTCGCGCCGACACCTTCGACTTGTTCGAAGCGAACGTCGGTCATCGAGTCTTGAGCCTTAAACGCCTTGAAGCCGTTGGGCAGCCGCATCACGACGTCTTGTGGGACCCAAGTCACGAGCCCGACGTTGAAGACTCGGAATAGGACCTCGAACTGAAAGACGTCGTCGCGCGTCTCGACATAAAGATAGCCGCGCATGCCGACCATCGCCGACTCGATGTTCCCGGTCGACGGGTAGACGTGCAAAACCACGTGTTGACCCATGTCTTGACGCAGATTGAACGGCGCCGACGAGTAGCTGGCAGGGCCTCGCTGCACGGTGACGCGGTACGCATGATCGCTGCCGCCTGTCAGACCTGAGAAACGCGCGGTGCCAGTGGCGTCGGTCTGAGCGAAGCGCTCGGAGCGTGACTCACCCTCGGCGATGCGTTGGAACAGAATCCCGAGTCGCACCTGATTGCTCGCAAGCGGTAGTCCGTGCTCGTCCAGGATTGTGGCCGAAATCGAGCCTGCAGCGAGCGCGGGCGTGGCCTCGCTCAGATCGGCGGGCGGCTCGTTGATTCCCGGGTGTCCGGGCGGCATGGCCGCTTGCGTGTTGCCGTCTGCTTCGGTCTGCGAACTGCCATGCGCGGGTGGCGCTGAGCTCGCGCTGGCGGTGGGCGACTTGACGGGAGGCGCTGCACTCGAGCTGGGACGGGCCGCTGCAGCGGAGCTCGTTGAAGACGCAGGCGTTGCGGCCTGTGCGGTGTGTGTCGGCAACGCCGCGCACAGCGCGAGCGCAATGCAATGCCGCCAAGCGTTCACGACTCGACCTCGGGAGCAGCGCCGCACACCGGGCATTCGCTGTCAGCCTGCGGGTAGCGCGCGGGGCAGACCGTACACAGGCGCTCGTCCAAAGCTGCCATGGCCGCGCCGCAACCTTTGCAAAAGCGCGCGTCGAGCTCATTTTTGATGTGACACGCGGTGCACTCGCGCAGCGGTTTTCTGGCCGTTTTCTGCGCAACTGGCGCCTCGTGCTCGGGGCTGCTCGTGGCTTCCACGGTGGCGGTCTGCTCGGGCTTGTCGGAGCTCGGCTCTTCGACGTCTGCGGCGCGCTGCAGTTTGCTCACGCGCCGCTCGACCTCGCGCTCGACCTGCTTGCGTGCCTCCGCTAAGTTCTCATCCAAGTCGCGGATCAGACGCTTGGCTTCTGCGCGGTAGCGGGCGGAGTACTCGTGATAGTCTTCTTCGCTGATCTTGCCGACGCTGCGCTCATAGTCGAGATCCTTCAGCGCTCGGAGTACGGCGCGCTTCTGCTCCTCTTCGGCGGAGCGCGTACCCATGCTGAAGGCTTCTTCGAACGACAGCTCGGATTCGCCGGCTAAGGCCTGCACGCTGCTCCACAAGAGCCAGATCACGAGCAACAGCGCGCCCGCAGCGAGCGTCAGCACGACGAGCTGCACGCCGTAAAGTGTGCCGAGAACGACGGCAATGAGCAGTATGGCGAGCGGCCCGGCCCAGCGGACCAGCCTCATGGAGGGCGAGCGGTCGTTCATCCGTCAGTCGCGCGGGCTTTTAGCACTATCTCGCCGACGCCGTCCGAACGAGACGATGGACCCCAGCCCCAAGCCGATGAGACCGGCGGCTGCTAGCCCCGAGATCGGCAGGCGTCGGGAGCTCGCTGCCGGTGCGATTTGCGCCGGGCGGGCGGCTTGCGGTGCCGGCCGCTCGTGGGCGTAGGCCATGCTCGGAGCCATTGCGATCCACACGGCGAACGCCGTGCCGGCGGCGACACCGGCTCCAGCCCTCACGTACGACCATGCGCCCACCTCACCGAAGCTCAGCTCGGGGAACAGCGAGGTGACTGTGCCCGCAATCAGGATCAGCAGCCCCATCCAAATCCACGAGACTAGGGGATTCACATGGAACTGGAAGGTCGCGCGTTTGGATTGCGGATCGATCGTTCCGACCACCGTATACAGGTCTTCATGCAATGAGCGGATCATGCTCACTTCGGTCGTCGGGCCATCGGGCTGAGATTGGTAGAAGAACTTAGCCGGACTCACGTGGCCGAGGTGCTTGCCTGCACGCACGACGTCGATATCAGCGAACAACATGCGCTTCTCGATGTCTGATTGCTCTTCTGCGCTGCAGCGCGGGTTACCCGGACACATGCGCGAGCCGAGGTAGGTGAGGTCATACTGGCCGATTTTGTAGTGATCGCCCGGCATCATCGCGGTTTCGCGATCGATGTTCCACGCCGTGCCCGTGAAGCCCAGGAACATGGACACGATGCCGAGGTGCACGATGTAGCCACCGTAGCGGCGACGATTTTTCTCGACCAGCCGGAAGAGAGCGGTGAGCGTTGATTCTTCATCGCCCCGCTTCAGCGCAGCGGCGCGCCGAGCGTTCACACCGCGCACGAATTCTTGGACGATGACCGCCACGTTGAAGGCGCACAAAGCGATGATCACAGCCGGCAACGTCGAGCCGATCTTTTGGATCACGATGCCGATTACGCCGGGATAGAACGCGTCGCGCGGCACCAACGGCGGGTAGCCGAGCGATTTCCCGAAGGCGGCGTGCAGGACGACCATGGCAAACATGGCAATGAGCGGCGCGCGGAACGCCTTCTTGATCGACTGGCCGCTCGTCTTCCTCCAGCCGAAGAGCGGCGCCAAGCCCATCAAAGCGAAGATCACCAGACCAATCGGGCCCATCCAGCGATTGAAATGCGGTGGCCCGACTGTGGCGCTCTCCCCCCAAAGCTCGCTGATCTTTGGGTACATCGTGGAGACCAAGATGAAGGTCATCCCGCCGAGCAGTGCCCAGTTGTTGGCCACGAACATGGCCTCGCGGCTGGCCGCCGCTTCGATCTGACCTTTGCTCTTCAGGTCCGGCAGACGCCACACGATGAGTCCCAGGCTAGCCCCGAGGATGACGCCCATGAACCAAACGAAGTACGTACCGATGCTGCTTTGAGCGAAGGCATGCACGCTGGTGATGATGCCGGCGCGCGTCAGGAAAGTGCCGAAGATGGTCAGGAAGAACGTGAGACAGATCAAGAACACGTTCCACACACGGAGCATGGGCCGGCGCTCCTGAATCATCGTAGAATGCACGTAGGCCGCTGCCGTAAACCAAGGCAGGCAAGCCGCGTTTTCGACCGGATCCCAGGCCCAAAAGCCACCCCAGCCGAGCTCTTCGTAGGCCCACATCATGCCCAGCACGTTGCCGATGGACAGGAACAGGAACGCGAACAGCATCCACTTGCGCACCGCGACGACCCATTCGTTGTCCAGGCGGCGCGTGACCAACGCGGAGACGCAAAACGCAAATGGCACCGAGCAACCGACGAAGCCCATGTACAGGCACGGCGGGTGGATGATCATCCAATAGTTTTGCAGCAGCGGATTCAGGCCTTCGCCGTCGGGGCGTGCGCCGGCGATGGTGGTCTCGAAGGGATTGGCGGCGAACAGCATCAGGATCGCGAAGAAGCCGACGATCAGCATGAGCGTCGCAATCACGTACGGCTGAAGCTCGCGATAGCGCCCCTTCAGCCACACCACACAGGCGGTGACGTACCCGGACAGGAGCAGCGACCACCACAGCAGCGAACCGTCTTGGCCGCCCCAGAGCGAGGTGAGTAGGTAAGCGGTCGACATGCGCCGGTCGCTGTAATGAGCGACGTAGCGAATGCGAAAGTCGTGCGACACGAACGCGTACGACAGCAGCAGGATGGCGAACAGCACCAAGGCCGACGTCGAGTACGCGCCGAGCCGCGCGGCCTGGAGCAGGCGTGGACGCCCGCGACCTGCAGCGAGTGCGACGGCAAATGTATATGCAGCGGAGACGAGAATCGCGTACACGATTCCAGTCCCCAACTCAGGGAGTGATTGCCACATCAGGGTGGCGGGAGCTTAGCGCGAAGACCTGGGCAGGGCACTAGTGGTGCCGGCCAGCGCAGGCTGGCGCTGCCGGGTCACTCGGATTTGTCGGTGACGCTGGTTCCGACCAGATCACCGTGACAAACGCTGCGGATGTTGCCGCGAGCCATACGGAAAACGCGGATCGGTAGGCCGTTTTCACGGCACAGAGCGACAGCCGTCGAGTCCATGACCCCCAAGTGGTCATTCAGGAAGCGGTCGTAGCTCACGTTGTCGAGCAGCTTGGCATCCGGGAACCGGCGCGGATCGCGATCGTACACGCCGTCCACTTTCGTCGCCTTCAGTAGGCAGTCCGCGTGGATCTCCATGGCGCGCAGCGCGGCTGCGGTGTCGGTGGAGAAATATGGGTTGCCTGTCCCGGCGGCAAACACGACCGCGTGACCGCGGTCGAGATGGCGAATCGCACGCCGGCGAATGTACGGCTCGGCGAGTTGCTTGATTTCGATCGCCGTCATCACGCGTGTCGGCACGCCACAACGTTCGAGCGCGTCTTGCAGGGCGAGCGCGTTGATCACGGTTGCGAGCATGCCCATGTAGTCGCTCTGCGCGCGGTCCATGCCCTCGCTCGCGCCGCGCAGTCCGCGGAAGATGTTACCTCCGCCGACGACTAGACCGATTTGCACGCCCGTCGCGTGAACCTCCGCGAGCTCGGCGGCCGTCGATTTGAGCGTTGCGGTGTCGATGCCCGAGCCGCCTTCTTTGCCGCTCAGCGCTTCGCCGCTCAGTTTGATAATGACGCGGCGGTAACGAAGCTTTCCGGTAGACTCTTCTTCCACGGCGCGACGCGTACCGCTGCCCGACAACGCGCGCAATGGCGCTTTCGCTGGGCCCGTAGTATTCCGGACGTCCTCCGTATGCGGGCATTTTTGCGCTTCATTCATCGCCGTCGGCCAGCCGCGTTGTTTTTTGTGGCAGTCGTGAGCGCCTGTCATGGAAACCATAAGACATCGCCGGCGCCGGGTGAGTCTGCCAGCGCCGAGCCTGGCAAGCTGACGCCCGAGCTGGCACGGCAGGTGCTCGCCAAAGTCGGTGACCGCGAGATCACTCTCGGCGAGTACGCTGAAACGCTCGAGCGTATGGATCCGTTCGAACGGCTCCGCTATCAATCACCGGATCGGCGCAAGCAACTTCTGAATGAGATCATCCAGGTCGAGCTGCTGGCCGAAGAGGCGAAGCGGCGCGGTTTGGACAAGCAGCCAGAGACTCAAGAGCGGCTGCGTCAGATGCTGAAAGAAGAGTTGTTGCGTGACGTGCGACGGGAAGTGCCTGGCCCGAGCGAGATCCCCGAAGCCGAGGTGCATGCGTACTTCGACGCGCATCACGATGAATTCAAGGAGCCCGAGCGGCGCCGTGTTTCGCATTTGGTGTTGGCCAATGAAGCGGCAGCCAAGGCAGCCCTGCAAAAGGCGCTCGGCGCGTCCGCGAGCGAGTGGGGCAAGCTCGTCTCCGATGTTTCTCTCGATAAACCGCCGAAATCCACGGGTCCGACGCCGGGTGAGCTGGCGGGGGACTTGGGCATCGTCGGACCGCCCGGACATCCGCGTGGCGCCAATCCACGTGTGCCCGAAGCGCTGCGCGCCGCGGTCTTTCAAATCGACAAGGTCGGCGGGGTGCTAGACCACGTAGTGCCTGATGGCGGACAATTTCACATCGTGCGCATGACCGGCCGCACAGAAGCGCGGGATCGTTCCTTTCAGGACGCAGAGCGCACGATTCGAGTGGCGCTGGTGCAACAGCGCATTCGCGATCGCGAGGACCAGTTGGAACAACAGTTGAGGCAGCGTTTCCCGGTGACCATCGACGACCAGGCGCTCGCCCAAACGAACGTCCCCCCAGCGGACAGCGGCAGCTCGGCGCCGCCGGCCACGAGCGCGCGATGAGCGGTTCGATCCCGCCCGATTCGGGCGAGCAAGAAGTAGCGCCGCCTGACCCGACCGGCCTCAGCATTTTGCCCGATATCGACGAGCAAAATTGGGGCTCTCAGCTGCGCAACGCCGTGCGAACCGTGAAGGGGCTCAGCGAAAAACTGCTGCTCTCCGCCGAGGAGCTCGCCGGTGCAAGTGCTGCAGAGCGCGCGGGTTTACCGATTTCGGTGACACCGTATTACTTGTCGTTGTGCGACGTGCACGACCCCAATTGCCCGATCCGCAAACAGGTCGTACCGCACGCGCTCGAGGGTCGAAGCGTGCCCGGTGACCTTCGCGATCCGCTCGGTGAAGAGGCGCACGAGGTCGCCCCCGAGTTGATCCAGCGTTACCCCGATCGCGCATTGCTCCTCGTGACCGATCGCTGCGCCGTGTACTGCCGGTTTTGCACGCGCAGTCGCATCGTCGGCAATGGCGGAGGTCCGCGCTCCGAGCTGAGGCTGATGCCGGCCTTCGAATATCTGCGGACGCACCCAGAGATCCGCGACGTAATCGTGAGCGGCGGCGACCCGCTGGCCATGAGCACGAACCGCATCGTGCGTGTGCTCACCGCGCTCCGCTATATCCCGAGTGTCGAGACGATTCGTATCGCAACGCGTATGCCCGTCGCGCTGCCACAGCGCATCACTCGCGAGCTCGTGCAGGCGCTCCAGCCGTTTCATCCGATCTGGGTCATGACGCACTTCAATCACCCGAAGGAGCTGACCGCGCTCGCGCGCGAGGGACTGCGGCGGCTCGTCGACGGCGGCTTTCCCGTGATGAATCACAGCGTGCTCCTGCGCGGCGTGAATGACGACAGTGCCGTGCTGACAGAGCTATTCCGCGGCCTCGTGCGCGAACGTGTGAAGCCGTACTACTTGCTGCAGACCGATCCGGTGCGCGGCACTGGGCATCTACGCACGCCGCTCGACACGGGGTTGCGTATCATGGAGGAGTTGCAAGGCCGTCTGAGTGGCATCGCGCTGCCGAAGTTCATCGTGGATACGCCGGGCGGTCTCGGTAAGGTGCCAGTGCATCCGAATTACATCGTGTCGCGGGGCAACGGCGTGACGCGCTTCCGGACTCACCGCGGTGTAGAGGTCGACTACATCGATCCGCCGGAGTAGCTGGCTTCCGCAGTTGGTTTGCTGGTCACGCGTCGCCCCGCGTCGCGTCATAGCCTTCGGCGTCGGATTGCGCAGACCGAGCAGTGTCGCCGAAGGCTGCGGCGAGCCGGCTCGCCACGCGTGACCATCCAAAAAGGTCCGACGGAGAGAAGCGCGCGCTACAGCGGGATATTGCCGTGCTTTTTAGGCGGATTTCGATCGCGCTTCGTAGCAAACAACGACAAATAATTGGCAAGCCGCGCGCGCAGGGTGCGCGGCTCGATCACCTCGTCGATGAACCCGAGCTCGGCTGCGTGGTACGGGTTGGCGAAGCGCGCGCGGTACTCGTCGACGAACGCGGCGCGCGCGGCCGCTTTGTCCGGCGCCGCCTCGATGGCCTTTTGATAAACGATGTTCACGGCGCCGTCCGGCCCCATGACGGCGACTTCCGCGCTGGGGAACGCGAGGTTTACGTCCGCACGGATGTGTTTGCTGTTCATCACGTCGTAAGCTCCGCCATAAGCCTTGCGGGTGATGACCGTGAGCTTCGGAACCGTGGCCTCGCAGAAGGCGAACAGCAGTTTTGCGCCGTGACTGATGATCCCGCGATGCTCCTGCTCGACTCCCGGCAGAAACCCGGGCACGTCCACGAAGGTCACGAGCGGGATGTTGAAGCAGTCGCAGAAGCGCACGAAACGCGCGGCTTTCACGCTCGCGTCGATGTCGAGCACTCCGGCGAGCACTGCTGGCTGATTGGCCACGATGCCAATCGGGCGCCCACCAATGCGTGCGAAACAGGTCAGGATGTTCTTGGCGAACGCTTCGTGCGCCTCGAGGAGGTATCGATCGTCGACGACAGCCCGGAGCACGTCCAGCATGTCGTAAGGCTTGTTGCTTTCACTCGGCACGATGCCGTCGAGCTCCGGCGCATCGCGGTCCGTCGGATCGGTGTGTGCGCGCCGCGGCGGGTCTTCCGTGTTGTTCGACGGCAAGAACCCGACGAGCTCCCGGATGCGCGACAGGCAGAGCGCGTCGTTCGCGGCCGTGAAGTGACAGACGCCACTCGTGGCGGCGTGAGTGCTGGCGCCGCCGAGCTCTTCTTTGCTCACTTCCTCATGGGTCACCGTGCGGATCACGTCCGGACCGGTGATGAACATGTAGCTGGTCTTCTCGACCATGAAAACGAAATCGGTGATCGCGGGCGAGTACACGGCGCCCCCTGCGCACGGTCCCAAAATGGCGCTAATTTGCGGCACGACGCCGCTGGCGAGCGTGTTGCGCAAGAAGATGTCGGCATAGCCGCCGAGTGACTCGACGCCTTCTTGAATTCGTGCGCCGCCCGAATCATTGAGGCCGATGATGGGCGCGCCGACGCGCAACGCATGATCCATTATTTTGGTAATCTTCTGCGCGTGCGCTGCGCCGAGCGAGCCGCCGAAGACGGTGAAGTCTTGCGCAAACACGAACACTGGCCGCGCGTCTATCGTACCCTGGCCGGTTACGACGCCGTCGCCGAGTACGCGGTGCTCCTGCATGCCAAAGTCCGTCGCGCGGTGCGTGACGAAGCGGCCAATTTCGACGAAGCTTCCCGGATCTAGCAGGAGCTCGATGCGCTCGCGCGCGGTGAGCTTGCCGAGCGCGTGCTGCTTGTCGATGCGCGCTTGCCCGCCGCCGAGCTTGGCTTGCTGGTCGAGCTCAGCGAGGCGTTGCGACTTGTCGGATGAGGTCAATGGAAATCCACTTTGCTAGAGGGCGAGCTTGAGCACGACCAAGAAGACGATCAGCGCGAGGCCAGTACATGCTAGCCGCACGCCCTGGGCCGCGCGCGCGCGATCGTAGCTGCTCAGTGCATGGCGCTGTAGCTCGCAGCGTAGGGTGAGCGCGTCCGCGTGCTTCGTCGCCTGGCGGACGAGCTCGAGCGAGCCTTCTGTCCCCAAAACCGAGGTTTGCTCGGCCAGCGCCGCGCGACCCAAATCTGCAAGCGCGGCGCGGTGCCGCTCCTCGCTTTCGTTGAAGCCGCGACCACGCACGTCGAGCTCCTTTCGATAGTGCTCGGCCAACGCCTGCTTCTTGCGCAGCGCATGGCGTTCGCGCTGGCGCGCTGCGTCGAGTCGAGCGGTCGCTTGAGTGAGGCACGCTTCGGCCTGTTCGAGCTCGATTTTCGTGTGGTTCAGTTCTGACTGGGCGGCTTCCGCACGCTGCTTCAGAGCGGCGAGCTGCGTCGCTTCGGGCTCGGGGATAGTTCCACCTTGCGGTCCGAGCTTTTGCTCGGCGACCTGCGTGACCGCCCGGCTCTCGATCAGCACTCGCTTGAGCTTGGCCTCGGCTCGCCGCGCCGCGGCCTCGCGATCGTCTCGCACGCGCTGCAGCGCGCGTTCGTGTTCTTGCTCAATCAGCCGCTCGCTGGCGATCGCGGTGAGCTCTGCATCGAGCGACGCCGTCTGGTTCGCGAGCTCCGCGTTGACCGACGAGAGCGCTTGATTGCGCGCTGAGGCGACTTGCTCGAGCCTGACCAGTGGTCTCACCAATCGCGAAAATTGCGGGAGTTTGTCAACCTCCGAGCGCACGGCTCGACCTAACTCGACCAGTGCATGGCACTGCTCAGCGTCAGCGCGCGCGCGCTCGATTTCGAGCACGCCGAGGACACGTCTGAGCTCGCGTTGTCGGGTGAACACGCGGAATGCGTAGGCTGGGGTCAGATACACGCTCTTCGGTGGCTCAGCGTAAGCAGCGATGGTCGCGACCTGCACCGGATCGATCGCGAGCGGGTCGCGCGCCGGAGGCGCATCGTGCTCGAGGTCGACCGCGGCGAGCGCCTCGAAGCCCTTACGCGCAGCAACTTGGACCGCCTCGTGCGCCCTGGCGTCGTCGAGCTCGATGCTGGGGCTGCCCGCGAATACGTCCTCGTCGAATGAGTTGTGCGCTCCGGCGCTGCGTCCCGGCGCTTGGGGCTTGGCCGGCAGTTTCGCCGCTGAGCGCGGCGGGGGCTCGAGCTCGAGGTCGGGCACCTCGAAGGGCGGCAGCGCTGGTTTCGGAGACTGAGAGTCACCCATCATCGACCGCTTCAGGAGATCCGGAGGAATGTGCCAAGAATGTACTCCGGATCCGTGGAACGTCGCAGGCCAAGCTCCAGCGCTTGCGGCGGTGCTCGGCGCTTGGCAGGTGCCCCGGGCTGCGCTATGCCCTCCTTCGTCACTGAGATCTGTGGGTCCGCCGACAGCGCAGCTTGAACCCCGCCAGGCCCGGAAGGGAGCAACGGTAGAGAAAAGCGGGTGTGGCGGGCCCTCCAACCTTCCGTCTTCCAGCACGGTCCGAGCGGAAGGTCGTGACAGGGTGATGGGCGTCGAGCCGTGCCTGGACGTGACTAGACGCCGAACATCTCGATGCTCGCGCCATTGTGCGCGAGCGGTGCGTCGAGCGCGTAGTGAAGCAAGGTGCGCGCGACGTCATCGGGGCTCATCCGCGCGGGAAAGCCGCTGCCCGCGAGCATCTGCGTGTCGACCGAGCCGGGCAAGACCGCACACGTCATGAGCCCGCTGTCCGCGAGCTCTTCGGCCAAGCTCTTCATGAAACCCACGATGCCCCACTTCGTCGCGCAGTAGGCGGCCAGCTTGGCAGTCCCGAGTGTCGAGGAGATGCTCGCCACGAAAATGATTCGTCCGGCGTGGCGCGCGCGCATGGCCGGCAGGAGCGCGCGCGTCAGCACATAGGGTGCGGTCAGGTTGACGCGCACGTGCTCTTCCCAAGACGCGAGCGTCGTATTCTCGATGCTCGTGCGTGCTGCGATGCCCGCATTGTGGATGAGCGCGTCAGGCGGCCCGCTCGTGCGCAGAAATTCACCAGCCGCTTTTTCGACCTCGCTCGCAACGGACAAGTCGGCAGCGAGCTCGACGACCCGCCGAGCCCCGTTTTTCAGGCATAAGTCGACGGTTTCTCGTTGTTCCTTCGAGGGCCGCCCGAGCAGGCCCAACTCGGCGCCGCGCGCTGCCAGGGTGACAGCCGTGGCGCGACCGATACCGCGGCTGGTGCCCGTGATCAGTACGCGCGTCATGTGCTGGTTCGCGCCCGGCCGAGCGCGAGCGCAATCTCTGGCAGGGCGTCGGGTGCTGCGAATTCGCCGGCTCGCGCCGATGTCCGCACCAGTGCTTGTGCTTGACGTTCACCGCGAGCGCGCAGGCAACCATGCTCGAGCTCGAGCTCGCAGTAAGCGCCGCGCGCGCCCGCGTGCTCGACAAGCGCCGCGACCACGTTCTGTGCGATCGCTTCTTGTAGCGTGAGCCGGCGTGCGAACGCGTCGACGAGGGCCGCGATAGTGCCGATGCCGAGCAGGGCGCTGCCCGGTAGATACACGACGTTTGCTCGGCCCAACGCGGGCAATAGGTGGTGCGGGCAGGTGCTCGCGACCGCTATCTCGGTGACTGCCACCGCTCCGGATTTGACCGCCGCGGACACGGCGCACGAGCCCTTTCGAATCAGCTCGCGCACGTCGACCATGTGGCCCCGCAGTAGGTCGTCAGTGAACGCTTCGGTGACGCGCTGGGGTGTCTCTGCCAGCTCCGCATGTTCGCGAGGATTGAAGCCGAGTGCGTTCAGGAAATCCGAAATGGCGCGCTCGGCGGCTTCACGATTGACGGGCATGGCCGAACGGTTCCGCGACTAGTTCAGTAGGTGCCGTCGCACGTCTGCAGTCAACGGCCGGCGACCGGGGTAACCAGACTCGAGATCATGATAGTAGGCGAGTGTATCTTCACCGTAGCGCCAGCACAGCCAGACCAACTTCTCGCCGATACGCCCGTAAAAGTCGACTAAACCGATTTGCGGGTCCTTGATCACGCCGCCCATGGTTTGGACGCGTGCCCAGCCGGCCTCGTAGCGCTCGATACGCTTCTTCAGGTCGCGCTTCAGCTTGAGCACTTCCGGCCGATCGTCGGCACCGGCCTCGAGGGATTCCGGTGTGGCGCCAGATAGACGCGTGAGCTCGGCTAGGCCGTGCTCGATGTCGCTTTGCTCTCGGAGTTGATCGCCAACGAGATCGGAGAGATCCGGAATCAGCGCGTTGACTTCGGAGATCGTGAAGACGCGTTGTGTGTTCATGAGCGAACTTCCCACAGCAATGTCCGCAAAGCTTAGCATCCCCCGAGCATGGTCAACAGCTTTTGGAGGTCGGCCGCGAGCTCCTGTGATTCGCGTGGAATTCCTGAAAATAGGCCGGGAATTCTGGGTGAAACAAGCGACCGAGTGCTGCCAAAAATGAGACGATTCAGGCCTGGGGCCAGAGAATAATGCCAAGCTTGGTCAAGAGAAAATCGGCAATCAGGATCGCGATCGAGATCACGACCACCGTGCGCGTGGTGCTATTGCCCACGCCGGCAGTGCCACCTTTGGTGGTCATGCCGAAATGACAGCCGACCAGCGCGATGATCGCGCCAAAGAACGGTGTCTTGAGCATGCCGGCCAGAAAATCGGACATGTTCACTGCCGACAAGGCACTGCGGAAGAAAAACGAGGAAGGCACGTCGAACTGCAAATCGGTGATCGCCATCGCGCCCGTGAACCCCAGCACCAAGGAAAACGCGGCGACGATCGGCAATACGATCACCGACGCCGCCAGGCGTGGCCAGACGAGCTTCTTCAGCGGATCTGCGCCCAACGCTCGGATTGCGTCGATCTGCTCGGTCACGGCCATCGCGCCGAGCTCGGCCGCCATACCCGAGCCGATGCGACCGCCGACGATCACCGCGGTCAGCGTAGGCGCGAGCTCGCGCGCGAAGCTCAGCGCGATAACCCTTCCGGTATATTCAAGGCCGCCGAATTTCTGCAACCCGAACGCGAATTGGACGGCCATCACCATGCCGATGAACACGCTGGTCACGACCACGATGCCGACCGATGCGACGCCCAGGGATTCGAGCTGCTTCACGATCGCGCGACCCTCGAGCGGGCGGCGGAAACCCGCGCGAATACTGCCCAGCAACATGTGCCAGATCACGCCGACGTGCTCGAAAAACCCGACTATCTGGTCGGCTTGACGCGTGACGAAGCTCGGCTCTGGCGGTGGCGGAGCGAGGCTCGGGCGGCCCGTCATGCTGGGACGGTTCGGCGGCTCGGCCGAAGCTTGCGGGTTGGATGGAGAGGACGCGACGTCCATGGCTCATTCGAGAGTAGCGAAGCCTTGCACGAAACCGTCGAAGGTGCCGACCGAGCTCGCCGCTCCGCCTTCGGCTGCGATGTACATGAAATCGTAGACGCAGCCGTTCTTCTTGAGCACGTACACCACGTAGTGCTTCTTCACGCCGTCGAGCGCAGCATTGATCTCGGTGCGCAGTGCTTCGCGACCGTCCAGGCTGAGCGGCTTTTGAGCTCCCAGGTCTCGATCGGTGAATTGTAAGAACAAGTGCTGCGTGAGCGAGCCGAGAGGAACATCGTCACCGTCGACGTGACAGCGCCCATTGATTGCCACGGTCGCGTTTGCAGGATCATCGCGGAAGGCGAGCAGCGCGTCGTCCACGTCGATCGGACGCCAGGCGCTCGGGATCTGTCCGACCCGAAAGCGCAGCTCGCCGTTGTGATAGACGCGACCGTCGAAGCCGGCGGACGCACAGCCGGCGCCCACCACGCAAACCAGAAGAGCGAGTGAAACTAAGCGCAAATGCCCGTGCCGCACCATGGACGCAGATGACCCTAGCATCAACCTCAGGCCACCGAGAGGCCGGTCGGGCCGAAGCCAGGATTCGGGCTAAAGTGCCGGAGCCATGCTGCCGCTGAGCGACCAGAACCCCACGCGCACGACTCCGTACGTGAACTACGCGTTGATCGCCCTCAACGTCTTCGCCTTCATCTACGAGTGGCTGCAGATTGCCGTGCACGGCGACAGCTTCGTCGTTTCTGGTTACGGCTTGGTCCCAACGCGGATTTGGGCCGACCCGTTCGGCGAAGGCTTCACCGTCTTCAGCAGCATGTTCATGCACGGCGGTTGGGGACACCTGGCCGGCAATATGCTTTTCCTGTGGATCTTCGGCGACAACGTCGAGGATGCG
>Ga0210387_10001716_pt1 | contig 16593 bp, 14 predicted proteins | sample IncBWC7OmetaG_FD_160108 | JGI IMG/M metagenome (GOLD analysis project Ga0210387, IMG submission 160108) | Forest soil microbial communities from Barre Woods Harvard Forest LTER site, Petersham, Massachusetts, United States - Inc-BW-C-7-O ...
GAAATTTTGACACTACCTCCGGTGCATCGGATCGATCATCGTCTTCGTTGTAAAGCGGAAGTCGCAGATCGCAAATCTCCATCGCGACCGTGTCGGGCAGAACGCTGCACAGCCCGATCAGCGTCGCGCGGGAAAAGGATGCTGCGCGAAGACTTCCGGGAATTCCGACTAGTTTGACCTGAGGCAAGATCAATTTTCCCGTTGTGAGAGGGTTTCGGTTGCTAGAGGGAGGCCGTTATTTCGGCCCTTGGCTCATTTCTCGTCTGTCGAGTGGCCAATATTTGATTTGCCCTGCGCCACTGACGTGGCGTCGATCCTGCGAAGCGTTTGAAAACGGTCGTGAAATGGGCTTGAGTCTGAAAGCCGACAGCGAAGGCGATCTCGAAGATCGGCATCTTGCTGTCTCTCAACAACTCCTTGGAACGCCGGATGCGCTGCCTGAGAACGAATTCGTGGGGTCGCAATCCTGTGGCGACCCGGAACTGAGAAGCAAAATGCATTCGGCTGAGCCCGGCGACGGCCGCCAGGCTCGGCAGGCTGACCTTGTTCGACAGGTTGGTATCGACATATTCGACGACCCGCTTCAGACGCCACTTCTGCAACGCTTGGATCGGCCGTCCATTAAAGTCTGCGTCGCCCGCGCAGTCCTCGCCTTGCGCCTGCGGCCCGGTGAGCCTGGCCGCTATCGCCAACCTCAAAGCCTGGGCGCAATACTCATCATGCTCAAGCTCAACAGTCTCCAGTGCAATGGAAAGGGACCTAACGATGTGGTCGCTGGATTCGTCTGCATTTATGAAAAGGGAAATCTGGCTGCTGCCACTCGTATCTTGCGCAGATTGATCGGCGGCTGGCGCGGCGACCGTCGTAAAAGATGATTGAGGATCGTACAGCCTCGCTCCGGTTCGATCGATAGGATTAAAGGCCAAAGTGCTGGGTTCGTACCGTGAGACTGACTTGATGCCGTTGGTCATGGGACCTCCGAGGATTGATCGGTTCCGGGATTGTCGTGTGTGCGGTTTATCTGCAGAAAATCCGGGCTGGCGGCCTTGCTCATCAAACGGTGCTTCACAAGCACGCACGCGCATATCTGGACGGACAGCGTCGAAAGCCTGCCGCCTCAGCAGCCCCTGCAGATTGAGCCAAGCGCCTTCTCGACTCTGGCTTCCTCTTGATCGAGGGCAGGACTGGTACCGAGCAACGGGCCACTCATAGGTCTGCCGATGCCGGACGATGAAAGCGCCGTGCCCGCCGAGTTGGTGCCAGGTGCAAAGGGGCTCGTGCCGAAGCTGCCGCCAGCACCGATCTGAGCCGCTCCCGTCATATGAGACATTCCCATGCCGCTCATTCCGCCCCGGGCGAATGCAACCGTGCTCGAAAGCGTAAGGCAAAACACGATAGCGATGACTAGTTGCGTTTTCATTTTCCGAAAATCCTCCGTGCGATGGGAATGATGTCGGAAGTCGCGAGTTCAGCGCCATCCCTACGGGAGTAGGTCTCACTGCATCGGAAAGATTCGAAGACCTATACGAAGGTAGGCGAGCCAAGCTGTAAGCGCGAAATCGCAGTCGCACCCAAGCCACCTGTCTGATTCAACCGAGCAGGCACGAGCACTAAATCAAATGTTATTGGGCATCAGCGGTGCGCTGCTTATTTCCTGGCCCAACTGCAAATGTTCACAGTTCGTGTATGGGGGCGCGTTACAAGCACATCCCATCCTGTCTGAAACTGGAGCGCCCTGGCGATTCAGTTGAGCCTGTCTCTTTCGATCCGGACCATTTTCGGAATACGGGAAATACAAAATGGCTATCGTTCGCTTTGCGCTGAGGTTTCCTCACACATTTTATGTGGTCGCTGCGCTGATATTGTTCCTGGGGATCAGCACGATCTATGCGATGCCGACGGACATTTTTCCGGAAATCAGGATTCCCGTAGTTACGGTGATCTGGCAGTACACCGGCCTGAGCACGCCCGAAATGGAGCAGCGCGTCACCACGTACAGCCAGTATTCGATCAGCGCGAATGTCAACGGCATCAAGAACATGGAAGCACAGACCCTGGACGGCTTGTCTATCCAGAAGATCTACTTCCAGCCCGACGTCAATCTCGACCTCGCCATCGCCCAGATCGTTTCGGCGACCAACTCGATTCGTGCATTGATGCCGCCGGGAATCGAACCTCCGATCGTCGTGCAATTCAACGCGTCGAGCGTTCCCGTCCTACAACTCAGTCTGAGTTCGGACAAGCTGAACGAACAGGAACTTTACGACTTCGGCATCTATCGGGTCCGGCAACAACTGGCCCCGGTCCCTGGCGTCACACTGCCGACTCCTGCCGGCGGAAAGTATCGTCAGATCATGGTCGACATCGATCCGGACAAGTTGCTTTCCAGGGGCCTCACGCCACTCGACATCGTCAATGCGGTCAACACTCAAAATCTGACACTTCCATCCGGGACCGCAAAAATCGACAATAAACAATATACGGTCCGCACCAATGCGACACCGCAGACGATCGACGACCTCAACATGATGCCGGTCAAGTTCATGAGCGGGTCGACCGTCTTCCTGAAGGATGTGGCGCAGGTGCGCGACGGGTCGATGGTGCAGCAAAATATCGTGCGGGAAGACGGCCGCCGCTCGGTCCTGCTCAGCGTCATTAAGAATGGCAACGCCTCGACTCTGGCGGTCGTCAACGGCGTCAAGCAGGCTCTGAAAAACATACAGGCGGCTGCACCGGCGGGTATGAAGATCACTCAGCTGTTCGACCAATCTGTCTTCGTTACTGCCGCGGTGCAGGGTGTCCTGCGTGAGGGCGCGATTGCCGCCGGTCTGACCGCGCTGATGATTCTGATCTTCCTCGGTTCGTGGCGTTCGACCCTGGTGGTGATGATTTCGATACCGCTGGCGATCCTGTCGTCGTTGATCGTGCTGTACTTCCTCGGGGAGACGCTGAACACGATGACGCTCGGTGGTCTTGCGCTCGCGGTCGGTATACTTGTCGACGACTCCACGGTGACAATCGAGAACACCCATCGACTGCTCGCCGAAGAGCACATGCCGCTGCCACAGGCGACGCTTCATGGTGCAGCCGAAATCGCCGTGCCGACGCTCGTGTCCACGCTCGCCATAAGCTGCGTATTTACATCGGTGGTGTTTCTCGATGGGCCCGCCAAATACCTGTTCACGCCAATGGGGCTTGCGGTGGTTTTCGCCATGCTGGCGTCCTACGGACTGTCCCGCACGCTGACGCCGATCACGATCGGCCTGCTGCTGAAGGGCGAAAATCATCGCGCCCCCGAGGGGGCTAAATCGGGCTTGTTCACCCGGATATCGCTCGCCTTCGAAGGTGCATTCGAGCGGCTGCGGGCGGGTTACAGCAAGCTGTTGGCGTCGCTCCTGCGTCGACGGACGACCGTGCCGATCGCCATCGTCTTGATTCTGGGTCTTGCGGGAACGTTATCTGTCTTTGTCGGCAGAGACTTTTTTCCCTTCATTGACGGCGGCCAGATCCAGCTTCACGTTCGCGCACCGGCCGGCACGCGGATTGAAACGACGGAGCGCATCTTTCAGGCGGTGGAAGACAAGATCCGCGAGGTGATTCCGGCTCAGGAGCGGCAACTGATCGTCGACAATATGGGCCTTCCGGCGCGCGCCTACAATCTGGCTTTCGCCGACGGCTCGACGATCGGAATCAATGACGGTGTGATCCTGGTGGGGCTGAAGGAAGGCCACAAGCCGACCACGGACTACATCCGAAAACTGCGCGAAGTGCTTCCGGCCGCCTTTCCGGGAGATGTGTTCTACTTTCAGGCGGCGGATATCGTAACACAGATCCTGAACTTCGGGCTGCCGGCGCAAATCGACGTGCGTACAGTAGGCTACGGCGCGAATAATCTGCAGGTAGCGAAGGAACTGCGGAGACGCATCGCAGACATCCCCGGCGTCGTAGACGTTCATCTTCAACAGGAGACCGACGGGCCGGCATTCTACGCGATGATTGATCGTACACGCGCCGCGCAGCTTGGCCTTAATGCGAGCACGGTGGCCACAAACATCAATGTCAGCCTGTCTTCGTCGGTGCAGGTCTCGCCGAATTTCTGGACCGATCTGTCTTCAGGTATTCCATATTATCTTGCGGTGCAGACTCCGGAATATCGTGTCAACTCGCTGAATGCCCTAAAAAATACGCCGGTCTCCAGCATGCTGACGGTGGGCGGCCAGCCTGTCCCCGGCATGCTCAGCAACGTCGCGTCGCTAACGCGGGACCACGTCGCGACCAACTCCAACCAATCGAACATCCAGCCGGTGTTCGAGGTTTATGCGAGCATTCAGGGGCGTGATCTTGGCAATGTCGCATCCGACATCAACAAGGTGACATCCGCGTTGCAAAAGGAGCTGAAGCCGGGAAACACGATTCAGATCCTCGGTCAGGTCCAGAGCATGAACGATTCGTTCCGAAACCTTGGCATCGGTTTGGTCTTCGCTGCCGTGTTCGTCTATTTCCTCATGGTGGTGAACTACCAGAATTTTGTCGATCCGTTTGTGGTGATCCTGGCACTCCCCGCGACACTAAGCGGGATTATCACCATGCTGTTCATCACCGGGACTACACTGAACGTGCCGTCGCTGATGGGCGCGATCATGGCGGTAGGTGTCGCCTCCGCAAACTCGATATTGCTCGTGACGTTCGCGCGGGAACAGCAGCTCGCCGGCCATTCCGCCTTCGAGGCTGCGCTCAGCGCAGGCCACACCCGAATAAGGCCGGTATTGATGACCGCGGCAGCAATGATTGTGGGAATGATCCCCATGGCGATCGGTGGCGCCGGCGAGGAGCAGAATGCGGCTCTGGCGCGCGCTGTCATCGGCGGCCTGTTGTTTGCGACTCCGACCACGTTGCTGATCGTGCCGTATTTGTTCGCCATGTTGCGCAAGGGAAGTGACGGCAAACCCCATCACGGCGTATTCGAAGGACCACTCGAATGATCGAAGAACAGACGATATTGGAGAAACCAGCTGCCCGCCGGGGCGATCCTGATTTGGAGCCTGTTGATCCGAAGCCGACAAGGGTGGATCAGAAACCTTCTCGGCGTCTCAGCAGTACTTCCATTCTTGGCGTGGTGGTGCTCCTGTTGCTGCCAGGCGGCCTGATTGCGGGCGCATACCGGCATTACAGGCAAGAGGCGATCGTCGCGGCGACGGCCAAACAGCATCATGACTTCGTGCCGGCAGTGCGTGTCGCCGCCGTCCAGCCAAGCGACGGCATAATGACTGTTTCCTTGCCGGCCACGACCACCGCGTTCGAAGCGGCAAACATCTTCGCTCGCACCAGCGGATATATCGAAAAGCGTTATGTCGACATTGGCGATCAGGTCAAGGCGGGTACGCTGCTTGCTGAAATCACGGCGCCCGAACTCGATCATCAAATCGCGCAGGCGCAGGCAACGCTAACACAATACCAGGCATCATTGCATCAAACCCAGGCCAGCCACGAACTGGCGCGGGTGACCAATGCGCGCGACTCCGGCTTGGTCAAACAGGGCTGGCTGACGTTGCAACAGGGCGATAACGACCGGCTAACCCTCGCGGCCCAGGAGGCTGCGGTGAGCGTCGCTCAATCGAACATTGTTGCCCAGCAAGCGCAAATCAGGGTTCTAAGCCAGGAGAAGGCGTATCAGCGTGTGATCGCGCCGTTCGATGGCGTGGTCACACAGCGCTTTATCGACAACGGCAGTCTGGTGCAGTCCGGATCCACCATGATGTACACGATGATGCACAGTGATGTGATCCGCATCCAACTGTATGTGCCCCAGGACGAAGCCTTCGGTGTCGAACACGGCGTCAAGGCGGTGGTGCATGTTCCGGAAATTCCGGATCGCGCCTTTCCAGGCACGGTAACGCGCATTGCACATGCGCTGCAGCCTGGCAGCCGCACGCTGCTGACGGAAATCGACGTTCCGAATCCGGATGGCGCGCTCAGTCCTGGAATCTATTGTATCGTCGACTTGCAAATTCCCCGCAAGACTCCGTCGTTCGTGGTGCCCGCGGACGCCGTCGTATTCGATCAGGATGGCTTACATGTCGCTCTTGTCAGGGACGGCACCGTTCACCTGCAGAAGATTTCGATCGCGCGCGATCTCGGAAAGCAGGTCGTGGTTGAGCAAGGCATCAAGGCTGGTGACCAGGTCATTCTCAATCCAGTTGTGGATCTCGGAGATGGAGCCAAAGTAACCCCGCAGCCCGAGCCTGCACGCTCATGAGTGACCAGGGCGACCGGGACAAATTGGACATGCGTATCTTCGGCGTGGTGCTGGGAATTTTGTTCAGCGGCAGCTGTATGGCGCAAATATCGACCATGGGCACAACGGAATTGGGAATTCCGTCGACTCCAGGGGCGATCGTGTCGTCTCCGCTCGGCGGACCGAGTCCGTTTACCAGTCTTTTCTCCGCCGCCACCGTCCCGGGAGCCCCGGCCACCACCCTGGCCTCACCGCCGCTGGCAACGGATCCCACCATTCCCGGTACGAGCGTGACTTGCTCGCCTACTGCGGTAGCACTTTCACCCTCCGTGATGAGCGTGACAGCCACCAGTACGAGTGCCGTCGCCGGTTCAACTGCTGCGATGAGCTCGGTTGGAGCCAGCGCCGTGATGGGTACGATTGGGGCTACCACGATGCCCATGTCGAACACGTTACCAGTGACCTCGAGCACAACTCAGCCGCTCCTTTTGCCTCCAGCGATGCCGGTGATGATCGTGGGCTCGGTCAGCGGGAGTACGACCGGCACAGTCGCAACCGCGCCGCCGCTCGGATACCCACAACAGGGCAGCTCGTGCACCTCGTCTCCAGGAAACGCGCTGACTAGCTCGGCCGCGTTGCCGCTGGCGATCGGCGATATTCCGGCGGCCCCACCGCCCGGAGTCATTCAGTCGCCGGTCGCCGACCTCGGCAGCACGGGTATCGAGCCCGTAATGACTGTCATCCCTACGCCGAATTCGGCCGCATGCAACGAAAGCGTTTCGATGGATATTGCCAATCCCGCGATGATGGCTCCAGCGAATGCGACCGGCGCCACCGCTACGCCGGGCGTGATGCCCCAGGGTTGTTGACGATTATTTTGTAGCCTCGACGCATTGCAAGCGATGCTGCTTCGGCGTTGCTCACGTACCGTTCCTTATGTCGCAAGAAATAAGGCAGGCATACCATCGTATAGGCTTGCGACCCTTTCGAAATAGGCGTGCGAACCTTCGTACAATCGAATTCCGATTTCGATCGACTTACGTTTTTTGCACGCGGTCCGCACGACAAAACGCGAAGAAATCTGGCGACTTAATCTTGGTCGAGGAAGGTGGCGATGCTTGTTACTCTTGTTGCTATCCTCTGCAACAGCAGTCAGCTCTGCCTGGAGAAGGTCGTTACCAATAGCGATCAGTCGAGCATCACGATGGCTGCCTGCCAGGTAAACGGGCAGGCCGGCATTGCCGAATGGATCGCCCATGGTCCGTATCATGACTGGAAACTGCGCGGCTACAAATGTGTCATGGGCAAGTACATCTCGAAAAACGACGTATGAAGGCTTGATCGAGCCTTTTCGGCTCAGGTCGATCGCATCGAGCTTTTCGTAACCCATTGCAGCACGAATTTTCTGCTGGCGTCACTCGTGCGGCGCCGACAGCGACCGCCCCATGAACCAATCCAACAGGAGCTTCCAATGAACGATACGACCAAGAGACCGTTTCTGACCCATGCCTCTGGCGCGCCGGTGACGGACAATCTGAACATACAGACCGCGGGGCCGCGAGGGCCCGCTTTGCTGCAAGACGTCTGGCTGATCGAGAAGCTGGCGCATTTCCACCGGGAAGTGATTCCGGAGCGGCGCATGCACGCCAAGGGCGCTGGTGCCCACGGCACGTTCACGGTCACACACGACATCACTCGTTACACCAAGGCCAAGATATTTTCGAAGATTGGCAAGCAGACACCGATGTTCGCACGCTTCTCGACGGTCGCCGGCGAGCGCGGCGCGGCCGATGCGGAGCGAGATATCCGTGGCTATGCGCTCAAGTTCTATACCGATGAAGGTAACTGGGACGTAGTGGGCAACAACACTCCGGTGTTCTTTTTCCGCGATCCGTTGCGCTTCATCGATCTGAACCATGCGATCAAGCGCCACCCCCGCACCGGGATGCGGGACGCGGATATGAACTGGGATTTCTGGACGCTGCTGCCCGAGGCGCTGCACCAGGTGACGGTCGTCATGAGCGAGCGCGGCATCCCGAAAAGCTTCCGTCACATGCACGGCTTCGGTAGCCACACTTACAGCTTCATCAACGCGAACAACGAACGCGTCTGGGTCAAATTCCACTTCCGGACCCAGCAGGGTATCCAGAATTTGAGCGATGCTGAAGCCGAGGCGCTGGTCGGCAAGGACCGCGAGAGCCATCAGCGCGATCTCTTCAACAGCATCGAACGCGGGGATTTCCCGCGCTGGACGCTGTTCATCCAGGTGATGGCGGAAGACCAGGCGAAGAAGTTTGCCTTCAACCCGTTCGATCTGACCAAGGTCTGGCCGAAGGCAGACTACCCGCTGATCGAGGTCGGCTATTACGAGCTCAACCGGAATCCGGAGAACTTCTTTGCCGAGACCGAGCAGGCGGCGTTCACGCCGGCCAACATCGTGCCCGGCATCGGCTATTCGCCCGACAAGATGCTGCAGGCCCGCCTGTTTTCCTACGGTGACGCACAACGCTACCGTCTCGGCGTCAATCATCACCAGATCCCGGTTAACGCGCCGAAATGCCCATTTCACAGCTACCATCGGGATGGTGCCATGCGCACCGACGGCAATCTTGGTGGTACACCAACCTATTGGCCAAACAGTCTCGGCGAGTGGACGGACCAGCCTAAACTCAACGAGCCGTCGCTCGAGATCGAAGGCGCTGCCGCGCATTGGGATCATCGGGTCGATGACGACCACTGGCAACAGCCCGGCGATCTGTTTCGGAAGATGAATGCCGTACAGAAGCAGGCGTTATTCGACAACACGGCGCGACAGGTTGGCAACGCTTCCCGGCTTGTCCAGGAACGTCACGTGGCCAACTGCGCCAAGGCAGACCCGGCCTATGGCAAAGGTGTTGCCGACGCGCTGGTTACCTTCGCAGCCGGCAAACGATAACGGGCCACGCTGATAGCCTCGCACGGCAGGTCCGCGCAATCCGCGCGGACCTGCTGCGCTATGCCAGGCGCCATCTCGCATCCGAAGAACGAAATGGACGACAGACCGATCACTATCGTTATTCCGCAGAATGCGCAGTCGCTGGACATCTCTGGTCCACTGGACGCTTCTTTGGGTCGGCCGCTTTTCAAGCCATCCACTAGTCGATGCTGCGATCAGTCGGCCTCGACAAGGCGACGGCGGTCCTCGCCCCGATGTGGTGTCACTGGTGGGTCGCACTCGCAGCCTGAAAGTGAGGCCGCGGCGAATATGGCGGGAGCCCCCGCCGGCATTACAAGAGGTGCGTTCCTGTTTGCCGAGGTCGGAATTGGAGAGGGCGCGGCGAGCCGACCCCACCGTTGGGCCAACGCTGCGCAGACCATCAACTGAATCTGATGAAATAGCATGAGGGGCAGGACAGCCGGACCTACGGCGTGCGAAGAGAAGATTATCTTCGCCATGGTGATGCCCTGAGATAAACTCTTCTTCGAGCCGCAGAAGATAATGGTCACCCGATCGGTGCGCTCGAAGCCCAGCCATTTGCTGATTAACCCGGTGATGACCAGCGCGGCAGCCAGGACGACGCTATCTGCGGCCAGCAGCCCGGCCAGCGCCGAAGGCGGCACTTTGTGCCACAGGCCTTCGGCGACCGCCGCGCTGAAAGCCGAATAGACGATGAGAAGGATTGACCCCTGATCGACGATACCGACGATCTTCCCGTTACGCTCGAGCCATCCGCCGATCCACGGCCGCAGAAGCTGTCCGCACACGAAGGGAACGAATAACTGCAGCAGGATTTCACCGATGGTGATCCAGGCCGAGCCAGATCCGATATGGCTCGAGAGCAGGACACTCACAAGTACCGGTGTCAAGAAGATGCCGATAACGCTCGAAGCAGAGGCGCTGCAGATCGCCGCCGGGACGTTACCCTTCGCGATAGCTGTAAGGGCGATTGAGGACTGGACCGTGGACGGCAGCGTGCAAAGGAACAGGACTCCGGCGTAAAGCGTCGGCGTTACGAGTGGCGACAGGAGCGGCCTGAGCGCGAGGCCTAACAAAGGAAACAGGACGAACGTTGCCAGAAATACAACAATGTGGAGGCGCCAGTTACTTGCTCCCGCGATCACGGCTTGGCGCGACAGCTTTGCCCCATGTAGGAAAAATAGTGCGGCGATGGCGACATTGGTGAGATGGTCCACGGCGTCCAGAGCTGCGCCGCGGCAGGGCAGGAGGCTTGCCAGCACGAGCGTCCCGATCAGCGTCAAGGTGAAGTTGTCGGGCAAGAACTTGGGACGGGAAATGGCAGAGATCTGATTCATTCGGGTAATCCCAAAACGTGCTGCGGCCTAACGACCAAATTCAGTTTGAAGTCAGGCTCGAAGGCTGACCGCAAACTCGGAGCGCTTTCACCGGACTGAAGAGCTTATTGTTGGTCGCGCGTTGAGGAATTCGCCGGCATCGGGAACAAGCCCCAGTGGGAGCAACTGACCCATTCGCGGTTATCTAATGAGAACGCAGAGCGTGATGTGACCGGCGTCGATAGCATGGTCGTCTCCATTGTTAGGCGGACACTCCTCACATAGAGAGAGAACGAGCCGTCACCATTAAAACCTTGGTTAGATGCTGTTAAAAATGCGACAGCTCGCTTTGGTGGCCGGTCGGGTGAGGAGTGTCAGAAGGCTTGTCTGGGGACGCCGTTTGGTCTGCCGCTGGCGCAAAGCGCCTGCTCAAACAGGACAGGGCAGCGGTTATTTCAGCGCTGCTTATCGTCGGATTTTTCAGTCAATGTAATTGCCAACCCGGTCAGCGTCGCTCCGATACCGAAGCCTATCGTGGATGTCCCCACGAACATCAGCATTACATTACGCGGCGCGTCGCTGTAACCGATCAAGGTTGCGATGCCCAACGCGTCGATGTGGGTTGCGAGAAATGCAAAGGCGAGACCGACGGCAATTCCCATCGCCGTATGGCCTGCAATCTCCACCAGAAGTGAAGGCTTGATCAACGCAGACCGTTTTTTGGCGCGCACGGCTTGAACCTCGGTCAAATCCTGGATGGCTGAGCTTGAGTGCGAGCAGAGATTGCCTTGCTCCCACTAAGACCACGGCTGGAAAGGGACGCCGCCAAACGCGGCGTCCCTTCGTATCAATGACCAGCGGGCCCCGAGCTCATCGCACCCTCATCGTAGTCTGCCGCGCGAGCTGGCAAGGCGATATCGCCGGGTGCGGCATAAGCATTGCTGTTGCGCACCTGCTCGCTTAATATTGCGCGGTCCTTCGTTCGGGTGTGGTGTTCAGAGGCTGACGCCCCTTGCGCTGTCAATGCAGCAGCTAGCGGAATGAAAAGAACGGTAAGAAGGATCTTCTGCATGGTCATCTCCATAGTTGCTTGCGGAAAGATCGCGGTGGCATCTCTTGAATCCACAATCTCGGTTCGCCTGGCGAAAAACGATGTCAGCAATCGCGGCAAATGAAGTGCTCATTATCTGCCGGGATGCTTATGTCTCGTGCACCTGACATAGGAATGGAGTTCGCCCGCGCGACTAAATTGCTTGTTAGAAGCTTCAAGCGGGCGTGAACGACGAGAGATGGGATGAATCCGACGTCACTTCCCTAATCTGGCCCAGCGTCGCGCACGGCCGAGTACGGCAGGGTGGAGCAATGACGCCGCCGCCGTCTCGGCGATCAGCAACGCGCCGAGAATGCCTGAAGCTACTTTTTGTATCCTGGTCTCCGTCGACGGGCAGCCAATCGCGCTTCACGCAAACGTTAATGGCGGCAGCGGACCGCGGACCCACATCAAGATTGTGCCGTTCCCCCCAACGGCACCATCCGAAAGACGGCCCCAGCTCATCCGGCCCCGCGTGCTGGGGCCGTCGCGTTCACTGTTGCAAAGTCAGTTGCGCTGCCCTGAGCGCATATGCGCGCGACGCAAATTGTCACCTGTCGGTCATGCGGGTTCTGGTAGCCGTTGCCCGAGGTGGTGTTACCACCATTAAGATCGCCTTCGACGCTAATTGGTCTTGCCGAGCATACTGGTTCTCGGACGGCATAGGGCCGGTTTTTCCAATATGCCCGACACCGCTCGCGCTTGCGATAGGAATGCAAGTCAAGGAGAGCCATCAAAGCCCTCCTTGTTAAGCGCTAGGCGCTTTGCTCAACCGATAGATCGCAAACCCGATGTCGAAGCACCGCGATCAGAGGGCGCGCAGGAACGCGACCAGGTCGTGCTTCTCGTCGTCGGTCAATTTCGTGCCGAGCACCAGGTTGAAGAACTCGACCGTATCGTCGAGCGTTAGCAGGCGCCCGTCGTGCAGGTACGGCGGCGAATCCTTGATACCGCGCAGCGGGAACGTCTTTACGGCGCCATCACCGACTTCACTCAAGCCGTTGATCATTTCCGGCTTGAAGAAACGCTCGGTCTTGAGATCGTGCATCAGGTTGTCGGTGTAGTAGGGGGCAGCATGGCAGGAATCGCACCGCCCCTTCCCGAAGAAGATCTCCTGCCCGCGAAGCTCGGCTTGCGTGGTCTTGCTCGGATCGAGCTTGCCGAACACGTCGAGTTTCGGTGCTGGTGGGAAGCCTAGTTCTTCCTGGAATTCCGCCATCAGGCCAACTTGGCTGATCCGATCAAGAGGGTTCAGGCCTTTCTTGGCGGCAATCACGTGGTCGCCGTCGAAATATGCACCTGCCTGTTCGAACTGCGTGAAATCCTCAACAGTCTTGAGCGCTCGCTGCGAGCCGAACAATCGCTGAATTTGCACGCCGCGTAGCGTCGGGGTGACGACGCGATGGCGGGATTCTTCCGGCCGGGCATCCGGAGCAAGATGCGTTGCCTTGTTGGTATGGCCATTCGAATGGCAGTCAAAGCACGTTGTGCCGCGGCTTGGCTTCTCCGAGCGGCGGTCCTCCGTCGCGTTGAACTGCTGCTGCGGGAAGGCCGTGACGAGCAGGCGCAAGCCTTCCAACTGCTTGGGAGGAATAATGCCGTTAAACAGTTCGTAATAGTTCTCGATGGTGACGAGCTTGCCTTGCGAGACGTCGCCGAGATCGGTGCGCTGATTGAGATACATTGCCGGCGGGAACTCGGGCAGGAAGTGATCTGGAATGTCGTATTCGACGTCGAACCGCGTGAGATCGCGCCCCTCCTGACGATTGGTCTCGTCGATCACGAAATGCGGAAACACGAAGCCGCCCGCCGAATGCTTCGGATGAGGTAATGGATAAAATCCTTTGGGAAATGCGTTCTGCTCCCGAATTTGCTCTGGAGTCATTCTCGCAAGCTCTCCCCAGGTCTTGCCCGCCAGGAGCTTGACACGAACCCCGTCCTGCACCGGCTTCGTACGGTCCATCGTAACTCCGGCGGCGGGCCGATTGCTCAAATCGTATCGCTCGTTGAGAACCGCCATATGCTGCCGTGTGACCTCTGGCTTCTCCGCCGACAATCGGGCGAATATCGCGGAGAACGGCTCGTTGATCTCGACCTCCATGTAGCTCGACTTGCCACGCGGCCCCTGCTGCGCGTAGGCGGCGCCAAACGCGATAACGGTAATGGCCGCAACTCCGGTCAAAAGTCTTCGTGCTTTCGTTCTCAACATGGCGTTCTCCTTCATGCTTCCTGCTTGAATTTGACGGCGCAACGCGCGCGGACGAGGGGCGGGCCCGTCAGTCCGGCTCATGCGATGAGATTTGAATGTCGATTGTTATTCGAACCCGGACATTAAGAGTTCGGGAACGGGGAGTTCATGACCTGGTCGTGGAAGTTACTTCTTCAAGCGTCGTACGAGGTGCAGCGTTCGCTTTGCTTGGAAAGCAGTGAAGTTGGTGCATCAGATTCTCTCATAGCTAGCGTTGCCAAATGCGAGAACTTGGAATCCTACTGCTCGGCCACTACGAGAATTCGTCGATCCTGGCCGAACAGCCTCCATTTTGATCGCATCCGGGATGCGACAGCCCGCAGGAGAGACGATTGTCGTGGCTGTGCCCGGCGTTCCGCCTGAAGCACCGTGACTATTTCGCCTGCCCGGGCCGGTTAGCCCGGAGGAAGTTCAATTGAGAGTAGATGTGAGTGCGTCAAATACGTATTCGATTTGCACGAAATTTATCGAACGAAGCCGCCAAACGAGCGCGCATGCCTCGGCTCAATCCGCCCCCGGATTTGCCGCGTCGTACGGTTTGAAGCCGTATCTTTCAAAGATTGCCAACGCTTCCGGAGAACGAATGAAATCCAGCCAGGCTCGCGCGGCTTCCGGGTGTTGAGCGCCAGTCACCTCCGCCCCGGCATAGATCGCTATCGTATTCAGTGCGTCGGGTATATCGACATGCGAAATCGGATTGCCAACCTGTTCCTGGAAGATCGCTTCCGATTGCCAGGTCACGCCGGCGTCGACCTTGTCCTGCATGAGAAATAGCGGTGTCTGCCGATGGTGGATGCGCGTCAGGGAAGCGCTGCCCTCGGTGACTTTGGTCTCGTAGACGGCCTTGGCCAGCGTCTCGCCTCCTGCCTTGCCGAGGGATGCTTTGATCTGTCGAGCGACACCTTCAAATGCGGGATTGGGCATGGCGAGGCGCAGGTCGGGCCGCGCGAGATCGGCGAGCGTCCTGATCTGCTTCGGATTGCCCTTTCGCACCATGATGGCGAGCTTGTTGGTAACATAGGGCACGGCGGGGCCTGTCAGTAGCCCCTCCGCAATCAGTGCATTCACGGCTCGCAGACCAGCGAAGTAGGCGTCGGCCTTTGCTGTCCAGGTCATGTTGCCGGAGGTGATGCGCCCGCCCGCTTTGATTTGCTCCACCAGCAAGCCCGGCGGGATCGTTTCCCAATAGATGCGTCCCTTGAAGTCGGGATGACTGGCTTCGAACGCCTGCACCAGCGGGGCCATTGCGAAGAAGTAATTTCCGCCGACATAGAGAACGAGCTTCGGGTCCGATAGGTCGCCGTGGAAGTCAGCAAGGTCGTCGATTTGTGGAACAGTGAAGTCGACGCCGCGGTCGACCGCATCATTGTTCGCACCATGCTGCCACGAAGGAAAGATATCGGGCACCGGCGTGGGCGGTTCGGCCAGGACCGATTGAGCTGCCACCAGAAGGATCGCGGCGGCCAGCATTGTGCGCGCCGCGCCGGCGAATGAAAACGGACTACCGTGCATAGGCGAACCCTGCACGCTGAAGTTCGGGAAGAGTCCCGACCGCACCGGGTATCAGCACGATACCGGGTACCAGATGGTTGGTGAGTTCCGCCGCGAGCGTGTCAATGGAAAGCTTGTCAGGATTGGTACCCGCTTCGATGAGTTTGGAAGCCTGCTCCCAGATCGCGTTGTGACACGACATGAATACGGCACCGCGCTTCTGAAGAGCGGGAATTGAACTATTGGCCGCGGAAAAAACGCCTGCCGGGTCTTCGTAGTTTTGAGGATCGGCGTTGGCTGATCCGCCTTCGACGATAAGTGAATTCCTCTCGAAGCCTTTGCCGGCGAGCTTGGCGAGGTCGTACTTGTCCCAGATCGCCTGATCATACAGCGCGAATTGCGCCGATCCGTGTGTTGCCGACACAACGAGAAAGTCGGGATGACGGAATGACCAGACTTGCGCGTTGATGGAGTTCCGCATCACATTGAGCCATGGGCCCCCGATCTCCGTGTTGTCCCAAGCCTGCTTCGTGGCCGGCTTGTAGGCCAGCACTTCGGACAACGCCTCGTGATCCCATTGGTCCGGGTTATTCAGGATCATCGGAACGGTCTTGAAATTCCGCCTGCGTGGGGCTCCAGAAAGGCGCTTCGTAAGGTCTGCCAACGCCGTGGCCCCGTGCGGTACAAGCGGGTCACTCGAGCCGGTCGCTGCCTGCGCTTGAGTAGATAGTAGATCGGCGGCGCCGGCGGCAAACGCGACGCCGAACGTCTGCATGACGATCCTTCTGTCAGGTTCACTCATGGAAACTCTCTTTCTTTTGCTGTTCGATCCACAATCCGTTCGTACCGCAACTTATCCACGTTACATCGTCTCGCGAGAAATTTCGGACGATCATCGATGATCCGTCCTCGGCGGAGCCTGCGGTGTGCGAGCTGCTAACTCCTTGATTGCGTCACGAATGGGTTGGAACGGGCCGAGTTTGTGCTGTGCGGGGTCGAGACCATCGACGTAAGGCCCGTAGGGCGCATCAACGGGCTTCTGGAGCCTGTTCGGAAAATCGCGATCAAGCTTCGCTTTGTGAGGCCGCGGCTGTGAATCGATGAAGGCCGCCACATCCCACGCATCTTCCGTCGTGAGTGCCGGTGCCTGCCAGGTCACACCGTTCGGCATGTTGTCGTGAACGAAGTTGGCGGCATTGATCAGCCGAGTCATCCCCGCGCCGTCGTTAAAGCTGTCGGGACCCCAAAGCGGGGGGG
>Ga0210387_10001718_pt1 | contig 16578 bp, 12 predicted proteins | sample IncBWC7OmetaG_FD_160108 | JGI IMG/M metagenome (GOLD analysis project Ga0210387, IMG submission 160108) | Forest soil microbial communities from Barre Woods Harvard Forest LTER site, Petersham, Massachusetts, United States - Inc-BW-C-7-O ...
GGATCTGGATGCAACCAACTCCAACATCGGCAGTCATCACCGTATCCAAGTGGATCCCAGCGACATCGATATCACGGCGCTTGCCACCGACCCGTCGATCGTTCCGGCAGCCTCCGGTATGACGCTGTACTCCATTACCGGCCGACACGGGCGCGCCACCAACAATTTCTATGCGTTCGCGGATTTCGAAGCTGCGTTGGCGAAGAACTTAAATGGCACGACCACCGCATTGAGGCTGGACGCCGACGGCCAATACAATGCCGCCAGCAACACCTTCACGGCGCGGCGCATCACTATTTTGTTGAGTAATTGAGTCTCTAAGTTGGGGGGAGCCCGAACCGGGCTCCCCCTAATCTCAATACGCCAACGGACCGCGGTTCACTTATCGCCGCCAGCACCGTCGTTGTCATCGTCCTTGTTATCGTCCCCATTCTTTTTCCCAGAGCACAGCCGGTTGGCATGCGCCTGATCTTCCGAGGTCGGCGTGATGTCCGTCAGCACGTTGCCGGCCTGCGCCTGCGCGATCAGCGTGGCGGCCGCCGACGGCCGTAGGAAACGGCGTTTAACGGCCTTGTTGGCTGCGTTGGTTACGACGCAGACATAGCCTTGGTGCGTGCCATAGCGCTCTTCGATCGACGGCCGAGGATCCTCGGCGGCGATGCGCTGGGCCTTGCTTTCCTGCAGCGGGAACGATGAGGCCGTGAGTCCGCATTGCTGTCCCTTATAGATGCCCGTTGCGAACGTGTTCCAGCCCGTATAAGTGGCCAGCGGCGCCTGCAGCAGCACCGATCTCACCCCTGCGAACTCGTTGCCATCCGAGTCCACTTTCACCGCATACGTTGGCAGCACTCGATCCACGATGGGTGGCTGAATGGTGACGATCCCCGTTTCGTCGCGATAATCGATCCTATGACCGAAATCGAATAACTCGGCGAAGTTGATCTGCTTGCCCTCGAACGGGTATTGGGGAATGTTCGGAAAGCCTTCCTCCTTCTGCGTTGCCCGTACCAAAAGGCCATCCCGCAGCGTTGGGTAGGAACTCGGCGGCATCGGCGTGCCCTGCATGATGAGCGCCACGAAATCGTCTTGTAGCGCGTTATTGGTGTCGGACTCAGGATTCGGATTTGCCGGAAACACGCAGCCATTGGCAGGCGGCGGGTTCGGGACGAATGTGAAGCCGCCGCCGCCACCCCCGTGCGTTGTCGCGGGATAGTAATATCGGTGCACATTCCGCGGCAGCGGAATGTCCTCTTCCGCGGTAAAGCCGATCAGATCAGGCGACATCTTCTCGTCGTAGAACTCCAACGAGCCGAAAGTTTCCAACACCTCCGGGCAGGTTCTCGATTCCCTGCAGCGGTCGAGCAGACCGTTTGCCGGTAAATGACGCGCCTTGTCGGGATAGTGCGCCCACCAGACCGGCGCTTCGTCGGCCATCATGTACAGGTTGGTGATGACATCCGGCAACGCGAAGCGCACATTCATGTACAGCTGGCGCCCGTCGATCTGCGGCCACGCGCCATCGACCACTTGCCGGTTTTCCTCGTCCTGGTTGAAACCCAGATGAATGGAGGAGCGAATGAAGGAACCGGACTGCGATGATCCAACCGTGATCACCTTGCGAACCGCATCCGCAACCGGATTCGCGGTGCCGCTGTCGTCGGCGCTCGCATGGTGGAAGAACGAGATGATGTCGCGTGTCGCGGCGTAGCCCACACCGAGCACCAGCGGGTTCTTCGCCGTGAAAACCATCTCGTACAGCAGGTTCGAGTTGAAGCCGTTGCGCAGGCAAATGCGCGTCGGATCGGGAGTACCCGGGAAGGGCACGGTGGTGCAATCGGCCCATGCCCAGTCGCTGCCGGCAATAAAAGTCTTGGGCCCATCGACACCCGTGATCGTTTGCGACTCGAGACTCCAGAACTCGGTCTTCTTGGTGTCCATGCTGAGCGGTTGATAGGGCACGGGCGTGGTGAAGATCACCATCTGCGCCGTGTTGCCGGTGGCATTTGCGATGTGGCCATAGACAGGCCCGGTGATGATCGAGCCGTCGCGATTCCTCGCCACCGGTACCTGGATGACCTGCTGCGTGCCGGTGAAGGGAACATTGAGCGGCGTGCAGGGATAATCGGTCGTACAGTGCGCGAGCAAATCGCCCTGCCAACCGCTCTGCAGGTATATGGCGCCGGCGACCACGGCTGCAGCGGTGGTCGGGATGGCGTTGCCGCCGCGGTTTGACACCTCGTTGAACATCAGCCCGCTCGCCTTGCTCAAGTCCGCCGGCATGGTGATTTGAAAAGTCGCGATGTACTGCACCTTGCCCTGCGCATTTCTTGGCGCAAGATCGATGTCTTGAATGATGTCGTTGTGCGGATCGTGCGGATCGAGTTCTCCGAATACGCGTCCTTTCACGGTGACATAGGGACCGGCCGCGCCGATGGCCACCCCGCCGAATGCCGGCGCGGCCGGCGAATCGATGACGATGGTGGCGACGCGCGCCTCAACATGGGTGGCCCACCCGAGTATGACCGCGGCGATTGCCAGCGGTGCGGATTTGATCAGTCGAAATCGTTTGTTAGCCAACATACACTCCTCCTTTGAGTTAGAGATGATGTCGAACTGCTCTGGCGCGATCGAACGCCAGGACGATCGATTCTTGTTTTCCTGCGCCTTGTGACCCCGAGGATTCGGGGTTTGAAATCCTACTCCCGACACGAAAAGTTGTCGACGCATACGCCCGCGGCGAGCGCATCGTGTTCGCGGCCCTTAAGCCCAGGCGCCGTTTATGTGGGCGGCGCTAAAGGCGGGATGTGCGCATCGACGTCGGCGGCAATCTTTGCGGGGTCGGCGCTCCCCGCGGCATAAGACTTTGACCACAGCACTTTGCCGTCCGCCACCGTCGCGATCTTGACGGTGAGAGCCTGCGCACCGTCGACCATGTCAACGGTCCCGCAGAGAATATAGGTCGAATGGTTCGCCTTGCCGCGTTCCAATGCCGCGCCCAATTCACGGCAGGGCAGCGCCTCCTTCGCCAATCCCACCTGCCCCTGATGGGAAATGGAGGCCATCCCATAGGCCATCGCGAACGCCGAGTCCGCCAGCTTCTCCGCGGGCGCATCCCCCGACGGTGCCGTGAACGCGATGGCCAGCAGCGGACTGGCGTCCGTTGCCGCGTCGTCGGAATCGTCGGCAAATTCCTTGGCGATTTGCGCACCCAGTTTGCCGATGTCCTTCTTGTCGAGGACTCCCTGATAGCTTTGCGAGATCGCCTTAAGCTTCTCGATTTTTGCAGGGGTAACCTCGGCAGAGCTGCGATGCGTCGTTGAACGGCAATGCGAGATCAGGGTGATGCAGATCCAGAGGCCGGCTATTACCCTGATCCAGCGCGGCAGGCGTTTGAAGCCCCACCAAGCCCATCGCAGCGCCCAGCCCGCCACATCGACCGCGAACTTTGTCCGCTGTCCGGGTTCCCCTTGTGGAAATTCCGGCATCGACGCGGCAAGCGCGGCAGTTCCTTTTTTACTCTTGCCGCGTGCCGATTTCGTGGCGCGCTGGGCCTCCTCGATGTTGCCGGAAGCGATTCGACGGCACAGCGACTCCAACGCTCGCGTCGGCCGGCCTCCCGGAACCTTCAACCACTGTACGGTGAGAAATTTCTCGGGTACCCGGGCCGTCGCCTGGTCGGTGTCATCGATGACCACCGGCAGGAGAAAGGGGTGATCGTCAGCCATGTCGAGAGTTCGCTCCACCGCCAGGCGCCATTCGCGCCGGAAGTAACCCTCGTGTCGGCGTTCGGTTTGCGCCGAGACCACCGGCAGAAAATAGTCGCATTCACGGATCTGCCGCCGGATCTTCTGATCCCATGCCTCCCCGCCGCCGAGCTCGCTCTCGTCGTACCACACGTCGAGTCCGTATCCGGGTAGCGCATCGCGCAGCAGTCTCGCCGCCTCGCGATCTTCGGAGGCGTAGCTGAGAAACACCGAAACTCGCGCAGCCTCGGGATTGGCGTCGTCGATTTCAGCCATTTACGCGGTGTTTCCGGCGTCTACGGTCAGCACGGTACCGGTCATATTGCGGCCGCCCTCGCCGAGCAAGTACCGCACGCTACGCGCAACGTCAATGGGCTCTGCCATGCGATGTAAGGCACTGCGCCGCGCGATGGTCTGGCGCTGCTCGGGCTTCAGCTCATGGGTCATCTCCGTATCGATGAAGCCGGGCGCCACGGCATTCACGGTGATGCCGAGCTGTCCGACTTCACGCGCGAGCGAACGCGTGAAGCCGAGCAACGACGCCTTGGTGGCGCTGTAGACCGATAGACCGCTGTAGCCCGTGGCCGCGACGATGGATGCGATATTGACGATACGCCCTTCGCGCTGCGACATCATCGATTTGAGTACGTGCTTCGACAGGACGATGGGCGAGACGGTATTGAGTTGGATCAGCCGCTGAATGTCAGGATCGCGCATGCTGGTCAAAATGCCGCTCGCTCCTGATCCTGCGTTGTTGACCAGGCCATACAACGGGCCAAAGTCGCTGCGCAGTGCACGTACCAGCGCGCCAATCTGTCCGATGTCGGACAAATCGCAGGCGCGAAACTCAATCGCGCCCAATCCGTGCGCGGCAGCCGCCTGGCTTGCCGCCGTCAGATCATCGCTCGGCGAGCGCGCGATCGCGATGACTCGATAACCATCGCTCGCCAATTCGCGCGAGATCGCGAGCCCCAGGCCGCGGCTGCCGCCGCTGACGATGACGTTACGCACCCGCGCGCACCAACTTGCCGGCCGCGTTCATTTCAAGCGCCGGCACGAAACGCAGCTGCGCGGGCACCTTGTGGGCGGCGAGGCTGCGGCGGCAAGCGTTGAGAAGCTCGCTCTTCAACTTCGCGGCGGAAGCCTCATCGATTGTTTGTGCGCCTTGCGACAACACTACGTCGGCCACCACGAGAGAACCCACCAACGGATTGCGGCGTGCAGTCACCCGTGACATGCGCACCCGCGGATCGGCATTGAGCACCGACTCGACTTCTTCCGGGTAAACCTTGAGTCCGCCGACATTGATGATGCCGCCTTTGCGGCCGCGAAAGTAAAATCGGCCGGCTTCCAGTTCGACCATATCGCCGGTATCGACATAGCCATCGGCGCCTGCCAGCGGCGGTGCCGCCTCCCCGAGGTAGCGGGCCGCGGTACGGCCGGAGCGGATCCAGAGCGTGCCATTTTGTACCTTCATGTTTATCGATCCCTTGGGATCATTGATGAGATCGGCTGGAAATCCCGCCAGTCCGTCGTTCACATCAAACGCTACGCCGGCTTCGGTCGAGGCAAATGCGTGGGCCACCCGGGCGCCGGGGAAAGCCGCATGCAGACTGTCCAACACCGTCTGATCGGCTACCTCTCCCGAAAGCCGCACATACTGCGGCGAGATGAGCGCCACCTCGCCGCTCATCAGCGCACGGCGCCAATGCGACGGTGTACCCGAGATGTGAGTCACCCCGAGGGCAGCCGCGCGCGCGAGGAAATCATGCGTGGATTCGCCGCCGCTCGACAGCACCAAGGATGAGCCCGAGAGCACGGCACGCAGATAGATCTGCAGGCCGCCATAGCGGCGGATGTCGTAAAAAGTGCTCCACACCACGGGATTGAGGGCGGCCGCCTGCCGCGGCAGTGCGCCTGCCAGGCTCTCAAAGGTGTGGGAGACCAGCTTCGGCTGACCGGTGGTGCCGGAAGTCAACAAGACCCACTCGGTATCTTCGCTGCAGCGACGCTCCAGCGTCCCGCGGGTCGGGAGCGCGCTGCTCTCAATGTGTGCCAATGCTAGCGTCGAAACCCGCGCGGCTGCGGCGTCCACCACAATGACATCGGCTGCGGCGGCCACGGCAACGCCGGCCAGTTGATCCGGCGTCAAATCCGGCGTGCAAAGAACCAGGCGTCGTGCGACCCCGTCCAGTTCCACCAGTGCGGCGGCGGTGGCCAGCTGCTCATGGGTGGCGAGCAGAACCGATCGGCCCCGCAACTGCTCGAGCTTTGCGCCGAATGTCGATGCGGTGCCAAGTTCATTCAGCGCAATGGATGCGCTGCGCCCGCAAAACGCGCCCGCGACCGATCCGGATGATCCCGCAATAACTTCCCATAATCGGTGCATGAGGCGGATTCTAGCAGCGGCGGCCCGCGCCCCGACAACTGCGCGGCCATTCTGTCAAAATAAGCAAGCTCCATGCGCAACGCTAGCCCCACCCACGACGCAAAACCTGCGGCGCTATCGGCGCGGCTTCGCAGCTTGTTTCCCCCAGGCGTGCTGGCGGCTGAAATGCCGGAGCCGGGCGATCCTAAGTCTCTATTGCCGGAAGAGGCGGTGTTCTTGGGAAAAGCCGTTGCGCAACGGGCTCAGGAGTTCGCCGCCGGCAGAGCGTGCGCGCGACGACTTCTGGCCGAATTGAACACCTTCAATTTTCCCATCAAGGTTGCGGACAACCGGCAACCGCTTTGGCCCGAGGGATTGGTGGGCAGCATCACGCACACCACCGGCTTCTGTGCGGCGGTGGTCGCGCCGCGCACGCAAATCCGCGCGCTAGGATTGGATACCGAAGTGGCAGGGCGGGTGCACCAGGAGCTTTGGCGGCACATTTGCGTGCCCGCCGAAACCGAGTGGCTCGAGACTCTGCCGGCGACTGCGCGCGCCGCCGCGGCCACGGCAATATTCTGCGCGAAAGAGGCATTCTACAAATGCCAATACCCGCTGGCGCGCGAGTGGCTGTACTTTCACGATGCGCGCGTCGAGCTGCCGCAGTGGGGAGCTGCCCGCGGAACATGCCTCGTCTATCCCACCCGCAGTATTGCCTTTGCGGCGCACGCGGAATTTCCGCTGCACGGCCAATATCTTTTCCACGAAGAGTTCGTGACGACGGGACTGGCTGCGATCAATACGCCTTGTCGTCGCGAAACACTTTGACCACGGTCAACAAGATGATTTTGATGTCGAGCATCGGCGACCAATGCCGTAGATAGTCCAGATCGAAATTGACCCGCGCTTCCATTTCCTCCAAGCGCGCCGTCTCGCCGCGGCAGCCATTGACCTGGGCAAGCCCGGTGATGCCCGGCAGCACCTTGTGGCGCACCATATAGCCCTTGATGAGTTTGCGGTACTCCTCGTTGTGTGCCACCGCGTGAGGTCTTGGGCCGACCAGGCTCATGCGCCCCTGCAGAACGTTGATGAGCTGCGGCAACTCATCCATGGACGATCGGCGCAGCATCGCACCCACCGGCGTGATGCGAGTGTCGGTTTTCGAAGCTTGGCGTATCTGCGCGCCGTCCTCGGTAACCCGCATGGAGCGAAACTTGTAAACCGCAATCTCGCGCCCGTCCAGGCCATAGCGGCGCTGCTTGAAGATGATGGGCCCGGGCGATGAGGCTTTGACCAGAATCGCGATCAACACCAGCAGGGGCAGGAGCAACAAGAGAATCACGCACGAAAAGCCGATGTCGGTCAGCCGTTTGGCAACTCCGCGATAGCCATAGAACGGCGTCTCGCACATGGCGACGACGGGGATGCCGTGAATTTCGCCCGAGCGCGCCTGAATCAAGTCGAAGACGAAAATGTCCGGTACGTAATAGATCGACGCCGTCGTGTCGCGCAGGTCATCCAACAGGTTCATCACCCGCTTGATGTGCCTAATCGGCAGCGCAATGAATATCACATCGGTTCGGTGGCGCTTCACGTAGTCGGACATGTCGCTCAAGGTACCGACGAGCTTGGTGCCGGCTTCCATACCCAGCCGGTCGGGACTGCGATCGTCGAAAAATCCGGTCACCGCGACACGCATGCCGGGGTTGTTTTGCAAACGCCGCGCGAGTTCCAAACTGCTGTTGTTGTAGCCGGCGATGATGGCGCTGCGGTTGTCGAAGGCCTTCATCAGGAACTGGCGCATGATTTCTTGCATGATCAAGGTGGCGCCGATCAATGCCACCGGGGTGGCCAGCGCCCAGGTCAGGAATATCTTGCGCGGATATTCATCGAGGGACTTGGTGACATAGCCCACCGCCAGCAGCACGCCCAGCAACAGCATCCAGCGGAATATGACGTCGACGACCGCCGAGACACGTGCCGAGGCCAATTGTGTGCTCACCTCGCGCGGCGGCTGGACCAGGACCAGGCACAATACCGCTACAATGACGATGGCCCCGGAAGACGGATCGAATTTATCGCCGAACAGAATGATGGTCGCATACAGGGAGGCGACGGCCACCACGGCCGGAATCACCGCTTGCACGCCGGTGAGTAACGCGATGAGAAAACTTTGCTTCAACAAGACAGGCTGGGGCATCTGGAATCCGCTTGTAGGAATGTCGGTCGCCGGAGACGTTGCCATCCGGCGACACTTGATATAATCACCCTGCATTGTCCGGCAAGTCCAACGATTTAGTCGTGATCCAAATCGACAATAGTCAAATGGATGGCCGGCGATCCGGTCCCGATTCGCCATAATGTTATTCTAGCGCTGTATGACAAATGTCCCATTGCTCGATCTAAAGGCCCAATTCGCGCAGATTCGCGCGGAGGTCATGCCGGCTATCGAGCAAGTCTGTGCGAGCCAGCGTTTTATCTTGGGCGATCATGTGCTGGCCCTGGAGGCCGAGGTGGCGCGCTATTGTGCATCCGCCGAGGGCATCGGGGTCTCCTCGGGCACCGATGCGCTGCTGCTGGCGCTCATGGCCTTAGGCGTGGGCGAGGGCGATGAAGTTATTACATCGCCGTTCACCTTCTTCGCCACGGCCGGCACGATCGCGCGCCTCGGTGCGCGGCCGGTGTTTTGCGACATCGATGCGGATTCGTTCAATTTGTCCCCCGCCGCTGTGCGCTCCTTTATCGACCGTCAGTGCACATTCGAGGCGGGTGAGCTGATCAACAGCGCCACGGGCGGTCGCATCAAAGCCTTGATGCCCGTGCACCTCTATGGGCAGTCGGCCGACATGGACCCCCTGATGGCCATTGCACGCCAATACAAACTCAAGGTGGTGGAGGACGCGGCGCAGGCCATCGGCACGGAATACCGGGACGGCGGGCGCGTGGGCGCAATCGGCGATATCGGCTGCTTCTCGTTTTTCCCGAGCAAGAATCTAGGTGCGTTCGGCGATGCCGGACTCTGCACGACCAACGATCCCGAACTCGCTGAAAGTATGCGGGTACTGCGTGTACACGGCGGCAAGCCGAAATACTTCCATGCGGTGATCGGCGGCAACTTTCGCATCGATGAGCTGCAGGCCGCCGTGCTGCGTGTGAAACTGAAATACCTGGACGGCTGGACTGCGGGCAGGCAACGCAACGCAGCCTTCTACGATGCCGCCTTTGCGGATCCCAAATTTGCGGGAAAGCTCGCGCCACCGCGCGCGCCGTCAACCGGCAGGCACATTTTCAATCAATACGTGGTGCGCGTGGCGAAGCGCGATGCGCTCAAGGATTTCTTGACGCGGCAGAATATCGGCACGGAGATTTACTATCCGGTGCCGTTGCATCTGCAGAAGTGCTTTGATTATTTGAATTACGGCGTGGGCGACTTTCCGCAAGCGGAACGCGCCGCGCTGGAAACGCTGGCGCTGCCCGTCTATCCGGAGCTGGAAGCAGCCCAGCTCGAGCACGTCGTCGCATCGCTTGCGGAGTTCTACGCCTAAGCCTTTTTGAAGTCGTCCGGCAGCAGCTGATGGCGCGATAGCAATTTGTAGAAATCAGTGCGGTTGCGCTTTGCCAGGCGCGCCGCCTGGCTCACGTTGCCCGTGGTGATCTGCAGGATCTGCGACAGATAGTTGCGGGTGAATTCGTCGCGTGCCTCATCGAAGGAGGGCAGCCGCGTCGGATTGCCGCCGAGGGATTGTTGCACCAGTTCCGCCGTGATGATGGGGCCGTGCGACAGCGCAACGTTCTGCCGCACGACGTTGTACAACTGACGTACATTGCCGGGCCACTCGGCCGTGGCCAAAAGCTCAACCGCTTCCGGCGCATAGATTTTGCGCTGGCCGGTTTCCTTGGCGATCTGCTCCAGAAAATGCGCGACCAACAAGGGAATGTCCTCGCGCCGCCTTCCCAAGGAGGGCACTTCGATATGCACCACATTCAGCCGGTAGTACAGGTCCTCGCGAAACTGGCCGCCCACCATCAGTTCATGCAGATCGCGGTGGGTCGCGGAGATAATGCGCACATTGGTCTGCACCGCGTCGGCGCCGCCGACGGGGCGGATGGCATTTTCCTGCAGCACCCGCAGGAGCTTGACCTGCAGGCGCATCGGCATGTCGCCGACTTCGTCCAGCAGCAACGTGCCGCCGTCCGCCGTTTCAAACAGACCCTTTTGCGCGCGCGTCGCGCCGGCGAAAGCACCCCGCTCGTGGCCGAACAGTTCCGACTCCAGCAGGTTCTCCGCCATCGCGCTGCAATTGATGGAAATGAACGGCTTATTGCGCCGTGGACTTGCCTCATGAATGGCGCGCGCCAAGAGTTCCTTGCCGGTGCCGCTTTCACCGGTCAACAGCACGCGCGCGTCGGTGCCCGCGACCATGTTGGCCTGCGCCAATTTGTCTTCCATGAGCTGGTTGCGGGTGATGATGTTCGAGCGCCAGTCCTCATCGACGTGCGCGAAGCCTGAAACCTTGAGTGCTTTCTGCACGTGATCGAGCAGTTCTTGCTTGTCGACGGGTTTGGTGAGAAATCCGAAGGCGCCGCTCTGGGTCGCGTGCACGGCATCCGGGATGGTGCCATGCGCGGTGAGAATAATGACGCGCAGGCCCGGCCAGCGGCTCTGCAGCTCCTTGAGCAGGCCGATGCCGTCCATCTGGTCCATGCGCAGATCCGTGATCACGAGATCCGGCCGAAACCGCACACAAGCCGCGAGCGCGGCCGCGGCGCTTTCAACGGCTTCCACTTCGTAGTTCTCGGCGCGCAGCCGAATCGTCAGCAGGCGCAGCAGTCCCGGATCATCGTCCACCACCAGGATGCGGGCCTTGCGCTTCTGCGGGGTCTGGGACGACTCGCGCGTGCCTGACTGCAGGCCGAAGGATAGGGGTGTAGTGGCGGCATTCGAATAGGCGTTCACAGCAATCTCCGGTGTCCGATCATGGCGTGTGGGTTCCACTCGTTCCGCGATCGTTAATGGACCGCTGTTCGATATGCGTCACCGCCTCGAGTTTAGCCCGAGCTTCGTCCAAGGCCTTGCGCAACTTCGCATTTTCGTCCGTTTCCGCCGCCAGACGGCGATTAGCCGCCTGCAGTTTGTCACGCGAATCCGGGGGTGTTTCCACGTGCATTCGCTTGTTCTCGGCCTGAAGGATCAGCCTTTGCTCGACCTCTTTGAGCTGCACCGTGGCCAATAAGCGCTCCACGGGCAAGAGAGTCTCAGGCCTGGCCAGCAATTCCGACAACTGTCGCTGGGCCGCGACGGGATCGGAGCCCCCAAATCCCGGGGTCGCCAAGGCCAATGCGTAGCGCAGTTTGTTGCTGGTGGTGGGCGAGAGTTCAGCCGCGTCCTTGGCCGATTGGAATAGCTCAGCCTGACGCGCCGGATCCCCTTGCGGTAAATCGCTCATCATTTCGAGCAGCGGGGCGATGGCGCCCGTATCCTGGGGAGGACCGCTGGGCTGTACGGGGGCGGCCGGTTTCGGCTGGCCGAGCAAGCCGCAGCCGCTCACCGACGCGATGAGCAGGGCCCATGCGGCGATGCGCCAGACGTTATGCGGCATGAGCTTTTTCACGCAGCAGCGCCGTGGTTTGCCGCAAAGGCAGCCTCACGCGAAAGTGTGCGCCGCCGGCCTTGGCCTCCAGGATCTCGATGCTGCCGCCATGTGCATTGACAAATTCAGTCACCACCGACAGTCCAATGCCGGTGCCCTTGACGTGGCCTCCCTGCGGCGTCTTACCCTGATAAAACGCCTCGAATATGCGGTTGCGTTCGTCCGCCGGAATGCCCGGCCCGCTGTCCATCACATCGAGTACCAGCTGTTCGCGCTCGCTTCTCGCATGCAGGGAGATCGTGCCGCCGCGCGGCGTGAATTTGATGGCGTTGGACAACAAGTTGTCGAGAATCAGGCGTACCTTGCCGCGATCCGCCAACGGCGTGAGATCCTCGACCTGCACATCCAGGCGCACGCGCTGCGCCACCAAGGTCAATTGCTGGTTCTCGAGCACGCTCTTGATCAGCGGCCGCAACTTGAATTCGGATACCTCCAGCCCAACGCTCTTGGCCTGCCAAGCGCTGAAGGACAGTAGGTTCTCGATGAGTCGCTGTAGCTTCATGCCGTTCTCGCGCAGGATGGCCGTCACTTCGCGCTGGGCGCTTTGCAGCTCGCCCACCGCCCCGTCCATCAAGAGTTCGGTCCCCTCGCGAATATTTGCCAGCGGCGTTTTCAATTCATGCGACATATGTCGCAGAAATCGGTTCTTTTCCTGTGCCAGATCCAGCAATCGGCTGCGCAGCCACTCCAACTGCGCCGCGAGGCGTTCGAGATCCGCAGGACCGCGAATCGCGATCGGCCGGGAAAAGGTGCCCCGCCCCAGTTCACTGATGGCCCGGTCGATGGCGCGAATGGGCCGGCCGAACAAATACGTGAACACGCCGACCACGGCCAGCGTCATGGGCACCAGCAGCAGGGTTTGCAGCAGCAGATTTTTCTGGGCATGTTGCGTGGCCAGCTCCAGACTCGCCGTTTCGCGATCGATCTGCGAACTGATGCGGGTCGAGACGTTGGACGCGGCTTCCGAGAGTTGCGGAAAAGTGGCGATCAAATCCGCCATGTGCGCCGAGTTGGGCGCGGCATGCCTAAGATCGTCCAACAGACGCGTGGCCTGAGCCTGCACCGCCTGCGCGTCGCGTTCCGATTCCTCGTCCAACGGCAGCGTGAGCAGCTCGCGGATGGTCGTCACCAGACGTGCATTGATGCGCGCGTAGTCGTCCAACAGATTGGCGCTGCCGATGATCTGGTACAAACGCGCCGTGCGCTCGAGCGCGCCGATTTCCTCGAACATGCGTTGGTTGTTGCGAGTACCCTCCATGCCGTGCACGACCAATTCTTGGCTGCGAATCGAGAGGCGGTTCATTTGCACGGCCGCATTCACGATGGCGAACAACAACGGCGCGGCCACGATCGTGAATCCGATCAGCATCAGACCGCTCAAGGATTTAGGCCGGGGTAAGCGCATTGGCGGCATTCTAACAGCGTGTTGCCGCTAAAAAGGAGTGACCGGGTCGTGCCTGTAGAATTGATCCGTATGAACCGCGATGCCCCATATTCCGAGCTATCTCCCGAGACCGTTCTAGACGCGGTCGAGGCGATTGGATTTCGCAGCGACGGGCGGGTGCTGGCGCTCAATAGCTATGAGAATCGGGTATATCAGATAGGCATCGAGGACGGTGAGCCGGTGGTCGCCAAGTTCTATCGGCCGGCTCGCTGGACCGATGCCGCGATTCGCGAGGAGCACGCGTTTGCGGGCGAATTGGCGGCGCAGGAAATTCCGGTGGTGGCGCCGCTGCTGCGGGAGGGCGAGTCGCTGCACCAGCACCACGGTTTCCGCTATGCGCTCTTTCCGCGGCGCGGCGGACGCTGGCCGGAACTCAAGAACGCCGATGAACGGGAATGGGTCGGCCGTTTTCTGGGCCGCATCCACGGCGTCGGCCGCGCCGCACGCTTTCGCGAGCGAGCCTCTCTTTCCATCGATGATCTCGGCTGGAGCGCCCGCGATCTGGTTCTGGAGGGCGATTGGATGCCCGACTATCTCGCGACCAAATATGCCGATCTCACCGATGAATTATTGGGCGAAGTGGAGACGCGCGCCCGCGGCTGGGGCGGTGCGGCCACTGCCAGGATTCTCGGCGACTGTCACCGCGGCAATATCTTGTGGACTGACCTGGGGCCGCATTTTGTCGATCTTGACGATTGCCTCACGGGACCGGCGGTGCAGGACCTGTGGATGCTGCTGTCGGGCGGCCCTCAGGAAATGCGCACGGAGCTGCGCGACCTGCTGCAAGGCTATGAGCAATTCTTGCCCTTCGATCGGCAGGAAATCGCGCTGATCGAGCCGCTGCGCGCGCTGCGCATGATTCACTACTCGGGCTGGTTGGCGCATCGCTGGCACGATCCGGCATTCCCGAAGGCCTTCCCCTGGTTCGCCGAGCCGCGCTACTGGGAAGAGCATTACCGTGCCCTCGAGGAGCAGCTCGCAGCGGTGCAACAGCCGCCGCTGGAACTGTGACGCACAGCAGCCTGTTCAGTTGTGATCGGTGCGGTATTTGGTAATGATACGGTCATGAACGGCGCTACGAGAAACCTGAAAAGTATCCGGATTGCCTTGTTCTGCACGGCAGCGATCTTGAGCGCCTGCAACAAGGACACGGAATCCGCTGCGCCAAGCAAGGCGCCGCCGCCGGCCCCCGTCAAAGCGCCGGTTGCCGTGAAGAAGGGACCCAACAGCGCCGAATTGACCGCCGGCATGGTCGAAGCCGCAAGCCCCGGCAAGTCGCAAAGTCCTGCTCAACTGAAGTTCGATCTGGTGGAAAGACCCAAGGTGGGGCAGCCCCTGGACATCAACCTCGCGCTCATCACGCATGTCGATGCGGGAGCCGCGAGCATTCAGGTGACCGGTGGCGATGGCTTGACGCTGCCTGCCGGTGCAAACCAGTTCGATGTTCCGGCCGCCGAGGCCGACGAGGTGTACCGGCAGGCGGTCACCGTGACCCCGACGGCGGAGGGTTTATTGATCGTCGGCGTCAACGTGGCGGTCAAACACGACGAAATCACCGACTTGAAGGCTTTTTCGATCCCGATTATCGCTGAACGGTGAAAATGAGGCGGACGGACACTTAAGACCCTATAATGGTGGGTTTCCTAAGGGCCTTACCGTGACTCAGAAACTTCGCAACATCGCCATCATCGCCCACGTGGATCATGGCAAAACCACACTCGTCGATCAATTGTTGCGCCAGTCCGGAACGCTCGACGCTCGCAAGGACTTGCAAGAGCGGGTCATGGATTCGAACGACTTGGAGCGCGAGCGCGGCATTACCATTCTTGCCAAGAACACCGCGATTGCCTGGGGCGACTATCGCATCAACATCGTCGATACGCCGGGTCACGCCGACTTCGGCGGCGAAGTCGAGCGCGTGCTCGCCATGGTCGATTGCGTGCTGCTGCTGGTCGATGCGGTGGACGGACCCATGCCGCAGACGCGCTTCGTCACGCAGAAAGCGTTCAAGCACGGTCTTCGGCCCATCGTGGTCATCAACAAAATCGACCGCGACGAGGCGCGACCGGGCTGGGTCTTGGACCAAACCTTCGATCTTTTCGATCGCCTGGGCGCAACCGATGAGCAGTTGGATTTCCCGGTGGTGTATGCATCGGCGTTGCGCGGCTTTTCCGGTCTCGAATCCACCGTGCGCGACGGCGATATGCAGCCCCTGTTCAAGACCATCGTCGAGCATTGCCCGCCGCCCGATGTGGACTCGGACGGCTCGCTGCAGTTGCAGGTGACGCTGCTCGATTATTCGAGCTATGTCGGCGCCATCGGCATCGGCCGCATCAAGCGCGGCACGATCAAAAAGGGCATGGCGGTCTCGGTCATCAACCGCGAAGGCAAGATCCGCTCGGAACGCATTACCCAGGTGCTGGGTTTCCATGGTCTGACGCGCGTCGAAGTGGAGTCGGCCTACGCGGGCGACATCGTCGCGTTCGCGGGTATTTCCGAACCCAAAGTGTCCGACACCGTTTGTGATCCCTTGAATGTCGAGGCGCTGCCCAATCTGACCGTCGATGAGCCGACGATCAGCATGACATTCGAGGTCAACACCTCGCCTTTCTTGGGGCGCGACGGCAAATTCGTCACCAGCCGCCAAATCCGCGAGCGTCTGGATCGGGAATCCATTCATAACGTGGCCTTGCGGGTCGAGCCTACCGCCGATCCCGACAAGTTCGTGGTCTTCGGCCGCGGCGAGCTGCATCTCGGCGTGCTGCTCGAGAACATGCGGCGCGAAGGCTACGAGATGTCCGTGTCGCGGCCGCGCGTTGTCATCAAACAGATCGACGGCGTGGCGCACGAGCCTTATGAGCAGGTCACGGTGGACGCCGACAGCGACGCCCAAGGGGCCATCATGCAGGCTCTCGGCAGCCGGGGCGGGGATCTCAAGGACATGCAGGCCGACGGCCGCGGCCGGGTGCGCCTCGACTACATGATTCCCTCGCGCGGGCTCATTGGATTCCAGACCGAGTTTCGCACCATGACGCGCGGCACCGGTCTTCTGCACCATGTGTTCGATCACTACGGACCCGTGGTGCAGAAGGAACTGGGCCAGAGGCCGAATGGGGTGTTGATTTCCAACGGGCAGGGCGTTGCGCTGGCCTATTCGCTGTTCAGCCTTCAGGAACGCGGCCGGCTGTGCATCGGTGCCAACGAGGAAGTCTACGAAGGCATGATCATCGGCATGAACAATCGCGACGACGATCTCGTCGTCAATCCGCTCAAGGGCAAAAAGTTGACCAATATGCGCGCGTCCGGCAAGGACGAGGCCGTGGTGCTCTCGCCGCCCATCCGCTTCTCGCTGGAACAGGCGATGGAGTTTAT
>Ga0210387_10001719_pt1 | contig 16575 bp, 19 predicted proteins | sample IncBWC7OmetaG_FD_160108 | JGI IMG/M metagenome (GOLD analysis project Ga0210387, IMG submission 160108) | Forest soil microbial communities from Barre Woods Harvard Forest LTER site, Petersham, Massachusetts, United States - Inc-BW-C-7-O ...
CTCTTTGCGGCGAACACTGCGTGCTCTCTGCTGCTCTTGATCGTCTAGAGTCATAGAGACTCACCAAACCCTCCCTCAGAAGGCGAAGCTCGCGTTCCGAGTTCAGGATCAAGGTTTCGCATATGGAAAAGTCAGTCGTTGCCAATCTTAAAAATAATATGAAGGTTTTAAAGTGAACACCTCGGCAGATCTAGCCTTGGATGATCAGTTCGTGAAAGATACCAGACCGTCCTGACCAGGAAAGTCAGATTGACCAAAGCGAGCCACCGTGCTAATTATCACATGCTGAAGAATTTACTTACGACTCCGAAGTAGCCACAAGTTTCAACCTTTGGATCTGGCGAATGCTGGTAGAACACTTGCAATTAAAGGTCAGACTTGACAGACTTAAGAAAGGTGATCTGCACATTTAGCTAATGCACATATAAGCATCGTGCACAAGAGACTCCTGTCCCTATAATGCTTGTATTGATGTTTTCTTTGGGAAAATTAAACTCTTCCATTTTTGCTGTCATTGCTTTGTGGGCGATGCGGCCGTGCTCCCCTTCAGTCCAGTGTTGACCTTATTCAATTCTTTGGTACCTTCCACGGTGATAACACTTCTTTTGGTGAGTATACTATATTGTGAATCTTCATTGCGGTGCACCAACCGTGAGTATAGCCCGAGTAGGTAATGTGTAACGTTGATAACCATAAACAGAAAAGGTACCTTGCTGCGGATACAGTACAAGGTAACTATATATAGAGCTGTTGAATCAATATAAATATATATAGACGCCCAAAGACTGTCCTTGCAACTGTGGCTGATCTGGAACGAGCGTCAATCAGGATTTTCGCTTGCTCGGCTTTGGGCGGGAAGCGCTTAATACTTATCTGCAAGCCTTTTCGTGGCTATGCCAGCGCAACTTGAAGTAGGTCAGCCTGAGGGCGTTTCCACGGTTGTGCTTGAGGTGTCTGTGGACTCATGTATGCTGTATAAGTCATCTCCACAAGCATGATCAATGGCTGGCATGCACTGGCACCAGGGCAGTACATCAAATTTAACGTACAGGTCGAGACCTTCGAAAAACAGCCTTGTTGTTAAACTTGTCCCAGATAATGGGTTCCGCCTTCTTAAAGCGGTGCCAATGTTGTTATGCTTGATTTAAGCATGATCAGCCACAATCCCGTCAGCCCTCACACTATTATCCAGCAGCCATGGGCATAGAGCAGCAGAGGAAGAGACTGATGACTGCAGGTCATCAATGGGGAGATCCTCCGTCGCCGCCTCAGCGTCCACCACAACTGTCCTTACAAAGCAAAGCACGTGAGGATCTACCAGACGAATCGACTATGTCGGGTACCGACGATCTCATTCTGAACGACATGAACACAATCGTTCACCCACCCCAACCAATATCGAAATCCGTAGTATCGTCCAAGGAATGGACACTGGAGAATCTTCTTGCATCGGGTGACAGATTCTGCGCAGTACCCCGAGTTTCTGCGTTTTCCGACAGCCTGTCTTCTACAATCGATAAATACGAACGAGAGGGACGGCCTCTAATCATTCAAGGATGGCAGCAGCATTCTAAATGGCCCAATGATATGTTTCACATTGATTGGTTTGGCGAATATGGCCCACAAAGTGAGGATGGGATACCTTTTTATGTTCAAAACGATTATTTATCGGATTTAAACATAGATATTAGCGTACGCAATATCCATGATTGGAGCGACAAGGATCTGCCGCTGTCTGACTTCGTAGCCAAGTCGCGTGCAGCTTCTCCGTTCGTGGTTCCGGAGGGTCTGTGATCAATTTATGGAATCCTGGACTGTTTATTAAGGAATTCACCAGCAGAACGAGAAAGATTATATGGCAAGGATGCCAAATGCCCGCATGAATGGGATCAATGGCTGCACGACTCCAACGTTATCCCTTCTATGCTGCTGCCCGAGGGATCAAACAATCTCCTTTTGAATCTGCCTAAATCAGTACGCCACATACACTATTTCATTTTTCGTCCAATACTACACTGAGCCTTTGTCATCGCTGATTAGGCTCAGGTTGAAACCTTGATGTGCTACCTTGGCATCGGAGACACATTTACGCCCAGCCATAAGGACCTTTGCGCCTCCTCAGGCCAAAATCTTATGTGTTACACTGAGAATGGCGGATCCTCGTACTGGTTCATGACGGAAAGTTCTGCTGCCCCCGAAGCAACCAAGTATTTTCACCAATTGAAGCAGGAATTGGATCATGAGACTCATGTCATCACAATCGAGGAGCTGGCTAATGCTCCTTTTAGGGTGTATGTTGCAGAGCAGAAGTTGGGAGACATGGTCCTGGTACCCCCAAGGAGCTGTCACCAAGTCGTCAATCATGGGGGAATTACCGTCAAGACATCTTGGTCGAGAATGACGCTTACTGGGTTGACTACTGCCTTGTATCACGAACTTCCTATCTACCGCCGGTCAGTTTTTCTCCACATATGACCTAGTGATAAATCCACTGAGGTATCAATGGATTTAGGGTGTGTCGCGTTGAGACTTACCGTGTCAAGTCCACAGTTCACTGCACGCTTCTTCAATTGGTGGTCGAACTGGAAATTTTGGTTTCGCGTGCCTCTCAAAATGTGGATAACGATATCTCTTCTTCCCTCTCAGCATCTCGTAGTCCCAGTCCTGCGATGACCCGGATTCCTGTATCAGCATCCCGAAACGACCCCCCTTCCATATCTCCCGCAGATCAATCTCGAAAAGCGCGGCTGGTGGCTGACATTTCTGCTACAATCGAGCTCTTCGATCACATCCTCGTCGAGGAATATTCTCCGGACCACGGCTCGATGCTTTGCCTATTGTCATCCTCATCATCTCCTTCCCGTGTGGCTTCCCCTAGTCCAAGCACGTCTTCTTCAGCTACACTGACTTGCAATGAGAAGGAGAATGATGATGGCCATATCACATGCGATTTCTGTGGCGCAGACATCTTCCAGAGTTTTTTCGAATGCCGTGAATGCGTAACACCCGATTCCAATCGGATGGAGGGCCTATCTGGCGGCAAAGTACCATTTGGTGATGGGTTCGTGGTTTGTGGAGGATGCTACGTGGAAGGCAGGAGCTGCAAATGCGAATCGATGGCTCCGGCGCAGTGTCGCCCTTTTATCGAACTTTTGCAAGATCGCAGAAGGGCAATTAAGATTCTGCAAACTCATTGGAAGTTGGAAGGAAAACCAGCTTATTGGCGATTTGAGCAAGAAAAGTCCATCAATTTCCATGATTTTGATATTATTTGGCTCAATGGCTTCTATCTCGTAGCACTCTTTTGTCAGAGGAACGGCTAGGCATCTTCCGGGCCGCCTGTGTGCTCCAACAACTTCGAAAGAACAAGGTCGGTGCCACGTTACGATATATTGTAACCCAATGCACAATCCTCTCTTTTTCATAGAAGGAAACAAGAGCCTGCACTCTGAAGGGTCCGATACCCTCTCATCATGTGCCATTCCCTTCCGCTCTGTACTGCAAGAAATGTCATTCTACCAAGTGCTTTTCGCATATATTGATGGACCAGCGCATCCACTCCGCCGATGCTCTCCTCTCCCACCGAAGGGATGATACACACGAGGTGTTCCATCAACGTCATCAGACGAGCAAAAACACATTCGAAATGGAGGTGGTTGGTTTTTTGGAGAGCGAGAAAGAAGGGAGTTGTCCAAATTTCAGACATCAGCTTGTTAAGACGGCCATGACCTTTGCCACATGCAAGCCAGTCAATCCAACATTTATGAAACTCGGTTGGTACGACGTGTCTGCCCAGATTGTGAAGGTGAGTCACGGTGTTGACTACAAATGAATCTCGGCAACTTCCTTGACATGGGTATTCTAGACTACATCAGACGATGCCGTTGAACAAGCGCCTGAACAAGCGCCCATTGATGGGGAGATTTCCAACCCTCTCCCTCTACGCTCTACACCCCCATCCTCACCTCGGCCAACTCCCTCCGACGTACCGATCAAATTGCTACACTCACCAATGATTATGGAGCCCCCATCCAGGGTCTCAGGGTGTCTTTCCTCCTCTTTGACATTGAAGACGTCTTTGCCGCCCCCCCTGAAACGCAAGCGACAATTACTCGACTGCGTTTCTGTGCCGTCTCTTGCATCTGTAATAAGGCGTCAGGTTTCTTCACTATCAAGCTCTCTGGCATACAGCACAGGCTCGAAAGAAAGTCGAAGGGATCGAGAACAGGAGGACCAAGACGTTGACATGGTATGCCAATCCTAGTGGTCAGTCGATTCATCAGTGAATGATCGTGCTGGATTTGCTTTAGTTGGACCCGTGCGTGACAAGTGGCCACGATAACACGCCCTCTTCTAAACCAGCTGCCCCGGCTACCAAACCAAAGACAAATAACGGCCCTGCGAGTTCAAAGCAGGGGAAGTCGAAAATCATGCTTCGAACGACAGTGGCTGGCAGTACGACAACTCCTCGGGTTCAGTTTGAGTTGTCTACCACACGGTGTGGTGACCAATTACTTCGCACACATAATACTGTCCCCACGTCAGGGTCAGGATCTGCTTTGGCGGAGTCGAACGGTGCCCATTCGCCGCAGAAACGAGAGACACCGAAAGCCGCGTCTCGACTCCCGCGTCCGAAGAACACATCAGCCATGACCAGGGCACTTTCGCCCACCAGACCGGACGACGAAAGCGAACGCCCTTTCAAGAAATCGCGCACTATAGTCGACCCTCTCGTCCCCATTGTTTCGCCATCTTCGCGGAAATCGACAGGCAATAGCGGGATTTCCAAAATCGGCGGAGCAGGACCCTCGCTGTCCAAGACGACAAATTCTGAATCCTCACGGCCCCCAGAATTGGTACGGGCACTCAATAACTTAGCCACCAACAACTCACGTAAGGCTCGGGAGCTTGAGTCGGGTACATCTCGGTCTTCCGGAACCGCTAATGCGCGGAACAGAATTACAGGTGACCAATCCTCCAGCAAACCGGGGAAGATCCGTCACGCCACGCCAACCAGGGTAGGCGTTTTGGAACATGAACTGGATTCAATGAAGACCACAAATTTGCGACTTTCGCAGGAAATGGCGGAGCTCAAACAACGAATGGACAACAACCATTCGGAGCAAGTTCACCCATCGTTTCCAATGGAGCAAATCGCCCAGAATATTGTCCACAGCGTGGGTCTAATGTTGACACACAGCTACGTGAGCAATTAATCTTCCTTAGGTCTGCTTGACGTTGCTTACGAGAACACATCTTGCAGATGAATCAACCTCTACACATGAATCAACAACCTCTACACATGAATCAACAACCTCTACACATGAATCACCCTCTGCAGATGAATCACCCACACGGATGGCATTTTCGTGGCAGAGGTAGGGGACCGTTTCGTAGGGGACATCTTCATGCACTCAAACAACACCCTACCACTTATGAAGGTAAGCATTTTTTTCTTCTCGCTGATTATTGATATTTATTCCGTTCACAGGTCAATCCCAAAGTGGGCCGAGTTCTCCAGCTCGCCGAAATTACCCTCATTCCAGAAATGGACCGTATCCAAGACATGGGCCTCCCTACGATGAAGACCACGGGAACTACATTCCCATTCATCCCCCTCCAAGACATGTTAACACGCAGATCGGTTTGTCCGATCGAAATTCTGAAAGGAATGCATGGTCAGAAGAAATGAACCAAGGTTCTGCCCACTCTGTCGTCCCCTTGAACGGTCGAATGGGCAAAGAGCGTTATGGGAGCGACGAAAGATGGTTAGCCAGAAGGGGGAACAGTGGTTCGAAAGGTCAATTACACCAGACGCGCTCCATGGCCTCCTACACGCACACGCAACGCCCTGGTGTGAACCAGGACACCCGTCGGGCTGGTGCTGCAACCATGGATGGGAACTTCGAAAGATCGAAGGAGATTCCAGACAGAGGGTGGTATAATCGGAGGAATAGTGGTCGAGAAGTCCTGAGAAATCGAGATACCCGAGCGCCATCCGATGCAGGCGAGGGTTTTGATCGAGCTGGTCCCACACCCCTTAGTATAAACGGTAAAAGATCGAATGAAAGGTCAGACAGAGGCTGGTACGATCGGAGGTATAGCTGTCGAGAAGTCCAAAGTCCAGATACCCAAACGTACAGTGGGCGAGAGGTCCGGAGGAGTAGAGATACTCACGGCGCTTCCTCCACGGACATGACATGGCCCGATACATGCGAGGACACTGATCGACCAGACACTGCATCTCCAGAAATGTCACAATCCTTCTTAAGACCTAGCTTCCCCCCTTCTGACGACGGAGGTCAAGAATCCTCCGGTACCATTTCTCCGCTCCCTATGGCGGCTCTCGATATCAACGACATCAATGATAGAGGTGTCAGCCCTGCAAGAAATGAACGTAATCACGAATCACATTTGCCATCGGAGGACACGAGGTTGGAAGACGCTCTGCCCGAGCTCGGTCCTTTGACCGGAGATCAAAGTAAACGTCTCAATCCCTCTCATCCGTTCGCTTTTAGATTGATCGCTGTATGTATATCTATAGATCATGATCGTCTAGTGTCCCCCGGTTACACTGAGCATTGGGAGGATAACTATGACCTAGGTGGTGATGAACCCTCCTCACAAGGCCATGGTCTCCGACTCGAATTTAGTCTCAAACCTCACGAAGCCGCCTCGATTCAGAAGGTTCAGTCGACACCAGGTAACTGTAACTTAAACTGCTTGATTCAGGTGCCGTCCACTCCATTACTGATAAACACCTCTATAGAAGAAGAACTGAACCCTTGGGCCTCATGACAGCCTGCATTGTGTATGTAACATTAGCTGGAAATTCCTTGTATTGTTGGTTGGACTTCGGGACTGATAAGTTTTTCCTGATAAGTTTTCGAGTTTTGTCAAATATTCCCAAACCTTGTTGTTACGCTCTCATACAATCTACTTATTCCCGGCGTTGTGGATGAGTCTCGCAAAGTCGCATCGCATAATCCAGAACGTCACAAGAACCTAATAAAAAAGAGATTACGGAAGGTAGATAACAGGTATAAAAGAGAAGTACGGATTGATATGTGATGCACGACAGCGAACAATGCCAAAGCAAGAGAATATGGAAGGGTTAACAAAATTGACCATAGCTCAGCCACACCGACACGTAAGGATCCTGAGCAAACTCGTCTTAGGAGGCAAGTCGTCGCCGTCCTGCCCGTATTCGCCACCATGTGACACTCCAACGTCACCCGCCCTGGCACGCACATTGCTAATTGCCGGAGGGGCAGCCCCGACACTCGACACCATTGGCGAAGCGCGACCATATTGCTGCTGCCCTCCGCCACCGTAAGACTCGTCTCCCATATCTCTACCATAGTCAAACCCGCCCCCTGTAGCAGCATTTGCGTATGGATGTTGAGGGCCACTACGGTGTTGAGGTGTCCCAACTGGGATATTCACTTGTGCAGCAGCAGAATGAGGTGTGAGCTGGCCGGGCAAGTTACCGCTTCCAGGTAGGAGTGCAGCGGGAATCTTACGCTGTTTAGAGCCGTGCCGAACGAGAGCGGGTGAAGGAGGTACAATGTTACCTCCTTGCGAAGCCCGCCGCCGATCTGAATCACGATGTTCTCTCCGGCGTTCGTGTGGATTCGGAGCGAGTCCTGCATTTTGTATTTGTGACAATATTTGGTTCTGGCCCTGTATCGATATATGGTGAGCAGTCACGTCATGCGAAATACCACATTACTGACCACCGAAGCCTCCCAGCCTTTGCCACCTAGTTCATGGTTCAGATACATGACCAGTAGGAAGCAAGAATACAACGTACCGTGCAGTAAGTTCCAGTCGAATACGCCATCATCTACGTCATTATTACTCTTCATAACCTTGGTAAAAAGCTCCCGTAGAAATTCGTAGTCAGGTGTTTCTTCAAATCCAAGCTTGCGAACATAGTTCAAGTAGATACTGAACTCCTCTGTAGAATATCTCATAAGTGCGACCCCCAGTACAGCTATTCGATGAAAAGAATACCTGGGAAGCCTTCACACAGCTCTTTGATCGGTGTCGTCTGCTTCTTCTCTCCGATCTTCTCGTATTTCTGTTTGTTGGTTGCGGCTTTTAGACCTTGCCATGGTAGGCTTCCTCGCAAGAAGTACATGAAAACATGGCCCAGTGCTTCAAGATCATCCCTCCGTGATTGTTCTATTAGACATGGTCATAGGTAGAATACTTCATCGCGGGAGAATGACTAGACCTACCTCTTCCCAGATGAGTATTGATACTCATGTACCGGGCGGTACCACTCAAGCTCTTTCGCTCCCGGTATGGTATATGCAGTTTCGTTTTGGGATCACGATACTGCTTGGCCATACCAAAGTCCACAACGTGGATGGCTGCGCAACAAAACTGTGGTCAAGACACCGGCCCACATGTGTTTCAGATGGACTGACTGTTGGCTCCTTTGGTGCCCGGACGACCAATCAAGAAGTTGTCCGGTTTGATATCGCGATAAATCAGATTTTTCTCATGAATGGTTTGCACTCGAGAAAGCTATCGACATCGATGAGAACACAGGGGAATGAGTTGGTCGATGAGTGGCTGCTTACCATCTGCCGCGCTGCCATGCATACAGTCTTAATTGAGAACTTCCGTCCACACATATCAAACAAATCCTCCAAACTTGGTCCCAGGAGGTCGATCACGAGAATGTTATGCAATCCCTCCTGTCCAAAATGGTATATTTGAGGAATACCAGCTGCACAAAATGATTGTGAACAAAGGAGAAACAGCCGCGATGGGTCGTGTACTGACTGCAACCGGCCAGAATACGGTATGAGCGACATTCATCGCGAAGTTGAGGTGCCTCGGCCTTTCTGGGTTCCTAAATAGAGCAATGCATCGACATCATGATGTCTCAGCTTGGTCCAACGGAAGTGGCTTAGAATGGGTGCGCACAAACTTGATAGCCACAGTCTGAGAGTTCAAGAGGTTGGTTCCTAGAGCAAAGAACACAATTACATGTTGACTCCAAGCATATGACAGCCAGCACATACCCTCAAAGATAACACCGAATGAGCCTTCGCCGATTTTCTTGCCCACTCGGTAATGTATTCCGACGAGATTTGCGGTAGATGATGCGTGAGTACTGTGAGAAGTCATATTCGTTGTGAATGGCGTAGTTTCGTGCAAGGATAACAAAATGAAGGAGAGATTAGGGCCTGAAGCCTATTAGTTTGGTCGAAGGTACAACAAGGAGCGAGCTCGGTTCGAAGCCGAGTTTACCCAAATAGGACGTAGGGAGAGCCGCTCAAGGCACATACAACTGCGGAGCAGTCTCTAGCCGCACTGGCCTGACATTATAGCTTATACTACTATAGTAGCAGTGAGTCTAACAATACATTCTAGCGGAATTGAACTAATTCATCCATCCCAGCTCTTCAACAGCTCCGCACACTGGATAGGAGGAATATCTTGATCTGACCGCTACAGAATCCCAGTCCCAAAGCCAGAGCCACTGTCAGCAAGACCATTTTCCTGGCCTTGTTCTGGCTTCGTTGTTTGGCCCACAGTTCCGCGCCCACTGCCTTGAAATGATCCCAGCGGGGCTTCCGCGCCATCCACCAAAACAAAGTCACCGGACCTGGGAAAGTGGCAAAGATCCTAGTTTTATTCCGGCCATCCAAGTTATAGTACGAATTACACTCCGTCCACACCGATTTTGACAGGCGAAGCTGCAACCACGCATTGTATTCGTTTGTTGGGTCTGCTTTGACTTCGAACGATTTCGATTTCCCATCGACGATGGGCTGGATCAACTGGAGAGTGAATTGGATCTATTCTGTTATTCGTCAGGATTCAGACATTAGGGCTTGTTGTTACTTACCTGTACTTCCTGGCTGAATATGACCGAAGCATGGCCAGAAGCAATGTTCGGGCCTAAATGTAAAGTCAACAGGGACTGAATAACTTGAATATCAAACAAAAAGCCTAACCCAGCAGTGTGAACATATTTGGGAAACCTGGTATGCAGCTGCCAACATACGCCGTGGGACCTCCCTGAGACGCAAAGTACTCTTGGACTGTGCCTCCGGTACTACCCCGGACCCTCAGATCTACGGGTTCCTAAATTATAGTTGTCAAACCTTGGGTGAAGCAAAGTGAAGTGAAAGAGACGTGCGATTGAAAAACCTGTTCCAAAGATGATCACATCCAAGGGAACAACCTCCCCTGTCTCAAGCTTGATCCCCTCCTTTACAATTCCTTCGATAGCATCCCACTTAATGCTCACGTTTGGTTGCTTCAAAGCTCCCAAATAACCCGGGTCTACAATAATGCGTTTGCATCCCGGGGCTTCATTGAGGATGTATCAGGATTGGGATCTCAAATTTAAGGATATATTAAAGCGTACGGTAATTGGGTATCAACTTGTCGAGCTGGTCCTTGGGAGCCTTCCGTTTGATGAATTTAGTCAATTGCTATCACAGAGTCAACTGTTCCGCAAAGAGGTGAGACAAGAAAGTGAATACGAACTTGCCGGACAATAGCCAAGATGACAGCAAAATCTTTGCGGAAAACAATATATGTAATATCTGACTGGACAATTAATAATATCAACGAAACTGGAATATCTGTAAGGGAACTGATACTAATAGGGAGACAAACCCTTGCCATGATCGAGTTCCTGTACCACCGTAAGATAAATGGGACATAGGCAAACATCCATTTGACCCAGGAAGGATAACGATAATTGCCCTGTGTGGTAGAAAAATGAGCGACATATCACAACGAACTGGCGACAACAAGTAACTGACACGTGGAACAAACCATTGAGGTGTCCGGCAGAAATTAATCACCTCTACAGAAGGATCCACTGATATCTCAGGCATGAACTGAGCACTGCAAAGCCACCTTCAGCCCCTTTCCCCCAACCAAGAAAAAAACTGACGCAGAACATCCATTCCCAATAACCCCCACACGTTTTCCTTTCAAATCCACATCATGCCGCCACCTCGCAGAGTGCCAAACCAGACCATCAAACACCCCTGCCCAATGGAGGTCTTTTGGGAATAAGGGACTCATGAAGGGACCGATTGCGTAAATTATCGCCTCCGCCTGGGTCCCTGTATGTTCTCCCGTCACAGAGTCCACCAGCACAACATTATCCCATTCCGCTGAATAGACACATGTGTTGAGTGTTGTATGAGTATGGAGGTCGTATTTGTAATAGAGGTTCTCCCAGTAAGTGAGGATTTCAGGTTGAGTGACAAAGTAACTTGACCACCACGGGTTCAATTCCGTTGAGAGAGAGTACCAATGTCCTGGCACGTCGGAGCCACAACCCTAGAACGCAACAATGAGATCCTTTAGGTGTCAAGAACTGGACAACTACTTGCTGGGTAAGTGTTATCCTTGGTAGCGGCGAGGACGTGGTGAAAACCCTTCCGATGCAACCGATAAAGAAACTCACTCTCCATGTCCCCCCTACAGCAGAAGCCTTCTCATAGATCTTATAATTTAAATAAAGTTGCATCAGCATGGGCAAAAGGAATCAGTATTAAATGAGCATACAGTGAAGTTGTAGAAACCGAGCTGTTTCTTTAACGCGATACCTGCTGAGATACCTGCAAGACTGAAACTGAGAATCAGTGCCCAGCTCCTTGTCCGGACACCTGCACTTGCCCTGCACCAACGATAATAACATGTGGTGTTCTCTTCATATTACTCGTGGCCATGTTGTATTCTCAGGGTTTGTGAACGACTCGGAGACTTTAAATAACGACCTCCAGGTTTGGCAACACTGATAGGGCGACTCAATTAATATATTAATATTACTCGTTCGTCGTTCGATCGTCATTCGCGTTTGTCAATTGCGTGGGCGTGGGATCAAGTTCACAGTTTCATAAATGGTCAGTCAATCTCCGCGTTCTGACATAAATAATTATTAATGTTCGTGATCCCGCACACGCTGCGCCCACTGGGAATTGACGAACGACGAATGACGAACGAGTAATTGAGTCGCCCTAATATATGAGCAACTCGACTTCCTCCACATGACCGTCGGCATCATCATTTAAACGACGCGTAAGCCTTCGACTGGGGGCAGTTCTCCAGCTCAAAACGAGAAGATATCGGTCGAACGAAACTCACATCATGATGATAAGAATTTCTCGCGGTTATGAGTCCGAATCAGAGTAGTCTTCGCATAAGCTGCGCTCAATTCTCCATTGTCCATGCAATGACGAAGGCTACATACTGCTACATATGCTACTACGAATACATATCCAAAATTTTGAAATCCATCTGATCAGGAAGTCTGTACCTTATACCGTAATGGACTAGTGAGCGGAGTTTCAATTTGAACGCTCGATAATCGATTCTCCTGCCAGTGGATAGCAGTGGATCCATTGAATTTCTGAAAGCCTGAGGGTGTTTGTCCAACATAACCGACGACACGATGAACGAATGAACTAAGAATTGAGCTAAGTATTGCAACGCGGAAAACTGATGAATATTACATGAGATGGGTACGTGTACAGAGAGCGAGCATGGTATATGTGGTAACAGAGATGAAAAAAAATGTGCAGGGTCCTTGAATAGTCGTGGGTGGGTAGAGATAATATCGATCAACTTCAGCATGCGCAAGGCTGACGGGACAATACAGGGATAGCGATCTTATCTTACACAAACGTACACCTTGTATCCACTGGATTTTGTGTCTCAGCGGAATTCAAAGCTAGAGCTGGTGCGCTCGGGGACGTGACATAAAGACAACTGTTGATACCTAGGGAGAGCAAGGTTTTATTTTGAGTGGCGGCAGCATCTGAAGACTACATAAGACTCACGGCTCGGAGTTTTGGTGGAAGTAGAATCCGCTCATCGTCGCGACCGGTGCACTTGAGCGTGGGCCAAGTGAAGGAGAGTGTCCTCCCCTACGAGCGCTCGAGTCCCGTCGCACGCGCTGAGTTTCTGGTTTTGATGGCGCCGATAAGTTGGATGGATTGGAGGACATCCCGCGGTTAACATTTTCCGGCGTAAGGGGTAAGGTGTGCGCAACTGAGCGCACAGTCGACGCCGGTGTTGGCGGGTTGAAGTCAACGCAAACATAATAAAAACCTGCAGAAGACATCAAGAAAAGTCAGGATGCTGTGCTGGATGCTGTGCACTTCCCAAGACTAGGAAGCTGTGAAAGTTCAGAACTTCTGACCTGCAAAGCTTGCACCGTTGATGTCTTGTACACGATGATCAGGAACCAAGAACCTCTCCTTCCATCTCATAAAAACTGCACCACGATCTCGATCTCCCATCGTCAAATGAGGCTTTTTAAGCTCGTTTTTGACGTGCCGGAAAGCGGGAAAGCGGGACCAGTGAACGATGTCCTCTTGTTCATTAGCCCCCCAATTCTGTGTCATGAATCCATACCGACTGCCGATTATTTCAGCGTCGAAGTACGTGGTAAGCTCTGGCCAGTCATCTGTTAAACCGCGAATGCGAAGATAACCGCACAGGAAAGACGATGCAAAATCCACGTCCTATTCGACCTGTTAGGACATCGATAAGGACTTTGAAGTAAAAAAAAGACCTACCACGATGGTGACGTTGACATCGTAGCTGTTTCGTCCACTTTTCTGGGTTCCTTGGAAAGACGCGCCAGGATAAAGACAGTGATGACATTGTGAACGCACTCTTAATCGAGTGATGTCAATGAGGGGATCGGGGAAAGAAGTGATGTTTCCGTGACGGCGTGATATGCTTGGCGCATGAACGAGTAAGTTCGAACCATGGCTCTGATTATGAGGTAAATTGGACGAGGAATTATTGGTACATTGAATGGTCAATGGTATGTGCTTATTCGCATAGGCTGGAGGCGTAATCAGCGTGCCATGGTACAAATGTTCGGAATCAAGGGACGTTGGAGACTCCATGTCTGTGTCCTCATCGAAAGCGTGGTCGTCTGAAATCCGCCTCGTGGTCTGCAAGGCATTTCCCTCCTGTGATAACTGTCGCACAAAATCGTTATCGAGGTCGACACACAGAGCATGGGTCTCTGTCGATATCACGGTACCCCGTCCGGATAAAATATGTTCTCGGCATCCAGCACAGACGATGGCATCAGCCTCAGGAAGAAATACGGAACTCGTGGTGTCGCTGAGGGTTGAATGACATGAGGAACAGACTTTGACTTGACCTTGCTGCTGATCTGGTTGAGGCTGGTCGACGACAGCTGAAATGATGTGTTCTGAGGGCATCGGGGGGGGTGGACTTGATGATGGGGAAGAAAGGCGATGTGTGGGAGGTGTTCGAGGGTCGATTGGGGTAAGTCGTTTTGGTCAGATATCCACGTGCTGTGTGAGGTTCTTGACCCTTACTCTTTTCATCCTCCTTCCGTCCCAATGTGATTCAAGCTCATGGCGCTCATCCCTCTCGTTTCGCCCCTCACTTCCAAAGGACCCCTTTCTCGAACCCCCTTTCTTGCTTCGCTTTATCTCATTTTCTACTTGTTCACCAGCGCTCCCGTTTATTGTCTCGGCAGTTTTACAAGGGCATCATGTTGTTTCCCTGCACAGCACTTCATGTACGTGCATGGGGGTAGGGCTGTGACGAGATCTCGGCCTTCATTCATATCATTCTTGACTTCCGGCGTCTTAGGGTCGTGTGATAGGTATACAATAACAACTACCTCGGTTTTTGAACTTCACTAGTTTCTTTATCGTCGCAAGTGCGTCAAACCGGGACAATCGATACATTCACCTTACCCTGGTCGCCTGCGCTAACGTTCCAGTGCTAGCATCGCAGCAACTCGCTGATGGGGTTTCACCGTAGCTGACCATTTTTAATGATGTAACCTGGGGTTTGTTACTTATGACGTCTTCTGTGCCATGACGGACAGCATAAAGTTAAAAAGCACAAGAGGTTTGGGTTAGCCTTACCAAGGATTGTCGACATCCTTTCATACTTGTCCTGTACATAACTTGTCAAGTTGTGTGTATACTTCCACTTGCGGATGTAAATCTGCAGCAAAGCAGCTGACCCCGCTGTGACATCTACTCGGCGCTAGGGCTCCTGTCCGACTCTGACATTATGATCAGGGTCATCAAACTATTGACCAATAGACAGATCGAAAGCAAGATAAACATCTGATGTTGGGAAGACCAGCGAGAGGACAAAACCGATACTACGCGAAAATGTCTTGCAAGAAGCATTATTCTCTTCATTACATGCGTAATGGGTCACTATATACCCAGATTTTCTAGACATGAAGTAACCTCACCTATCCCTCCTTTCGCACTTACATTGAACTCATCTGGGTCTTCTCTGTTGCGTCATCTCGCCCGCCATCCCTAAGCTCACTGTTTTCCTTCTCAGCGGACCCTTGCTTCTCGATCGATTTCACTTCATCATCACTACCGCCGGCAATTGTCACCGGCGCCTGTTCGCCAGTGATACCCGTTTCCAAATCGTCTACCTGCTGTCCCTCACGAATCACCGCGCGCTTGAGCGTGTACCTTCGTACGAATAGCACTGATGGGTGCATTCGTATTTAATGTTCAGAAGTCAATCGTCGAGAAGGACGCCCAGCTGAGCACTCACCCATCAAGAAACCGGCGCCTACAATAGGCGCGTTAGCTAACCATATTGTACTAATTGAACGCGCATAGGCATGGATGACTGCATTCCGCTGCGCCGCATCCTAAACAATTATAGTCAGTAAACGAGAAGCGCCGACAATATACCTACAAAAGAAACACACAGGAATGTGCTTCAGTCGGAGTACACTTTGACTGAGAGACGCTGGCGAAGTGTCGAGCGCGAGATTCGGTATCTTGATTATCCGTTTGTGGAGAGTCTGCAACGGACGTCAAAGTTGATCAATTCAGACTTGCTTATCGGGCGCGTTAAGAATACGGAAACATCGCACGTACACTTGAAAATATGGCCTGACCAATGGAGATGCCTACTGTACCGCCCAGTGTCCTGTTTCCGACCCGTTGAGTAACCACTTTGGACGCAGAATGTGGGACGACAAAAGCAATGTTATACCTGATGAAACCAAAGGTAGATGTACTGGTTGCCATGTCCTTGAGCGGCATAGCAGCCTGTAGGCCAATGAGCGGGATCTTTCAAAGAACTATTAGTAATTCGGTAATTCCAAGAGTCCACCCACCAGAAACAAGGAGCCGATGCCAATTGAGGCCACGAAAGGGTACAGAACTTTCTCGGCACTAAATATACTTATACTGCCAGTTCGCTACAAATTCGGGAAGCGACATACGTGTTCGAACCATCATCCAACTTAATCATGAGTCCAAATCCAAGGGTGAATACCGCCCATGAGATCCACATAATGGGTCGGTACTCTCCAGAGCGGGTGACAATGATGCCTGATACCGCAGAGAATAGCGCGCAACCCAGGGAAAATGGTAACATCCTATGGAGAGGAAACGGTAAATGACAATGGTTGATGGACAGTGTAAAATTGACTTCGACACACCGGACACCTGCCCCTGTAGCAGACGACCCAAGGACTTGAAAGTACATGGGAAGGTAATATGCCCCTAGAATGGGCTGACCGTAAGAAAGGCTGGAAAACGG
>Ga0210387_10001720_pt1 | contig 16572 bp, 17 predicted proteins | sample IncBWC7OmetaG_FD_160108 | JGI IMG/M metagenome (GOLD analysis project Ga0210387, IMG submission 160108) | Forest soil microbial communities from Barre Woods Harvard Forest LTER site, Petersham, Massachusetts, United States - Inc-BW-C-7-O ...
CGCGCCAGCAAGTTCGCAAAACCGGAGTCTCCGAATGCAAGGCGAAGCGTCTGCGGAATGGGCGCGATGTAGTTGATCGTCGCGCCGCTAAGCTCGTGGAAAGCGAGCACGGAGGCCGTTCCGAGCGTGAACATCAGAAAGATAATGGGCGAGGCGATGAGGATGGAGCGGCCAATATCGCGGCTGGGCGCCTTCGACTCCCCGGCCATGATGGCGATGTATTCAATGCCGGCTGCCGCGAACAGCGTCTGACCGATGAGGGCGAGCGAAGTCGCGTTGGAGTCCGGGAGCTGCAGATCGAAGGGTGCGAAATGGATAGGCGCGTGCTGCCGCAGGGCCCAGAGCGGTGCCAGGATCAGCAACGCGAACGCAGCGATCATGGCGATGCCGGAGATGTTGTGGATCCATTTGCCGATGGCGAGGCCGCGAACGGCGGAGAGTGCCAGCACGGTGAGAACGCAGGCAAGAAAACAGAAAACGACGAAGTGGTTCTCCGGAATCCAGGCAGCGCGCGGGCCGACCATGTAAGCGAACTCGCTCGGGATCTGAAACAGGATCGTGGCGATCGTGGAAAGCGCATAGGCCCAAATGTTCCAGGCGACGAGAAAGCCTGCTGTGTCGCCGAACGCGCGGCGGCTCCACACGTAGAGGCCACCTTCGAGAGGCATCTCGCGATTCAAGTGATAGACAGCAGCGGCCATGGGCAGGTAGAACGTGCCGAAGGCCAGCAACCAAACGAGGGTCTGCGCATGGCCGAGGCCCGCCGCGATGCCTACCCATGCGCTGCCGACAACGGTGAGCACCTGCGACAGTACGAGATCGCGCAGATTTAGCTGGCGCGGGAGGCGCTGATTCGAAACGGCAGGAGAGGACCGTGTATCGCTATCCGTTGATGACATTTCGGATTGTCGAGTCCCAAACGGTCCGTTGACCCCTGACGATACACCAACCGAAAGGCATTCGCTTACCGCGTGCGCCCGACGTCTCCGACCCAGACGTTAGGGTCGCCAAGCAATCGCGTTATGTCGTCCGTGAAAATGAGATTCGGATCGCAAAGATTCGATTGAAAAGCTCCATGATCGGCTGATATTCTCGTAACACAATAAAAACAAGAGGGATGATATGAAAGCCATGGAACCGGCGCGTCGCGCCGCGCTCGGATTTGTTTTCGTCGTAATGGCGGGATGCGCCAGCCAACCCCGGCACTTTCTGGATCCAGCGGATCGATCCCCGGTGGGCGGCCGTGAGGCCGTCGTACTGGTTCCGCAAGGCGAAATCAAAACCGTCGTCGTTGCTTCGCAGGCGGGGGCGGCCTTTGGCCTGGTCGGCGCCATCATTGATGTCAGCGTCAATCAGCACCGTGCCAACGCCGCGGAGAAGTCGATTACACCTCTGCGTACTGCGCTGACCGACTACCACTTTGACCAGCAGGCGCTGGCCGCCACCGAGGTGACGGTGTCTAGATTGGATTGGCTGGCGGTCCGAAAAACTTCCTTTTCCAAGGATATATCCAAGGAAAACACCAATTCGATCCTCGATAAATCCGCCTCACCCGAAGTTCTGTTTGTGTCGTACAGCTATGAGCTGTCGGCGGACTTCGCCATGATGCAAGTCGACGCAAGGTTCAGTATCTTCCCGAAAGCCGCGTCCAAGGGCCAGTCGAGCGATTCTCGGATGAAACTTGAAAACGCGGCCTATTCCGAGAATTACACGTACCTCATCCCCCTCGCCGGAGCGGGCGAAGATGTTGCGGAAAACTGCCGGCATTGGTCCGACAACAATGCTGAGATCGCGCGCCGCGCCTTGGTTCAGGGGATCGGCGGCGTCAATGCATTGGCTGAGCGGGGCCTCGCGCAATCCGGCGACGACGTGAAGAAACTGCAGCTGGGTGCGAAGGTGGACGCCGGCGGCAGAAAGGGCAAACTCATCGAGAAGACTGACGCCGGCACTCTGTTGCTCGACGACTTGGGGAATTGGGTTTTCGTCGTTGAATCGCCTGTCGGATGAGCAGCGTGACCCGGATTTCAACGTTGGCGGGGGTGTACCTGATGCTTGCCTTGGCGGGCTGCGGTCCGATGACGGCCAGTACCGCATACACACCGCGCGTCGCAATGGGCAAGTCAGTGGCGCATGCTTCATGCACGCTGCGCGTCGTAGACGTCATCGACGATCGGATGGATCCGACCGTACTCGGAAATGTGGGTGGACGAACCGTGAAGGGACCGTCCGACCCCCAGGCGTGGCTGCATTCGGTGATTGGCGGTCTGCGTAGCAACGGTATCGCGGTAGAGTTCGCCGAGGCCGAAACGACTTCCGCCGATCTTAGCGCGAAAGGCGAATTGAAAACGGCGTGGGTATCGAGCGCCGCGACCGCAAAAATTGCCAGCGTCGTGTTGAATCTGCAGTACTTTCGTTCCGGATCGATGATCAAGAGCGCGGACTATCGCGGCAGCATTAGTACCCCGAACTGGGGCAGCGGCCAGCAGGAGATTCAGTCGATGATCGACCGCGCTTTTGACCAGGCACTTTCGCAGGCCGCGGCGGATACGCTGGCCTTGTGTTCTTCTGCGGTCACATCCTCCACTTAAGTGTAGAAATCCTGGCGGTAAGCGTCCCGCGCCTGGGATATCTCTTCGATGAGCCGTTCGTCGATTCGATAGTCGCAATTCCGGTCAAGTGAAGACAAATTTGTGCAAGCCTTTCGCGCTGTCGATCGGCAAGATAACCACAGCGATGCACCGCTCCGCCATATCGAGCGCGGAGACCTGACACGCCAAACTTAACTTGCTATTTCCAGGCCTTAAAAGGTAACAAAACCATGCACAAGTCATTTCTCAGTCTCATTTTTATCGTCTTCGCGTCCGGCATCGCGGCGGCGGCAGATAGTTCCTCGCCGCCCGTCTCGGAGGGAGCAATACCGTCGGCCTACGTGTGGCTTAGCGGCGGCTCCGTGGCTATCGGCATCGGATACACCTGGGGTCATGGCACCCTTTACAACAGCAAAGACCAAAAGCAGTACAAGTTCAAACTCTCGGGGGTCTCAATCGCCGATGTGGGCGGAGCCGGTATTACCGCGGAGGGCGAGGTCTACAATCTGACCAAGCCGGCGGATCTCAGCGGCGATTACTCGGCGGTAACCGCCGGCGTGACAATCATTGAAGGCGGCTCGGTTGCCTATCTCAAGAACCAGAACGGCGTCGTGATCAAGCTGCATTCTCAGACCGGTGGGCTGCGATTCAACCTGTCGGCCAACGGTATGCACATCACGCTCCAACCGTCGTAAATAGGCGGGACGATACCCGAATTGAAACTGATGGCGGCCAGCACGGCATAGTCGTGCGGCCGCCAGCGTCACTGGCGAGTTCGAGGCGCTTCGCCGCGCTCGCGGAAGCGCTTAAGTCCTTCCTTTGTTTCGGTCCATTGCCACGCGAGAAGCGCGGGCACACCAAACACGATTCTCGTCATCCGCTTGGCGAGGGAAAGTGCAAGCGCGACATCGCTGCCGATGCCCAATAGGTGACCGACCGCTACCAGTCCCACCTCTTGCACACCAAGCCCCGCCGGCACAATGAACAGGAATTGTCGCGCGGCCTGGGTCAAACTCTCGAGGATCAACGCCTTCGAGAAGCCGACCGACACCCCAAGGAACCACAAGCCAGCCCAGGTCTCGAGGCATTCGGCGAGTAGACCTGCGAATTGCCAGCCGATGGCGCGCGCCAAACGCCCATACGCTCCGAACAAAGTGCCTATCGCGGCATCGACATCGGCGCCCCGCACAGTGACGCCCGAGTCTCGCAGATTGGGCCCGAACCGTGCTGCCATGTGTTGTAGACGCTCGAATACGGAGCCGTGCCGCAACAGTACGATCAATAAAGCAATTACCGGCGCGCTCGCCGCAAGACCTAGCAGCAGTTCATTGGTCAGGCGCATTGCCTGAGTGACTTGCAGCAGTAATACGACGCCGAGCGCCACGAAGAGGTACTGACCAACAATCGTCAGCAGCACTTCAACAATCACGCTCGCGGCCGCCAATGTGCCATCAACACCCGTGCGCGCAAGCAGTCTTATCCCGACGAGCTCGCCGCCGATATTCGCCACCGGCAATAATCCATTGACGGCTTGGCGCACGACTGCGATCAAGAAGAGCGTCAACAACCTACAGCGTGCGAAAATGATCGCGCGCCAGCCGGCCGCATCGAGCAGCAGCGGCAATACATGCAGTGGAAGCAGCAAGAGCAGCATCCAGCCGGCTTTCGACAGCAGTTTGATGATACCCACCGCGCCTTCATGAGCGATGAGCAGAATCATTACCCCGAGACCAGCGATCAGGGCAATTCGCGCCGCGAGCTTCATGCGGTCAACGTCTCTTCAACGAGAAGTAGCGCACCGTGATGACAATCGCGAAAATTGGCGTGCATATACTGGATGCCACGAGAATCGGAACCAGCCAGCCGAGCCAGGTGAATGGCGCGAGCAGGAACAACATATCATCGGGATGAAAGCGTTTCACGCCCTTGAAGTCGAATGCTTTCACACCCGGTGCGCTAAGCCTCTCCAACAATTCAGAACTCCACATGACGAGCAGCATCGAACCGCAGGCAAGGACGCCAAGCGGCGCCGCGTACTCGCCAAGCGAGCTGTGGCGCAGACCGAAGCCGGCGCCGAGGAACCAAAACGAGTCCAAGATCATATCCGAGTAGAAATCCAGGACCTTGCCGCTGTCGCTGCGCAGATTGCCTATTCGGGCCAGTTCGCCGTCGGCCCGGTCAAGCACACAGCTGACAACCCACAGGATCCCGCTCCACACCGCGGTATTACGGCTGCCCACCGACAACAATGCGCAGGCTGCGAGGCCGCTCAACAACCGCAGCACCGTCAGGTGATTCGGCCGCACCCAGGTCCCGATCAGAGGCCGGACGAAGATCCGCGCGAAGGCATGCGCGTAGGTCTGATAAAAGACCGCATCGTTCTTCGGTTGATCGTTCAGATGAGTTCTCCGGACCGGCGCCGCTAGACGCGGAAGCGATACGCCACGCCGGGCCGGCGCTCGACATCCGGCGGGAAACTCGCGCGCTTGTCCGCATAGTAGGCAACCCGATGGTCTCCGTCCGATAAACGGTTGTAGGTCACATAGAGGACACGCCGCTGGTTGGAGGACAGATTGGCTCCGGATGCGTGAGGAACGAAACTGTCGAAGAACACGACATCGCCCGGCCCTGTGGGAACCGGCGTCAGTTCGAAGCCGGCCATCTCGGCGGCAGTGAGCGGCTCCCACTCTCGGCCAATCAGTTTGGATTGGCGCGGACAGTCCGCTATTTGCAGGCAGCCATTCTCAAGCGTCGCCGGATCGATCGATACCAACGCCGTGACGAACAGCGGTGCGTAGCGAGACCATCCTGCCTGCTGATCCTGATGCGGCTCGAAACCCGCACCGCCAGACATTTTGAAGTTGATCTTTTCCTTGAACAGAACCGACGGGCCGCCGAGCAGTTGCTCGACCGCCGACTCCAATCGGCCGCCGCGGATGAGCTTGTCGAAACCAAGGTGATAGGAGCAAAAATTTTCAACGCGCTGGAATACCCGCGCCTCTGCATCAAGAAGGCTTGATTCGCGATAGAGCATCTGTTTGCCCGCGACCTCGGGCAACTCGCATACCTCGTCCGTGAATTGCACCAGCTGCTCGGTTTCCGCGGGGGAGAAAAAGCCCGGCGCGACAACCCAGCCTTTACGCGCATAATCCTCGAGCATTGAGCCGTCGAGTTGCGCGCGACTTCTCCTCATTTTCCGTGTTTCCTTTGGTTCTGGTCGTTTTCTCGCTTCCAAGTATAGCAACTCGGCGACCGCTGGACCTGACGGCCGGGTTGGAGGACTATATTGTGGAACTACGTCGGAGTTGGAGAGCGACTATGCGAAGTTTCCTTGCCGCATGCGGTGTTTCCTTCGCGATTGCCCTGATCGCGGCCGTGATCCTCGATACCGCTGTTCAAGAGTCAGTGGCCACAGCCTTCTCGAAATCAGAGGTTCGCAATTAGGAAACTCTGTGACTCGATCTCGATAAAGACCCGCCCGAGCGCGCCTACGGCCGAGTAAAAATCCACGGATGCGCTTTTCTCGACATCCGAAAAGAAGCGTTCGATCCACGGCGCGAGGTGATTGTCGAATATCTCCCGATCGGTCCCCGGCGGCGCGTCTATTTCTCCACTGGCAAGACCCGCCATGATTTCCAAAAGAATGGCGGCATGATCTTCGGGCTCCGTTTGTGCCTCTACTCGCTCGATTCCGATGCGGCGCAAGGTTTGTCGGATGCTCGCCAGTGGTCGTCCGTGCACAAAACCCGTTAGATAATGGGAAGCATAAGGCATCAGTTCGCCGCGCCCGAGTCCGATGAACAATGCAAAATATTCCCGTGCCGCAGTGTCGGCATCCGTCCGCGCGGCTGCTCTTCCGAGCGCTGCGTGCGCCATGCCTAAGGGACTTTCATTACCACGCAAGGCAGCCAAGCGGCTGAGCAGTTCTGCATCCGGATTGCGCAGCAGCAGTGTCGCGAGCAGCGAATACTCCGCTGCGCGCGCAAGATCGACCTCGTCAACGGCCGCCGCATGTCCAGACTCGGGTTGCATGGGCTATTGCGGCAGAGCGCCGCCGTGCGATCGCGGCGCCGGAGCGCCGGAATCTGTTTCTCCAGGAACGGGCGGCGTTGCCACTACCCTTACTGCCTCGACCGGTTCGCTGCGCGGCAGTGGCGACTGTCCGGTACCCTCGGCATGTTGTGGCGCCTCTTGCGCGACGTTCGTCAGGGTTGCCAGCGCCTGAGCCGCGAGATAATCCGCAGCTTTGAGCGGACCAAAACCCGGTATGCAGGCATGATCGTTGAAGTTCCACTGGTTCTCCGCGATCCCCACGAAATCCCGAATCGCGGGATCCGCAATCCAAGCGCTGCGCAGTGCAGCGCGGGTTAGTTCCGCGGGGACAGCCTCGTGTAGAAATTGCTGGATGTTGCTGTCGGCGACGATCGATTCAATCGGCGGCAAGCTTGCCGGATCAAAAGCCACGGGTGAAGGCGCGTCCGCCGGCGCCGCTTCCGATTCGCGCTTCAGCCTCAGCCAACGGGACAGAAAGGATTCGGAGTCGCTCATGCGTCGTCCTTTGCACCCTGGGCGCGGCGGGCAGGTCGCCGCGATTTGGAGCGCTCGCGCTTGAAGAACGCCTGTTCCACATGGTGCTCGGCGATGAAATCTTCCACGATCTGTCTGATGTAACCCGGCATCGGCACAGACTCGACCAAATCATTGCCGGCGCCTGTCAGCGCCTCTCCCTCTGCGGGGTCTGCGGTGACGAAGAGCAGATCGAGCCCCACTTCACCCGGTCCCGGCCGGAGAATCACCCACAATCGCGGAGTGCCCGACGCAAGGTTTTCGCGATAATTCGCGGTTTCAGTGCGGTGAAGCTCGATCACGGCGTCGCCCGCGTAGAACATGGTCAGTTCTCCTTCGGCGCGGATCTGCGTCCACGGCGGCGCCGCGGGCACGCCTTCGAGCACCGAGACGGGCCGATACAAGAAATCCACCCACGGACTCTCCGCTTTGCGTCGTTCGACGACGACTCCGACGCGAAGGCGTGCCAGTGCCGCCCAGGTCAATTCAGTGCCTCGATGCGATGCAGGACCGGCAGGCCGCTGACAAGATTCTGCGGCTTCAATCGCAGAGTCTTATCCGTCGACATGGCCGCGATCATATAGGTCGGCGCACCTCTGGCCGGCTCGATGATTTCCACATCGTCGGCGAAAGTCAGCCGATACAAGCCGACCACGAGTCCGCGCGCGGTCTGATCAAGCTCATCACCGTTCCAAAGAGCATCTCCAATCCGCGTGGCATCGGCATCCAGGCCGACATACCAAGTCAGATTGACGTCGCGCAACTCGGTTACCGGATCGATCTTTACATCAACGGCGAGCAGGTGCCGTACCCAACGCGTGACCACAACGCCGAGCGCAGCCAGACCGCGGCGGCCCGCGGTGAGATCGAGCCCCATGTCGAAAGAATCACTACGCTCCCAGTACAGGCCTGCATTGTCTTCGTTCAGCACGTCAACCTCGGTTGCGGCGGAAAGTCCCAGCATCGCAACCAACGGCGCGAGCGGCTTCGCATTCGAGCCTGGAACGGCTTCCTCATCGACAGCGACCAGCGATCCTTCGTGCGAGGTCAGTCTCTGGCTGCGAAATAACAGCTCGGCCGCGCGCAGCACGAAGACATCCTCGCAATCATCCAAAATATTGCGCAAAATCACTTGGACGAGCTGATCGAGAAAAATTCGCGGAAACTTGCGCTGCTGTCGCACGATCGCAAGATAAGCGGATTCCAAGGTTGCATATCCCACCAGATGATCTCGCCACTCGATCATCAATTCCCAATTCTCGCGCGCGTCGGCGTCGGCGATCGCCGCGATCTGCCGAGGTTCAACCGGCCGTCGTGGATCTGCCAGCAACACTTGGTGCAGCGCTCGTTCGGCCGCGCAAGCATCCTCCGGCGGCACCATCTCCGGGCGCGCCAGGTAGGCTTTCAGAAATTCGTCCGTCACCACCAAGCCGCCGTCCTGGCTGCGATCGAGCAAATGATGACCGCAAGAAAGCCAGAAATCGTGCGTCTCGCTCATGGGCGCGCTCGATCCGCAAGTCCCACCAGGTCGATGTGCTCGGGGGGCTCTGCCTCCTCGCCGACGACCTCCACAAAGCTGAAGACGGGCACCGGCTTCGCGCGGGGGTTCGCCTGCAGCGTCCGAAACGACTCGCGAATCGCCTCGTTTTCATGGCGGCGTGACACGGCGACCAACATTCCCGGCGGGTGCTCGCAAAGGGATGCCGCAAAAGCGATCTCCTCCGCCGCCGCGGCGCGGGCGGCAGCCAGACTGGGAGCCCCGCAGCGCTCAACCAGTCGTACCGCCAATTGTTCGAGCGCCGTGAAGCGTTGCTCCTCGCTCACCTCAATGATCTGCGCCAATGTCGACCAGCCGAACGAGCCTATCCCCAAGAACCCGCTGCGGAAGGCCGCCCGGGGTTTACCGCTTAAGGTTGCCGGATTCCGATTGGCAAATAAAAACGCGCCGGATACGGCCCATTCGCCGGGCTCCGCGGCCTTGTCAAAGACAAACGTATCCGAGGTATCTGCTCGGACAGTCTTGAGTAGTTTCACGCACGAACTCGCTTTTCCACCCCACGACTATAGCCCCGGACCGGCACGGAGAGACAGTCCCCGCGCGATGGCGGCACCCAATCCGGCTTGGTATGCTCAAAGTAATGACCGGTCCTCACAGGAACATCTTGCTCTGCACCTGCGAGGGCACCATGCCGCTCGACGCCGAGGCGCTGCGCCGCGGTTGCGGCGGCGCGCATGCGACAGCCAATCGACTGTGCCGAGCGGAGCTCGAGCAATTTCGGGCGATGGTGACCGGTGCCGGCCCGCTCACCGTGGGCTGCACGCAGGAGACTGCGGTGTTCGCGGCGGCCGCCACCGCGGCCGGCCGGAATGCCCCCGTCGATTTCGTCAACATCCGCGAGACCGCCGGCTGGTCCAACGACGCGGCGTCTGCTGGACCGAAGATGGCGGCACTGATCGCCGCGGCTGCGGAACCCTTTCCCCAAACACCCTTGGTCACGCTCAAGAGCGCGGGCGTCGCCCTCATTTATGGCCGCGACGCGCAGGCTGTGGAGACCGGCAACTTATTGAAGCCGCATCTGGATGTCACGGTGCTGATCACGCCGCCGGCTGCGCTGGTTCCGCCGCGCATCAGCGAATTTCCGATCGCCCGAGGCAAGATCCGCTCCGCCAAAGGCCACCTCGGCGCCTTCGAAATAACCGTCGATGATTTTGCGCAGCCGTCGCCATCCTCGCGCGGCGCCTTGGCGTTCGGACCGTCGCGGCACGGCGCGGTGTCTCACTGCGACATCGTCATCGATCTTTCCGGCGGCCCTGCGTTGTTCCCTGGGACCGATTTACGCGATGGCTACCTGCGTGCCGATCCCGGCAACGCGGCGGCGGTATTGAGTGTGGTATTGAAGGCGCGCGATCTTGTCGGAACGTTCGACAAACCGCGTTACATCAGCTTTGCTGAGCAACTGTGCGCGCATTCGCGCTCGCAAATCGTCGGCTGCACACGTTGCCTCGATGTTTGCCCCGCCGGCGCCATCGTGCCGGCCGGAGACCATGTCGCGCTCGACGCCAATATTTGCGCCGGCTGCGGCCAATGTGCCGCTGTCTGCCCCACGGGGGCGGCCGTCTATGCGCTGCCGCCTTCGGATGCATTGCTGCGCAAGTTGCGCGCGCTGCTCCTGACATACCGCGAAGCCGGCGGGGAACACGCCATCGTGCTGGTGCACGACGAGCCTCACGGCGCGCCGCTGATCGACGCGCTGGCCCGGTTCGGCGACGGTCTGCCCGCGCATGTGCTGCCTTTGTCGGTCAACGAGGTCACGCAAATCGGTCTCGAGGCTATTGCGGCACTGTTCGCCTATGGGGCATGCGCTGTGCGACTGCTGCTGCGCGCGAAGGCGCGCCATGATGTCCTGGGACTGACCCGGACCCTCGCGCTGGCCGAACCGATCCTCTTCGGTCTCGGCTTCGGGCCTTCGCGGATCGCCACTCTCGAAGTGGATGACCCCGATCTTTTAGGCGCGGCACTGCGCGCAATTCCGATGATGGCGAGCTCGCCACGTCCTGCGAGTTTCATGCCCGTGGGCGATCAGCGCGGAGTGCTGCGATTCGCCCTGCGTGAGCTGCGCCGGGCGGCGCCAGAACCCAAGGATGTGATCGCGCTTCCGGCACATGCGCCGTTCGGTGCGGTGGAGATCGATGCGGGCGGCTGCACGCTGTGTCTTTCCTGTGTGTCGGTGTGCCCAACCCATGCGTTGACCGATGATCCAGAGCGGCCGATGCTGCGTTTCTCGGAGGAAGCCTGCGTGCAGTGCGGTCTGTGCGTGGCGACCTGCCCCGAACAGGTCATGACGCTCAAACCTCAGCTCGACTTCAGAAACGGCGCCGGCGGTGCGCGAGTCCTCAAAGAGGAAGAACCATTCCGCTGCGTCCGCTGCCGCAAGCCGTTCGGCGTCAAGAGTACGATCGAGCATGTCCTGGCGAAGCTCGCGGATAAGCATTGGATGTTCAAAGATACTCCTGAGCGGCTCGATCTCATCAAGATGTGTGAGGACTGCCGTGTCGCTTTCGTCTCAGAGAAGGAATTCGACCCCTACGCACCGCCGCGCGCCCCGGTGCGCACCACCGAGGACTATCTGCAGCAGCGCGATGCCGGCGAAATTCTGAAGAAGCTCGATAGCTGAGCGCGATATTATTTGGCAGGGACCGCGGTGGAGTGGCCCGGCGGCTCGGTGGCGCGCTCCTTGGCCAGCGTTTCAGCCAACCATTGATCGTGATGTTCCTTGGCCCAGTTCAGGTCCACTTCGCCGGTACCCATGGCCTCAAACGCGCCCTCCATGCCGAGGGTGCCGATATAGATGTGAGCAAGGATCAAGGCGATGAAAAGAACCGCGATGCTGGCGTGGACCGCCTGCGCGATTTGCATGGAGGCAATATTGGTCCCGTAGAAGGGAAACAACAGCAGCAGCCCGGACACGGCAACCGCCGCGCCGGCAGCAAGGGCAAGCCAGAAGACCATCTTCTCGCCGGCATTGAAACGACCGGCTGGGGCATGCTTCGATTTGATGAAGCCGCCACCCTGTTTTACCCAATCGATGTCGACTCGTTTGGGGATATTGTCCTTGAGCCAAAGCGCCACGATCAGAAACAAACCGACCATGAAAGAAAAACCAACAAAGTTATGCGCATACTTGCCGCCTTGCGCCAGAGCGCTGAACGCTTCGTGCCCGATGAGAGGCAACAGCAGCAGTTTGCCAAAGGTGATGTTCAGCCCCGTCAAGGCGAGCACGACGAAAGACACCGCCGTGAGCCAGTGAGAAAAGCGCTCAAAGGCGTTGAAGCGCTTCACTTTCTTGCCGGAACGGCCCGCGGAAATCCGGATCCTCCCGAACAGCCAGTAACCGAGCCCCAGCACGGCGATCATACCGAGGATGATTATCGCGCCAAGCCAGTGCAGCGTGACTTCATGAAAATGGTCCCACACACGCCCGTCGGGTTGTATGAGCACGCGTGCTCTCTTGTCCGGAATATCGATTCGCCCCTGGATGCGCGACTGCTGTTGAAGCAGCTTCTGTTCCTTGACGGCGCCCGCGTCCGGATCCTCCACCGGCGCGTTCGGATCGGTTCGCTGTGCATGTGCCTGTAGCGCAACCACGAACAGGGCTAAAAACAGCAGCGGTGCGAGAGCATGGCGTGTTCGCGCGAGAATTCTCATCATGACATTCATCCTCTCCGCGCCGCGGCTCACACGTGATAGGCCGTCATCCAGCCCCAAGCGCCGGATCCGTAGCCGCGCCGGAGCACCCGCTCTTTGTAAATCTGCGCGATGATATCGCCGTCGCCGGCCAGCAACGATTTGGTCGAGCACATTTCGGCGCACAGCGGCAGCTTTCCCTGCGCGAGCCTGTTGGCGCCGTACTTTTTGAATTCTTCAGGGCTACCGGTCGCTTCCGTGCCGCCGCCGCCCGCGCAGAAAGTACATTTGTCCATTTTGCCGCGGGAGCCGAAATTGCCGATGTGCGGATACTGCGGCGCACCGAATGGGCACGCATAGAAGCAGTACCCACAGCCGATGCACAGATCCTTCGAATGCAGCACCACCCCTTCTTCGGTGGGAAAGATACAGCTCACCGGGCAGACCGCGGCACAAGGCGCGTCGGTGCAATGCATGCAAGCCATCGAGACCGACCGCTCACCGGGTAGGCCGTCATTGAGGGTCACGACCCTGCGGCGATTGATTCCCCACGGCACCTCATTCTCGTTCTTGCACGCCGTGACACATGCGTTGCAGTCGATGCAGCGGTCGGCGTCGCAAAGAAATTTCATTCTCGCCATAACCTTCCCTATCCTGCTCGGATCTGACAGAGGGTGGCCTTGGGTTCCTGCATGCCGGTGGCCGGATCGAAGCCGTAAGTGGTCAGGCCGTTCACACTCTCCCCCAGCACGTAGGGGTCTGCGCCCTTGGGATACTTGCTGCGCTGATCGACACCCTGCCACCAGCCGGCAAAATGAAAGGGCATCCACGCCAAACCCTTACCCACGCGCTCGGTCACCAACGCCTTCATGCGCGCTTTCGAATGACTCTCGGGTCCCGTCACCCACACCCAGGCGCCGTCCGAAATGCCCCGCTCCGCGGCGTCGGCGGGATTGATCTCGACGTACATTTCCTGTTTCAACTCTGCCAACCATCGGTTCGAGCGCGTCTCTTCGCCGCCGCCTTCGTACTCGACCAGGCGGCCCGAACTCAAGATCAACGGGAAGTCCTTGACGATGCCTTTGTCGACGGCGGCTTTCTGAAAAGTAAATCCCATGTTGGGTACGCGGAACTGCCGGGCATCGGGCAGCGTGGGATATTTGGCGACCAGATCCGGCCGCGGCGTATAAATCGGCTCGCGATGCACCGGTACCGGATCCGGCAGATTCCAGGCAATCATGCGTGCTTTGGCATTGCCGTACGGGCTGCAGCCGTGTTTGATCGCCACGCGCTGAATCCCGCCGGACAAATCGGTTGACCAAGATACGGTGTCGGGTTTCGCCCCGCCCACGCGTTGAATGACCGCCATCTCCTGCGCCGTGAGATCCTTGTCCCAGCCGAGCTTTTTCAGCACGCCGAGGGTGAACTCAGGATATCCGTCCTTGATTTCCGAGCCCACCGAATAGGATCCGTCAGCCAGAAGATTTTCATGAACCTCTTTCTCGATCTCCTGGCCGTTCTCCACCACCTTGCGTTTGACCACGCGCTCGACGCCAAAGCGTGCGCGGAACGTGCCGCCGCCATCGGCCACGGACAGATTGGTGTTGTAGAGCAAGGGCGTGCCCGGGTGCCTCAATGCCGGCGTTCCCCAGCACGGCCACGGTAGACCGTAGTAATCACCGCCGACCTCGGGATCGTTCTTCGGCGCTCTCATGGTCACCAGATCGAATTTGTGTTGGTTCTTCATGTGCGCCTTGAGGCGCTCGGGCGACTGCCCGCAATAGCCGGTGGACCAGCCGCCGCGATTGATTTCGCGCAGAATGTCCTCCGCGGACACGGCGCCGTTCTCGATCTTGATGTTTTTGAACAATTGATCGGCGAACCCCAGCTTGCGCGCGAGCATGTGCATGATGTCGTAGTCGTTCTTCGATTCGAACACCGGTTTCACGATCTGCTCGCCCCACTGCAGCGATCGATTGGATGCGGTGCGCGATCCCTCCATTTCGAAACTGGTGCAGGCCGGCAGTAGATAGGTCCCGTTTTTCCGCCCCGACAGCACTGCCCAGCTGGTTGGGTACGGATCGCAAACCACCAGGAGCTCCAGCTTCTCAATGCCGCGCACCGATTCGGGCATACGCGTAATCGTATTGGCGCCATGCCCCATGACGAACATCGCCTTCAACGTGTCGGGCTGGCTTACCTGGTCCTTCGGCAGGAGCGTGGCATCGAACCAGCGCGTACTGGGAATGCCTGGAGTCTCCATCAATTTTTTATCGGCGAAACGAGACAGCACCCAGTTGTAGTCGACCTCCCACACGCGGCACCAATGCTGCCACGCCTCTTCGGAAAGACCATAGTAGAGAGGCAGACTGGTCACATCGAGGCCGAGATCGGTCGCGCCCTGAACATTGGTATGACCGCGGAAGATATTCGCCCCGACGCCGGGACCGCCGACATTGCCGGTGGCGAGCAGCAAAAGGCAGCTGGCCCGGACATTCGCTGTGCCGGTTGCAAATTGCGTCTGACCCATCGCCCAGATCAATGTCGAGGGCCGTTCGGTTGCGAAGACTTCGGCCACATGCCTGACCTGTGATTCCGGCAGCCCGGTAACGCGTTCGACCTCCGCCGGCGTCCACTTCTCGACCTCCGGCATAATATCTTCCAGGCCATAGACGCGCTGGCGCATGAACTCTTTGTCTTCCCAGCCATTCTTGAAGATGTGCCAGAGCATGCCGTAGATGGTAGCGATGTGCGTACCGGGTCGTACCCGCAAAAACTCGTTCGCATGCGCCGCCGTGCGCGTCAGCCGCGGATCGATGACGATCATGTTGGCGCGGTTGAGCTCCTTGCCCTCGAGAATGTGCTGCAGCGAAACCGGATGCGCCTCGGCCGGATTTCCGCCCATGATCATGATGGTCTTGGAATTGCGGATATCGTTGTAGCTATTGGTCATCGCACCATAGCCCCAGGTATTGGCGACGCCGGTGACGGTGGTGGAATGACAGATGCGGGCCTGGTGATCTGAATTGTTCGTTCCCCAGAAGGCGGCGAACTTGCGGTTCAGGTAGGCCGCTTCATTGGTGAACTTGGCCGAGCCCAACCAATAGACCGATTCCGGTCCCGACTTCGCCCGCACTTCGAGCAGCTTATCGCCGATCTCATCGATAGCCTTGTCCCAGGAAATTCGATGCCATTGACCGTCGATTAACTTCACCGGATAGCGCAGCCGCCGCTCGCCCACCACATCGTCACGTACGGCCGCACCCTTGCAGCAGTGCGAACCGCGATTGATCGGGCTGTCAAAATCCGGTTCTTGGCCAATCCAGACGTCATTCGCGACTTCAGCGATCACCGAGCAGCCCACGGAGCAGTGAGTGCAGATGTTCTTGCGGCGCGAGACTGTGGCGCCGGGGGGCGGCGGCGCGCCGGCCGCTGCTTTGCGTACGCTGCTCAGCGGCAGCGTGCCGAGCCCGGCGAGACCTCCGGCGATAACGCCGGAACGACGCAAGAAGGACCTACGGTCAAGACCACCCTGAGGCTCGCGTGCGACTGCCGGGCTGGCTGCTCCGCGCCCTTGCTGGCCTTCCGTTCTCTTGATGAGCATGACGTCACTTCACCGGATAGCGATTGACTCGGTAAAACGTCTGAACTTCCGGCGAGTTCGCCTGATACTGCGGTTTGAGTTTGTCGCGCCTAAGCTCGGCGGGAGTCGGGTTCGATGCGGTGCCCATGGCGACCACGGCGCCGGAAACCGTCACCGCGAGAAGCAGGTCACGACGACGAATCAGAGTTTTGCGCTGCTCGTCCACGGGATTCCGTCCATAAACTCGCCATCGCAGATGATGCACTCGCCGGGGAAGCGAAAATGCCGCACCGCCCACACCAATATTCGGCACCCGTCAGCGATAAGTCAATGGAATAAGCAAAAAAATGCACCACCACGGACCGCGTCGCCGGCGTCCAATGGGGTCGATGTCTTGTATTTTCGAAGCGCGAATTGCACCGTTTTGCTTTTTTTTACAACTTTGCTGCGCGATGCTCGCGTACCGCGGCGATGAACTGCTCGCCGTAGCGGGCAAGCTTCGCCGCACCCACGCCCGGCAGGGTGGCGAACTGGTCTAGATCGAGCGGCATGTGTTCTGCCATTGCACGCAGCGTGGAATCATGAAAAATGACATACGGCGGCAAGCGGCTCTCGTCCGCCAGCCGTTTGCGCAGCGCCCGCAAGCACTC
>Ga0210387_10001725_pt1 | contig 16544 bp, 11 predicted proteins | sample IncBWC7OmetaG_FD_160108 | JGI IMG/M metagenome (GOLD analysis project Ga0210387, IMG submission 160108) | Forest soil microbial communities from Barre Woods Harvard Forest LTER site, Petersham, Massachusetts, United States - Inc-BW-C-7-O ...
ATCGAGGTATGACTCCAGCGAGCAACGCGGCGTTAGCGGGGGTTGCGCAGGAGATCGAAGGCAGAATGACTTCGGCTTCCTGCTTCTTCGCTCCGACCGACCTCCGGGCAATGGTGTAAGCGCGGTAGAGTGCGGTTGCCGCTCGCCCATACCACTCGATCGCCGTCCCGCCGCTATCGCACAGCAATTCGGCCTGGATGGGTTGTAGGGTCTCGTGGGCAGCCGCGTTTTGTAGCAGTGAATTCATGCGCTCAACCGTTGTTGATATTGTTGCCAGCGGTCCGCTGCATCCGATACAGTCACCCACTCAATGGCGTACCCTAGACGCCGCAAGCTCTCCCCGATCGAGAGGAGATTGGTACAGAGTTCCTCAAGCGATCGGGAGTAGAGAGCGTCGGCTCCCTGGGCGGGAAATACTTCATCTGGATGAAAGATCATGACCCAAATCGATAATTCCGCAGACGCCGCCATGCATGCGTTTTCCCAGCTCTTGAGGGCCTCGGCAAACAGGCGCGAGTGCACCGCTGGATTCATGTAGCGGATTCGCGGCGTTTCGTCGTGGGGCGCCCGCAACCGCCAGGTATTCATCGGAAGTTCCAGCATGGAGCGCCGGGGGCCGGAGCGGCACAAGTCGCCCCAGGTCGGAAAGTAAGGCTGGTTCGGGGCTCCGTCCCAGTTCATCGGATGGCCGGGCCCTCCGTTACGCCCAGGAATCGCCGTCGAATCGCAGCGGAACCCCAGTCGCTCGACGGTAGCGTACGTTTCGGGGATATGCCAGCCTTCTCCGTTTCGAAAAGCTGAGGAATGGAGGGTTGTTTTCAGCCTGTCCCACAGACGCTCGAGTTCATCTTGTGATTCCGTTGGGTCGGTAATGATCTGAGGTGCAGCTTCCGGTTTTTCCTGCCGGTAGAGATGCGGATGCCAGGCTACTTCGTGGCCAGCTTTCTTCACCTTGGACCAGAAGTCGTGGTAAGTCTCGAGCAAGTAGGCCGCGTTTCCGAGGATACTTTCAAGTTGGCCGTCGGCTCGAACAAACCATGTCATAGGCACCTGGCCCAGCTTGCCCGCGAGGCTGCTTAGCTTTTCCGGCAGTTGCTGTACGTGCTCCAGACCGTCCCACGCAAGAGATCTCCGGTTGGGATTCCTGCCATTGAGTCCGTCAGGATCGGTATCCATCGTAAGACAGAGGAGGTGCCGTTTCATAGCTGCGCTAACTCCCGGAACTCGACTAACTCCGAGGCGTGGCGCGTGGTGCCGTCGGCGTAGTGGATGGAAATATCGCGGCAGCCGCGGTCGGCGCGTTCGATGGCTTCCGGCAGAGTCTCGCCGGTTGCGACCAGAAATCCCGCGCGTTCTGAGGTACTGCGCAAGGGGCGAATGGCGTTGCCCGGCTGAACGGTGACGCCGACATCCAGCACGCGAGGGTCGGCGACGAGCGCATCCGGAATCACGATTCGGTCTACGACGCCCGGAGCAAAGATCAGGAAGCGATAGTCGGCTCCACGGCGAACTGTCGGCTCGAATTGAGTTGGGGGAATCCCGCAGGCCATGCGGCAGGCCTCGAGGAATTCGTTGACCCCGCTGACGTGGTGCGCAATCTGAGGCGTGTGTCCTCCGCCGCAGCGCGCGCCAAGTTCAAAGAGGACTGGTCCCTGACCGGTGTAGCCGAATTCTATGTGGGCGGCTCCTTGCGTCAATCCCAACGCCCGCACGGCGTGATCGCACATGTCCGCCACCGTCGACTGCTGCGCAGAGGTCAGTTGGGCGGGGTACTGAACGCTGACGTCCACGCGGTAGGGAAGGAGCGATTTAATTTTCTGGCCGACGCAGAGAACAGAAGTCTTGCCATTCCAGATGAGCACCTCGGCGCTGTGTTCGGTGCCCTCGACGCAGCCCTCGACGACAACATCGGAATTCGCCAACCCGCCGGCCTGGGCGGAGCGGAAGGCGGCGGCGACATCTTCTGATCGCTCGACACGGGTTACCCCGCGCGATCCTCCGAAGCTGCGGTCGGGCTTGAAAATCAGAGGGAATCGCGGCAGTTTTTCCACGGCGCGATGGGCCGCGTCCAGGTTCGCGACGACCTCGAAATTTGTCGAATACCTGCCGATGCGTTGCCAGTTACGGCGCATCGCCGCCTTGCTGGTCGCGTTGGCGGCGGCTTCCTCGGATATGGAATGCAAGCCAAGGCGGGTGGATATCGTCGCAGCGGCGCGAACTCCCACCTCCGCCATGCTGACTACACCATCGATTCCTCCAATGCGAACGACCGACTGAATCAGCGACTCGCAGTCGTTCAGGTCGATGGGCAAAGGGTAGTCAGCGACCGCCAGGCCGGGTGCGTCGGGATTCTTGTCGGCGACCAGAGTGATGAATCCTGCATCTCGAGCCGCACGAATGGAGGGCACGTTGTACCGACCGCCGCCGAGAATGAGAATTCGTTTGGATGCCATGAGACTGGAATACGTGAGCAGATCTGTGTTTAGGGCTTTGGTTTAACTCGCACTCTTGCCAGTCAGCTGCGGCGCGACCAGGCGCCGGTTGATCTCTGCCTGAACTCGCCGGACGTGCTCGGACTCCTGCTCGCTGAAGCGGAAGCGGACGCCGCCATGGCCGTCACAGACGCCGATCACGCGCGTGGGATGGTGCACGCTGTCAACAATCACGTCGCCAGATTGTCCCATGGCTCCGCCCGCCACGACGGAGACGCCATCGAGCGTTTCCCAACCCAGGGCTTCGGTCGTTTCCAGCAGCGATTCATGCGCGGCCGATAGACTGCCGGTCAATGCGGGCCAGATGTTAACCCGCATTAACAGACATCCGCGGCGTTGGGCTTCGGCAATTCCGTCCGGCAGGAGTGTGCCGATGCCGGCGTCGAGCACATAAGCATTGCGCGAGAGATGCTCCGCGAAGTGTTGCCCGAACCAAGGCGCTGCTGCCGGCCACACCACTACTACGTTGGCTTGCGCCAGCGCGTCGAAGGCGGCATCGGCTTTCATGCAAGTGAGTTTCAAGTCCTGAGAAGCCAGTGAAAGCGAACGAAGATGATCGAGAGATGGTGCACTGGCCGCCAGTCCGGGATCCTGCAACAAGGTCACGCGCGCTCCGCGCTCGGCAAACCGCAAGGCCAGAAAACGGCTGCGGGGGTGGTCCCCGGCGATCACGATTGGAGAATCACTCAGTGATTCGCGCAGCAGGCGCACCACCTGGTCCTCGACGGCTTCGACCCAGACGCGGCTGTCGAGATAGGTGAGCAGAGCCGTCTTACTCAAAATCTTACGCGCGGTTTCGGCGGCGTTGACCGGGCCGAAAGGCTTGCGATCGACATCCAGAAGCACAACGTCCGCTCGACCATCGATGACGCGCAGCACTGCGTTCAGTTGCTCATCACTGGTGAGCGCGACCGATCCCACGATGTGAGATTGCGTCGAGTGAATGTTGCCGGAGACGTTGAAATCGGAGAGCGGCTTCTCTGCCGCGACTACATTTACGGCCGAGAACTTGCCTGCCTTCACGGCGCGGGCACGGAGCTCTCTGAGCAGCAACTCCAAAGCCTCTACCGGAGTCTTCTCCCGGGCCGACTCAAGGCGGAACGCGGGAATCGAGAGTACACGCGGCATCTTGAGCGTGGCCAGTTCGTGGCTGAGGCGTTCCAACAGTTCGTCCGGAGCCGAAACCTGATCCTCCTGGCAAAGCCTGACGATCAGATCGCGCACGTCGATGTTGTGACGGCGAGCGTAACCCTGCACCTTGCCGGTGAAGGAAGAATGAAACCGGGCGAGGCCGCCGGTGACGGCCATAGGGTCGACGCCGCGCTTTCCCAGCAGCGGCTGGATCAGGCCCTGGCCCACGTCCATGGCGGCTTTGAGATCGATATGTGGCACGCTGCCGCGCCGTTGCAGAATCGCCACCAGAACTTCGGTGACGGTGTTGCCGGCGGAGCGTCCCATGCCCTGCAGGGAAGAGTCGACGAGAACGGCGCCCTCCTCGATGGCGCGCAGAGTGTTCGCCATGGCGAGAGAAAGATTATCGTGCCCGTGATAACCGAGCGGCGACGAACTCTGCGCCTTTGCGGCTCGCAAGTAGGCGGCGACGGAATCCGGGTCCATACTGCCGGCAGAGTCAACCAGGCAGGCTATGTCGGCGCCCCAGGCGTGCACTTTCGCGACGGCCTCGCCGAATTCCGTTGGCGAGACGGCATAGGACTTCATCGCGTTGTAGGAGACGATCAATCCCAGGTCTTTGGCCAGAGCAATATAAGGCTCTGCCTGCGCGGTCTCCGTGACATTGGTGCCGATGCGAACGAACGACATGCCGTAGCGGGCGGCCAGACGCAGGTCTTCCTCGCGGCCGATGCCGGGGATAAAAAACATTCCCCACTTTGCGTGCTTGAGCGCTTGCGCCGCAGCTTCCATGTACTCTTCGTCGGTCGCGGCGGCCATACCTTTTCCCGACTGCGAAGCATTGAGGCCCAGGCCGTGCCCGACTTCGATCCAGCGAAAGCCGATGCTTTCGAGGGCGGCGGCAATCGTCGCCGTATCTTCGGCGGTGAACTGAAAGTCGATGAGGTAGGAGCCATCCCGCAGCGTGACTTCAAGAATGTCGGGGATGGTCTCGAAGGTAGCCATACGGATGATTCAGCGTGCGACTGCGGCCGGAGTTCGGTTCGATACGGCTTTCTTCACTGCCGCCGCGACTTCGGCGACTGCCTTGGACGAGAGTTCAGGGTAGAGCGGCAGAGACAGAACCTGCTCCGCGGCGGCTTCTGAGTGAGGAAAGGCGCCTCGTCCATAACCCAAGTCGGCGTAAGCCGGTTGCAAGTGCACAGGCACGGGATAGTGAATGCCGGTCTGAATCCCTTCCGCATGCAACGCAGCCTGCAGGCCGTCGCGATCGTCGGTGCGTAGTGTGTAGACGTGATAGACGTGGCGGGCCCACGGCATCTCGCTGGGCGTTTGGACATCGCATCCTGCCAGCGCTTTGTCGTATTGGGCGACTACGGCGCGGCGGGCCTCGGTCCATTGCTCGAGATAGCGCAGCTTCACTCGCAGGATCGCGCCCTGAAAACCCTCCATGCGGTAATTGTATCCACGCAGCACGTGATGATATTTGCGGTCTTGTCCCCAATCGCGCAGCATGCGGATGGTGTGGGCATAGTCAGGATTGCTGGTGGTGACCGCGCCGCCTTCGCCGTAAGCTCCAAGATTTTTGCCGGGATAAAAACTGAAACAAGCCATATCGCCGATGCTGCCTACGGCACGGCCCTTGTACTTCGCGCCATGAGCCTGCGCGGCGTCTTCGATGACAACCAGGTTGTGCCGGCGCGCGATCTCCATGATCGGATCCATGTCGGCCGGCTGACCGTAAAGGTGCACCGGCAGGATGGCTCTGGTGTGGGGCGTAATGGCGGCCCCAATCAATGCCGGATCGATGGTGAAAGATCGCGGATCAATGTCGACCAGTATTGGCTTGGCGCCGGAATACAGGACGGCGGCAACGCTGGCGACAAAAGTGAACGGCACGGTAATGACCTCATCGCCGGGGCCGATTCCGGCCGCAAGCAGCGCCAGATGCAATGCGCTGGTGCCGGAATTCAAAGCGATGCATTCCGATGCGCCGCTATAGGCTGCGAAGTCCTGTTCAAAGCCGGCGACCTCCGATCCAAGAACGAACTGGCAGCTGTCGAGGACGCGCGCGATGGCGGCATCAATTTCAGGCTTGATGCTCTGATACTGCGCTTTCAAGTCCAGATACGGTACTTTGACGTTGGCCATAAATTCGAATGCTTTGCCTTTGGCGTTAGCGATAACTATGCAGTTGCTTCGAGTGGAGTCTGGCGCAACTCCACCGGACGCCCACGCTGTGCCATCGATTGCGTTGCCGCCTGCAGAATCTCGACGACGCGCAGTCCGGCGCCGCCGCCAGTTGTTGGCTCTTCCTGCTGTTGAATGCAGCGCAGGAAGTGGTCAATCTCGCGACGCAGTGCCTCGGTTCCATCGACCTGCGGGGCCAGCATGTCGCCGGTGCGATAGCCCACCAGCATCTGGTAGAGCTTTTCCGGGTTCTGGTGGTTGTTCAACGTAATACCTTTGTCGTAAATCTTGATCTGTTCGCCCTGATCCAAATCGTCGTAAACAATCATTTTACGGCTGGCGCCGATTAATGTCCGGCGCAGTTTCACCGGCGCGAGCCAGTTTACGTGGATGTGCGCGATCTGGCTGCCCTCAAAAAACAGCGTCAGGTAGGCGATATTCTCCGTGCCTCCCGGCACATGGCTGAGTCCGGTTGCGGAGACGGCACATGGCCGGAAGGGAAGTACGTAATCCATGATCGAGAGATCGTGTACGGCGAGATCCCAGAGCACGTTTACGTCGTGCTGAAAGAGTCCGAGGTTCACGCGCACCGAATCGTAGTAATAAATTTCGCCCAGACTTCCGCTGTCGACCAGTTCGCGGATCTTGCGCACGGCTCCGGTGTAAACGAACGTGTGGTCGACCATGAGCACGAGGTTTCGTTTTTGCGCCAGGTCCATCAGCCGCTGCACCTGTTCGGTGTTTGAAGCCAGAGGCTTCTCGACCAGCACGTGCTTGCCCGCCTGCAGGGCGCGCAGAGCGAGGTCATAGTGGGTGGAAACCGGCGTGGCGATGGCCACTGCGTCGATAGACGGATCTTCGATCAGTTCGCGGGCGTTGCGGGTAGTCGTGATCGTGGGGTAGCGGCTGGTGACGACCGCGAGCCGGTCGTCGCGCAGGTCGCTGACGCAGGCAACCTGCGCGCCTGGCGCCTCATAGCAATTCCGCACCAGGTTAGGACCCCAGTAGCCGTAGCCGATAACGCCAATCCGAATCAAGAATCCTCCTGACTACTTTGCCGATTTGTTCGACACTTGTTTTCGCGGCACGCCGCGTCCCAGGCGCGCCGGAACGCCTTTCGCAATCATGTGGTCGGGCACATCGTGAGTTACCACGGCTCCAGCGCCAACCAGTGCGCCCTCTCCGATAGTCACGCCGGCGAGGATGACGGCTCCACTGCCCACCGACGCGCCGCGCTTTACGCGAGTGGGCACAACCTCCCAGTCGGCTTCGGTTTGCAAACGCCCGGCCGCGGTCGCCTGCGGGTACAGGTCGTTGGTGAACATCACACCGTGACCCACGAAAACATCATCCTCAATCGTAACGCCCTCACAGACGAAAGTGTGGGAAGAGATTTTGCAGCGTTTTCCGATCACGGCATTTTTCTGGACTTCGACGAATGCCCCGATTTTCGTCTCGTCGCCGACCGTGCAACCGTACAAGTTGACCAGATCAGGATGGAAGATATTCACTCCGTGGCCCAGCACAACGTTGGCGGAAATTGGCATGAAGACCGTTGGCCGGGGCGGGCTGCCGCCTTGGTCCCAGTTCTGACCGGTGGTTCCGCGCCTGCGCCTCAAAAGAGGTAAATCGGACGATACAACAGAATTCGCCCGGCATCAACTGCGGTTGAGGTGCATAGCGAACAGAATACGATGGTCACTTTATTGTCGTACGAAGTATGTGGATCACGTTCGCCACACCCAGCGCCGAGCAGGCGGCGAGGACCGGGCTTACGACGCCAACCGTCCACAGTATTCGCCGGTCTTTGGGCAGCCAGCGATAGAGCGCAAGAAACACGAAAGGAAGAATCGGGATGGCAAAGCGGGCAAAGTTGCTGCGCGCCCACGAGGGATAGTTGTAGCTGAACAGGCACCAGAGGTAGGGCACGAGGAACGCGGCCTCCACCAGATGGGTCTGGCAATAAGCGCGAAAGTCGGCGGACCTTGCCATCACGACGACGGCGAAGACGACCATGAATATCCAGGCAAGGCTAAGCACCATGTTGGTCCATGGTGCAGGGTAAAACAGAGTCCCTTTGATGATGGCGTAAAAAGGAAAGCCAAAGAGCCAGCCGCCCTCCCACTGCGGGCTGTGGTAACTGTTCACCGTTGCCAGAGGATCACCGAAATGCGTGGCCAGCGGGATCGCGTACAGCACACCCACCATCAACCCGATCGCTGTGGCAGCGGCGAACTTGCCGAACTCGCGCTTCCAGAGCAGAGTGAGCCCGATGCCGATGAGGGCGAATAGGCCGAGAGGGCGCACGACGGTGGCGAACGAGGCGAGCAGGGAAGCCAGCAGCCAGCGTTCGCGGCGGACGCTGACGAACGCTGCCAGCAGAAGGCAAACGAACAGAGGTTCGGACCCGCCGAGGCACGCTCGCTGCAGCCAGTCAAAGTTCAGAACCGCGAAGTAAGCGGCGATCCATCCATTCCACAATCGACGTACCAGCAGCACCGCGAGCAGCGACGGCACGAACGAAAACACGAGCAAGGCGGTGCGATCAGAGACTCCGGTGACTTTCGAGAGTGCCGCCATCGCGTAGGGCAATCCCCAGAATTGCTTGACGATGATGGTGTGGAAGTCCCAGTGTCGAATCGCGGCGGCAAGGTTCATGTAGGCTGAGCTGTCGCCGAAATTATCCACGGTCGCGGTATAGTTGCGCACCACTGCAATGACCGCGACGAAAAGCGCGAAGCCAACGATAACCAGCGAGACAAGTTCGGTTTGCGACGGACCGCTTGACTCATCGGAAGCCGGTATAGCCGAATCCGTTGCAGATCGTCTTGTGCGGGCAAGGATTTCGGAGGGCGACATCGATTTCGGCTTTTCGGTTTCTCGTTGCTCAGCCACGGGGTTGCGGCGGTCAGACATCGGATTATAGCGCAGCGATTCGCAGCGGCCTTTCCTAGTGTTTAATAGAATCGTCGTGGTTGAGGTCGAATTCTAAGTGTGCGGAATCTTTGGCATTGTGGCGCGGAACGCCCGCATCGGGGAAGGCATCCTCGAACGCGGAACGCTGTCGCTCGCGCATCGCGGACCTGACGATTCGGGCACCATCTTACTGCGAGATTCTGTCCCAAGCGCGGTTGAGATTGGTTTGGGTAACCGCCGCCTGGCGATTCTTGATCTCTCGCCGCTCGCGCATCAGCCGATGCACGATGCTGAGAGCGGCAATTGGGTCGTCTACAACGGCGAGATCTATAACTTTCGCGATGTCCGCAAAGAACTGGAACAGGCCGGAACAAGTTTCGTCAGCCACTCCGACACCGAAGTCGTTTTGAAGGCTTATGCGCGTTGGGGCGAGCGTTGCCTTGCGAAATTTCGCGGCATGTTTGCCTTCGCCATCTGGGATGTGCGCAAACACTGCTTGTTCGTCGCCCGCGACCCCATGGGCATCAAGCCGCTCTACTACGCCCAGTCCGGTTCGTATTTTATTTTCGCATCGGAAGTGCGAACTCTGCTGGGGACGGGGCTGGTGCCGGCCCGCATCGACCACGCCGGACTCATCAACTACCTGACTTTTGGTTCAGCCTACGATCCGTTGACGCTCGTCGAGGGAGTGTCTGCGCTTCCTCCCGGTCACACGATCACTTGGGAAGACGGTGCTCTGCGACTATCGTCCTATTGGGATCTGGTCGATGAAACACCGAACGATTCGTTACTGATCTCTGCCGAGGATCAGGAGCGAGCTGTGGATCAGTTGCGGCCCCTGCTTGAAGAAGCGGTACGCGCGCAGTTGGTGAGCGATGTGCCGGTGGGAGTATTTCTCTCCGGTGGCATCGATTCGAGCGCGTTGGTCAGCATTCTGAGCCGCGGCGGCGTCACTCCCAGCACCTTCTCCATCGTTTTTCGCGAAGCCGATTTTTCTGAAGCCGAGCACTCCCGCGCTGTCGCACAGGCATTTCGCACCGATCACCATGAGATCAACATTTCGCAAACCGACGTGCTGGCTGCGATTCCCTCAGCCCTGGCCGCCATGGATTTGCCCACCATGGACGGGATCAATACCTACATTGTTTCGCGCGAAACCCGTGCCGCGGGGGTGAAGGTCGCCCTGTCGGGACTGGGCGGAGACGAAGTCTTCGCAGGATATTCCAGCTTTCGCACCGTGCCACGCATGGAGCGCTTCGCGCAGGCCTGGAAGAATGTGCCAGGTCCGATTCGTGGTTCATTCGCCTTTGCGTTTGCCGCGTTATCGAACGAGAGCGATCAGAATCGCAAGCTCGCCGATCTGGCCCGGGGCAACGGACGAGTTCTACATCCCTACTTTCTCAGCCGCATGCTGTTTACGCCGAGCCAGCGCGATTTTCTTTTCCCTGCGGTGGATGCGAACACCGCGGATTCCGCCGCCGCTTCGCAGCGCGATTGGCTGAAGAAATCTCTTTCGCTTGACGCCATAAACCGCGTTTCCTATCTGGAGTCGCGCTGTTATATGCTCAATACACTGTTGCGCGACGCCGATTTCATGAGTATGTCGCAGGGCCTGGAAGTGCGCGTTCCCCTGATCGATCATCAACTGGCAAAGGCAGTGCTGCCGCTTCCGGGTGCGTGGAAGCTGAATGGCACGCCCAAGAAACTTCTGGTCGAGGCGCTTGGAGGTTCGTTGCCGGACGAACTGGTCCACCGCCCCAAGCGCGGGTTTACGCTGCCGTTTGAACACTGGATGCGCCAGGAACTAAGAGCCGAGATTGAGCCCGTTCTGGAAGCGAAACATATTGGCGCAGGGCCGCTGGGTGGATTGCTGGATGGAGATCGTGTGCAGCGTGTGTGGCAGGATTTCCTGAGCGGTGCAGTTTCCTGGTCGAGGCCGTGGTCGTTGTACGTACTGCAGCGCTGGTGCGAGTTGCACCTGTAGCGCTCAGTTTTTCTGATATATGCAGAAAATCGCCGAATCCAAAATCGAAGATAGATTAGCGGCTCGATCCGTTCCAGCGGGAAAGCTGCCGGTGAGCGTTATTGTGGCAGCGCGCAACGAGGCGAAGAATCTGCCGAGTTGCCTCGAGGCTCTGCGCGACATGGGCGAAGTGTATGTCATTGACTCACAAAGTACCGATGCGACGCCTGAGATCGCCCGAAACTTCGGCGCCAAAGTTGTTCAGTTTCACTATCAGGGAGGATGGCCCAAGAAGCGGCAGTGGGCGATCGAAACTCTACCACTGTCCTACGACTGGATCCTTCTGGTCGACGCCGATGAAGCGCTTACGCCCGAACTGAGCACGGAGATTCGCCGAGCCCTGGAAAATCCGAACATCAACGGGTATTACATTTCTCTCCGCATGTACTTTCTAGGACACCTTCTTCGCCATGGGGGCGCAGGATTCTGGAAGCTGTCGCTTTTTCGCCGGGGTAAAGGCGGCTACGAATGCCGGCTGAAGAATCAGGATGCTTCCATGGCGGACATGGAAGTGCATGAACACGTTGTAGTGGAGGGCGGCGCGGCGCGGCTGAAAAACCCGCTGGTCCACCGCAATGTCGAGTCGCTGTCGCGTTACATCCAAAAGCACGATGAATATTCCAACTGGGAATCCCGGGTCTGGGTTGACGGTGAAGTCAACGAGCACCTCCAACCCGCGTTTTTCGGAACGCAGGCACAGCGACGCCGCTGGTTGAAGAAGAACTTTCTACGTATTCCGGGCGCTCCGGTGCTGTTCTTTCTGCTGAAGTACGTGTTCGGCCTCGGATTCCTCGACGGGGTTCCAGGATTGATCTATTGCGGATTCCAGGCGGTGCAGGTTTTTCACGTGAAGTCGAAGATCTACGAGTTGAGACGGCCCCAGCGATGAGCGGCCTGCCGGAAAATACCGTGATCGCATGGCGCGGCGAAGGCGCTGAATACTCTACGCAGGCGCCATTTTCTCCGTCCCGGTTCTACCCGGAATACACTTTCACCGACATCGCCACCGAACCAAACGCAGCCTACGAGGCGGTGCGTGGCTGTTTTCAGACTGCGGGTCTCGATGCGGCGCATTTCGATTCGGCCGATTGGAATCCGCTCGCCGAATTGATCCATCCGGGCGAGACCGTCCTTCTGAAACCGAACATGGTTCATCAGCGGCACCCGCGCGATCCCCAGGGTTGGCGCTATGTGATCACGCACGGCAGCGTGATCCGCACCGTCGCGGACTATGTGTGGAAGGCGGTTGGTCTGAAGGGCAAAGTCATTCTCGCGGACGCGCCGCAGACGGATGCGTCGTTCTCGGAAATGGTGAAGTTGCTGGGCCTCGACGCGATCCGTGATTTTTATCTGGAGCGCGGTCTTGATTTTGAGCTGATCGATCTGCGCCAGGAAGAGTGGACCACGCGCGGGGATGTCGTGGTCGAGCGTCGGAAACTTGCTCCAAATCCGTATGGCGCGGTCGCATTTGATCTTGGAGAGGCCAGCGAATTCGTGGGTCATCCCGGGGCTGGACACTATTACGGAGCCGACTACGATGCCGGAATCGTTAATCACCATCATAGCGGCGGACGCCATGAATATCTGATTGCCGGTTGCGCCATCAAGTGCGACGTCGTGTTCAGCCTGCCGAAGTGGAAGACGCATAAAAAAGCGGGTGTCACGGCGAGTCTCAAGAACCTGGTTGGGGTTAATGCCGACAAGAACTGGCTGCCGCACCACACCGAGGGTGCTCCGGTGACGGGTGGCGACGAGCATCCGAATCCGGATTTGAAGCACCGCACTGAGCGGAAGGTTGCGGCCGCGGTTCGTGGATTGTCCCATCGAATTCCGGTGGTTGGGCCGTGGGTGCATCGGTTGGCGCGAGGGGTGGGCAAGCCGGTCTTTGGCGACACGGATAGCACGGTTCGCAGCGGAAATTGGTTTGGCAACGACACCATCTGGCGCATGTGCCTCGACCTCAACAAGATCGTGTTTTATGGCAACGCCGACGGATCGCTGCGCGACCCTCGGCAGGAGAGCCGCAAGCGGCACTATGTGTTGGTCGATGGAATTCTCGCGGGCGAGGGACGAGGGCCGCTGAATCCTGATCCAGTGGAGGCCGGAGTAGTTTTGTTTGGGGTACACCCGCCCAGCGTGGATGCGGCTTGCGCCTATCTTATGGGTTTCGATCCGGATAAAGTCCCCATCGTTTCCCGGGCGTTTCAATGTCTACGGCTACCTCTCTCGGAGCACGCTTGGCGCGATGTGATAATCCGCAGCAACCGTGCGGCATGGAACCGGGCGCTAGTCGATATTTCTGCCGACGACATATTTCACTTCGCGCCTCATTTCGGTTGGACGGGACATATTGAACAAGTTCCAGCGCACATAATTCCCACGGATCAGACAGTCGAGGCGGCGCGGCGGCCATGAGCGATTCACTTCTTGCCGAGCAAGTTTACCCGCGCCTGCCGGTCTTTCTGCAGAATGCGGCTTGCTGGTACTACGGAAAAAAAGAGGCGCGGGTACGCTTCGGGCCAGAGTTTGACCGGCGACTTCGCGAGTTGGTGGATTCCGAGAAATGGAGTGCCAGCGAAATCGAGGCATATCAGAATGAAAAGCTGCGCGCGCTCTGCCGCCATGCCTACGACGACGTTCCGTACTACCGGGAGCGATGGAAGGCTTTGAAGATTTCGCCTGACGATATCCAAAGCCGCGACGATCTGCAAAAGCTGCCAGTTCTTACCAAGGAAGAAGTCCGGCAGAACGCGGAGAGCTTCGTCTCGACGAAAACTTCCAGGCAGAAGTTGCTATCGCGCCATACCAGCGGCACCACTGGCAAGGGCCTTCATTTCTATATGACCGAGGAGGCTGTGGCGTTCCAGTGGGCGGTCTGGTGGCGGCATCGTTTGCGGTTCGGCGTGGCTCCGGGAACATGGCACGCAAACTTTACCGGACAGCGAGTGATTCCCATCGCGCAGCGCACCCCTCCGTATTGGCGATGGAACCGTCCCATGAGCCAGGTGCTCATCAACATGCAGAGCCTGACGCCCGCAAAGATCGGGAGCATCGTGGAGATGCTCAACGAGCAGCGGTTCGAATTTTATTCCGGCTACCCATCGTTCATTCACATGTTGGCTCTGAACGCGACCGACGCCGGACTGCGGCTTGCGTCGCCGCCGCGGGTGATTTTTACCGGCGCCGAGAACATGCTCGACTTTCAGCGTCGCGACATCCAGGCGTTTACCGGTGCAATCCTGACGGACCACTACGGCTGCACCGAAGCCTGCGGCAATGCCTCGCGATGTCCGGAGTTCGTTTACCATGAAGACTTCGAGTTTGGCATCATGGAAGGCGTGGAGCGGACGCCTGGAGATGCGGCTAAGACAATCGTCTGCACTGGATTTGCTTGCGACGCGTTTCCGTTCATTCGATATGAAGTGGGGGATACCGCGGTCTGGCAGGACGGCCTGCGTTGCGCATGCGGCCGCAGTTCGCGTGTTTTGCTGCGAGTGGAGGGCCGAACTGACGATTATGTGAGTACTCCCGAAGGGGCGCGGATTGCGCGTCTCGACTACTTGTTCAAGGACGCCCTCAACGTGAAGGAAGCGCAGATTATTCAGGAGCGTCTCGGCGAGATCACAATTCTTCTGGTTCGTAGAAGCTCGTATGCGATGAAAGACGAAATGGAAATCAGGCGTGACATTCGCAGCTGGTTGAGTCCGTCGCTCGAAGTGCGATTTGACTATGTCGAAGAGATTCCCAGGGGAGCGAACGGGAAATTCCGCGCCGTGCTTTCGCGGCTGAAACCGCCAGTGCATGGTCCGGTTGCCGAGCAAGTGAGCCACTAATAGTGAAGCAAGTTCTCCAACACGCACGCACCGGCGAGATCACCGTCGAGGAAGTTCCGGCGCCGCAGTTGCTGCCCGGCTGTGTGCTGGTGCGGATTGCAGCGTCGGTGGTATCGGCGGGTACGGAACGCGCGTCCGCCGAGTTTGCCCGCAAGAGCCTGCTGCAGAAGGCGAAGTCCCGGCCCGACCTGGTGCGCGAAGTAATCAGCAAGGTGCAGCGGGACGGAATTTTTTCCGCCATCCAGACCGTACGCAGCCGTCTTGACCAGCCGCAGAGTCCTGGCTACAGCAGCGCGGGAACCGTAGTGGCCGTGGGAGAAGGAGTCACGGATCTGCGGCCGGGTGACCGTGTCGCTTGCGCGGGTGCTGGATTCGCTGTGCATGCGGAGATTGCGTGTATTCCGCGCTTGCTGGTGGCACGCATTCCCGCGAGGACTTACGCGGATGACCGGATCACGGGGGAAGATGTTTCTTTCGATGAGGCCGCCTTCGCAACCCTCGGCGCGGTGGGTCTCCACGGCATCCGGACCGCGGAAGTGAAGCTTGGCGATCTCGTAGGCGTGATTGGTCTTGGATTACTGGGCCAACTCACGGTGCAAGTGTTGAAGGCCGCTGGCTGCCGTGTGCTCGGCCTGGATATTGACGCGGGGCGCGCCGATCTTGCCCGACGCCTGGGTGCGGACGCGGTGGCGAGTTCGGCTTCGGCATTTCGCGATCTTTGCGTTGAAGCTTCGCGCGGCGCGGGCGTGGACGCGGTGCTCATTACGGCGGAAACTCCCAGCAGCGATCCGGTCAACCTTGCCGGTGCCATCGCGCGCGATCGAGCGATTGTGGTCGCGGTGGGTACCGTAGGCATCGACATCGAGCGTAAGGCTTACTACGACAAAGAGCTCGATTTCAGGATTTCGCGTTCGTACGGGCCCGGCCGCTACGATGCCGCGTACGAGCAGAAGGGCCGCGACTATCCCATCGGCTACGTGCGTTGGACGGAAACCCGCAACATGGAAGCCTTTGTGCAGCTGCTGGCCGACAAAAAAATCAGCGTCGGCCCGCTGATCACGCACCGTTTTTCGATCGAACGCGCTCAGGGCGCCTACGATCTGATCACCGGCAAATCGCGTGAGGCGTTTCTGGGCGTGTTGATCCAATACGCCGGAACTGGAGACGATTCACGCTCACTCGCCATTGTGCCCGAACCCAGCGCGAAGCGACCTTCCCCGGCTGGCGGCGTTGCTGTCGGGTTGCTTGGCGCCGGAGTGTACGCGACCGGTACACTCATTCCCGCGATTAAGACGTCATCCGACAGTAGCTTGATCTCGGTTTGCAGCTCTACGGGGTCTCACGCGAAGCATGCGGCGACCAAGTTTGGTTTCAGCGATTGCACCACTGATGAATCTCAGTTGATTCACGACTCCCGCATCAATGTGGTCGTCATTGCAACTCGACATCATCTGCACGCCGGTCAGGTTCTAGCCGCACTCGGAGCAGGGAAGCACATCTTCTGCGAGAAGCCGCTCTGCCTGTCGGAAGACGAGTTCCGCTCGATTGTCCGGGCATATCTCGGCATTGCGGTCAGTGTGCGCCCGGCTCTGATGGTGGGATTTAATCGCCGGTTTGCGCCGATGGTGGCGCGCATGCGCAATTTTCTCGCGCCGATTTCCGAACCGATGGCGCTGCACTATCGTGTTAACGCCGGTTATCTTCCACCGGACCATTGGGTGAACGATCGCGAGCAGGGCGGTGGCCGCATTCTCGGCGAAGTTTGCCACTTCGTCGATCTGCTGACGTTTCTCGCGGCATCTCCTGCGGTCGAAGTTGAAGCGCAGGCTGTCGGCAACGCGGGCCGCTACAGTGGCGACAACGTGTTGGCCTCGATTCGCTTTGCCAACGGCTCGGTGGGAACGGTCAGTTATCTTGCCAACGGCGACCGGTCATTTTCAAAAGAGCGAATTGAAGTGT
>Ga0210387_10001728_pt1 | contig 16536 bp, 15 predicted proteins | sample IncBWC7OmetaG_FD_160108 | JGI IMG/M metagenome (GOLD analysis project Ga0210387, IMG submission 160108) | Forest soil microbial communities from Barre Woods Harvard Forest LTER site, Petersham, Massachusetts, United States - Inc-BW-C-7-O ...
GAGGTCCCGGATGTGTATGGTGCGGTGTAGATTGCTGTCGACGTAAGCGCGCACGCGCAGGATCTGCCAGGCCGCGAGACCACCCCTTGCGCAGCCGTTGCTGCCCGAACAACGGTCAATTTCCGCCTGGAGGATGTGCGAAGCCGTGGCCAGCGACGCTTTGGCCGCCTCCCGATCACACTCCAACTCTCGTCTTGCAGTTTCGAGCAGCGTGGCAACGCTGCTCGCGACCAGGCTGAACTGTTGGTCAGCCGCCAAGGAATATCCCGGCGCGGTTGTCTGAAGTCCATCCATTATCATCCCTCGACTAACTATCCGAGGCTTCGGATCGGCGAGAGAGTGCAGCAAGGAGCCTGCTTTGGCTCGTTAATCAGCGTTATGGAAGGTTAATGTTGGTCGCGCCGGCTGAACGAATTCATCCTTAAATATCAATGCATTGCGCCGTTATGAAACTGAACTGACAACAATTCAAAACACCCGGGCGGTTGCTCAGATCCAAAATGCTATCAGGGACGCGAGAATGCAGACATACAGAGCCGCCTCCGCCAGTGGGGGGTTCGCGAACATTGATCTCAATCCGAGGCGACCGACAACAAATCGAACAGCGATCAGGATCACCAGTGCGAGAAACAGATATCGCACAAAGGGAGCCACCAGGATGCCTCCCAAATCAATATCTTTCGGCGCGCTCATTGGATTTCCCTAAAGCAGGTGTTCCAGCCGATGGAAGCGGCTCCATGCGCGCCCGGCCACCGGCATCCCCTTTCCTACGATGACGGAGACGCTGCAGGTCATTCCTGCGACGAGCGGTATGTCCGGCGGGACTTGTTCGATCCTGATACGCACTGGAATACGCTGCGCAAGCCGAACCCAGGTGAAGATCGGGTCGACGTTTGGAAGGCCTTGTGTGCTGCTTGCAGCGTTTGCAACGCTGATGCCGCCCGTGATGCTCTCGACCCTGCCGTTGATGGGGGTTTGGAAACCCAGCAGCGTCGCCGCTACGGGATCGCCGACATGGATGTTGGCGAGTTTCGTCTCCTCAAAATAGGCATCGATCCAATAGGAATGCTCGTCGATCACCGACAGATTGGCCGTGCCGGCCCGCGCGTAGTCTCCCACGCGCATCAGAAGATTTGTGACGTAGCCATCGACGGGAGACCTTACCTCGGTCCTTTGAAGATTGATCTCTGCTTGCGAAAGTCCGGCCTTGGCACTCGCAAGCGCGGCTTCCGCCATCTTCGCGTTCCCGTCGTAGACTTGTTTCTCCTCAATCGAGGTGGACAGCGTCGTAAGAGCCTCACGCCGGGCGTTCTGTGCTTTCTTGACGGCCAGGTCGGCCTCGCGGTTCAGGATCGTTGCCTTGGCATTGTCGAGCGCCACTTCGAAATCAAATTTTTCGATGACATAGAGCACATCTCCCTTGTGAACGTGCTCGTTGTCGTGTGCTCGCACATCGACAATCCGTCCCGATATCTGCGGTGCCACGTTTGCGACCTGCACGCGGACCGTGCCGTCGCGCGTCCATGGAGATGTGACATAAATCTGCCAACCACGATACGCTGCAATAAGCGCCGCGACGACAAGCGCGCCGGTCGCAATATAGCGGAGCGCCTTGAGCGTAGACCGTCTTCTCGTCTTCAGTACAACGACCATCGAACAATTCCTTTTCTGACCGAGCCATGGTCGTAAAAGTGCCGGATCCTTCGCTTCTCGCGCTCAAGCACCAGGCCCGCCGACCAGAGATCCGTCGCCGCCGATAGAAGTGATTCGCGTGCCTTCGCTTGACCAAAGTGCACTCGTCGGAGAACGGATCTCGCGCCAGCGCAAAGTCGTCGACTGTTCCCGGACCAAAGAGTGCGTTGCAATTGGCCCATCCTTGAACTGATCGCCGGATCGTCCGAGCTCAACTCCAAATGAAGGTGAGCCGAGGCCACGGCGAGCGAGAAGTCATTGGTGGACAGGAGGCCCCTGAGCAGTTCCCGACGCGGGCGGCCTGCCCCCGTGCCCGCGGTGACGTAGTTGGCTATCCGAGAAGCCAAATTGAATTCGAGTGCCGGCAGGCTGTCTTCGGAACCGGCAACGGATGCGGCCAACGTTTCCTCCGTCGCCCTGACGATCGCATGCTGCTTGTCGAGCACAGAGACCGGCCAGGCCAGCCAGGAAGAAAGAAACACGATGGCGATGGCAAAAGCGACAAACGTGCATTCGGAATAAAACGTGATGGGATTGTAGACTTGGGGGTTCGAAGGCCCGAGCAGGACCAGAAAAATGACATTCATGATCAGACCGATGCCGGCGATCGCCGGACGAACGCTGAGCAAGCAGCCCAAGAACACGACGGGTGCGATTCCGACAGCGAGCCGGACGAAATCCTGCGACTCCGTCAGGACGTAGAAGCGCACAATTCCAGCACTGACTGAGGCGAGTACGAAGCTCACCATGGCAGCTACCGCGAATTTTGCGGGACTTGGCATTGTGACGCTTAGCGCACACAGGATCGCGGTGATCGTCAGGGCAGCCACAGAGGCGGGCCAGCCGGCTAACACGAGAAATATCGCTCCCGCGAGCAGTGCAATTCCGATGCGAGCAGCGTTGCCCAAAGCAACGGCAAAATTAGCACGATGCGGCAGCCGTACGTCGCGCAAGGGCTCGACCCCTTCGCGCAATGCCAGCAGTCCATCGTCAAGCAGCCTTTTCGTATCCACCAGGCGGATAGCCTGTTGAATCTGCCAGACTACTCCCGCAACAATCTCCGGGCGAGACAGCTCAATCTCTCGCAGCCTTGTCAGAAAGGCAAGGGTCTCGGCGTGAGGGGCTTCGAGAGCGGCAATACATCGGTCCTTGATAGTTAACGCCACGGGGTCGCGGTGCGCAAGCAAGCTCAACAGCCGAACCTGCTGAACGATCTCGATGAGCGCAAGCATGGCGCTCCTGGCGCCTGCCGCCCGGCGCTGCCCATCCGCCATGTCGTGGGCGACGATATCGACCTGGTCTCTCAACCCCGAAATCTGGGCGAGGAGTGCTCCGGCGCGTTCGGGATTTTCCGCATTCTCACCGATCACGTCGCGCGCATAGTTGCGGACGTCGCGCCAGATATCGCTCATCTGACGATTCAATCCTCGCCACACCGGTGGCGACCCGAAGGTATCGTTTATCAGCGTGACGCAGAGGATACCGATCGTGATCGCTGCCATTCGATCCGTCATGGTCGTGAATACGTTCTGCGGCGTATCGATGTTAACGAGTGTAATGATCGCGACTGTGTAACCGGACAGTACCGCAGCGTAGGCTTGATAGCCGCGGAGGTAGCTTGCGGCAAAGACACAAATACAGATCCAGCAGATGATGGCGCCGAGCATTCCGATCCGCTCGCCGGGAAAAAGACCGGCGATCACGACCGACATGATCGCGCCTATGAGCGTCGCAGCGATCCTGTTGGCCGCCTTGGCCAGCGCCGCGCCGCGCGTCGGCTGTGCCAGTATTGCCACCGTAACGGCTGCCGATGCCGCCCCTCCGAGCTGCAGCCAAAATGCGATGTAAAGGGCGACTATCGCCGCCAACGATACCCTGAAGGCATAGGCCCATATCTGAAGTGGTATCACCATGCGCGAACGTCGCGTGCGTTCGAGGGGCGGCGCTCGCGCTTCGCGGTAAGGAAGAATTCATTCATATAGGGACGCAATGAATCAACCAGCGGAAGAACGACCCTCATCATGTCCTGAACCCACACCTCCCTGCCTCGGATGCAGCTTTGCTCATGAACTCTCCATTGCCATCGCAAGAACGCCCCCACCGAGGGTCTCCGCGAGACGGGGATCCGCAGAGACCCTCCCGGCGAAGCGAGGGACTGAACGCTTCGCCGTTACGGCAGCAGTATTTTCAGTCACCTGCGAGCGTGGTCCTCGAGGATCTTCAGATCGCTGACCGAATAAGAAAGTGAGTAACGGAAGCCCGACTCGATCCGTCGCGGCGCGAACGCGTGCAACTCTTCCCCGCTTGCTTCGGGAAAATTTAGCTCGCCTTTTCCGACCCATGCGCCCGCAACTGTGAGATTGTCGGTGATCGACATCGCCAGCTCGTTCACCGCCGGATTGTCCTGGCATCCGGCTGCCAATCTTGGGAAGTATCGCAACAAGACCGTCGGTCGGCTAAGGAGAGACCGTCCGTCTTCGACCGGCTTGTCCAAGGTCACGCAGGCTTCCGCAAGGCGCTGGCCATGCGCGGAGAGGCTCGCGCCAAACCGGCTGCCGGACGCCAGCGGTGATGCGGCGGGTCCCGAGACCGAAAAGGAGCGCGTCTGGGAAATGCCACCCATTTTCTTCGGAAATCCCTGCGTCCAACCGCGCGCGAGCGCGGCGTCGTTATCGACAAAAATGTATGGACACCACATGACCGGCACGTCGCGGTACATCGCATCGACCAAAATGAACGCCTCGCGATATTGATAGCGGGCCGGATCAAGATATTCGTCGTCCTGGGCCGTGAATTGCCAATCGAGAAACATCAAGACGGCGCGACCGTTTGAGCTCGGATCCGGGGAAAGACCATTCGGCAACGTCGCAGCCGTCGCGTCGGGGTCCGTCCAGAACGCGACTCCAACAGCGTCGCCGGCATAGTGCCAGGGTGGCGGAGGAGTCAGCGCGGCCTGACCGAATGGCGATTTCGGAACTGTAAAGCCCTTTAGCATTGCCGTGTCCTGATGCATCCACCTTCTGCACACAGGCTACCGAAACCGGCCGCAATTGATTTGATTGAAGTGCGTCGACTTGTTCATTCCTGCCGCAATGCATGACGCATTTGTCGGTATCAACCGCGCGATTACTGGACCGTCAGGTCTGCCAGCATCTCGATATCGGTCACGGAATGTGAAAACGAGAAGCGACATCCCCGACCCACCTTCAGCGGCCCCAACACTTCCAGCTCCTCGCCATAGGCTTCGGGAAAGCTGATCTCGCCCTCGCCCAGCCAGATGTTGGTGATCAACAGATGGTTCGACACGCATCGAACGAGCTCATCCACGGCCGGGTTGTCGTGCATGCCAGCGGAGAGCCGCGGAAAATATCGCCGCCCAACAATCCGACGATCGAGCAAGCCAACAAGGCGTTCGGCTTTTTCGCGCAGGGTAACCCGGGCCTGCACCAGCAAGCGACCATGAGCGGACATGCAGGCCGCGAATTTTCCACCATGCTCGAGCGGCGCTGAAGCCATACTGGCGGTAGCGAAACTACGGGTCTGGTGGATCGTACCGAATTTTCTGGGAAAGCCCTGGATCCAACCCCTCATCAACGCAGCGTCGTTGTCGACATAACAATATGGACACCACGCTATTCTCGTCCCTTTCCATATCGCGTCGAGGAGGATGCTGAACCCGCGACACTGGTATCTGGCCGGATCGAGATACTCGTTGTTCTGCGCGGTGAACTGGTAGTCGGTGAAAAGAGCAATGGAGCGGCCTGGACATTCCCCATCTAGCTCGACACCCGCAGGAAGAGCGTGGACCGATACATCGGGATCATTCCAGAACTCCACCGCCAGTACGTCTCCTGCGAAATGCCAGGGTGGCGACGGGACCAGTGCGGCAGCGCCGAGAAGTGACCGAGGAGCCGTAAACCCGTTCAGCATTTCCTCGTCCCCGTTACCGGTGGCGCATCAGACGCGCATTGTTTCAGCTTGAAATGCTAGCGTCGGTGTTGTTCCCAATGCTTGGACGAACATGCGCGGATTTGGCGGCTTTTGCGTCCCGACGTCGAACTCGACCGAATCGGACTGCCCTCGCATCCCTGGTCAATGCGCCGCACTTCCGCTTTCGGGACGCGGGAGCCCTGCGGCGGGGGTCGAAAGCTACAAAGGCTGACGCTTCGCTACAAGCACAGGCTGCGGCAAGCGTGTATCTGTACCCCCATGACGAATATTCGACTTCGATTACGGACAGCCGATCCTCTGGCGACCGTAGCAAGCCAGAACAGACGGATGCAGCTTCAACTCACGCCTCTGACACAATGGTACGGGGCGCTCGCGCTGTTGTTCGCTACGGCCGCGCCAAGCCCCTGCTTCTCGCAGGGAACGCTGGAACAACGCTTGGCGTGCACGCCGGACGTGCTGAGACTTTGCAGTGCGTTCATCCCCGACGCCGATCAGATCACGATCTGCCTCAGGGAGAAAAGCTCCGAGCTCAGCGATGCTTGCAGAACGGTGTTCGACGCGGCCGCGAACCAGCCACCCAACGCAAGTGACAGCCCTGAACTTGGCAAACGCCCGACAAAATAAGGGATAGGTGAGATGTCAGGTCACCAAATGAGGTTTGTGGTGGTGAACGACATGGCACCGAGTAAAACCTCTGCCTGCACGGTATGTTCGCGACCGCTGGAACAGAGCTGCCTGCGTGACATTTCTACCTCGAAGCTCTATTGCGGAGCCGAGTGTTACCCCCAGCGGATGGTGGTGAGTCGATTCGTTGGATCGTTCGCTTCAATCGAATTCGCTATCGCTTGGCCGATGCTGACCGTTGATGTCGCCTCGGCGCTTTTCGACGGCGCATGGCGTGGTTACAGCGTTTGACGCTCGCGACTCATTCCGCCTGCTCTCGTCCTGTTCTGAGAAGTCGGCGCACCACTGCCGCGCAACGTAAAGATACCGACGGCGTGGTTAGTCTGGCGGTTTAGAGGATGCCGTGATCGAGCAACGGGTTCAAAGGCGGTTAGCGGCGATCTTGGCTGCTGACGTGGTTGGTTACTCCGCGTTATTGCAACGCGCTGAGGAAGCGACCTACGCCGAATTCGAGCGGCTCAAGCAAGAATTGATTGCGCCGAGCCTCTCCCGCCACCAAGGGCGACTTATCAAGACGACAGGTGACGGTGCACTGGTCGAATTCGCGAGTCCGCTGGCCGCCATGAGATGCGCCCTTGAGATACAGGACCATCTAGCCTCGGGAGATAGTGCCCTCACGCTACGTGTGGCGATCAACCTTGGCGACGTTATCGTTGGACCGGACGGTGATCTTTACGGTGACGGGATCACCATTGCAGTCCGGCTGGAGGGAATTACCGATCCGGGCGGCATCCTGATTTCGGAGAAGGTGTACAGCGAGGTGGAAGGCAAGTTGGACGTTGGTTTCGAGGATCGCGGCGAGCAGCAGCTCAAGAACATCGCCAGGCCGGTCCGCGTGTACGCGGTGCGCGCGGGAGAGCATGGCGTCCCGATCAACAAGCTGGGGGCGGCCCTTACGCTCCCGGACAAGCCTTCGATAGCCATATTGCCGTTCCAGAACCTGAGCAGCGACCCGGAGCAAGAATTCTTTGCCGACGGCATGGTGGAGGAAATCACCACGGCGCTTTCCCGTTTCAAGGCGCTGTTCGTTATCGCCCGCAACTCGAGCTTCACCTACAAGGGGCGCGCGGTCGAAGTGAAGCAGGTCGGACGTGACCTTGGAGTGCGCTATGTGCTGGAAGGCAGCGTTCGCAAGGCGGCAAACCGGGTCCGTATCACCGGACAACTCATCGATGCCACCACTGGCGCACATCTTTGGGCCGATCGATTTGACGGCGGGCTCGGCGACATCTTCGATCTGCAGGATCAAGTGACCGAGAGAGTGGTTGGAGCGCTCGCCCCGGCGGTTGAAACAGCCGAAATAGAACGCGCCAAGTACAAGCCGACGGAGAGCCTCGATGCGTATGCCATCTACTTGCGTGGACTGGCCAAGTTTTATCGATACGGCAACCAGATCGCCACGGCCGAAGCACTGCGCCTGTTCAACGGCGCCATCGAACTAGATCCGGATTTTGCCCTCGCCTACAGTCATGCCAGTCACTGCTACGCCCACACCAAAACCAACGGCTGGTTTTCCGGCACAGCGAACGAGATTGCTGAAACGTCGAGGTTGGCTCAGCGCGCGCTTGAACTCGGCAAGGATGACGCTGACGTGCTCTGCGGCAGCGGATGGGCGTTGGCGTTTGTCGTTCGCGACCTCGCCGTTGGCGCAGGCCTGGTCGATCGCGCCCTCATGCTCAATTCCAATTTGGCCGAAGCCTGGCGTTGCAGCGGCTGGATGAAAAACTGGCTCGGAGAGCCGAAACTGGCCATTGAGCATTATGCCCGTGCCATGCGCCTAAGTCCCCTTGGCCGGTGGCTGGTGGACATTCAGAGCGGGATCGCGCATGCACATTTTTTCCTCGGCCGCTATGACGAAGCGGCATCGTGGGCCGCAATGGCGATGCAGGACAATCCGGACTTCCAGGCCGGCGTGCGTATCAGCGCCGCAATCCATGCAATGGCCGGACGGCCCGAGGAAGCACATGAGACCGTGGTGCGGCTGCAGAGGCTCAATCCGACGCTTCGTGTTTCGAACCTCAAGCACGTTCTTGGTCCTTATCGACGTGCTGAAGACCTGGCGCGATACGAGGAGGGATTGCGGCGAGCCGGGCTACCCGAATGACATTGCAGCGAGGATGTCCCACGAGGCGACGGATCAGGGCTCTCGCTCACAGCGCGAAAACGGAAATTCGAGGAAGGGTAAAGTCCGAAGGGGTGCCAATAGCCGACGTCGACCACGGATGGCGACCTAGTCAGCAGGGATCGTAAACTGAAATACAGCACCGCGCGGCTCGCACCCGGTGGCCCACAGCCGTCCGCCGTGGGCTTCGATGATCGAGTGGCAGATAGATAGGCCCATTCCCATGCCCTCGGGTTTGGTCGTGTAGAATGGCTTGAACAGACGCGAGAGGCTCTCTGGGCTCAGCCCCGGGCCAGTGTCCCGAACCCCGACGCGCACGCCACCTTCGGACAGGACGGCATCGATGCTGATCACCAGCTCGCGCGCGCCTTCCCCAAGGTCGCTCATGGCTTGAATGGCGTTAACGATCAGGTTCAACATCACTTGTTGCAGTTGGACCCGATCGCCCTGGACGCGCGGCAAATCGTCCGCAAATTGCGTCCGCACCGACACGCTATTGTTTGTGGCCTCCGCGCGGGTCAGAGCGATAACCTCAAGGATGGCATCGTCGATCGCTACGGCGTCCTTTCGTACTGGCACCTTCTTGATGAGCGCGCGAACTCGCCCGACGACCTCACCTGCACGACTCCCCTCCTTGGCAATCAGAGAGAGCGCCTCATCCACCTCGCGAAAATTCGGTGGATCCGCGTTAAGCCAACGCCGGGCGGCTAACGCGTAGGTGACTGCCGCCGTGATCGGCTGGCTCACTTCATGGGTGATCGAGGCCGTCAATTGACCTATCGTTGCGACGCGGTTGGCGTGCGCCAACGCCATCTGCGCCTCGCGATATTGCCGCTCGCGGCGGGTGCTCTCCAAGGCAATGGCGGCTTGCGCAGCGAAGTCCCTGAACAAGGAAATCTGTTTGTCGGCGAACGGCTGCACCGGTTTGCGGCCCAGAGTAATTATCCCGACTATCTCATTGTCTTTGAGCAATGGCACAGCCAGGCACGTTCGAAGACCTGTCGTCAACGCCGTGATCAAAAAATCATCCCGAAGATCGCCTTCAAGGGCTGCCAAGTCGGGGATGTGGGCGGGTAACCTGCTTGCGGCTAATAGACCCAGATAGCTCCCGTTGTCGAGCACCGGGCGTGATGACCACGCCTGACTAACCAAAAGGGCGTCCCCTCGCACCGCCACGAGACGAAGGCCGCCTTCTTCGGAGAGACGTAATGTGCCCAAGTCTGCTCGACAGAGACGTGTAGCGCTGTCGAGGATGGCGTCGAAGATGGGCTGCAAGTCGTGCGGCGAGCTAGCAATGGCGCGCAGCACCTCCGAGATGGCCGTCTGTTGCTCGACGAGCTCGGTCACCCGATCTTGCAGCTCAGAAGTGGTCCTTTCTCCGTGGATACTCACGTTCATGCGCAGCATGTCCTCGGCTTACCCGGTGACGGCAGCATAACAGCGCGGCCGCCGTTCGCGATAGCTCTCACGGCTGCAGGGATTACGAGATTGCTCGTTGGGGTGGAGCGCGATAAGTCGATTGGGTTGATGTGGCGCCCCTTGCGACTCTCCTTAGTGCTGCATTTGCAGATTCATCAGCTCTGTCGGAGGCATCATGTTGTCGTTCAGGTCCGCCATGATCAAAAGCGATCCGACGACTACCAGGGCGACGATCAACACACCGAACGCCAACGCCATCACGTTGTTGGTGTTGTCCGGACCCGTGGTGACATGCAGGAAGAACACCAGGTGGACACCCATTTGCGCGATCGCAAGGACCGTCAGGCCGAGAGCGACACCGCCTGCCCAGAGCAGTGATGTGTTGGCGACCCAGAACGACATGGCCGTGAGGACCACCGCGAGCCCCAATCCGATGGTGTAGACAAGCACGCCGGACGATGTGCCCTGTTCCACGTCGGGAAGCGCAGTCGCGTCTCCGGGCGCGCGATCATACTGCGTGTCGGTCATGAAAGAACTCCCATCAGATAAACCACCGTGAACAGCCATACCCAGACGATGTCGAGCGCATGCCAGAACAATGAAAAGCAAAGCAGACGCCGCTCCACTGTCTCGCGAAACCCTTTGATGGCGACCTGGGCCATCATCACCGCCAGCCAAACCAGGCCCGCGGTCACGTGCAGCCCGTGGCAGCCGACGAGGGTAAAGAAGGCCGATAGAAATGCGCTGCGTTGCGGACCAGCTCCGATCGCGATCATCCCGATGAACTCGCGTATTTCCAGCGCCAGGAAGGCGGCTCCCAGAATGAAAGTGATGAAGGCCATCAAGTAGGTCGCGCTATAGCGCCGCGAGGCAATCGCCATCGACATCAATCCGCAGGTGTAGCTCGACGCGAGAAGGCATCCGGTTTCGATCGCAACGCTGCGTTGGTTGAAGAGCTCCACACCCTTCGGACCGCCGGCGGTCGCGTGCGCGAGCACGGCGTAAGCGGCAAAGAGCGCCGAAAACATCACGATGTCGCTCAGGAGAAATATCCAGAAGCCATAACCGACCACGACCCGCTTGGTGGCTGGACCGGCCTCGCTCGCGCTCGGCCGCGTCTCGTGACGAATCTCCTCATCAACTGCAACTGCCACGTTCATACTGCAATCTCCGCCTGGTGCGCCTGCTCGAACCGGGCAATCTGCTCGGCCGGGACCTCAATTTCCTCTTCGCTGCGAAACGCGAAGGCAAGCATGGTCAGAAAGATTCCAATTGCGCCCACACCGGCCATCCACCAGATGTGCCAGATCAGCGCAAAGCCGGTAACGACTGCAAAGAACGCCGTGATGAAGCCAGTCGCGCTGTTCTTCGGCATCTCGATCGGCTCGTATTGGCGCTGTGGCTGGGCTTGTTGCGCCCGTTCGCGCTGCTTCTTGTTCCAGAAAGCATCGATATCCGAGACCCGCGGAAGCACAGCGAAATTCCAGGCCGGCGGGGGCGAGGTAGTTGCCCATTCCAGCGTGCGGCCGTTCCATGGGTCCGCGGTGACCTTCAGCTTCTCGCGGTTGCGGATCGAGACGACAAGCTGGATGACCTGGCAGACGACGCCTGCGAGAATGACGACGACGCCAACCGCCGCAGCCACCAACCACGGTTGCCAGCTGGCAACGTCGTAATGCTGCATGCGACGCGTCATGCCCATGAGACCCAGCACGTAGAGCGGCATGAAGGCGAGATAGAAGCCGATGAACCAGCACCAGAACGAGGCCGCGCCCCACCGTTCATCGAGCCTGAAGCCAAACGCCTTTGGAAACCAGTAATTGTAGCCGGCCATCAGACCGAACACGACGCCGCCGATGATGACGTTGTGGAAGTGGGCGACAAGGAACAGGCTGTTGTGCAGCTGGAAGTCGGCGGGAGGCACAGCCATCAACACGCCGGTCATGCCGCCGATCACGAACGTCACCATGAAGCCGATCGACCAAAGGATAGGGACATTGAACCGGACGCGCCCGCCATACATCGTGAACAGCCAGTTGAACACTTTGACGCCGGTCGGTACCGCGATGATCATCGTCATGACCCCGAAGAAGCCATTGACGTTTGCGCTGGCTCCCATGGTGAAAAAGTGGTGCAGCCAGACGAGAAAGGAGAGGATGCAGATGGCCATGGTTGCGGCGACCATCGAGCGATAGCCAAACAACGGCTTGCCGGAGAAGGTCGAGACCACCTCGGAAAAGATGCCGAACGCCGGCAACACCAGGATGTAAACCTCCGGGTGCCCCCAAACCCAGAACAGGTTGACATACATCATCGCGTTGCCCTGGCCATCGGTCGTGAAGAAATGGAAGCCGAGGTAGCGGTCGAGCAGCAACATCGCGAAAGTCGCGGTCAGAACCGGGAATGCAGCGACAATCAGGAGGTTCGACGCCAGCGCCGTCCAGCAGAAGACGGGCATGCGCATATAGCTCATTCCCGGTGCGCGCGTTTTCAGGATCGTCGCAACGAAGTTAATTCCCGTCATCAACGTGCCGACGCCGGATATCTGCAGGGCCCAGAGATAATAATCGACGCCGACGCCGGGCGAGAATTGCAGCTCGCTCAGCGGTGGATAGGCGACCCAGCCGACCTTCGCGAACTCGCCGACCGCGAGCGAGATGTTGATCAAGAGAATACCCGAGGCGGTCAGCCCCAAGGCCACCGAATTCAAGGTCGGAAACGCCATGTCGCGAACGCCGAGCTGCAGCGGCACCACGAAATTCATCATCCCGATCACGAACGGCATCGCCATGAAGAAGATCATGATGGTGCCATGCGCCGAGAAGATCTGGTCGAAGTGTTCGGGCGGCAGGTACCCCTGCGCGCCACCTGCTGCGACCGCCTGCTGCGCCCGCATCATGATGGCGTCGGAAAATCCGCGCAGCAGCATGATCAGCGCCAGGATGATGTACATGATGCCGATGCGCTTGTGGTCGACGGAGGTGAGCCACTCTCGCCACAAATAGGGGACGTACCCCTTGAGCGTCACCCACGAAAGCACAAGCGTGATGACCAGGACCATGACCGCCACGGTGCCCATGACGATCGGCTGGTCGAAGGGAACGGCGCTCCAATTGAGCTTGCCAAGTAGAGTCATTTTTCTGCCCTCATGGATGTCGGATACGTGCGGCACATTGCGTCGTCGGATTGCATCTCCGCGACCATGATGCGGCTGAACAGACCGGGCGCGACCGAGCGATAGGTGAATGGCGCCACTGCGGCACTGGGCTTCTCGAGTTCCGCGTAAGCCTTCGCATCAAGCGCCGGACCCGCGCTGCGCGCCGTCTCAACCCATGCCGCGAACTTCTCGTCCGTTACGGCATCGGCAGCGAAATGCATGTCGGAAAAGCCGTCGCCGCTGAACTGGGCGGAAAAGCCTCGATAAGTCCCAGGATGATCAGCCTGCAGGTTGAGACGCGTGACCATCCCCGCCATGGTGTAGATCTGGCTACCAAGCTGCGGCACGAAGAAGCTGTTCATCACGCCCGAGGAGGTCAGCTCCAGACTGATGGGCGTGCCGACGGGAATGGTCAGTCGATTGACGCTTGCGATCCCCTGATCGGGATAGATGAACAGCCATTTCCAGTCGAGCGAGGCGACCTGGATGCGCAGCGGCTTCACGGTGGATGCGATCGGCTTGCGCGGGCTCACATCGTGTGAGCCGACCCACGCAACGCCGCCGACCAGGAAAACCGTCATGGCCGGGATTGACCAGACCAGCATCTCGAGACGACCGGAATACGCGAAATCCGGCCGGTAGCGCGCCCGCTCATTCGATGCACGAAACCAGAACGCAACGCCAAGCGTCGCAAGGATCACCGGGATCACGATCGCCAGCATGATGCCAAGCGAATTGATTAGAATCTGCCGGTCGGCATCGGCAATCGGCCCTTGCGGGTCGAGCACGCCTTCCGTGCAGCCGCCGAGTGACGCAGCACCGATCATCAGGGCCACAGCAAGTAGACCGTATCGCATGTTATACCTCGCTGAAGTTGATGGTGTGGTACGCGCTACGGACGGCGCCCTGCAGGAGTCCCGCAGCCCCGTGGTCGATCAGGAGAGCAAAAAACAGCACGAACAAATAGAAGATGGAGAAAGCGAACAGCCGATGAGCGGTGCGGCGATCGTCGCCAACGCTTCTGTTCAGCTGGAGCGCGAGCAGAACAAAAAGTGCTCCGCAGATCGCGACGATCGCGCCATAGAGCGCGCCTGCAAAACCAAGCGCCCAGGGCAGCTCCGAAGCCAGAACCAGAAGGCCGCTATAAATCAGGATTTGCCGCGCTGTCGAAAGCCTTCCCGCAACCACCGGCAGCATCGGGATGCCGGCGCGCGCATAATCATCGGTGCGGTTAAGCGCGAGAGCCCAGAAATGGGGCGGCGTCCAAAGGAAGATGATGAAGAACAGCGTCAGCGGCTCGAGCCCGACTCCTCCGGTTGCCGCAGCCCATCCGATCACGGGCGGCAGCGCTCCGGCTGCACCGCCGATCACGATGTTCTGCGGCGTCACCCGCTTCAGCCACGCCGTGTACACGACAACATAAAAAAGGATCGTGCCGGCCAACAGTGCGGCCGCCGTGAGGTTCGTCGCTAGAGCCAGAACCGCCACCGCGCAAACACCAAGAAAGAGCCCGAAGACAAGAGCTTCGAACCGGGAGACCTTGCCCCGGGGAATGGGACGCGTCGCGGTGCGGCTCATGACCGCATCGATATCGGCGTCGTACCACATGTTGAGCGCGCCGGCGGCTCCGGCCCCTGCGGCAATGGCGAGAACTGCGGAAAGCGTGGCCAGCGGATCAAGTCGAACTGGAGCACAGCTCAATCCGACGAGCGCGGTAAAGACTGCGAGCATCATCACACGCGGCTTTGTAAGGGCAACGAAGTCGGACACACTCCGATGATCAGCCAGCGGGCGAGCGAAATCAGACGACAGCGCCGGGCGAGCTCGTCTTGCCACAAGCTCACTCGCAACGGACTTGACGTTCATCTCGCTGCCTCCAAGTTCTCTCAAAAATAGGAGCCGTCCTGTTCGGTTCGAACGGCCCTTCAATGCATGCATTCAATATGCACGCTCGTTCTCGGCGAGATTGAACGCGGCTGCTCGATTAGGGCCAATCGTGCTCAAACCATCAGATCACGGATTCGAATCTGAAGATGCGCTACGTTCCCGTCGCACGATTCAGAATAATTGGAGCATTTTTCAACACGCGTCCTGCGGAAGTTCTTTCGCGCTGGCAGCGCACGGCCAGCGCCGGCATGAAAGCGGCATGGACGTTCTATGCACCGCAGCGCCGTTCAAGATTACCCGTCACAGCTGCCATATCCCATACGAGAGGATGGCTTGCCTCAGGGATCGAGGAGTGTCTCCATGACTACAGTTCTGACCAAAGCGTTATCGCAGGAAGACCAGCAGGTTGCGAAAGCGGCTCCGCAAAGGAAGCGCGTTTTGATCATCGGCGGCGGCTTCGCCGGCGTCGCTGCGGCACGCGCGCTCAAGCGCGCCGACGTGGAGATCACGCTGGTCGACCGGCGTAACCACCATATTTTTCAGCCCCTCCTGTATCAGGTCGCTACCGCCGTTTTGTCGCCCTCCGAGATAGCGGCGCCAATCCGGCAGCTCGAGGCGAAGCAGAAGAACCTCAGCGTATTGCTGGCTGAAGTTAAGGGCATCAATCTCGGGGCGCGCAGCGTCGAGGTCAGTTGCCCGGGGGTTGGCAATCAGAAACTCGAATACGACTTCCTGATGATCGCCACGGGAATGCGACCGAGCTATTTCGGCCATGACGAGTTCGCGCGGTTCGCGCCGGGCCTCAAGAGCCTGAACGACGCTGAAACGATCCGAACCAAGATCCTGAGTGCGTTTGAACTGGCGGAATCGACCGATGACGAGAAGGAACGCGCCCGCCAAATGACCTTCGTGCTGGTGGGCGCGGGCCCGACCGGCGTCGAGCTCGCCGCTTCGATCGCTCAACTGGTGTCGGTAACCCTGCGCAAGAACTTTCGTAAGATCGACCCTGCCAGGAGCCGAATTTTGCTGCTGGACGGCGGCGCTCGTATTCTTCCGACCTTTGCGGAGTCGCTGTCGCGCAAGGCAGCCAGGCGGCTAACCAAGCTCGGGGTTGAAGTTTCGACGGGCGTAAAGGTCGAGAAGGTCGACGATCAAGGCGTGATTGCGGCCGGCGGCCGGATTTCCAGCGCCACCGTGCTTTGGACAGCAGGCGTCAGCGCCTCGCCTGTCGTGAAGATGCTCGGAACGAAGACAGACCGCGCCGGGCGTGCATTCGTCGGTGCTTTCATGGACGTGCCCGAGGCGCCCAACGTCTTCGTAGCGGGAGACGCAGCCACGATCACCCAGGACGGTCACCCCGTCCCCGGAGTGGCGCAGGCAGCCATTCAACAGGGCAGATTTGTCGGGCATGTCATCGCCAACCGGGTCAGGGGGCGCAAGGATGGTCGACCGTTTCGGTACCGCGACAAAGGCAATATGGCGGTGGTCGGCAAGAACTTCGCCATCCTCGAGTCCGGCCATTTGCGCAGCAGCGGCTTTGTGACCTGGTGGGTGTGGGCCGCGCTGCATGTGCTCGCGCTGCCGCAGCTTCAGAACCGGTTCCGCGTCCAGACGCAATGGTTCT
>Ga0210387_10001732_pt1 | contig 16517 bp, 11 predicted proteins | sample IncBWC7OmetaG_FD_160108 | JGI IMG/M metagenome (GOLD analysis project Ga0210387, IMG submission 160108) | Forest soil microbial communities from Barre Woods Harvard Forest LTER site, Petersham, Massachusetts, United States - Inc-BW-C-7-O ...
CTTGGCAACTGACCAATCGACGTTACCGGCAACCCCACTTCATCCGCCTGCTCGAGCGCTCCGTCTTTGGCGTCGCGGCCATTTGGGATCGATCAGTCGACAAGGGCGACGACGTCATTGAAAGCTGCTCAATAATTTGCGTGCCGCCGAATGATCTGATCGTCCGAATCGCCAACACCGACGGGCGCATGCCGGCCATCGTGCGCCGCAAGGATTATCAAACGTGGCTGCGAGGAACGCCGGCGGCGGCAATGGGGACGCTGCACCCCTATAACAAGGGTGGTATGCAAGCCTACCCCGTCAGTCCCCGCATCAATTCGACCGCGCCCGATGATCCCGGTCTCATCCAACCGGCCGAGTTCGCTTAGGCCTCGCTACGCGGGTGGTCCGGCCTGAGAGATGCCTCGGGCGAATCTCCACCTTTCATCCGAACAGCGCCGCAGCACCAGCATCACCCGCTGGCGATTGATCATTTCTTCGCCGCCCAAACGGGGCCGTAGTCGCTGGATGTCCCAACCACGATCAATGGTCAAATCTCCTGCAACCAGCCGCTCGACGCAGTCAAATGACGAGGTGATTTCATATACGGCAAACGCCGCCTTGAGTCGCGGCCGGAGTCCCTCTGAATCCAGCTCTGCGGCGCCCGGCACCCACAGTACGTAGTCCGGCGTCATCAGCTCAATAATGGCGTCCACATCTTGACGTCGAAACGCCTCACCCCAAGCTGCATACAGATCGTCGACTCCCGAATCTGATCGGCGCATTACGGATGGCCTTCTACGGCAACTTGCGCCCGCCCGCCAAGGCGGCGGTCACTCCGAGACCGATAAATACACTTCCGGTGACATAGCGCTCCCAGTCCAAGTAGCGAGTCTGGCGCTTGACCCATAAGCCGGCAGTGCCGGCAACCAACGCATAGAGACCGTCGCTGGTCAGGCCCATCAATGTGAACAGGAGACCCAGGAACGCGATCTGGAACGGGACCGCGCCCCGCGCCGGGTCTACGAATTGCGGCAAAAACGCTAAGAAGAACAACGCCGTCTTCGGATTCAGTAGATTGACGATGAAACCGTCGCGATACAGCCTGCCTAGGCTTCGCTGTGGCAGTTTCGATGGCGAGGCAGGCGCATCCGCTCTCTTAAGAATCCGCCGCACTCCCATGTAAATCAAATAGCCAGCGCCCGCATATTTGACCAGGGCGAACGCTAACGCCGAGGAGGCCAGCAGCGCCGATAGCCCGAGCGTCGATGCCAGCACATGCACGAGCGTTCCCGTTGTGATGCCGAATACTGAGGCCAAGCCGGCCGTGCGGCCCTGCTCGACGCTGCGCGCGACAATGTAGAGAACCGCGGGACCGGGCGTCAGCAAGAGCAGGGTCGCGGCGAGGGCAAATAGGCCGATCGACGCAGCGCTTGGAATGACGATGTCCATGCCAGGAATCTCCGTAAAATCGACTTTAACAAAGCAATAACTTGCAACGCTTTCGAAACATGGCGTAGCGTATGTCTTTGTCGTAAGGAGATCCATACTATGAAGTCGAATCAAAGAATTACAGGATTTCTGACGTTGTGTTCTGTCGCGGTCCTCTTTGTGGCCTGCGCAAACCAGATGGAGCCGGCCAAGAATGCTCTCGATAACATCAATACCACCTTAAATTCGGTGTCGGCGGATGCTCAAAAGTATGTGCCTGACCAATTCACCCAGGCCCAGAGTAAGGCTGCGGCACTGAGCGCATCTTTTGAAAAGAAGGACTACGCGGCGGTAGTCGCCGGCGCGCCCGCGGTATTGGCCGAGGTCAGGGGACTGGCCGATGCTGCTGCAGCCAAGAAAGATGAAATGGTGAAGGAGTTGGGAAATGAGTGGAGATCCCTAGCCGCTTCCGTTCCCCAAGCCCTGAGCGCAGTGCAAGCCCGGGTCGACGCTTTGTCAAAAACCAAGCGCGTTCCGAAGGACGTTGATCTGGGTGCGGCAAAGTCTGGACTTGCAGACGCCAACTCGGCGTGGGAAAAGGCCCAAGAGGCTTTCAAATCGGGAAATCCGGCGGACGCGGTGACCGCAGCCAAAGACGCTCAAGGCAAGGCTGCATCGGCTGCGGCTGCACTGAAACTGAATTTGAGCTAAAGGCAGATACCGACGACATCGGCCGGGCGCGCCGGTTTAGCGCCCGGCCAATCGTGTGGCTTAGTCAGTCTCCTCCACGCTTAGAGCCCATAACCGCGCCGATACCCTCGCGGTGTATGCGCGTCACTCGGCTCAATACCAAGTATCCTGATGTTCACTCGACAAGATCTGTCGCAAAAACAGCGAGGCAAATTAATGATTGATGTTGGACCAATCGTGCGCGCGTATACCCGGATCGGCGCAAAACCCTTCACGCGCATGCTCGGTCTGATGCTGGCGCTATCGTCAATGACAGTGGCCGAGACTTCGGATCCGGTCGCCCCGCCCGATACCGCGCCGACCGCGAAACCCGCGGCCGCCCAGAAGAAAGCCGGCGGGGCCGATCAAGAATCCACGCTCGACTCGGTGTACGTTGAAGGTAAACGTTGGCTCTTTAATCGGCGCACACGGTACGCCCATTCACTGCCCGAGGTGGATGGCCCCACGATTACGGTCACCAAGAAAACCAGCGTCGTACAGCTTGCCGACGTACCGACAATCATTGACAACAATCAACGCGAACTGTTCGACCGGCTGCCTGGTATTGTCCTGGCCGAACAGCAAAATCCGACGGAATTGAACTTAAGCTATCGCGGCCTCGGCAATCCGCAGGAAAGCGAGTACGTCTTGCTGATGCAGGATGGAATTCCGTTGGAGATGGATTGGATCGGCTACCCGACCATTTACTACATACCGGTGCCGCAGACCCTCGGCTCGGTGCAGATGATTCGTGCGGGATCCGGATTGCTCTATGGCCCCGAACCCCAACCGGTCATCAACTTTATCTCACAACAGCCCTCCACGCGCCCGCTCGCCGGGACAACGGAACAGGTCGGCGGAAGTAACTCGCTCTTTTCCAGCTTCAACAAAATCTCCGGGACCAACGGCAATTGGAACTATCTGGCCGACTTCTCTCGCCGTCAGTCCGACGGGCAACGCCAGAACGGCGGCTACGTCCTGAACGCGGGCGATTTACATCTCGGCTACCTGTTCGACGCACAGAAGCTGACCCTCGATTTTCACGCCTATTCTCTCGACAGCGGTCTCGCAGGCCTGATGAGCGGTGCGCAGTTTCTTGCCAATCGCAATCAGACCACGACACCGGACGATCATCTATGGGCCGATCGCTACACGACTGTGCTGACTTACGAGAACAAATTCACCGACAAAGACTCCTATACCCAAAAGCTATGGTCGGGCTATCAGGATCTGTGGACGCGATCGGACACTTATGCCGATGTCCCTCCCGTGGGCACGGGCGGCACACTCAGCGGTCAGCGATTCAACTACACCGGCCTCGACGGACGGTGGCTGCATCGCTGGGGAGCCGGCAATGCGCTGACCGTCGGCTATACGCTTTATACGTCTCGCAGTCCGTACAACGAGTGGCTTACCACCAACCCCGTTATCAACAAGGACGATGAGTCGGGGATACCCTTCTACGACGATGAGCGCAAGACCACCTATGGGGCGCTGTTCGCGGAAAACGTGTTCCGCTTTGAGTACTTTCATTTGGTGACATCCGCGCGGTTCGATCATGAAGTACTCGATAGCAACGAGTCGCTCGCTCCGCATCCATCTCTCGTAAACGAAACCTACACCAAGAACATTCCTCTGTTCGGCATTGGCATTGGCAATGATTTCGGTCATGGTAATGAAACGTACCTGAATGTCTCTCAAGGGTTCCGTCCGCTGCGCTATCTGGATATCGCGAGTCCCTTCAGTAATTTCTCCTCCACTAACAATCCGGATCCCACCAAATACCTGACCTATGAAGCGGGTGTGCACGGTTGGCCAAGGGTCGGGCTCTACTACGATGTGAGCGTGTTTCAGGTCAACGTCAAAGACCGCATCGAGTCTCAACAACTCACGCAGACCGAGACCATCGATGTAAACACCGGTAATACCCGCAGCCGCGGGATCGAGCTCGAAGCTCACTACGACCTGTTGCGCCTGCTCTCAACCATTGGATCGAACATTCACCTAGATGCGTTTGCCAATGCGAGCCTGTTGGATGCGCGCTTTACGAGCAGCATTGTCCCCGGCCAGACAGGGAAGATCCCGGCCTATGCACCTCACGGCGTGTTCAAAGCGGGAATCACGGCCCGAGAGGATGATCGCTACAAGGTCAGCCTGGTGGCAAACACGGTCGGATCGCAATATTTTCAGGATAGCGATCGATCCATCGGCTCTACTCCCGCCCATATTCCCACGTACACCGTGGCCGATCTGGCGGGGGACTATGTCATCGCAGGGCATTTGCGACTCCTTGGCGGCATCTCGAACCTTGCCAATCGTCACTATTATTCCCGGGTTTTTCTCTTTGGCGGAATGCTCGAGCCCGCAAGCGATCGAAGCATTTATGCGGGAGCTGCATATGACTTCTAGGCTGCAAATAGTCGGTAAGATACGCAATCGCAATTGGGGGGAGCTTGTAGCGTGATCGTAAAAATCGTCAAAGTCTTATTGCCCGGTCTCGCTCTTGCCTGTTCCACTTCCAACCTGTGCGCCGCAGATCCGGGCTCAAACGCCGCGCCATCGGAAAGTGCTTACAGCGCACTGCAATGGCGCAGCATCGGTCCCTTCCGCGGCGGCCGCGCGGTCGCCGTGGCCGGCGTTCCCGGTTCACCGAATGTTTTCTATTTTGGCGCGGCCGCAGGCGGGGTCTGGAAGACCATCGATGCCGGCGCAACCTGGAAGCCCATATTCGATGCTGAGAAGGCCTCGTCCATCGGCGCCATCGCGGTGGCTCGCAGCAATCCCGACATCATCTATGTCGGCACCGGTGAAGCCAACATGCGGGGCGATGTAACCTGGGGCGGCGGCGTGTTCAAATCGGCCGATGCCGGCAAGACTTGGACCGATCTGGGTTTGACGGATACGCGGCAAATCGGCGCGGTGATTGTCGATCCGGCCGATCCCAATGTCGTTTTGGTGGCCGCAGTGGGTCATGCCTTCGGCCCCAATACGCAGCGCGGGGTTTTTCGCAGCACCGACGGAGGGAAAACCTGGAATCGCGTGCTCTACAAAAATGAACTGACCGGCGCGATCGACCTGGCTGCCGATCCCCACAACCCGAAAATCATCTATGCCGCGCTATGGCAGGTGCGCCGCCAACCTTGGAATTTTTCCAGCGGCGGACCCGGAAGCGGCCTGTATCGGTCCATGGACGGCGGCCTGACTTGGTCGCAACTCACCGGGCACGGACTGCCTGAAGGGATTCTAGGCCGCATCGACATCGCGATTTCGCAGGCCGACTCGCGGCGTATTTACGCCATGATCGAAGCCAAAGAAGGCGGACTATATCGCTCGGACGATGCCGGGGCGCAGTGGCGCCGGGTCAGCGATGACGGGCGCGTGCGTCAGCGCGCATGGTACTTCTCGAAGATTTATGCGGATCCCAACGCCATCGATACGGTCTACGCCCTGAATACCGGCATGCTCCGCTCCGTCGATGGCGGCAAGACCTTCAATTTGGTCAGCGCGACCCACGGCGATCATCACGCGTTGTGGATCGATCCCAATAATTCCAATAGCTTGATCAACGCCAACGATGGCGGTGCGAGCATTTCACTCGACGGCGGCCACACTTGGTCGACCCAGGACAATCAACCCACCGGCCAGTTCTACCACGTCGCGACGGATAACCGTTTTCCGTACTATATCTACGGCGCGCAGCAGGACAATTCCAATCTTGCCGTCGCGAGTTTTGACGACGAGGGCGTGATTGGGCCGCGCGACTGGTATCCCGCCGGCGGCGGTGAGTCGGGCTTCGTGGTTCCCGATCCGCGCAATCCGAATATTATTTACAGCGACGCAGAAAATCAGTACGCGCGCTTCGATTTTCGCTCGCAACAATCGCAGAATATCAGTCCGGACCCGATCGACAATTCAGGGCATCCCGCAAGCGAGCTCGAGCACCGTTTCAATTGGACCTCGCCCCTCATGCTCTCACCGCACGATTCCGACGCGCTCTACGCCGCCTCGGAAGTTCTGTGGAAATCCACCGATCACGGCATGAGCTGGAAAATCATCAGCCCCGATCTCACGCGCAACGACAAAAGCAAACAAACGGCGTCGGGCGGACCTTTGACCAAGGACATCACCAGCGTCGAGTATTACGACACGATCTTTGCGCTGGCCGAGTCGCCGCTGCGCAAGGGCAATCTCTGGCTGGGAACGGATGATGGCCTGGTGCAAATGACGCAGGATGACGGCGCGCATTGGCGCAACGTGACGCCGGCGGCAATGCCGGCGTGGAGCACGGTCAGCATGACCGAGCCGTCGCATTTCGACCCGGCAGTCGCCTATATTGCCGTGGACCGGCACCGGCTCGATGACATCGCGCCGTATGCGTGGAAAACCGCCGACACGGGAAAATCGTGGGTCTCGATTGCCGCCGGGCTGCCCCCCGGTGCGGTCGTGCACGTGGTGCGCGAAGACCCGGTGCGGCGCGGCTTGCTGTATGCCGGCACGGAGTTGGGCGTATTCGTATCTTTCGATGACGGCGCTCATTGGTCGCCGCTGCAACACGGCCTACCGGTGACGCCGATCCATGACCTGACGGTGCATGGCGCCGACCTGGTTGCGGCCACGCATGGGCGCAGTTTTTGGATTTTGGATAACCTGACACCGCTGCGCCAAGCACACGCAATGGCCGGTGAGCTGGTCCTGTACTCGCCTGCGACCGCCCTGCGCCTGTACTATCCGGATCAGGTGAATACTCGCCGCCCCGTGGGCGCAAACCCGCCCGCCGGAGCCATTATCGACTATGTGCTGCCTGCCGATGCCTCGACAGAACTCACCATGGATATCGTCAACGGCAAGGGCGACCCGATCAGGCATCTCTCCAGCACGAAAACCAATAAAGAGGTGCAGCCGCCAGAGTGGCCGGATCAGATCGTAGCCAGCGATCTGATCCCTGCGCACGGCGGCATGAATCGTCTGATTTGGGATCTACGCTACGACGATCCGGTGCAGATCCCCGGCGCGTTTTATGAGGGTGAAGCACCGCGCGGACCCATTGTCGCGCCCGGCGAATATCAATTGCGCCTGAAATTGGGCGACAGCACTCGCACCGCGGCGCTCACCGTCATCGCCGATCCTCGAGTGGCCAACAGCGATGCGGCCATCGCGGCGAAGACCGCCCTTGCGCTGGCCACGTACCATGACATCGACACCTTGCACCGCGCCGTCAATGACATCCGCGCCCGGCGCAAAGCGCTCAAAACCGACTCCGCCTCCGCCGGCCTCGACACCAAACTCGCGCGCATTGAAGAAACGCTCGTGCAAGTGAACATGAACGGCTCCGAAGCCAACCTCGCATTTCCCGGCATGCTCAATGAGCAGCTTGCTTCCTTCGCAGGCTCGCTCGAAGATGCCGATACAGCGCCCACGACTCAGCAACAGGCCCTGTACGCTTCTCTACACGAGAAACTAGGGGCGCAACTCGCGCTGTGGCGAAGCCTAAACCAGAAGTAGCCTAAGCCTACTCTTCATCGGTTGACTCGCCTTCTTCCGGGGCGGCTGCATCGCTGCGCAGCACCGGCAATTTTGCGCGCGTCAGCGCTTGATTGAGAGGCATAAGATCGTCCTGCCAAATCTTGGCGGACGCGACGGCCAGCGACTGCCATTCTTTGAACAAGGAGTCGGCTGCGGATTGCTGCGCGCGGGTGGGCGCGGCATCCGCATTGAGCACTTGACCATACAAGCTCAAGATATCTCCGTTGACGCGCTCGAGCCCGCGATGCGCAGCGTTCGGCTGCGTATCGGCGCCCTGCTCCATGAGCGATTCGAAGTGCTCGTCCAGCTCTCTTGCCTGCGCCGCGATCCCCGCTCCTTGTGCGGCACCGAGCTTCTTGAGCTGCGCGCGCAAAGACTTTACTTCCTGCGCCTTCGCTGTGCTGGCATCGAGCGCCTCGGCCAAGCCTTTGCCAAGGACAAACTGAGCGGCGTAATCCTGCTCACTTAAGCTCACGCGAGGATCAGGCATCACGGTGAGCGGCTGCTCCCATTTGTGGCCGCCGGTCTCGAGTCGAACACGGTAGAGCCCTGGCACCACCCTCGGGCCCGATGGCTCCTGCGGCGTGTCTCCGGGAACCGCGGAAATCGGAAAGCTGCGCCTGACCGCGCGGGGAGTCGTGGTGTGCAAATCCCAGACGAAGCGATGCATACCCGCGGTGGTGGCGAGCGCCTTTGGCTGGCGAATCCAATACTCAGGGATCAATTCTTTCTCGCGCTCCGCCGCGCTGAACCCAGCGGAGTCGGTGCTCGACACGCGCCGCACGACCGTACCGTTCGAATCCAATAGCTCGATGGTGACCGCGCCTTTGGCAGCCTGCGGCAAATAGTAGTCAATCACAGCGCCGTCAGGCGGGTTGCGCCCCGAAGGCTCGTCCGGGGGAATCGGCGTGTCGCTACCGGTACTGCGGCGCGCTCGCACCGCCGGTGAGGGCTTGAGCAGCGTCACCGGAGCCGCGGCGCCCAAACCCGCGCGCAACGGACCGATATCATCCAGCACCCAAAACGAGCGGCCGTGTGTGGCAACGATCAAGTCTTGATTGTGAATGACCAGATCGCGCATCGAGGTGTGCGGCAAATTGAGCTGCAGCGATTGCCAATGTTCGCCGTCGTCCAAGGACATCCAGACAGCCCTTTCGGTGGCTGCGAACAGCAGTCCGCGCCGCATGAGATCTTCGCGCACCGCATTGACGGGTGCATCTTGAGGCAGTCCGGCGGTGATCGACTGCCAACTCTTCCCGCCGTCGCGCGTCCGATACACATATGGCTTAAGATCATCCAATCGAAACCGGCTCACCGACGCATAGGCGACATTGGCATCGAAGTGCGATGCTTCGATCTGGGTCACCTTGCTCCAGGGTCTAAGCTCCGGTGGCGTGACATTGCTCCACTCACCGCCTTCGTTGCGGGTCACCCAAATCAAACCATCATCCGTTCCCGCCCATAGCAGCCCCTTGGTCACCGGGGAGGCCGAAACGGCATAAATCACACCGCGCTGCAATTCAGCCTTGTCCGCATGCATGTCCCCGACCGATGGCGGCGATCCGCTGCTCGGCCGCGTGAGGTCCTCACTGATGGTCTGCCAGGAAACACCGCCATCGCTGGTCGCATAAAGCCGGTTGGCCGCGTAATACATTCGGTGCGGATCTTGCGGCGAGAACAGAATCGGCTCAGTGCGATCGGTGCGCACGTCGGGCGATGGCACCGGGATCGGCGAGATGTTTTGCACCTGGCCCGTCGACAAATGCGTTTTGGTCACCACGTTGCGCCCGGCGCCAAAGATCACGTCAGGATCGAGCGGATCCGGCGCCACGTAGCCGTACTCGATCACCCCCACCGGATGCCACTCGCGAAAAGTGACGATGCCGTCGTTGCCGCGGTTCGAGATGCACACCGAACCGCTTTCCTGTTGCCCGGAGCACAGCCGATACGGGTAAGTCGGCGTGACACTCACATGATACAGCTGTGCAGTCGGCTGGTTATACCAGGTGCTCCATGTCCTGCCGCCATTGACCGTAATCAGGCTTCCTTGATCACCCACCAAAGCGATGTGCTGCGGGTCGTCCGGGCTGATCCATATCGCCTGGTAGTCATCGCCGCCGGGAGCACCCTTAAAGGAAATCCAGTGCGAGCCGCCGTCGGTGGACTTCATCGTTACGATCGACGCGCTGTACAACACGTCCGCATTCTTGGGATCTACTGCAAGAATGGACAAATCACCGCCGCCGATGCGCAGTCCCGGACGCGGATCAGTGGTGGCCACGCGCCAGTGCTCGCCACCATCATCGGAACGGTAAACGCCTGTACCCGCGGCAGCGCCGCCCTGCGCCGCCGGATTCGAGCTGGTCGCGACCGTTGCATATAATCGTCCGCGCGCGCTCGGCGCGACCGCGACATCGATCTGCGACAAGCCCTGCGGCAACCCGTCGGTCAGTGGCCGCCAATGATCACCGCCATCGGTCGATTTGAACAGGCCGCCGTGCGGGCCGTTGTACATGGTCTTGTCTTCCCACGGCCCCGACCGCGCATTCCAGAATCCCGCGTAGAGGATATTGGCATCGAAGGGATCGATGCGGACGAAGGAACTGCCGGTATTCTCACCTTGATCCAGCACTTTGGACCACGTGGCACCACCGTCCAATGATCGGTATAAGCCGCGTTGCGCGCTCGGGCCATAGGGATGGCCCAGCACCGCTGCGTAAACGCGGTTGGCATCGCGCGGATCGACCGCAATGCTCGGAATCTGCTGCGAATCGTCGAGCGACAGATGAATCCATGACTTACCGCCGTCGGACGAACGGTAGATGCCGTTGCCCACCGAGAGGTCCGGACGATGCAGCCCTTCGCCCGATGCCACGTAAATGATGCTGGGATCTGAAGGCGACACGGCGATCGCGCCGATCGACTGCGTGGGTTGCGAATCAAAAATTGGCATCCACGAGCGACCGTCGTCATCGGTTTTCCACACGCCGCCATTGACCGCACCGGTCAAAAATGTGTGAGGCTGGCCCGGCACGCCTGTGATCGCACGCGTGCGGCCGCCGCGAAATGGCCCTACCAATCGCCACTGCAGATCCTGCGTGATCGGCGAAACAGTAGTTTGCGCTGGAGAGACGCCGGAGCCGACGATCGTCAGCAGAACGGCGCCAAGCATTCGAAATAAACGGATGTTGGCTGACATCCGATCATTCTCATCTTTCCGTATGGGTGATGGCAAGCCGGCATGCAGCCGACCACGGTCTCTGTCAATGTTCCAGAGGCTGCTGCCAGCGTTCGAAAATGTCCGCGACCGCCACTCCGGTCGCCGATTCGATATATGCGGGAAAGCGCTCGGTGAGGAAGGCCGTCCGATGTTCTGCGCTCCAGGCTAACAGCCATCGAAACGCGTCGCGCAGAGATTTCTGGCCATGAGTTTCTTCGCGAATGCGGTCATCCATTTCAGCGGCCATCAGCATGCCGCGAGTCGCAATGTTCGCCCCGGTACGAAAATCTTCGCTATAAAGAAAGGACGCCTCGCGTGACAACACCTCAAGTGACATCCGCCGTATGAATGATGGCGCTTCGTTCAGTATCTCAACGCGACTTTTTAGGTACGCCTCGCGATAGCTCTTTGCCTCCTGAGCGGACATTCCCTCGGCCAGCGCGGCAAGACCGGCATACCGGCCAAAGCCTTCGTTAAACCAAATGGTGTCAATGACCGGGGTCATCTCCCAGACGAGGGGCCGATATCCCGCGCCGTACACGCGCACGGGGACCCAACAATGCGCCATATGGTGCGCGAAGTTAAAGAGCACCCGGTCTCGTTCCCGCGCCGAAGATCGGGGAGTCAGCGGCGCGTCGATCGCGAAGCTGAAAGACCCGCTCTTCGAGTGCTCTTGGCTGAAAAGGTATTGATGCCCCGGCCGGGGCCGCAAAAATTCCAGCTGCATCGTGTATTGAGTCATCGGCGTATCACCAAAATACTGCTGCACCCGATCCAGGGCCTCCCGCGCCAACTGACTCTCCAGGACCTCGTCGATGCGGCCTTCGGCGTAGACGGCCATCACCAATGGGATGGCGCCGGCGAGCCTTGCCACCTTGAGGTCTGGGCCCATCATCACCTGAGAATCGGCGAGTTCGTCGTAGTTCGCCGCACTGACGACTGTCTCAGCAGTCGATGGCGCAATCGTCGGATTCAAAGTTGCCAGCACCGGCCAGCCCTGGGGGCCATTTATACGAAGGCGGACTCGCCTTTCTTGCAACCCCTCGACGTATGCGAAGATGGAGTATCCCAAGAGTCCAACATAAGCCTTGCGAATTTTAGAAGTCGAGACGGCGCTGCGAGTGCCCGCCTCCATCCGCGCGACGTCCACGTCGTATTCAATCACGCGTATCGAATCGCCCGCTCGGCCCAGTGTCCAGCGCGGTCCATCGGCATCCTTCGAAATTGGCACGGATGTCCCATTCGGTGCGTGGGCGATGACCCGTGTCACATACGCATCGTAAGGTAGTTGTTCGTAACCCCCTGGATAGGTGCGGGGCATGACCAGCGCAGCAGGACCGGCCACCGAATCCGGCAATGTCAGCGAGACGGTAATCGTGTGGGATGGACGCGTATAACGCAGCGCATAGTCAACGTCGGACTCGCCATGTGCCAACCCAGAGACGAACAGACAAAGAGCAGCCCAACTTCGCAACGTTTGTCCCATGTTGACTTCGCGACTTAAGTTTGCTCGCGCCCTATGTGAGAAGCAAGAAAGGAGGGTAGCTCGCACAACCCCTCGAATTCGCTCTTTCACGGCCGTGGCTGCAGCCAAGTAGGCCCACGATCGACTCGCGATGGCAAGTTTGCTTAGCAAAAGAGCCACGAAGTTGCATCGTTAGTACAATTCGGCTCATGAATGACGAAGCTTCGGTGATGAGCGCTCAAAAGATCATTCGGCCGGCCAATGCCGATACCGAAATCGAGCTTTTGGCGCGCGAAACGCAAATGCCGCGCGAACTCGTCGAGACACTCTATACGCGCGAACACGCCAAACTCGAGAGGACAGCGCGGATCAAGACCTACATCCCCGTGCTGATCCATCGCCACGTCAAGGCACTGTTGCTGCAGCAACTCCGCCATTAGGCGGGAGTGAATTTTCGCGCCTGCGATCGCTTCGCTTCGCGCCATCCTAGTGTCTTTCCATCCGCCCGCCCGCATACTATCCTTGTCGGACAGCCGTTCACGCATCCTCGTGTCCGGCCGGCACTGCCAAGTCAAGGACGTAACTTCGACCCGGCAGAAAACCAACCTTCAACTCACAAGACGTCGTCGGAAATTCATTATGGAACAAGCACAACTTATTCAAGCTGCCGCGAGTATTGCCGGCGGAATGGCAGCGGCGCACTACGACAAGTTCGCCGGGCTCGTCGCCTCCCGAATCACGGAAATTGCGGAAACCGCGGTGAAGATCGCCAAGGCCATTGAAATTGAAGCACGCAAACAACCATAGCGCTTGGGCTGCGCGCTCTTGGCCGAGTGTACGCTAGCGCACAGACCAGCCATGGCCGAGACGCGCAGATTCATTGGTCCGCTCTTGGACCCTAAAGTTCTCGCATGGACAACATTTTCGGTATCGACTCCCTTCCAATTGCACCGCACATCTCCAAAGACAACGTGGCGAAGTTTCAAGTCGCCTCGCTGTGGAGAGCCAGGTGGCAAGTGTTCAATTCGTTTGTTCCCTACGCGCTGCTTTGGTTTGCGATGGACCGCGCGCTGGCGGTGTCTTATTGGCTGATGTTCCCGATTGCAATTCTTGCGGCGGGCTTTCTTGTCCGTATCTTCATTATTTTTCATGACTGCGGCCATGGGTCATTCTTTAAATCCCCGCGAGCCAACAACGCGACGGGAGCCATTGCCGGCTTGCTGCTTTTGACTCCCTATCGACACTGGCGCTGGCAGCACGCTTTACACCACGGAACTGCGGGCGATTTGGATCGACGCGGCTCGGGCGACATTTGGACGCTCACCGTGGAGGAGTATCTGAAAAGCACACGCTGGCGGCGCTTTGCCTATCGACTCGCGCGCAATCCTTTAGTGCTCTTTGTGCTCGCACCGCTATATGTGTTTGTCGTGCATCACCGTTTTGCGGTGTCCACAGCCTCGATACGAGAACGCCAGTCGGTTCGGCGAACCAATTGGGTGTTGGCGGGCGTCGCACTGTTGATGTGGGCCATCATCGGTTTGAAAGCCTTGGTCTTGATTCAGCTCACCGTGCTCGCTTTCGCCGGCGCACTCGGTTTGTGGTTATTTTACGTGCAGCATCAATTCGCGGGCGCGTATTGGGCGCGCTCCGAGCATTGGAACCATACGGCGGCGGCGTTGCAAGGCAGTTCCTTCTATAAGCTGCCGCGAACCCTGCAATGGTTCACCGGCAATATCGGCTTCCACCATATTCATCACTTGAGTCCGCGCATCCCGAATTACCACCTTCAGCGATGCCATGAAGGGGATCCCTTCTTCAGCACGATCAAGCCGATCACGCTGCTGGCGAGCCTCAAATGCCTCACGTTTCGCCTGTGGGATGAACAGCGCAACGTATTTGTGGGCTTTCGCTAGGCCTCTTCCGCCCCAGCGCAGCACTTTTAAGAAGAACTACAACGCGATGATGCCATGACGCAGGGCATATCGCGTCAAATCCGCTGCGCTATGCAATTGCAATTTTCGCAGAATATTTCGCCGATGCGCCTCAACGGTCGCAACCGCGATGTCCATTTTTTCCGCGATCACTGAACTGCGATGGCCCTCGGCAATCAATTGCAATACTTGTTTCTCGCGCTTGCCCAAGACATCCGGCTGCGCCAAGCCGGCACTCGATGCAGAATCCTCCCAGAGCGTCATAACGGCGCCGGTTACTTCCGGGGATAGATAGTTTTTACCACTCGCCACCGCCCGTAAAGCGTGGATCAAGTCCCGCCCCGAGGCCGATTTCACCACATAAGCCTTGGCGCCGGCCTTGCTCATCGCACGCACAAACTGCCGATCGGTGTAGCCGCTCAAGGCGACTATTTTGAGCGCCGGGTAGCGGCGATGCAGCTCACGGGCGACTTGTTCGCCATTCATGTGCGGCATGGCGATATCGAGTATGAGAATGTCGGGGCGCAATTCATCGATTCGTGCCAGGCATTCTTTTCCATCGCCGGCCTCGCCGATCAGTTCAAACTCTGGGGCGCCCGCGACCAGATGCGCTATCGCTTCGCGGATGAGCGGATGATCATCGACCAGCATGATACGGGCCGGCGTCATGGCGGACTCATTGGCACCTGAATCGTCGCCGTGGTGCCGCGATTTCGCTCGCTCTTAATGACAAAGGTGCCGCCGATGTGCGCTATCCGCTCCCGCATGGCCGCCAGTCCCAGCCCGGACGACAAGCCGGCGTGCTTTGCGGCAGGTGCGAAGCCGACTCCGTGATCCGTCACGTTCACGGTTAGATACCCCTCCGCAGAGCGCGTGGCGACCTGTGCTATCTTCACGTTGGCGTGACGCGTCACATTGATCAAAAGTTCCCGCACCGCTCGAAACAGGATCGACGCGGCGACCGAATCCAGCGGCTTGGGCTGCATGTCATCCTCGAGCAGCACTTCCAAATGGTAGGTTTTGCGCATCTCCTCGCTCAACCATTCAATCGCGGCCACAAAGCCTAACTGCTCCAGTACGGGCGGATTTAATTGAGCGGTGAGACTTCGCATCTCTCGTACCACTCCTTCCAGCAACTGGGCGATTTCGTCGAGTGCCGGATGCAGGCCCGCTGTCTCACGGCTGCCGCGCAGGGCATCGAGCTTAATCGATGCGGCATTCAATTCCTGGCCCAGGCCATCGTGCAGGTCGCGTGCGATCGTTTGCCGTTCGCGAACCTCCGCGAGGGCCAGATCACGCGCAAGTCGTTCCAGATCCTTGGTGCGCTTGAGGACACGCTCCTCGAGCAGCTGATTCATTGCGGCCTTGGCCTCGATCTCCTGCTGCGCAGCTCGCTTGGCTTCCGTGATGTCGGTAAAGGTGATCACTACGCCGATCGCGACGTCTTCTGCGCGATAGGGCACGATACGACGAAGGTATACGCCGTTGTGTTCAAATTCGTGAGACTGGGATCCGTGCGATTGCAGCACGAGGCGCGCATGCTCGATCAGCTTTGAATCGAGGACCGTCAAACTCAAATCGGTCACCGGTCGGCCGATATCGCTCTGCAGCAAGTTGAAAAGCCGATGTGCGGCCGGCGTGAACCATTTTATGCGCAAGGAGCGATCAAGGCAGAACGTGGCAACCTCGTTGGAGGCGAGCAGATTGCGCAAATCGCTGTTGGCCACTTCCAGTTCGCCAACCTTGCTCTGCAGCTGGGTGTTGACGGTGTTGAGCTCTTCGTTGACGGATTGCAGTTCCTCTTTGGAACTTTCGAGTTCCTCATTCATGGACTGCAGTTCTTCATTGATCGACATCGTTTCTTCATGCGAGGCGCGCAGTTCTTCGTTCGAGCTCTTCAGCTGAATGATCGCGCTCTGCAGGTCTTCTTGTGTCGCACGCAGCTCCTGTTGCAGCCGGCTGTGCGCAGCGCGGGTCTTGGCAACAGTGGTCTTCAGTGGGGTCTGCTGAAACGCCACCAGGTATTGAAGATCCTGGCCTTCGCCGTCTACGCTGCGCACCGGGAGTACCTCGAGACTTGCATCGCCAGAGGTACTGCTCTTCGACGCACGCAGCAAAACCGGGCGTTCGGAGCGTTGAATGCGGCGGATGGCGGCGGGCAATTGGATGCGAATGCTCTTCGGAAGGCGCGGCAGCAGGGAATGGGTGTCGGAGCTGCGCCTTGGCAATAGGAACCGGT
>Ga0210387_10001733_pt1 | contig 16502 bp, 15 predicted proteins | sample IncBWC7OmetaG_FD_160108 | JGI IMG/M metagenome (GOLD analysis project Ga0210387, IMG submission 160108) | Forest soil microbial communities from Barre Woods Harvard Forest LTER site, Petersham, Massachusetts, United States - Inc-BW-C-7-O ...
AAGCAACAGAGGCCGGAGACGCACAACCGGCCTCTTAAGATGGTGGAGGAGAAGGGGATCGAACCCTCGACCTTCGCATTGCGAACGCGACGCTCTCCCAACTGAGCTACTCCCCCGAAAAGGGCGAAGATACTAGCAGCAAAGCTTGGTTCTGCCAAAGTATCGGGGATAGACTGGCAGTGCCTAGGGAGGATATGGACCTAGAAGGGAGAAAAAGATGCTGAAAGCGGGCGAACGTGCCCCGGAATTCACTCTTCCGGACGAGACAGCGACAGACCGAAACCTGACCGAATTACTCAGCTCGGGCGCCATCGTTCTGTATTTCTATCCTGCGGACTTTACGCCCGGATGTACGCGCCAGGCCTGTGTTTTGAGGGATTTGCACGGCGAGATTGAGCGCGCAGGCCTTCGCGTGGTGGGAATCAGTCCGCAGAGTCCGGAATCGCACGCCAAGTTTCGCGGCAAGTACAACTTGCCGTTTGTTCTGCTGTCGGATCAGCACAAGGCTGTGACCAAAATGTATGGGGTCAACGGCCCCTTAGGATTGGGCGTTCGCCGGGCATCTTTTTTGATCGACGCCGGCCGGCGCATTCGCGACGTGGTGCTGGCGGACTTCATGATCGGACGGCATGCCGACTTTGTGCGCAAGGCGGTTGCGCTGCGGAGCGCGAATCCTCAATAGCTCAATCGCACCAAGTTTGCGCGCCCGATGCGCGGCACCGACACCACATACATCGTCGCAAAGTCTTGTTCGTCGATGCTGGGTATGTCGCTTCTACCCGCCAATGCCGCGACAATTTCGGGCACCGTATTGATGTGCCCGATGACCATCACCCGTCCGCCGCTGTTCTCTCGCAGGACCCGGCGCGCCAGCCCCTTCGGATCGTCAGCGGGAGCCTCGATGGGAGCCAGCTTCAAGCGCGCTGCCAGCGGAGCAGCAGTCGAGCGGCTGCGCAATGTGGCGGACACATAGATTGCGTCAAGGCGGCCGGCGCCCTTCGTGTCGCCGAACATGCGCGCCAGCAGCGCCGCCCTCGCCTCTCCCGCCGCGGACAGCGCCGGATCAGCCGCGCTCACCGCCTCTTTTTCAGCATGGCGGATGACAATAACGGTGGTGGAATTCGCAGTGGCCCAATACCACGCGGCCAACAGTGCAAGGCCGAAGACCGCAGCCGCCGTGATCGCCGCGATCGCGGTCAACCACAGCGGTATTAAAAATGGCCGGTGCTGAAGACTCGCGCTGCCGCTTTTCATGACGGCATAATACCAAATGAATGGCGTGTCCTTATCGAGGCTGCAAATCATCGTGCTTGCGGCCGGATTTTCCTCGCGTTTGGGCCGGCCCAAGGCCCTCGCCCGCGTGCACGGAGTGAGCCTCTTGCGCAGCACGCTCGAGTTGGCCGCAACTCTCAAGTGCGCAAAAATCATTGCTGTCGTGGCGCGCCGTTCCGCTCAGCATCGCGCGCAGGCACGCGGGATTGACGTGACCTTCGTGACCAATTCGCGGCGCAATCAAGGACTGTCCAGCTCCGTGCGCCGCGGCATTGCAGAGGCACGCTATGCGCCGGCGGTATTGATCCTGCCGGTGGACTTGGGCCGGCTCAAAAGCCGCGAATTGGCGCGACTGATTCGGCGCTGGCGCGCGGCCCCGCGTAGTGTGATAGCCCGCCGCATCGGCCGGAACGGCGCGGCGCCTCTGGTCCTGCCGCGACGGCTCTATCCGCGCGCGCTGCGAATCACGGGCGATGTGGGTCTGCGCGAGTTGCTCACGCAATTGCCGGCAGCCAGCCGCGTGCTCGTGGATATGCCGTCGGCGGCATCGGACATCGACACGCCGCAAGACCTTAAGGCCGCTCGACGGGGCTTTCGACGCCGAAGCTAAGTCAATGCGGCCAGTCGAGGGTATTCACGAAACGCCTGAACGGCGGCGTCAATCTTGGCGCGCGGCAAATCCATATGCGTCATCAACCGGGTACGCGGTGCGACCGTGACTATGATGCCGCGGCTCCTGAGGTGGGTCTTCAGACCATCGATTTGCGCAGCGGCGATTTCGACATACACCACATTGGTTTGCGGCGCCGCTACCTTGAGGCCGGCATCGCGCAATCCGGCGGCCAAGTATTCTGCATTGGCGTGATCCTGGCTAAGCCGCTGCACGTTATTCTCCAGAGCATAGAGCCCCGCCGCCGCAAGCACGCCGGACTGGCGCATGCCGCCTCCCAACGCCTTGCGCCAGCGCCGCGCGTCAGCGATGAGAGATCGGGTGCCCATCAGAATCGATCCGGCGGGCGCTCCAAGCCCTTTGGACAGACACACCGACACCGAGTCGAAGCCGGCGACCGCCGCACGTTCGTCGATATTCAGTTTCACGATGACATTGAAAATGCGTGCGCCATCCAAGTGGGTGGCCAATCCACGCGAGTGCGCAAATTCAGTCGCTTCGCGTTGGTAATCCATCGGCAGCACTCGGCCGCCGATGGTATTTTCCAGCGCCAACAATCGCGTGCGCGCAAAATGATAGTCGTCCGACTTGATCGCAGCGGCGATACGTTCAACCGCGATCCCGCCGTGCGGTTCGTGCTCCAGGGGCTGCGGCTGGATACTGCCGAGAACCGCCGCGCCGCCCTGCTCGTACTTGTAGGTATGCGCTTCCTGCCCCACCAGAAACTCATCGCCGCGGCCGCAATGCGCCATCAATGCGGCCAAATTGCTTTGCGTGCCGGTTGGAAAGAACAAGGCGCTTTCGAATCCAAATCGTTCGGCGGCGACGGCTTGCAATCGATTGACCGTCGGATCGTCGCCGAATACATCATCGCCTACTTCCGCTGCCGCCATGGCGGCCCGCATCCCGGCGGTGGGCCGGGTGACCGTGTCGCTGCGCAGGTCGATCACGGTTTCGGTGCGTTGGGGTCCGGCGTAAACGTTTTCAGCGCATCCGTGCCATGGCAACCCACACCTTCGCCGCACACCTGGTTTACGGGACAAACGACCGGTGTACCCTTCACGCAGCCGCGCGCATCGGCACCGGCGGTGTGCGGAGCACAGCGTTCTTTCCCGTTGCAGGCCCGATGGTCATCACAATCCGCATCGCTGCTGCACGCGATGGCCGCTGCATCGCGTTCCACCGTCGCGAGTTCTCCCTGCTTCGAAATCACACCGGACAAGGTCGCGTTGAGCAGCTTTGCGGGCGCCTCTTTGCCCGACGGCAATTCAACATCCGCGGCGACCACTTCCCACGCGGGCGCCAACGGGCTGCCCGCGCGGTAGTAGAGCGCAAAGCGCACCACATTGCGCGGATCAAGCGCATCGTTCAGTTTTACCGGAATGAGATGAGTTGAATCAGGAAGCCATGCCTCGCCATGCACCAGCGGCAGGCGTCTGACGTTCTTGCCGGCTTCGTAGATGCGCAACTCCAAATCGCTGCCGGCGCTCAATTCCTGCGCGCCGGTGACGACTCGAACCTCGAGGCGCGATACCGGCACCGCTTCGGCAATGGTTGCGCACAGCGTGCATGCCAACAGCATTGGCCAGACTGACAGTGGCAGGTGTAACTTCATGGCACCCTCCGGTTGATCGACAAGTTCGCCGCTATCATAGCCGATCCTGACGGGGCCTCGCCTTAAGGGCTTGTGAGGCCATTTAACAATATTCGAGCGGCGCCACCGTGAGGGGCCAAGCGCAAGGAGTTTTGAACCGTGAATGATCTTTCCGCATTCCCGATCACCAAGAAGTGGCCGCCGCGCCATTCAGACCGGATCCAGCTTTACTCGCTGCCCACTCCCAACGGCGTCAAGGTTTCGACCATGCTGGAGGAAACTGCGCTGCCGTACGAGCCGCACCGGGTGAGCTTCGATGCAAACGATCAGAAGTCCGCCGAATAGGGATTGGGCTAACGCTTCAACCGGCGCCTGACTGCGTCGCGCAGCTCTTTCAATTCTTCGATGTGCAGCAAAACTCCGCAGGCAGCGAAAGCCGCCGCACCCGCGGCCACCGTGGCGAGCAGCGCGGGCAGTTTGATCCATAGCGATTGCACCCGCCAATCAGCCAGAAGCCAATGCGACGAGGCCGCGCACACGGCCACCAGCGCCGCGCACGCCACAGCGACCTTGACCAGCAACAAGAGCAGCCGGCGCGTCTCGAGGCCTTTGAGCTGGGATTGCATCAGCAGATACAGCAGCAAAAAATTGAATGTCGCGATGCACCCCGTCGAGAAAGCGAGTCCGCGATGGCCCCACCCCAGGCGAACGGTGAAAATCCAGTTGAGCAAAATGTTGAGGCCGACAGCCAGGAAGCTCACCAGCATGGGTGTCTTGCGCCTGTCCAAGGCATAGAAAGCGTTAACCAGCACCTTGAGCGCCGCATAGCCGGCAAGGCCGATGGCGTAGAAGCGCAGTGCGCCGGCCGCTTGCGCTGCCTGATAGGCAGTGAATTTACCATGCTGGTAGATCACGGAAATGATCGGCTCGGCCAGCATCATCAGACCCGCCGTCGCGGGCAGCGTGAGGAGCATTCCCCAGCGCATCGCGCGTGCCAACTCGCTGCGAAATGCATCCATGCGTCCCGCCACCACCAGCCGCGACAGCAGCGGCAACGTCACGGTGCCCAACGCCACGCCGAATATACCGAGCGGCAACTGCATCAGGCGAAATGCGGCTGCCAGCCAGAAAATCGCGCCGTCCTCCAGCCCGGAGGCAAAGACTGAGTTGATGAGCACGTTGAATTGCGTGGTGCTGGCGGCGATCACGGATGGACCCATCAACAGCAACACCGCCTTGACGCCGGCATCGCGCCATCGAAAGTCCGGGCGGAACCGATATCCGAGACGCGCCAGCGACGGCAACTGCACGGCCAACTGCAGCGCGCCGCCGATGACCGTGGCGAACGCCCATCCGATCAGGGCGCGTACCCCGAAATGCGGGTCGATCCAATACCCGAGCACCAGCCCGCCGATGATGGATCCTATATTGAAAAAACTCGATGCCATTGCCGGCATGCCGAACACATTCTTGGCGTTCAGCATTCCCATCACCAACGCGGCAATCGACACCAGCAAAATGAAGGGAAACATGATGCGCGTGAGATGCGCGGTCAACGCAGCCTTGTCATGATCGAAACCCGGAGCCAGCAGCGCGACGAGCGGATCGGAGAAGACCATGCCGAGGACGCACAGCGCGCCCAATACCAGGGCCGTCATCGTCGCCACTTTGTTTGCGAGACGCCACGCAGCCTCATCGCCGCCGCGCGCAATGGTTTTGCTGAAGGTCGTCACAAAAGCGGTCGACAGCGCCCCTTCGGCGAACAGATCACGCAGCAGATTGGGAATGCGAAATGCGACCGTGAACGCATCCAGCGCGCGGCCGCCGCCGAACAGCGCGGCAAATATCAGGTCTCGCGCCAACCCAAGAACGCGGCTGCACATCACGGCCAATCCAATGATGCCCGCCGCCTTGGTATTCAGGCGGTCGCTGCGTTCATCCACCGGTATCGCAGCAGCCGCGGTGGGCGATTCGTCGCTTTGTGATATCGGTCCGGTCACGCAACCCGTAGTCTACAGGGGTCCTCATGGGCCTAGCGCCTAACCCGTGCTCATCATCGCCACGACGGTGATGGCCATCACCCCCGTCGCAACCCATCCGAGACGCCGCAGCCGCGGCCGGATGACGAAGTCGCCCATCACGTCTTGGCGTGAGGCCAGTATCATCATGATGGCCATAATGGGCACGGCGATGATGCCATTGATCTCGGCGCTCCACAGCAGCGCCCGCACCGGATCCAGATGCGTAAAGGTCAAGGCCACCCCGCCGATGGTTGCGATACCGATAATGCCGTAGAAGCCCAAGGCCTCCGGCAACTTGCGGTCCATGCCCGACTGCCAGTCAAAGCTTTCGGATACGGCATACGCGGCAGAGCCGGCAAGCACCGGCACGGCCAGCATGCCGGTGCCGATGATCCCCAGGCTGAACAGCAAAAACGCCGTGGCGCCGCCCAGCGGTCGCAGCGCTTCGGCCGCCTGCGCGGAGGTCTGGATGTCGACGATGCCCGCCACGTGCAATGTCGCCGCGGTGCTCAAGATGATGAAGAAGGCAATCAGATTTGAAAAACCCATGCCCACGTACGTATCCCAGCGTATGCGCCGCATCTGACGGCGCGCGACCTCGGAGGTGTGCGGAAGCATCGACGTGCCGCCATTTCGAGCATTGATCGCCCGCAGGTCTTCCATTTCCTGCGCGGCCTGCCAAAAGAACAAATAGGGACTGATGGTCGTGCCGAAGACGGCCACGATCATGGTGATGGTGTTGTGATCCATGACCAGCCGCGGCAGCACCAATTCGCTGATCACGGTGCCCCAGTGCACGTGGATGGTGAAAATCACGGCGACATAGGACAGCAGCGCCAAGGTCAGCCATTTCAAATAGCGGACATACGTTTCGTAGCGAAGGTAGACCTGCAGGACCAGGCATAAAACGCCGAAACACACCGAGTACAGGTGGGCGGAACCGCCGAGCAGAAGGCGCAGCGCCTCCCCCATCGCGGCGATGTCGGCGGCAATGTTGATGGTGTTGGCGACCAGCAGAAGTCCCACGATGCCGTAGAGCACGGGGCGCGGAAAAACCGCTTTGACGTTCGCCGCCAAGCCCTTGCCGGTGATGTAGCCGAGCCGCGCGCTGACCATTTGGATGCCCACCATCAAGGGGTAGGTGAACAGCACCGTCCACAGCATGTTGTATCCAAACTGCGCACCGGCCTGGCTGTAGGTGGCGATACCGCTTGGATCGTCGTCCGCTGCTCCCGTGATGAGGCCAGGCCCCAATTGCTTGACCCGCGGATCTTCCGTGAAGCTTTTGAGCAGTTTAACCATCGTCGACTCCTTAGGAGACGACTCGAGGCTGATGCGCACACGGAAATCGTCCCGCGCCAGGCGGGACGACGCTAAAGACTTGTCTTAAGCGTTATCGAGCCGGAGCGCGTGCGCGTTTGCTGCGCTGATTACCACTCGAACAACAACTCACGAGTTCGACCTTTATGACCCTGAACGTCGCGGACGATAAACCGGTACTTTACTGCTGTAAAGCACAAATTCATCCGGCCGCCTTCAATCAAGCCGTCAATGCTGCCTTGGCTTTCGCCACTTCGGCGATGACTTCTTCGGCCACGTTGCGCGGGACCGGCTCGTAGTGCGAGAACTCCATGGTGTACGAAGCACGGCCGCTGGTCATGCCGCGCAGCTGTCCGATGTAGCCGAACATTTCGGAGAGCGGCACGATCGCAACGACGGCGATGTTGGTACCGCGTTCCAATTGGTCCTGAACCGAGCCACGCCGGCGATTGATGTCGCCGATCACATCGCCCAGATAGTCTCCCGGAGTCACGGTTTCAACCTTCATCACAGGCTCGAGCAGAATCGGCGCAGCCTTGCGGATGCCCTCGCGAAATGCTGCCTTGGCGGCGATTTCAAAGGTCATCGCGTTGGAATCGACGTCGTGGAAGCTGCCATCGATCAGCGTCGCCCGGAAATCTACCGTCGGATAGTGCGCGAGCACCCCGTCTTCCTTTTGCACCTTCAGGCCCTTCTCAACCGACGGCACGAATTCACGCGGCACCGATCCGCCGACGGTCTCGTCGACGAACTCAAAGCCGGTGCTGCGCTCCAGCGGCTCGAACACGATCCACACTTCGGCGAATTGACCGGAACCGCCGGTCTGCTTCTTGTGAATGTATTGTTCCGTGATCTTCTTGGTAATGGTTTCGCGATATGCGACCTGGGGTTCGCCCATGATGCCTTCGACACCGAACTCCGTGCGCATGCGATCAAGCGTGACTTCCAGATGAAGCTCACCCATGCCGCGCAAGATCGTTTGGCCCGTTTCGCGATCCGTCTCCAAGTGCAGCGAGGGATCGGCGCGGACCATCTTGCCGAGCGCGCTGCCGAATTTCTCCTGTTCAGCCTTGACTTTCGCCTTGACCGAAACGCTGATGACCGGTTCCGGAAAGCGCATGCGTTCGAGCACCACCGGATTCGCCGCATCGCACAGGGTATCGCCGGTTTCCGTGTCGGCCAGCGACACCAACGCGATGATGTCGCCGGCGCGCGCTTCTTCGACGGGATTCGCTTCCTTGGCAAACATCTCGACCATGCGGCCGATTTTCTCGCGCTTGCCGCGGGTTGTATTGAGCACAGAGGCGCCCTTGGTCAACACGCCCGAGTAGACTCGAATGAAGGTGAGCGCGCCGTAAATGTCATTGATGACCTTGAACGCCAGCGCCGAAAACGGTTCATCGTCCGAGGTTTTGCGTTCGCCGATCGGCTCGCCGTCGGCGTCCACGGTTTTGATCGAAGGCACGTCCGTCGGGGCCGGCAGAAAATCGACAACGGCATCCAGAACCTGCTGCACGCCCTTGTTCTTGTATGACGAACCGCAGAGCACGGGCGTGAAGGCGGAATTCAACGTTCCCTTACGCAATGCCGCACGCAAGATGTCGCCGGATGGCACGGTGCCATGGGTGAGAAATGCTTCCATCGCTTCATCGTTTTGCTCGAGACAGGTATCAACCAATTCCGTGCGAAACTGAGTGACATTGGCCAGCAGCTGCCGATCGCTCGGCACGGTGATGTGCAATTTGTCGGCCAGATCGGCCGTCACATCCAGCACCTTCCATTCGGCATCCTTGTCATCCGAATCCCAAACGAGCGCTTTCATTTCAACCAGATCAACCATGCCCTTGAAGTTATCTTCGGATCCGATCGGAATCTGCACAGGCAAGGGTCGGCTGCCTAGGCGCTTTTTGATCATATCGACGCAACGCAGGAAATTGGCGCCGCTGCGGTCCATTTTATTGACGTAGCAGATTCGCGGGACGCCGTAGTTGTCGGCCAGCCGCCAATTCGTTTCAGACTGAGGCTCGACACCCGCCACACCGTCGAACACCACCACGGCGCCGTCGAGCACGCGCAGCGAGCGGTTTACTTCGATGGTGAAATCGACGTGGCCCGGAGTGTCGATCAGGTTGATTTTCTTGTCGCGCCAGAAAGCCGATACCGCGGCGCTCTGAATGGTGATGCCGCGCTTCTGTTCTTGTTCCAGATAATCGGTGGTCGTCGAGGTTTTCAGGTCCTTGGTATCGTGAATGTCGATGATCGTGTGCTTACGCCCCGTGTAATACAGGATGCGCTCGGTCGTCGTCGTCTTACCGGCGTCGACGTGGGCAATGATGCCGATATTGCGTATATCGGAAAGGGGGGTAGTGCGGGCCATAGCAAAATTCCGTAAGTTTCAGGTAAAAGTTTTGGGGAGGCCCATAGGGGGCGGATCAAAAGCCGGGTATTTTGCCATGCCAGGATAGTGAATGTCGAAGAAAAAGCGCGATTTGATGCGCTGCGAGCCAAAACAGGAACGCGACGCCCGTCAGTGAGTATCGGGAATGCAGCAGCCGAAAAAGCGGTTACTTGACGCTGTAGCCCCGCCCTTCCAAACACGCCGCCTGCGCTCGCGAGTAGTCGGATCGCCTGCCCGGCGCCGAGCCACCGCCGGCCTGCGTCGGGTCAAACCCGGTCTGCGTTACCGCCCAGCGATGGCACTCGAACTTGTCCTTGCCCAGCTGGTCTTCGCTCTGGCCATTTTTCGGATAGGCAATCAGTTCCGAGGAACCTGACGCCTGGCCGCCGGCCTGACTTAACACTTCTGCAGGTGGTGCCACGGTCTGGTACTGACCCACACCGCTGTTCCAGATGTAGTAATTGTTGTCGGCGTAGTAATAGGGAACGCCGCCCCACCAGTAGGTCGAGTAGTAGTAAGGAAGCGTGGCGAAATAAAGGCCGAGCCCCAAGCCACCCAATCCCCAGCCCCATGGACCCCAGTAACCGCCGCGCCACCCGTAGCCGCCATGCCAGCCACCGCGCCAGCCGCCGCCATGCCACCCTCCACCGCCGCCGTGCCAGCCGCCCGCGTGTTGGGCGAACGCGGGAGAGCCCGCGAGCAGCGCGACGCCGCTCAAGGCAACGAAGAATGAACGCAGTTTGCTGAAGGTTTGCATAAAGATTACCCGTCTCTCACAGGCCCGAAAATCAACCGGCCACCATTGTATAAGACTTGGGAAACGGGCGGCAGTTCAACAAATACATTGAGACGGCGATCACGATTGATACGTTACATTCGGGGTCATGTAGTATGGATCGCAAGGGAAACGATGCCTTGAAATGGGGACGCGATGGAAAATGGGGACAGGTCGAATTCGCTGAGCCGGCGTCAGCTGTTGCAAATGATCGGCTCTACCGCGGGCAGCGCCGCGATGTACCAAGCGATGAGCAGTCTTGGGTTCGCGGGCGAGTCGCCTTATCAGGGGCCGATCGAATTGCAAGGAGCGCCCAAAGGCGCCTCCGTGTTGATTCTCGGCGCGGGCATGGCCGGCATGACGGCAGCCTATGAATTGCGCAACGCCGGTTACAAGGTTCAGGTTCTTGAATACAACGGAAGACCCGGTGGGCGCAACTGGACCCTACGCGGCGGCGACCGCTACACGGAAATGGGCGGGCTCACCCAGCAATGTGAATTCGATAAGGACTTGTACATCAATCCGGGCCCCTGGCGAATTCCCTACCATCATCACGGGATGATGCATTACGTCAAGCGCTTAGGTATCTCACTGGAGCCGTTTTTCCAGGTCAACTACAACGCGTATATACACAGCAGCCAGGCGTTCGGCGGGAAGCCGCAGCGCTTCCGCGAGGTCAAGGCTGACTATCAGGGGCACGTCGCAGAATTGTTGGCCAAGGCGACGCGGCAGAATTCCCTTGACGCCTCGGTCACCAAGGAAGACCAAGAAATACTCCTCGAGTCGTTGCGCGAATGGGGAGCGCTCGACAAGAACTTCGCCTATGTGGCGAGCGAAGCGGTGAGCGATCGGCGCGGCTACGAAAAGAATCCCGGCGGCGGATTGAGCGGGAAGCCCATCCCGTCGAAGCCGGTTGCGCTTCGCGATCTTCTGGAATCCGGCCTTTGGCAGGGCATCCCTAACGGCGATACCTTCGACATGCAAACGTCGCTATTTCAGCCCGCAGGCGGCATGGGGCGGATCGGCGAGGCGTTCGGCCGAGAACTCGGACCCCTCATTCGCTACAACAGCAAAGTGATCGACATTCACCAGGACGCGGCCGGTGTCACGGTCACTTTCACCGACGCGAGTCAGGGGGGGTCGAAACAATCGACTCGCGCCGACTGGTGCTTGTGCACTATTCCCCTGCCCGTGCTGGCGCAGATTCCGATGAACGTGGGCCAAGGGATGGCAGCTGCGATTTCAGCCGTTCCCTATGCTGCTGCCATCAAGGTGGGCTTGCAGTTCAAGCGCCGCTTCTGGGAGGAAGATGAGCACATCTTCGGCGGCATTACTTACACCGATCTGCCGATTATGAATATCGGATATCCGAACACGGGATTTCAAAGCGGCGGCAAAGGGGTGCTGCTGGGCGCCTACATCTGGGGCTTGAACGCGATGCAGTTCACCGCCATGTCGCCGCAGGAGCGCGTGCAGAAAGTGGTCGAGTACGGCAGTCAAATTCATCCGCAATATCGCAAGGAGTTCGATAACGGCGTTGCCGTTGCATGGCATCGCGCGCCCTTCACCCTGGGTTGCTTCGGGATGTGGACATCCGATACGCGCGCCAAGCATTACGAGGACCTGTGCCAGATCGACGGCCGAATCGCGCTCGCCGGCGAACACGCCTCCTATCTCGGCGGCTGGCAGGAAGGGGCGGTCACGTCAGCGCTTGATGCCATTGGCCGCATGCACCTGCGCGCCGTGGCGCAGGGAGCCAAGGCATGAGAACCCTCCTCCTGTTGCTGGTCGCGGTCACGGCCAGCGCGTTGGCGGACAGCCCGATGTTTACATCGCGAGCCGCAATCGGTTCGTTGAACGGCGAGCAGATATACGATCACATATGCCAGGGCTGCCATATGTCCGGTGCCCAGGGAGCGGTCGGGGCCGGGGCTTATCCGAAACTCGCGGCGAACAAGAAGTTCGTCTCATGGGAATTCGTGGCGCTGACGGTCCTGAACGGCCGAAACGGCATGCCGCCGTTCGGGCGGCCCGCGAGTCAGGAGCCGTCGCGAGCGACGCACTTGACCGACGCCCAGATCGCGGACGTGGTCAATTATGTGCGCAGCCATTTCGAGAACAAGTACAAGACGAACGTGACGGCCGGCCAAGTCGCGGCGTTGCCGCACCCGGCTGCGGAACTGATCGGCCCTCAATAGATCCACGTCCAGACATTCCATTCACCGATGGGTTAAACCACTTAAGATCACGCGGGTACTCACAAGCGGCAACACGTATTTGGGCCATCGAAAGGGAGGTTCCCATGCGAAGCTATTTCGGTATCTTGATGATCACAACCACCTTGGTGGCGGCCCCGGTCGGCATCGCGCTGGCCCATGGGGGAGGTTCCATGCCGAGCGGCCCCGCCGGAATGGTATCGGGCACCCCTCGTAACCCGGACGAGGCCGCCAAGTCGGCCTACAATTCCGGCGTAAAGAACGTCAAAAAGGCGCAGGAGTACGACGCCGACGCTGCCAAGGCGTCGACGCCGGAAAAAACCGCCAAGGCTCACGAAAAGGCGCAAAAAGCGTACCGCGATGCGCTGGGGTCATTCATTGAAGCGGTCGGTGCGCAGCCAAAGATGTACCAGGCGTGGAATTACCTGGGCTTCGCCAACCGCCACTTGGGCAACTATGAAGACGCGCTGTCTTCCTATGCCAAGGCACTCGAAATCAACCCGAACTACCCGGAAGCGATCGAATACCGCGGCGAAGCGTATCTCGGTTTGAATCAGGTCGAAGAGGCCAAAGGCGCCTACATGGCGTTGTTTCGCGACTCAAGGCCGCTCGCCGATGAATTGATGGTGGCGATGCACCGCTGGGCGGACGCACGCCGCCAAGACGCTCAAGGGCTGTCCACGGCAGACGTCGAGGCGTTCGCCAAGTGGATGGACGAGCGCGCCGGGATCGCGGCGCAGACGGCTTCTCTCGCGATCGGCGCGGCGCAGCCCTGGAGTCAGGGACCGCGATAAATTCGCCCGCTCCTAATTGTTGTTGCGGCGTGTGCGGCGATTTTCGCCGCGCACGCCGCCGATGAATTTTCGCCTCATCCGTATGAATGGCGTCTGCCGCCCGGCTTTCCGCGGCCGGCGGTACCCGCGGACAACCCGATGTCCGCCGAGAAAGTGGCTTTGGGGCGCACGCTCTTCTTCGAGACTCGCCTGTCCTCGACGGGCCGCTACGCCTGCTCGAGCTGTCATCGACCGGAACTTGGCTTCACCGATGGCCGGGCGCGCGCGCTGGGAGCAACGGGCGAGTCCGTGCGCCGCAGCGCGATGAGCCTCACCAATGTTGCCTACAACGCGGCGTTCACCTGGGGCAGTTCGAAAGTGCGCTCGCTCGAATCACAAATGCGCCAACCGCTGTTCAGTGAACATCCTGTGGAGATGGGCCTCAAAGCGGGCGGCGAATCGGCGGTCAGCGCCCTGTCTTCCGACCCAAGCTATCGCGCGCAATTCGCCGCCGCATTTCCCGGCGACGCTGCGGCGCTGTCGATGGAACATATCATCAAGGCGATTGCCGCGTTCGAACGCACATTGATTTCCGGACGATCGCCGTTCGATCGTTATGTATTCGACGACGACCGCGCGGCGATGCCGCCGTCGGCAGTGCGCGGCATGGATCTTTTTTATTCAAGCAGAGTCGGCTGCGCGCAATGCCACTCGGGATTGAACTTCTCAGGCCCGCTGCGCTACGAGGGGCATGAAGCGGATGCCGCGCTGTTCGCCAACACGGGTCTATACGATGTGGATGGCCGCGGTGGCTATCCGCGCAGCGATCAAGGTCTGATTGAGGTGACACATCGCGCCGCCGATATGGGAAAGTTTCGAGTTCCGACGCTGCGCAACGTGGCCTTGACCGCGCCGTACATGCACGACGGCAGTCTGGCGAGTCTCGAGGCAGTCATGGATCACTATGCGCAGGGCGGCCACAGGAGCACGCGGCAGGATGCACGAGTTCGGCCATTTGTGCTCACTGAGGCGGAGCGTGCCGATCTGCTGGCCTTTTTGGGCAGCCTGACGGATCGAGAATTCATCGAAAATTCGGAGTTTTCTCTCAAAAAGAGCCCCTAGGCCTCTGATTTATTGAACCAAGTCGCGGTAAATAGCCGCAAGGCAAGCGAGTATCGCGGGCCATGAAACCCGCCCAGCACGTGTCGGAAGGCAGCCTCGGCACTAGACTGATTCTGGCGGTCGCGCTCAGCTATGTGATCGACGGCATTCTGCTCACCGGCTTTGCGATTACCGGTACGATCAATCCAGTCATTCCGCTCGCCTACACCGCCATTGGCCTGCTGGATAGCTCGATCATTCTGCTGCTTCGTGCCTGGAGCATCAAGCACGGGCGCGACGAGGGCGAATTTGCGCTCACCCAGGTCATCGCCTCGAGTTCCATCCAGTTGCTGTTCGCAGCCCTGGTGCCGCCCATGGCGTTCTATTTCTTCGCCGTGCTCTTCGTCGTATTCGGCTGCGCCAGTTTAGAGTTATCGAAACGGCAATCGGCAATTGCCTGGATCGGCGTCGCAGGTGCTGCGGCCATCGTCATGTCGGCGATCGGTGCCAGAATCTCGATTCCCCAGGCGACCTCCGTCGAGCGTGGCTTGGTGTGGCTGTGCTTCGTCGCCACGCTCGGCCGCTGCATACTGCTGGGAGTGTTCGGCAGGACATTGCGGCTGCGCTTGCAGGAGCGGCGGCGGCAGCTGCGCGACTCCGTGCACATGCTCAAGGAGCGCGACAAATCCCTCGCCAACGCGAATCTGGAACTCAAGCGCCAGGCAACCCACGATTCGCTGACCGGAATTGCGAATCGAGTGCTGTTCGTCGAACACCTCAATCTCGCAGTCGACGAGCGGGTTCCGTTTGCGGTATGCGTATTTGACCTGGACCGCTTCAAAATCATCAACGACTCCCTGGGCCATGGGGCGGGAGATGCGCTGCTCAAGCACGTGTCGGAGCGGCTGCAGTCAATCGTGCGCTCGAGCGACATCGTGGCGCGGGCGGGCGGGGACGAGTTCTTGTTGTTGCTGCGTAACGCCGGTTCCACCGAGGAAGTCGAGGCGCTCATCGTCCGCTGGATGTCGGCGCTGTCACGACCCTACCAAATCACGGGCCTGGAGTTGCATGTCAGCCCCAGTATCGGCATTGCGCGCTATCCGACGGACGGCACGGGTGCCGACGAGCTGTTGGCGCGCGCGGATGAAGCCATGTATTTCGCCAAGAGAAGCGGCCGCAAGACCTTCCGATTTTTCGATTCCAGCATCATGGGCTTCTCGCGTGAGCGACTCGAGATCGAAGGGGAGCTGCGCGGCGCGCTCGCGCAAGGTCAGCTCACCCTGCACTATCAGCCGAAGATCGACATCGCCACCGGCGAGATGCGCAGCGTCGAGGCGTTGATACGGTGGCGGCACCCGAAGCGCGGCCTCATTCTGCCCGGCGAGTTCATTCCCATCGCCGAGGAAAGCGGCTTGATCCTCGAGATCGGCGATTGGGTCATTCGCGAAGCCTGCCGTCAGGCGCGCGAATGGCGACAGCGCAATCTGCCGTTCCTGCGCGTCGCGGTCAATGTCTCACCGCTGCAATTCTGCCAGGCGAATTTCGTCAAGAAAGTCAACGCAGCGCTCAAGGAACACTCGCTCGATGCGACCTATTTGGAGATTGAGCTGACCGAAGCGACACTCATGAGCAATGCCGAGACATCGGTGGCGCTGCTCGAGCAACTGAGCGAACTGGGTGTAGTGGTTGCCATCGACGATTTCGGCACGGGCTATTCGAGCATGAGCTACCTGCAGCGATTTCCCATCGACAAGCTCAAGATCGACCGCAGTTTCATCAGCGATGTGGCTTCCAACGCGGGCGATGCCTCCATCGTGCGCGCGATCATTTCGCTGGCACACGGACTGCGCCTGAAAGTGATTGCCGAAGGCGTCGAATCGGAAGAGCAACTTGGCATTCTGCGGCGCATGGGCTGCGATCAATACCAGGGCTTCTACCGCAGCGCCGCGGTCCCGGCTGCGGACATCGAAAGATTCGCCCGTCACGACGATAAGCGTCTCAAAGCTCCCGGCGAGCCGGACATCGATCGCACACAAAGCAAGCTGTTCCGGCTGCGCGAAGGTTGATGCGAAAAGCTTAAATCGGCGCGCGCGGTTCCGTAGAATTGGAGCGGTGAACGCAACTTTCCCCGTCGACGGATTGCATTTGGCCGCCAGGCGCCGCGGCTTGCTGCTGGCAGGTCTCGGCGCAATCGCATTCTCGGGCAAGGCCATCATCGTGAAACTGGCGTACCGGTACGGGGTCGATGCCGTCACCCTGATCATGTACCGCATGCTGTTCGCACTGCCGCTGTTCGTCGTCCTGGCGTGGTGGTCCGGACGAGGCAAGCGGGCGCTCACCTGGCGGGATGCCAGAACCATTC
>Ga0210387_10001739_pt1 | contig 16471 bp, 24 predicted proteins | sample IncBWC7OmetaG_FD_160108 | JGI IMG/M metagenome (GOLD analysis project Ga0210387, IMG submission 160108) | Forest soil microbial communities from Barre Woods Harvard Forest LTER site, Petersham, Massachusetts, United States - Inc-BW-C-7-O ...
TTCAGAGTGATCCCGGGCGTCGTGTACCTCAATCACTTTTCCTCTGATCGATCTCATATGGTAAGTAGATTGCGAACTATGCCGATCGAGAACAATGATAAGTCGAGTCCTGGTAACCCCAAAGCTCTCTGACGAAGTTGCCCCAGCGGCACCGGTATATCTCTCTCCACCACCCTCGTATTCACCCATCAGCGGATGTAAAGCCGTTGAAAGAGGCACACTGAATAACTTGATGACCAGCTTTGTTTCTATGATTCCGTCGGAGGACACGTATGGCTATGTTCTAGATAATATTAATCAATTTGCGCTTTGGTGACTGCCATATAGGCGTGACCGTGACACTTGTGTGCGGTTTTTCTGCTGCTGTCACGGTTGGACTCTTATAACATCCTTTCCTGAGTAATTTCCCATGAGCTCTGTACCCTCCTCATCGGCCTCTCTAAACGGTCGCGGCGGACTCACCAATGGTACACACGGTGAACAGACCCAATCCACGGAACCCTATGAGAGTACAGAACACTCAGCGTCCACTTCGGAGTACTCTGTGAATGGGTTCTCACGGTGAGCATGTATCCGGAGTCTACATGTTGCTTTGTGCGAAGGACCAGCTTACATTTTGTGTGTCTCCTCAATTATAGAACGCCCTACCAAACACCCCATAATGAGGACATTGTAACTCATCTCTATCACGCGGGGTTCCAGACGGGTGTAAGTCCAAGCTCCTCGATCAGATGCAGCAGGCTGATCCCTTCGTGAAATAGAACTACGCGGACACCATCCTTGTTAGTACTTCCATGTGTTGCAGGATGAGCTTACCTCATGGATGTCGCATTTGTTGGCATGTAGCATGTTCATCAAAATGTGTATCGGTTGCACGCTATCATTCTTTCTCGATCCCCATTGCTCGTGCACTTAATGTAAGCACATCGTAGATTTCGACCACATACAGCTGTCCAAGAAATTGTTGTGTTCTATTATTTATACCACCAGGTCCACCTCTCCTCAAGCTAGCGGCCAACACGCTATATATGTCCATCTAGATCAGGAACCAGAAGTAACGCAAGAGGTATGTATTGTCCTCTTACTGCTGTTCTCGACATTCTTGGTCTAAGATAACAATCGGCCTACGTAGGGTTTTGCTATAGGTATAAAAATATTCTTCAATTCAAAAAATATACTCATGTTCTTTGGATTCCAAGCACTGGGATATCTGTACTCGTCCGTTTCACTAAGTTTGATTCGGCCTGACAACGCGCGAGCTGTTCTCGCTGCAGGCTGCCTGCTTGGCGGGATGGATGACCTTTGTCAGTATGCCTATAAAGTTTGTACAAGATCTATAACTGTCGACACCATCGGCGGCTGGCTCGAATTCATTGACACGATCCCTCCACCGTCTGACGGCTCAATCGCCTCCGACCTGCCTCCAACATCGGTATTTGGACAGTACGCCCAGAGACTGAGAGATGACGTTTTCCACTTCCTTGTGGTGACTCTTCCCAATGTTCTTCAAGTTCAGCACTCCCCATCAGACTCTCCCGCCTCGCCAGGTGCCAGTGGACGTGAATTGTTGCTGCAGATATTCTCTCGAGTTCCGTTCGAAATGTTCAAAGCAGCCATGGAATCGCCATCCTTTCATTTTGGTATGTGGCCGCGTCTTGAGTCAGTGTTTATTCTCAACGTTCCCAATCGCACAGAGACAGATCAGGCTAGATTCAGGTTTGCTAAAGAGGCTATCGAACTGAGAAAACGAGGCATCGCGGGAGGACCTGGGGCAGAGGAAACTGTTGTGCTTGCCTTTGGAGGGAGTAATTTGGATGGAATTCCGGTGCATGTAACACGAAAAATGCGCAAGCGCCCATTATGGAAGGTCAACTCTTAGGTCGTCCTTCCTGTCGATACACTGGCACTGCTCATAGTAGTCACGGTATTGCGTACTTACTACGGCTTATGTACAAGTGTGCCTCATTTACTTCCGCCACAATGAAAAAAACGTGGCTGCGTGAGAAGAACTGCCATTTGGGAAAAGCCCAGGAACTGCCTTGTTTTAGCCTTTTAGCGCTGGTCTTTTGACAGCCTTCGTGATTAAAAGCGATCGACAGTTTGTGTCGACTCAAAAGCTCACCGTCTATGTTGCATACGCTGTATCTCTTACTTTTTCGACTTCTCATCGTAAGCGGACTGCCATTACCTGGACCAAACCGCTTCTCTTCCTGCGCCACTATCGGCGAAAAGGTTCCCATGGACCCGAGACGCGCTAATCACGAGAGCCAGGGCTCGATAAAGTCAATGAATAAGAACATAAATGAGTCTCGGCGCAGAGTCTATCAAAACGTCCATGGCTACCACCACCTACGACTTGTTTTTCACTGGCAGAGATGATCCTCGATGTTGTATCATCATTGGGGAGGACACTAAACCAATCTATCTGTGTTTCGAGACACCAGAACGCGGAATTACGCCAAATACCAGAACAATGGTCAGCCATGTTTTGACTCGCAAACCTGAAATATTGAACAATGATCTTCTAAAGGTCTACCGAAATAACAAAGACGTGGTTGCTTCATTTGAATGGAGTCCAGGCAATCATCTGGGCAGTGCAACCATTGGGACTCGACAACTACCAATGTCGCATCTCGTGTTGCCTGGGTCAGCAAATAAGTAAGTCTGTGTTTGTTGACCATTGATTGTTCGACTTCAACTTGTGAATTTCGTCCAGCGCTCGTTCTTTCGTGTCTGCAGACGGAAAGAGATTTGAATGGAGACAATGCCGCGATAATCCGTGTTCGTACGATGTACGTCAATGGTTTTACTCATACCCACAACGTGGTTGTTGATCTTTCTTCTAGCTGTACGCTGTCCCTAACATACGAATCGCAGCGTTCCGTCGATACGCGCAGCCAACGGTAGTTGGCCCTTCACATGGGTTACTCCAATACACTTTCGATCACGACGCCCTCTTGGTCGAATCGCTTCTCGCCCTTTGCCTGAATCGGTGGATAGATTTGCATGGCATTTAAAGGGGTATTAATTATAGCGTCAGGCATGCGGACATATTATTTAATCGCTATACTTCGCGGATATTGACCGTCGGAATATACCCAAAAAGACCTAGTAAACTGTCGAAAAGTATATCACCTAATTCGTACCCATCGAACCAAGCATATGCTCCAGTCTTTCCTCTACGGTCCAATGCATATCAGATTCCGTCAAGGAGGAGGAAGTTGAGTGTCCCGGACGATGGTTTGGCAAAAAATTGAACGACCCTGACTCCATTCCTTGAGAAAGATTCTCAATAAGGCGGCCGATCTGCGCAGAAGAACTATAGAACACCTAGACGCAGTCAGAAGGGGCACACTAGAACTGAACCATATCCTTTACCTTTGTCTCGGGCCGAGGCTTTCCTTGGAGGGGCTTCTTTCGAGGAAGGAGAGATGAATTGCTACTTTTTGAGTTTGTTCTTCCAAGTTCCTTGACAAAAACTTGTACACCATCACCATTGGTCTCGTGTGCCGAGTACTCGGATGCAAAGCTAGTTCGGCTCGTATACACGGATTCCGCTTCGTCATCTCGCAGCCCATTGACAATAGACCTGGGTTTCGCTTGAGCGTAGTTTCAGCAAATGAAAGAAAAATTACGGACCAAATTGTTTCCCCATTCGCTAGCTCAATCACCTCCAGTGCAGGACGAGATTCGGAATTAGGCAGGACATCGCTCTGTAGAGGTTGCAAATTATCAGGACTGTTGATATCATTTGCAGGGGAGCTGGCAGCTTTGCTTTCTCCGGCATACATTTCATATCTTTGGGGAGATTTAAGGACGGCGTCAAAAATCGGAACAAAAAAACCACTCACAGTGAATCATATGTCGAACTGGACTTTTCAATGGGACCTCCGGCAAGGGTCGGTTGTGGGATATTAAGGAGATTTTCTGCCTGGGCGGAAAAAGAAGGGGGTAGTTGTGGAACTGGAGGAGAAGCATCCGTCGAGAAGCGTCGGGAAGTGGGAGATCGTGGGGGTGGGGGTGTAGGTGCACGATCGTGGACAGAACGGCTGGAAATAGATGCAGCACTAACTCGACGGCGACGTGACGAGGTTTTGCGCATCAATACATTGAGATCAATGGTAGAAGATCTGGATTCCGAAGGGAAAATGACAGTCCTTCTGACGACCGCATTTACGGAGGCATTATCTCCTTGGTCGTCACGCGGCCGACGAATATGATCGACTTGTTTACGAACCGAAAGTTTTCTTGTGACATTTTCGTTGCGCATGGCTTGACCTTCTGCAAGTGGTCGTCCACTTGAAGGTGTTGCTGGAGGGACCCCGTCTCCCAACATCCCATCTCGGGTTTCTGGTCTCGAGCTTGTTGATGGTGAATTAATCCTTGTTAACCAGTCCGCTGATCTTGAGGACGTTGAACCTGAGCGAGCCAACAAATCATTCAAGGCTTCTGGATCAAGACCAAGATTTGAGGCCGCATCGAGAAACTGCTTTAGCGCAAGAGATTCATCATTTGTCCCGAGGTCTTCCTGCGGTGTCCCAGGACCTAATGCAGATGGATGGAAAGGTGGTGGTGGACGGGGGGTCGAGGCCAGGACAGTGTCACTATTACTGTTAGGGGATGGATGTTGTTGAGTTCCGGCCCGCTCAGATGGCTGTGAAGGCGTGACGAACAAAGTAGCAGGTGATTGAGGTGACCTACGACGGTCAGAATCGGGGGATATCCCAGCCGTACGTTGTCTACTACGGAAGCGGGCCATGAAACCCTTGAGACCTGGACCCGCTGAAGCCGGGGGACTAGGCACGGAAACCTTGAATCTCCCTAATTCTGTCGCACTCGTGGCACCTGGTCCTGCTGGTACACTCAGTTTCGCAGGGTCATAATGGACAATTTGACTGGGAGGAGGCGAATGAAGATCCAAGGGATAAGGTGTCACTTCTTCACCTGTGGGCGCTGGTGCCTTTCCCCTTAATGTTCCCCTGAACATTTTAAACCGTGAGGCAATTTTTGATGGTGTTGGATGTTGGCCTGATGCAACAGACGGTGAACGAAGAGGTATTGTATCAACACTAGTTGATGCAGATACAAGGCGAGGGGTGGAGATCTGGTGGGGGCTGATGCGTTTGCGGGATATTGACCCGCCCGGGCTAATGCCCTCAATCAAATTAGTGTTGGAAGAATGTTTTCTAAGAGCAATCATGGCGGCGTCGGTTTTGCGTTGGACATCTCTCGCCAAATCAGCCGCTTCCGCGGGGGATTTCGGTGTGGAGGGGTTCCGGGGAAGTCGAGTGGCAGATAATGCAGAACGTGGACCGTCCGTGGGCATATTAGACGAAGCGGGGTTGCGGAATGACGAATTGGCTGCACTTGGAGAGTGCTCTGGGACGACAGTCGGAGGTTCTGATGGTACTGAAGGAGATAGTCGGGATGGTGATTCCTTGTCGTCTCCGTCCTGTAAACCAAATAAAACCTGTGCAAGATCGCGGTTCCGCCGGGCAGTAGGGGAAACATTCTTCTCTGTTTGAAACATTGGTGGGGCACCGGTTTCGGTGGATTGACCTTTTGGGGACTGTATGCTGTCAACGACGGAATTTAGTAACGCGCTATACTGATCAGAATGAGGAGTGGCAAAGGTTGGGGAGGACGGCGGCTGCGTTTGAGGAAGGGGACTGGCAATCTATATTTGGCAACAGAAGATAGAATCAGCACAGCCTGCTCAAAAAAATTAGAGAAAACGCACCCTAGTATCGCGGCCATTGAAGGAATAATTCGACTGTGAGGTTGATGGCCTTCTCCTCCTTAGTGAGGGAGCACGATTGCCAATGTCCGGCGTCGCAGTCTTTGCGATTGCTACGCCTACAAGCTTCTCTTGGATGGCCAGAAAGTCTGGCCTTGTTAACCCAGCATACCGGCCAATGATATCTTCCGCATCCCACCCGTCATCCTGTGAACCCCCGGGAGTGGCTGAACTGGATTTGTCGGTGTAAGAGATGTCATGCCAAGCTGGTTGCTGAGGGTCAACGTCACTGAACAGGCTGTGAATGCGATCCTTATGCTGTTCACCATCCCACGAATGATAACTAGAGCCTGCAGACTCTAATGAAGATCGGGATGAATTCGCGATAGGTGAAAAAACGAGTGGATGAAATAGACTCTGAGAAAATGGAGAGGATGGGGCATTTTGCTTCGAAGAGCGTCTGCTGCCGTTCCTTGAGGCTAGGTCAAAATTCGAGAAGGCAGGTGAAGTCGGAGAACAGGAGGCCGTCTGTGTCGGGGTAGGCGAGCGCAGGGCACGATTAGCTGCCAGAATGGGTGAACCAAGATCAACACCGGAAATGGATGGTGAGAGCCGGTTCTCGACCAAGGATAATCCATTTGAGGAATTCGAACTAAATGAGCTCGTGTTGGCATGCCCGCGGTCAGTCAACGGCGCGTCAGGAGGAGCAGGAGATCTTAAGGATCGAGTCGATGAAGAATGTTCCAGCAATTCGTGCACATCAGGGCTATTAACACCGACATTGCTGACCCAACTCCCATTTCTACTGTGTCCTGATGCATTTTGGGATCTAGAATTAAGAGGCGTGGTCCAGGTGACATTCGAGGGAGTGCCAGGTCGAGAAGATACGGCCATGGGCTGATAGGCAGGAGCTGACAGCGGCGATACAGGCCTTCGCCGACCAGGGACGGAGGAATTGACAGAGTTTTCAAATTCGCTAGCAAAGTTTTCTGCACCACGCTGCGTGTCCTCAGGTGTGTGCCTGCCACTTGGACTACGTTGCAGGAACATTGGAGATATCGGACGAGGAGATTGTCTCGATGGTGATGAATTGGATTCTCGCCTCAAAAGACCAGAAGCTAGACTGAGAGGAATAACGGGAGAAGGAGAAAATTCGCGGAGGCCGGGAAGAATGGGAGACGTCGCACGGGGAGTTGTTGAATGTGAACGCTGGTCGTCTGAATCTAGACTGTCGCGGGGAGTCATAGGCCTTGGCATACCCGGTATATAACCTGGTAAAATTCGGGATGGTACAGGGGAAACCCGTCGGGCTTCAGGTTCTGTTCGAACCTGCTTATCGGAGGATATGGCCATCCCTGCCTCAAACGGTGATGGCTGTACGAAGTCGAATTCCTTCTATGAGAGGAAAATAAGCTTTCGAGAATAGAATGAATGATCACTGATTATATACCATATCAGTTGAATTATGTTGCTGGTCAACAGTTGCAGTGCGGAGAATGGGGGCAGACCGTGGCATGACAATCTCGTCTTCGACCTCCTCCTCTATCTCCTTGATTACCTCTTCTAGAGCCAGAGAAGCGCGCTTGAACACAGATGGTCCTAGCGTTTTAGAGAGGCGATATTCAGCGGCAGAAAGTGATTGTTCTCCGTATGGAGCTGGTGGAATCAAGGGTGCAGACCGTACGGAAATCTTCTCATTGGGACTCGACTGAACGGATGATGAAGGTGCACTCCTTTCAGGCGTAGCGGGCCTCAAACTGTCTGAGGATGATGATGTGTTTTCTCTGAGACTCAGAGAGGATTCCGTTGGGATGATGGAAGGTGCACTGCGGACGCTTCCATTTTTGTTGGACGAAACACTCCGCATGTATGTGTAGTCCCGAAATCGCCCTGAACCAAACAGGTTGTTGCTGTATCTCTTGGTGGATCGCGCACTGGGAGATGACGTAACTGAAGGGGAAAACGATGACGACGCCAGAGTGTTGGTCGACTGAACAGACTGCCGTCCTACTGAAGGAGAATAATCCGCTTCTGCTATATCCTCCTCTGACCTGTCAGCAGTTGTGTTCTTCGCACGCATGCGACCCAATGTTTCAAGTATCATGTCCTCTTCCTCTTCCGAAATCTGATTCTCCGCGCCTCTTGCTCGTTGCTCTGCGAACCGGTTTCTCAAATTGTCCAACGAGACGGGATCTCCGGACGAGGTACGTAGTAAGGTGAACCGCCGCGAAAGGCTGCCAGAAAAGTATAAGCATAGGAGGCAAATATCGTGAAGGACGCATCAAGTTTGGAATCTCACTCTGGTAGAATGAGGGAAGTACGAAAGTCACTCGCAGGAGGTAGTTCAGGAAGGTATTCGTGCGACTCCGAAGTCTGGGGGCGCAGAAAGTTGGGCACCTGGCTACGTTTCGCGTCCGACTTTTTGCTAACCAATACAAGGGACTCCCTATGAGTCTACTCAGGGTAACAGGTATGAGAGAACTTACCGAAACCTGTGCATAATGTGTCCTGAATCCCTCGTTTTATACACGTTGAAGCGGGACAGTTGTGTAACAGGTTATTCGAAAGGAAAGGATAAGCAACGTGGTAAACACGAGTTGGTGTACAAAACGATCACCGCTGTTGAAATTCTGATTGCAGGCTAGTCAAAGAGCCGAGTATGAGGCTTATGTCTTGCGGATCCAGTTGATCCAGAATAACGTAAACAAATGAGATATCACAATGTGGAGTGTCTGGTTGCTCGTCGTCTGCGACGCTGGCAACTTGAACACTCAGGAACCCCTGCAATGATTCTTCATATATAGACGATGTTCAATACGCACAAATATAACCAGATTTCCTCTTTTACTCTCTTTTGCTCAAAATTCTATCATGCATACCTGAATCAGGAAATCTCGTTCCAGAACTCAAAAACGTCCAAAAACTCTCCTGACGTGCGGTTTTTGGTAATAAAAGGTCTGCTCTTTAATGGAAGATGATACATGAACAGAGGTTGATATGGTTTTGGGTCCTTCAAGTTCACATGGCATACCTATAGCGAAAGTATTCAGTGTCGTAGGTACCCCTGAACCAAACAGAAACAGACTTCTTGGTGTACTCCTTGGCAGTCGCAAGGAACTTGGCTTTGTCGTTCTTTAGCAGCTGCACAATGGATGAGACGAGGACGAATGGAGCAAACGTAAGACGGACAGTGGCTATTTCTGGCTCAAATGGATCGTCTGGGCTTGGATTATTAACCTTTTCTTGTATGATGGCAAGCACTGGGACAGATAAAAAATCAAAGCGGGCTTGCAAGACATAACATGATCGACAAACCTGTGGATAGGGTCACAGAAGGTTTCCACTGGGTCATAGTAGTTGACTGTAATGAAGATACGGGTGTTACGACAATCCAAGAACTTACCTCATCTCGCAGCACAGGAACGCAGATGTTGCCCTCCTCGTTTATTCCAGGATGGTAGATCTTAGTCGTAAATGTGACCTTAAGTGTAAGCTATTGCATGAGTCGGGTTTCATGGAACCAGGCTGGTGGAGCGCGACGCACAGTGGGAGCTTTGAAAGGGAATGTCTGGGGTAGTTCGAGCTTGAAATGAAAGGTACCGTTTTTGTATGGAGAATCTGACTTTCTTCTCGTCAAAACAAAGGGTTGGCTGGCTGTTGCTGGATGTTACTTACAGCAGCTTTAACTGCACACTTCCACTCAAACAAGTTGCCGTCAGCGGGTTCTACAGTGATACCCTAGAGAGTACGTTCATGAATCCAACATCTCAGTGGGAATCAGGCAAAATCAAACCTCGATTGCGTTGTTGGAGATATCTGCTAGTTCCTGATGGGAAGATAGATGTCAAGAATGCTGAGCTAACATGATTGTCGGGTACCTTCTGAATACGGCTGCCCAACATCAGATTCCCTGCATTAACAGTGAAAGGAGAACCTCACCGGAGAGCGGTCATAATGAGATGAAGTAGAGTTTGAGTCACACATGTCCGATTATGCAGATTTGGTCCCAAATTTTGCTTCGGTCCTCGAAAGGACCAAAGGTTTTCTGGAAAAGGAGGGATGCCGCCGATTTGGCGGGACCTAGCTGTACTTCAGCTATCGATAATTATGTCCGATCCGTGACTGTGGTGCTCTCCTCCTATAGGCTGCTACTTTTGTACGTACAACGAAATAGCCGACATAATTTCTTATCCCTTCTACATGGCCAAAAGCCTGAGGCTTCTTTTCCCATTGATGTTTGGTCACCAAACATTGTACCGAACCGATATTAAATTAAGTTATAATGTTTTGCCACCAAAAATTTAAGAAATATTCTACCTATCTAATTGATGTTAGATTAAGAAGCATTTTGGGCAGGTATGTTTTTAGCCCACACATGTGTGCTAGAATGTTTTGCACGTAAACATGGATTAAATATGGAGAATATTTCTTAAATTTTTGGTGACAAAACATTATAATTGAATTTAATATAGGTCCATCATGTTTAGTACAATGTTTGGTGACCAAATATTGGTCATTGCCTCCAGTGTTTGATGAGAAAAACAAATATACCAATTTGAAAAATATTCAAAATCGGAGTTATTTTTTTTCACAATCCGAATTTGGCCAGACTACCATAAATGGATGTTTCGGTTGAATGTGAGAATTGTGAGTCGTCGCGACATCCACAATAAGTAGTCCCTCCCCTTGCGACGCTTGCATGAGGCCTTTTGTATTGGAATCTGCTCTTGGAGTACTCCAAAAGTGGTTTGTAGCGGTCCTAGGCTCGATTTGTGGGGGTACTGTTTTTTTCTTCCTATGGCCACTACCATCTTAGACTGTACAGAGTCTGTACTCAATTTGGCCAATACGTACAGATCTGCCCTAAAATCGGCCTAAAATGATTTCAGATCGGACATTATTTAACACCCAATCTGCATACCAGTAGTACCATGCAGTCCATGCTTGCTGAGGGCTCTCCTCGCGAGCTTTCACCCCCGCTTGCGGCTTTTTCTAACTCATCTTCCTTTCAACCTCCCCAAGGTCGCAAAAGGAAACGCGCACCTGCCACCGCATCCTCCCCCGCGCCCCCAGATCCAGGGAATCCCGGCAACTCCACAGAGTCAGTGTTCGTGCTCACCTTCTTGTGCCATGATTGACAGACATCTTCCATATCCAATAGACTTCTTTCTTCCCGAACAGACCTCTCATCCAGACCACGACTCTCCATTTCTCGTGGTCCCGTCTTCGTTCCCACTGTAGATGGCTCAGAGTTCTACACGACCGATCTCGTTGGTGTGAACCGTATTGGGTATCGTTACGCGCCAGCGGGCGTAAGTCCCCCAGGCTGTGCGCTTCTTTGCCATACCATCGAAAGTAATCCTACTGCACTCAGAATTAGTTGGGAAGATCGAAGTCCATTCGTGAAAGTCACCAAAGATGGCTTAGGCCTCTTAGGTGGCAAAGGGTTCAGAAGTGCTCGGTGTAACGCGCCTGTCCGTGAGGGTCGTTGGTATATGGAGGTAAAAATCGTCCACGGGGGTGGGGAACATCTGGGCGAGGATAGTAAACTTGAAGGTAGCCATGTGAGGCTTGGTTGGGGGAGGCGAGAGGCCCCGCTCAATGGCCCGGTCGGGCTGGATGGCTATAGTTATGGTTTCCGCGACAAGACCGGTGATAAAGTTACTTTATCCCGACCACGGCCCTACGGACGACCGTTCCGCTCAGGGGATGTAATTGGTATGTACATTGCCCTCCCACCACGGCGCCAGGCCAACAAGAAGGATCCACATGATCCGGCGCATATAAAACGTGTGCGCATCGCTATAGATCTTAAAGGCCAGGAAACGTTTGAATCCCTGGAATACCCTCAATCCAAAGAGATGATTTCTCTCATGGACTATTCGGGAAAATCTTCGAGTTCTGCGTCTGTGCCGTCATCCTCCAAGAAATCCGCGACAGTCAAGAATCTTCCCGAACGGGGTTCGTTCAAAGCCGCTCGCATAAACATCACTCCACATCGCCCACTTCCCACCTGTCCTGGTTCCCACATTGCTTTCTTCGTAAATGGCGAATGTCAAGGTATTGCATTCCAAGATCTGTATGATTATTTGCAACTCCGCGCAATGGACACCTCTCGGAAGGGAAAGGACAAGAAGAGAACTCGCGAAGGCGTCGAGGAGCACAGGGAAAACCCTTTCGATGACGGGACCCTCGGCTATTACCCTTTCATATCATTGTTCAATGACGCATGCGTGCGATTAAATCCGGGACCGAATTTTGACTATCCTCCACCTCCAGACATTGATGCGTTACTAGCTGGTGTGGAAGAGGGTACGGAACGAAAGTGGCGCCCTATGTCCGAACGATATGCTGAATTCATGGCCGAGCAGTGGACACTTGATGCTGTAGAGGAGGAAGCGGCTAGGATTGAATCTGTGCGAAAGGCGACGTTGGAGAAAGCTGAGGCCGAGAAGAAAGCGCAGAGGAATAAGAAGCGTCAGCAGATGGAGGCACGAAAACGGGCTAAAAAGACAGATGTGGAAACACTTACACTTGCACACGACGACGACCGGTTCGGACCAACTGCATCGCTGGCCATTTCGGGTCCCGGACAGCCCAGCCCATTAAGACATGGTATGGCGTATGATGGGGATGGGTTTGATGATCAAGGTCACTCCCCAGCGCCAACTATTACATCTAGTGGTGATGTACATGGCATGCAAAGCGGTTACAACTCAGATAATGCGGAGGGGGAGGTAGAGGGGGAAGGGGAAGATGGGGTAGGGGACACAGTGATGCATCATGCTAGCGACTCAACACGAACACAACATTATGGGTGGACAGATCCCTCCCGTTTAGACGAACCCGTAGATTCTGCAGCCCAAAAGTAACACAAATATTGGTACATTTACAGTCAAATAAAATATTAGGGAATCCATCCGGGTGGGTATATGAAGGATGAAAGAAACAAAAATTTAAGACCCACGGCTCCAACGTGGAGGAGGTACCCGAACAACATAACTGTTCATAAAGATTAGACAAACAGATGCAATGGAAACCACGGATGCATACCCGACTGTTTGACCATGACCTTTCTCTTTCTCCACACGAATATCAAAGACAAGGTCTCCAGTTCCTTCGTCCCAGTTGACTTTACACCAGTTTCGTCGCCCCATGATGTACTTTTGTTTGCGGGCAGAGCCGTTGGGTTCAGTTCCAAAGATGGGAAGCTAAATGCGAACGTTAAGCTCGGTCCTGGGGCGTGGGGTGATGATACATACCATCGTTTCGTCCGTTTCCATGTGATGTAAGGTCTTGTGAACTTTTGTGGCAAGCGTAGATACCATAGATATCACTCCATTGGGCCTGGAGAGCAGCAATCAACATAGCCTGGTTGGATGAAGAAAATGTCTTACGGTGGAGTGTTCACGATAGCGCCTGCGAAAAGGATTTAAAAAGTGTTTAACAAAGTGTCATGCATGAGTCTCACTTGTCACAACATTGATCATGTAACGATGATCGACAGGAGAAGGGATCTCCAGTTTAGATTTCCCCTTGAAGGTTTTCAATACACCTACTGCAGCGCAATGGACATCGCCCGCCACGAATGAGATTCGTGTGCGCGTTGCCTTCGCGAATAGTTGCAACTGCTCAATGAACCAATTACGTTCTCTCTACATAGGAACAGCATCAGCAAGTCATGCTACATCTGACCTTCAAGAAACGATACCTTGTGGCCAGATGCTGTCCAGTGGTCATTCTGAAAAGGAAACCATGAAAAGGTTTGCAAAAGACAGGTATAAATGACTCACAAGGTCATCGAGCAACTCCGCTTCGGCATTAAATTTATTCACGAACCCTGTCAATCCCAGAGAACCAGTCTTGCCAAGGGCGACCAACGGATTGAATTTGGACTCCAGCGCAGTCTCCAAAAAGACCATCCGGGGATAGGCGATAGGAATACCTACCGCCATTGACATTTGAGCCGAGAATGCACATGACAAACAGGGTCACTAACCTATCTGGATTATTACGTGCTCTACCTCGGAAGGCAATTGATTCAAGCGCTGGAAGACCTTTTGGTACTCCATCGGGCTGCATACTTGATCTTTACGCCTTTCAGCTCTGGGCACGCCGGTCAGGACACGAGGATCTAAATTGGGGTGAATGGCTCTCACCGGCAGTCCAGGAGAAGCATGTAGGTTTGCGGCCCGAGGTAGCCCAAAAATGAGTGAGAGGGACAGGCTACATATGGTCCGTCACCCCCAATAATTATGGACTTGTTTACGTGTTTACCAGGTCGATCGTCGACGCCGTCGAGTTCATCTGAGGGTCATGCCGAATAAGTCGTTCAGTCAATTGAATTAGGTACAAAATACCATTTATGAAGCATTGGAACAAGAGGAAGAAGAAATATCCTCTAGAACCAATCCTTTGGACGAAAGAACGAAATTAGCCTTCTGCAAGAACAATAACTGCGATACTTTACGTTCGAAACACCGGAGCGCGTTGCATATCATCGGGATCTACTTAATGATTAGTTTGAACCTCAAGAGATAATGATTGTGGCACTGACAACTCCCAAAGCCATCAATCTACGGATTACACGGTCAATTGGTAACCTGTTGATAGACGATTGTGGAAACCTACCAGATCTATTTGAACGGGATGCATGGGATGAATATCCGGTATTAACACTGCATGATGGGGTTGGACATACCATGATCATCTGCAATTTGTCACAGAGCTGTCAATACGACAATACTATGCTATAGGGAAAACGCGCACCAGCCATATTCATCATCGGTCTACAATTAAAATAACTCTATGAGAAATAAAACATAATGCTGGTAAGCAGGAGTCATACATCGAACTGTTTGCTCTAGCAAACGCTCCACTTCGGAAGGACTGGCAATAGTGGTTGAAGTAGAAACGATCAATTGCCAGAGAGATTTCCTCTGTCAGAGGGAAAACCTTCTTCTCTTCCGGCTTCATTTTGGAGACCCAGTCTTGCAACTCAGGTTCTCGCATAAGACTGACGTCCATATTTAAGTCTGTTAGTAAATAATGTGGATACCAACTTACCCATCACAATACAGCTGGTCACCGCCCCCAACCAAGACGTGGAATGGCTCCTCTGCGTGCTTTGCAAGCAAGTCCATCCATACCGGGTCGTATCCGCTCTTAAACCCTGGCCCTCGGAAGTCGTCAGGATTGACACCCGCCGAGAAGCCATTACACTATTTCAAGAGTGAGAACGACACACATCATTACATGAGTCCCCAAAACTTACCGAATGAACAGCCCAACGCATATTTTGCTTTCGACCTGGAATGAAGAAATTGAGTTGCTGCCCATTATTGATCGAGTAGGTGATCGTCATTTCGTTTGGACCCAGAGGTATTTGAATCACAAAACGCCAGAATGTGAATGTGCTATTGTCATTGTTTTAGTTGGGACATGATATCAGTGTAGGATGTAAGCACACCCGCCATGCCCGCCATAGACCCAAATTTCCTGGCCGGGAACCTGCTCGCTTTGAGCATTAGGACCCATGGGAGCCTTTCCATTAGAAGGCTTGCCAGCCAAGGCGGTGTTTTGTAGAATAGTTGAGTGAGGATCGGCAGGATGAGGACCTAGATCGAATGATCTTGCGGCAGGCCTATGGCCTCTGTAAAACTGAGAGTGAGATGCCTTATCAGGATCCCACTCATAGGTGAGCGTGGGGTGAGGCTCGTAAATGGAACCAGAGTCAGCAGCTAGATGATAGTCAGCGTCAGTAGCACTAGCAGATGGGACGAGTGAGGTGATGAGTCGAACGCACTGACTACGAGAGCGGCACCATGCCACACTCCTTGATCATCGACCGTGTCGTACCTGAAGGCAACGAGTTGAGTGGATATCGCCAATCGGATGTAAAGGAATGAAAGGGCCGCATTCTAAAACGGGGCTTCAAGCGATTGCTCGCTTTAAAGTATGAATACATACCGCAAAAGTGGACCGACCATGAACTAGGTAATAAGCTGTAATATTAGTGTACATGTAGAATTGTCATGAGCCACAACACACTTGAAGATGAGGGTTCATGCGGGCTACTCTCAGAGTTTGGGACCTTTCGACGGCAGTCATATTTATCAATTGGTTTGACGAAATGGACGATTGGGTCGATTGTTGGCCAACATGATATCCCGGTTGGGTGTAGATATCATCCTTTGGAGGTAGATCCGGGGGAGCAGGAGATGGCGCATGCGCGTGGAATGCTTCAATAAAATGCTCATCCATAGGCATAATGTCCTGCTCTGCGTGCTGCCATCGTCCATCGGGACCTCGGCGCGGAAGATTGTAGATATCATTTTCCTAGAGGAACCCAGAGAATTTATAGTTGGTTTGAGGAACCGGAACCCATGGCGAAATTTAACTTGCTTTCTGGGCACGACGCTGCGCATGCCAGCCTGGGTTGTCCATGTTGCACCGGGATGGGAGTAAATAGATGGACGTTCAAAGTAATTGGCGACAGGTATGTGTACTGTGGAGGAAAGCGAACTCCGAAGAATTTAGATTTGGAGACAATTTCAAGATGACTTAAAAGTTGGCAGAGGGTCTGTTCATCTTACCTAATAAAGCGGTCGATCACATATGTACACAAGTCGACGTCATACCAAATTCCAAAGAAATTCTGGTTGCACTAGTCTTTATTGAAGCTCTATCCAAGCTTTATCCAAGCTTTATCCAACGTGCTCTACGACAGTCGTC
>Ga0210387_10001740_pt1 | contig 16469 bp, 22 predicted proteins | sample IncBWC7OmetaG_FD_160108 | JGI IMG/M metagenome (GOLD analysis project Ga0210387, IMG submission 160108) | Forest soil microbial communities from Barre Woods Harvard Forest LTER site, Petersham, Massachusetts, United States - Inc-BW-C-7-O ...
TATACTATAGCACACATGGGGCTGATCTGTCTCAAATGGCTTCCGACTGTAATAAAAGTTGATCAGGAAGGTTTATCTATGCTACAATAAGCCATGAAAAAGAAAAAGCAGTACATCCCAGAATCTAAACTTGAGCCAGAGGACTTGAGAGAGCAGAATAAGCTTGCTTTTCCCCCAGTTCCTCTCAAGATCATCACCTATGAAATTGAGCTTAAGGTACAGGTCGTTGGTATAACGGAATCGAATGCTGTTCCACCCAGGCCTAAGAAAAATCGGAAATGACCAACAACTGCGCGAAAGTCGTGCAGTCGAACCTTCCAATGATGGGAAACCTATTAACAATGCTAATAACACTGGAATTTTATTCCAGTATTCCTGTTCCTACACTATCTGGATAACTGATCGTTACTTGATGTGGGACCCATTTTATGCTATTATACTGGATCATCAAAAAGTTACGCGCGTAACTTTTTCGAGGACCGAACATACAGGGATTTGACATGTCAAAAGTAGCACAAAGAGGGGTCGTAAATGACTGAGGAAACCGGGTCATTCGACAACTGGACTGAGAGTGAGTGGAAAGAGCAATTCCGCGCTTTGCGAGCCAATAACTTGGCGGCGATATTTGAGCTTGGGAAATACGTTCAGGAATTCCGCCGAGAATTCCGCGCCCACCCAGAGCGGTGGGGCGATGGGGCGCAATGGACGACTGTCTGTTACAGGATTACCCAACTTAGCAATAGCACCTGCTCAATGTATGAGACGGTATGGCGCGTGTTGGGTGAAATGAAGATCAAGAATGGCGAGACGTGGTGGAACCGAGACAAGCTGCCCTCTTCTCTTAGGACCCTCTACCATATCGCCAGAGCTTATGAGATTAATCCCCACACCGTACATATAGCCATGAGCGAATGTATTCATTGTGGGACTCCGTATGGCAAGTATCCAGTTCACCCCGACATGAGCCGCCAGGACGCTGAGAGATTGGTCGAGGAGGCAAAGGAAGCCGAGGAAATCGCAGAGGATTGGCGGCAGGAACATTTGCTCATGGCCAAGGAAGCGGAAGAAGAAAGGCGAATGGCAGAATTGGAGGGCAAAGGGATTTGATATGTCAAATCCGAGGAGAACAGGGATAGTGGAATTATTTTAATGTACTAAAAACATACTGATCCACGATGTGCTTTTTTAGTTTACTAAAATGAGCGTCCGCATTCGAGGGCAATTTAGCCAGTATCCCTGTGGCCGATGACCTAATAGCGGTTCGACTGTTCCTCTACCAGATGAGCCCCATAACATCATTGTTGTAGTGGAGTACATTTTCAAATAGTATATTAACACGTTAATCGATGTGGATGAGGAAATTGGTAATGAAAAGGATTCTATTATTCGGTGTTGCTTGGACCGCGCTCGCTTCCCCGTTTGTCGGGTGTGGGGCAGTGAGGGCTGGTGATACTGGTCAGTTTGACTTCCATCATTGCGTCGATGGTGTACCAAAAGGGAGCCGCCTTCGGTGGAGCATAGGTGGTTTCTGGTACTATACTCCCGACAATTTGGAAGAGGCATTGGCATGGCGCGATGGTGTCGCTGAGTGCCGCCGTATCTCTGGTGAGATGAGTGCGGTGGAGCGTGGCCGGGCGAGTGACGCTGCGGTGAGAAAGGCAGCAGGATACTAGAGGCGCGGTCTCTATGGACGCCCCATCATCGCGTTGCTGGGGGGTTCAAAAACGACTGTCACCGATCGATTGCCGCACGCTGGGCACATGAGGCGCGACTCCAGCCGTGAGAGTGGAAAGTTGGGGCCTCGTGTGCAAACCAGCGTCTCAAGGTCCAGCTGCTTGCGGTAGACGCACTTCCGCATCGAGCGGGTGTATTCGCGGTAGCCGCCGTTGCAGCGCATGTGGACGCGCCATGAGAGGCTTCGCGCTTTGGCGAGGGTCTCGACTTCCATGAGAACAAAAGTGGAACATTTGACGAGGCTGGTCAAGCGACCTGGTGCAGCCTAAGAGAGGCGCGACCAATGGTGTGATCGCCAGAAAAAGGCGGGACATATGGGGGCGTGGATGCCAGAACAAGTTCATACCGTCGATGAAGTCTTCGGCGTCTCTCGCGAGCTTCCCCTTAATTACGTCACACGGCCAGAGGTAGATGGCAAGCTAATGGATAACCTTGCCAGGAACTCCCATTTAGTTATCTACGGCAGTTCTAAGCAAGGGAAGACGTCACTTAGGAAATACTGCCTTAAGGATCGCGACTACGACATTATATCCTGCCAGAACCGTTGGACGTTGGCCGAAACGCACGCCTCTATCTTGAAAGAGGTTGGCTACATGGTAACACAATCCTCGGCCAAAACTGTTACCGGCGCTCATAAGATCATAGCCTCCTTAGAGGCGAAAGGTGGAATACCACTAGTGGCACACGCTAAGGGTGGGGTTAGTTACGAAGGGGAGCATACGACTGCCAATAGCGCCACCAGAGCGTCGCTCGAACTGGACCCAAGCGACGTGAATGATATTATTCGCGCCTTGAAGGAGATCGAGTACACACGGTTCATCGTTCTTGAAGATTTCCATTATCTACCTAATGAGACTCAAAAGGATATGGCCTTTTCTCTGAAGGCTTTTCACGAGAAATCCAGTATTACTTTTGTGATCGTGGGCGTTTGGCGAGAGGAAAATCGCCTTATAACATTCAACGGTGATCTTACCGATCGTGTATTCTCGGTTGATGTTGACGCATGGAAAAAGGACAGTCTACGACAGGTCATTTCGGCTGGTGAAGCATTGCTTAATGTACAATTTAGCGAGGTTTTCTTATCGGAGCTTCTGGAGAAATGCTTTGATAGCGTTCACATCGTGCAAGAGGTATGTAGACTCTGCCTTCACAGGGAGAACGTCTTCCAAACCCGAGAAGCTCTTTCTACGGTCGGAACTATTAGCGCCTCGAATCTAATTGCAGAGGTCGTTAATGCACAAGGGGGTCGTTACAATGGGTTCTTAATGAATTTTGCAGATGGCTTTCAGCAAACTGACCTCGAAATGCCAAAATGGCTTATATTCGTCATCCTGAAAAGCTCGATTGAACAGCTTGAAGATGGCTTACGGCTGCGGGAAGTCTCGCGCCTTATCAAAGCGTACCATCCGAAGGGTGGAAATCTGAATACCGGCAACATCACTCAAACACTCATATCGGCATCCTCATTACAGGTAAAGAAAGATACGCGGCCAATTGTTATTGACTACGATACCACAAACCGAAATCTACAGGTCGTTGACAAAGGCTTTCTGATCTGGCTAGCGAGCCAAAACAGGACCGAATTGCTAGAGGACCTGGACTTGCCTACAGGTGACATGCCGAAAGAGGCATCGGAAGCGCATTGACGCTGATCGGTGCTGATCCTCATTGTGGTATAAAGGTTTGGTATTTGGGTGGTTCTGGAATTTTGACCCGCGGAATATTTGGGGGTAATCGCCCCTGTTTCCAAAACCACGGTTCCTGTAAAGTAATCCGCCACTCTCTATCACCCCTCTCCTCACAGCAATGCAGTTTCCACATGACTTATTGGGCTGCCTGTGCTATGATTGTCCTATGAACAGAGGGCGAACATTCCTGTTGGGTCTATCCGAATACTGGTTCTGGAAAGCGGACTTATTGTCGTCGGGCAGTGGGACTGTAAGTGGAGGGCCGTGTAACGTCCAGAATACGGGCGATCCGATATTCATGTGGAGAATGTGAGCAGGATTGCCTGCGTCATGCGGGGTCACCTATAGGGACCACCGATCCTCTGCCAACGCGGTGACGGTGATGGTGTGGCAATGCTCTACGATTGGCACAGAGGCACGCTGACGGCGATCCTGGGACCGTCTCCCTAGCCCTTGATGGTGGGTAATATTGCCGCCCGCAAGTGACCAATGTCCTGCGTTCAGATCGAAAACGCGCATGACACGCGGGGTGCCGCGTATAGATTCGCTACAGATAAGCACGTTCCGCGTTGTAAGCGTTTCTATACTGTGCTATGCTATACGGGCACCGCGAAGCGTTCAGAAACGCTTAGAGAACGCTTTTCGCTCGAAAGCACAGAAACGCTTAAGGGACTTGCGATGCAAAGGAAAAGAAAGGATTTGCTCCGCTCCACGCTTTCAGCGAGTTTGCATATTCCGATCAAGTGCCTATGGTGTGAAAGGGAATTTATCCGACGAGTAGAAAGGCAAAGGTTTTGTTGTCCAATCCATCGGCATCGATGGAACAACAGGCAGAGGAAACTGGCTAGTGGACGAGTGATCGAGGGCGAGGTCGTTAGGCAATAATGTCCTCTGGCTCCATGTCCATCTGTTCCCTCATCCGGTATTCAGCTTCCGGCACCTCGTACACAGGATCCGGCATGTGATGCCAAATGACGTAATGTGGAATGAGGAGCTTTCGGGTTGCCTTGTCTGGGTCCTGTGCGAGCGGGATTCCCCCATACAGGAATATGGGCGTGCGAAGGTACGCGGAATTGGTCTCGAGGTACTTGGTCTTGAGGTCTTTGAGTTGGCTGAGGAGGGACATGGTGAGGTGGCTTGATTGTCCTGATTTCAAATTACTCGGGAGTAGTTTGAAATCTGGGATGTGGGATTGTGGCAATCTTTTAGCATATTAAAAACTGGTATCGGAGATGCTTGAATCCCATTCCATTTTCATATTACTAAAATGGTTTAGGAATCGGGATGAGGAATGTGTTCGATGGTCTTGGCTGCCTCAACCTGCTCAACAATGGAACGGAACTCGGCGATCTGAGCCTCAACCTCGGATACTTTCAGGGATTCCAAAAGAGGTTCGACAAACTCACGGAGATATTTGCCTGCATCCAAGGTCAAGACTCCTGCGGTCACGTCATGGGTGATTTGGATGAATGCCTCTTGGCATGAGGCAACGGTCTTGAGGTCTGGCAGGCGGTATTGGTCTGGGAGCTTAGGCACATAAGGCTTTGATGCCTTGGGGTGGGCCTCGTATTTAGCGGCGTAACCAGCTGCCGTTATCCTAAGCTCGGCGCGAAGGTCAGTGTTTGCAACACATTCCTTGAGGAAGTCGATTGAAGGGGTTTCGGACATTTGGCGAATTACTCCTATGCTGAGACAATACTCCAGTAATTCCCTGTCCAAGACTCGCCGCTTTCCTCGGGGTTGACCAGGTTGCCCATTCAAATGGCTGTAGGTCGGGAAGTAATTAGGAGTGGCTTTTCGTCCATTAATGGCTGAGTGGGGCGGCATGGTGTAAATAACCCTAGGCATGGGTAAGGTATAAACATAGTTCGGAAATACGGAAGGAAATCCCTATTCCGCAATCAACCATCAGGATCAAAGCCCCACTTTTCTATAGCCGCTTTGTGTCGAGCAGCTTTAGCTTCCTCTTTGGTATCAAAGTAACCGAGCCACTTACCCGAAATTTGTGCATACCAACGTCCCCTATCTTGACAAACACCCCTTATACCAGAAGCACCTGGCTTAAGGGTGGTATTAGCCATATTTTGACTGTGTGTTGCCAATCGCAAGTTAGCAAACCGATCATTCGACGAATTTTGGTCTTTATGGTCTACCCCTATAAGAGGCCACTCACCTGTATTAAGATACCAAACGAGATTGGACGATCGGTAACTTTTATCGTCAATCTTTAATTCCAAATAACCGTCATGAAAACCTCCTGCTAGATCACCCTTTCTCGCACTAGGACCTTTATCTACATTCCACATCCATTCACACCTCTCATCATCCCACCAGAGGATGCTTTTGAGATATTCAACTGTAAACGGTGCTACTGTCCTTCCATATCCCATCACTTACCTCCTCCTCCTTTTCATCAAGCCCCAAGAAAAGTTGCTTTGATGCTTTCTGTTGCTTCTCACACACCCCTTCTAGCTTACTTTATTAAGTCAATATATTACTTAGCATAGTTACGTTGACTGAAAGCAACTAATAGCATCAAAGCAACACCTCTACACCATCTAAACGTATTTTACTAAAAAGGCACCTCATCTCCTTGACTTTTTACTTCCCTATTAAAGCGTTCTAAGCGCCATTTGATGACGCCCTGACTAGAACCTGCCTCCACAAATCGCCTATTTCCGATCACAACCTGACTTAGATTGTCTAAATATTTCCCTAGTCGTTTGGTACTAATATTCCCATCCTGCCCAACCGCCACTTGCATCAAGGCATCATAAAATTCAGGATATTTCTTATACCGAATAAAACCACTTGTATCATCGCCTTGAATATCCTCAATCATAGCCTTTGCAATAACCTCTGAGCAACGCACCTTATCGGCTCCAATAACCCGTTGCCACTCGTCCATAATTACCGTCAATATCGCTTTTTCTGGATCTTTCTCCTTCACCAAATCAACGCTGTCAAAAGGATCAGTCAACCCTAGCCATTTAACAGTGCCTCTTATTGAACGGCTCCATTGCTCATAGCCACAATGACTGTCAAAATTGATTGTTTGTCCACTCACATGATACGCGCGCCGCATAGTCAACAATGCAGCCACGTATTCTCCCCGCCGCTCTCGAACGATTTTCAAAGGATCATTCTTGAATGACCGTTTCCAGGGACTCTCGACCTGTGCATCAAGTCTTATCCGTAGAATGCGGCGCACTAAATCGGCCCTGATCTTTAGCTGGATGCCTGTAATTGTGAGAACAAGATTGGTCGGCAGTTCTGTTGAATAATGCGAGCCAAGTGTGCGTGGCTTGATAAACTCGCTAGTCAGCATGGCGCTCAAGGTATCAGATCGGAGCTCCAGCGATATATTATCCAACGCAATAGCAGAGGCGCCTTGCAGCAACTCCGTCTCTAGGCGCTTGCGAAACTCCTCATCATCGCCAGTCTGAATGACAGCGGCGGTGGAACCGGTGGCGGTGGTAGCGAATACGTCAACCAGATACGTCTTGCCTGTGCCAAAGTCAGGAGACGTGATGCCAAAGGCCGGGCTAAGGTTCAAAGATTTACGAGTCAAAAAAGTCATGGCGGTAGAAATGGCAACTGACCGATCAATATCGTCAACGAAAGGAAATTCTTCGAGCAACGTTTGCCACAAGGCCAGTGCCTTAGCCACTTCCTCATGGCTGGGAACATCGCTCACTTTGGGATAAGTCACGCCATCAGGATTAAACAGCAATTTGCTTTGGCGGTCATATCCAGCCTCTTGTAAGATCGATCCATCGCTGCGAATAGTGGGGGCGCTAATTATCCCATGCAATAAAGGAATGTTGGGGCCGCAAATCTTGTTGGTAATGGCGAGCACAACGTTATCGGGCGGGTCACAAGGGACCAATTTGCCGTTTTCTTCATCGCCACGCCATTTAACTAGATCGGCGCTGGCGGAAATGTCCTGTTTTAAGGCCCTTGGATTACATGTGACCATTCGGTCAACGAGGATTTCATTACCGTTGAAATCGGTTCTTTCGACTTCGCAGACCTTAATCAGTTTCCCTAGATGCTGGTAAAAGCGCCTCCCACTGCCAACTAAAGCATTCTCTGTGGCAGTAATGTTTTGATCAAGCTTGCCTTCTCGGATGACAATGACCACACTGTAAAGCTCATGCTGGGGCCAAAGCACCGCCCCAATGATCTGGTCAACTCGGTCTAAGTCTGTCCACCCCTGCGGATTGTCGTCGGCGTCGTCATAACCATCTGGCTTTATCGTCTCATAGCCCGGGATCGGATCGACAACTCGGATTCTGTTGCCTGAAACATTGAATTTCCCACACAGGGTCAAAGCTACCTTACGACATTCTTTTTTGCCTTGGTCGCCTGTATCCATCGCAATGGCCCAGGAGACTTCACATACTGGAAAGGCAATATCGTTCTTGGCGGTGACGACATAATCCTCATCTGTTGGGCGTACCGCATAATTGGTTCTGCCTGCCCCATAGTCGCCGGAGAACCAAGCCGAGGCGACGGGGTAATATCCAGCTTCTGCAAACCGTCTCAGTGCCTCTGGGCTCGAAATCTTGGCTTGCATCGCCCCCATTGCTTTGATGCCCTCACATAAAATGACCAGTAACTGTAACTTTAACTGTCGGGCTTCATGGAGGGCAGCGAATAGTCCTGGCACGTTGGCGGGGATAAGCAGTCCAGCTTTAACGAGGTATTTCCACTCGATGCTGAACGCTATCTCGTGGTTATGGTCGGGATTGTCTGACCCACTAACTCGGACGTGATACCAGGGGCGAAAGGTCTTCGGTCGATCACCGGGGGGCTCAAACCGGAGTTCGGTAAAGGCGATGCTGTTATCAAGCCATTTTGCTTCATAGTAGGAAACTAATGCACCTAGTGTCTCCGGCAATATCTCAGGTCGGATAAAGCGACGGTTTCTGGTCATGGTCTCCATTGTCTGGGAATATTCAGGTTCTCGGACACAGAGATAAGGCACAACAACCTGTTTCTTGTCCGTCGTCTTAGTCTTCCTCCTATTGGATGAGGAGTCTTTGTCATCGGACCAATTGCTCCACTCAGACATGTTTCCCTCCCAATACCTGAGAGGAAAACATTCCGTAACAAGGCTCTTGAACCGGAACATCTTTTATGCTATTGTCATGCATGGCGACAAGACTTCCATTCTTGTCATCCTACTGGCCCTGCATCCTGCCAAGATGTGGGGCCATTCTTTTGGATGTTAGGCTCCGAGTAAACTGGAGAGCCTGATCAGTTCTTCCTCTGCTTTACCGGCCCGTTTAGTGTATGCCCCGCTAACCCTAGCACCAGCATAACGCGCTCAAAGAACCATTCCTTCCGGTCTCTAACTACTATGGCGTCTTTCCCATCTATAAGGGTACGCTTGATTAGATTAGCTGCATGGTCTTGATTATTAGGATCATCCATATCTAATTTGCCGTCATGACCTATCTTCCAGTTGTATATCTCACTGGTAACGGCGTCGAAGAGGATATCGATATCCTGTTTTGACAGGGTTGTTTGTTCATCCATAGCTACTCATCCTTTCACCCACAATTATCCTGGGATGGGCCAGCTTGGTCTTAGATTACCACCCCCGCTTGGCTTTCTCGTCTTGGAGCTTGCGGACGAGTTCTTCGATTTCGTCCTGCTCATAGACAGAGGTTCTACCAACACGAGTGAATGACGGTGGCCGCCCTTTGGCAGCGTAGTCATCCAGCTTCCGCTTTGCATGGGGGATGCCATTCTCCTCACAGTAACGGGCAGCGTCCGCCCGACTCATGAGCTTAGACATGGGAAGTATACTCCGATGATTTCCATGCTATAGTAGCACGGAAATCATTCCTGTTCAATGCCTTATACTGTGCCACTAACAAATATATTTGTGTATAGGCAACGCGACTGCCAATTACTTACACAATATAGGATAATAAAGCCACATGTCCAGGCAAGGACATGTGGCTTGGATTGACTAGCAAGTCACCGCCTCATTCGTCGTCCGTAGGCCTTCCCCTGTCGTCCGTAGGCCTTGACCGATGGACATGGACTACGACCTCGTGGGCGAGGCCCTCAATCAAGTTGCGTACTTGGGCTAGATCACGGCCACTAACCCACGCTGTGATCCAGTAGGCTCGTTCTTTCTTTATGGGCTCTGCTTTGTCGGGTGGCTTCGGTTTGGAGATCGGTGACCACGTGAAACGTTCGACCATCGCCGTCACCTCGCCCACCTGGACTTGGATGGGGGCTTTGGGTCAGTCGCCGCCCCGACACCAAAAACGCGATAGTGGCTTTTCAGATGTGGTGCCCATCCACAATTGCAAACGACCAGCATTGGGTCATCCGACGGAGATTGCAGCCAGATCCGAAACCCGTTCGTTCCAATCGGTGAGGCTGGTTTGACTCGGTTGTGAACAACAACCTTGCCCTCAGGTATTTTGCGCGGCATATGGAAAAGGTACTTCATAGTGTTAGGGACAGGGCGCTTGTCCATCACCGTGACCCTCCCGCCCGTTTTCTCAAGTAGGCGTAGAGGGTGTCTTTGCGATATTTCAGGTAAGGTCCGTCTTTCTCCGCTTTAAGGGTTTTGTCACATCGAAGCTTCCAAAGCGTCGTCCTCTTGCGCCCAGTCTTATCTTCGGCCGCGACTTCATCAAGCCATTCCCGTGTATCCGCTTTTTCTTGCTCGTTAATATGGTCGATTAGATTTTTCTTTTGCTCCATTTCGTGATCGTCCTCTTCCATGAGACCTAGCCCTTTTCTTTGTTGAACGATTTGAGGACATTGGGTATCTCACAAGCTAGAGGTGGATCGACCGGGATTGATCGACCAGCAGAGGATACGACTGTTTTTGGTCCCGTTCAATAGGCTGGACGACCCCCCTGAACGCTGGTGAACATCGGTGAACACTTGAATGTAGGAATTTTTTTCTTGTTTTGAATCCACTCAGTTGCAAATCTGGTTGTAGACAACCAGAGTGTTCAACGTGTTCATGACATCGGTGTACTACTCCAATATGTACAATAGAACCTATGCTAGAGTCGCGCTGGCCCCTGCCCCTTTGTCAGTGCTATCGTCAGCCTGTCGGGTCCACAGCCAACTGAATCAATGACTTATCCAGTGAAAAATATTGAGGAGCATTCTATTGGTTGGTGTCCGCTAACGTTCATTGGTGTTCATTAAACACCTGTTCTTAAAGGCTTTTCTCTCGATTCCTTGTTCACAGACGTTCACTGGACTTTGTTCCAAATCGGTGCTTTTTGTAAGCGTCGATTGCAGCGGAGTCACAGCGAACATGCTCACAGCGAAACAGGTCCAGAGTGCTAAGAGTGGACGGCATTTAGACGCGAAAGGTCTCTATCTGGAGGTCAGTCCTACCGGCTCCAAGCGATGGTTGCTGCGATACTCTCGTCCTGGGGGGCGAGGTGTCACCGAAAGCGCACTCGGGTCCGTCGAATTTGTCTCCTTGGCTCAGGCTCGCGAGAAAGCTTTCGACTTCCGCAGATCGCTGGCGTCTGGGCTTGCCCCCATTGCTCCACGCCGCACGTCATTTGGACAAGTCGCGAATGACGTGGCGGCGATGAAAGCTGCCACGCTGAAACAGCCTGCTCGCACCTACAACCAGCTTCGATACACGGCCCCGCTTGCCGACCGCGACGTGGCGTCGATTACTGTGGATGACGTTTTGTCGATCCTTCAGCCGATTTGGACGACCAAACCGGCAGTGGCAGAGCGCGTCCGATCGCTCATCGAGGCGACGCTAGATGCCGCCAAAATTCGAGGATTGCGATCCAACGACAATCCCGCCAGATGGAGAGGGACGCTTGCGCTGGTGTTGCCCCGCCGAGTGACACTGAGTCGAGGCCATTTTACCGCATTGCCTTACGACCAAATTAAAGGGCTCATGACGGCGTTGGATCAGGATCAGGGGGTGGTGTCCCGAGCGTTTCGCTTCACCATTCTCTGTGCCCTTCGTAAAGGCGAGACGATGGGCTTGCGATGGTCTGATATCTCGACCAACGGTGATGGCCCTGTTCTCACAATCCCTGCCGATCGCACTAAACAGGCACGCGAGCATAGAGTCCCGTTATCGAGTGGCGCGCTGGCGTTGATCGAGGAGCAACGCGCATTGCGCGACGAAGGCGACTTGATATTCCCGAGCCCGATTAAGATTGGGGTGACGATGCATCCCGGCGCGTTCAATGACCTGCTCGCGAGGCTAGGGCACAAGGCGACCCCTCATGGGGTGGCGCGGAGCAGTTTTCGCGACTATGTTGCCGATTGCACTGACTTTCCCCGCGATCTGGCAGAAATGTGCCTTGGACATGTGGTCACTGGGGTCGAGGGCAGTTATCGTCGTTCGGATATGTTGAGTCGGAGAAGGGCAATAATGGAGTCGTGGTCCAAGTTCATCTGTGGCTAGCAAGCGTCACACCAAAGCCATTCCTTTTTCAAAGATCGCCATCGTCTTGGTTGCCAAGGCAGCCAGCCCAGACGACTAATCCATCGTTGATATTCCCGGTTGAGGAATTCACCCCAATCCTCAGCGTTTTTGCGAATATTACACCTGTTGCATAGCCCTTGGATATTAGAAATATAATCAGTTCCGCCTTTTGTTAACGCTTGTATATGATCCTTATGAGCTTTTCCTTTGCCATTAATATCGGCTTGACAATAATAATTATTACAACGGTAATTTTGAGTCTCAAGGACTGCTAGCCATTCGTCAACAGTATGGTTACCACCTCCTCCGGATATTCTGGCACGTCTCGTGGACTCATAAATCCTAAGTAATTCCTGTATCTCAGGGCGAGCCCAATAAGCTTTTCTACGCTCCTTTATCTCAGGACGAGAATAATAGGCTTTACTGTAAGCCTCTCGGTGTTCCTTAGTTTTGATATCCCAAGCTTTTTTAACTCTTTTTTGTCGTTCTTTTACATCAAGGCGAGCAAAATAGGTTTTATTATACGCTTCCCGCCATTTCTTACCCTCTGGACTGTCATAATAGGCTTTACCATAAGTCTTCAACCGTTGCTTAATTTCTGGGCGAGCACGGTAGACTTTCCCCCAAACCGAGTCTCGTTCCTTTGCCTCAGGGGTAGTCTCGCATCCCACACAACCACTATTATTCACGTACCGCTCTGCTACATGACTTTTCGGGCAAGGTTTCCCAGTAAAATATCTCTTGAGTCCTAAAGTTTTCGCGTCCGCTCGACTAATAGTGTCCGGCATACTTTACAGTATAGCACGGGACTTATCCCTGTTCAACCGCGCTAATCTGGGATATTATTCAGCAGAAAGGCGAGATAATCTTGCCTCTATTTGCCCCAACGACTTAGAAATGACCGCTAGCGTCTTAGGGCTTTGGGTCATCAAGGACGCCTGAATCTCGTTTAATCGGCGCAATTTCTCGGATTTTACTGACATGTTTGCCAGAGCATTAATTCGCACTGTCTCCAATTCCACCGCCTTTTTCAACCGTGCTTTGATCGCCACAGCCTCAGCAGCCTCTTTAGCAGCTTGCGTTTCGTCTCGCCTTGTTTCCCAAGCCGACCTGGCTAGTTGCGAGTTGGGATGCACTATGGTCGCTGCAACCGCGGGGACAAGAGGGGGTCGCCCTGCTCGCTTGTTAGGCGGTGGCTTCACTGGACGTGGGATCGCTCCCAACCTCTCGTCCTCTAGTCGCCTCCATTCCGCCAGAGCGTTCAGGCGCTCATCAGAGCCCACTGGGTAACGAGACAGGATTTCAGCGAGAGTGGTCATGCTACGCCACCGGGAATTGTCCAGAGCCAGCACCCAACATTCCGCCCTGTACTATTAGGTTGGCCCCAGCTTGGTTGTTTACATTTAGGCGAACGAAATGAGCGGGATGAGCGCCCTGGTAATTGCTTAGGTCATTCATGGAGGTTTTGTTAGGACTAACTATTGTCCTAACATCGGGTTTAGATGGATCAGTGGTGGTTGGTCCCCTTCTTAGTCTTTCACCTTCTAGTGCCTTCCTAAAAGTAGCTCCTGTTTCCTCGGTCCACACCCCATGCCAAGTGGGACCTAATATACCTCTAAGTATCGATGGATTTTTCTGTGCTTCATCCCACCGATTCCCAATTAATTTCTTGGCTAAATGTAATGCAATCTTGTCCTGATTTTCCGGTGAAAGATTCTTTGGATCTAAGCCAAGTTCCCGAGCATTAGACGCCCAAGTAGCTCCTAAAAATTGATATCTGTTGCCTTGAAAAGCTGCACCACGATCTGGGTCTCCACTCAAATACGACTTTTGTCCTGACTCATGGAGAGCTAGAATGTCCAACAAGGCTCGATCTTCTGGGGCCATGTTCATGCTGGCTGCAAAAGTCATTCCCCCAGTTCCAGGACTTCCTCCCCCAGTTACGTTGGCTCCGAAAGTTCCGCCGGAGCCGCGCATTCTTATACCTAAAGGAACATGGGTACCGCCAAATCCTGCACCTCCTCCCAGCAAACTTGCAGTGGATATATCGCTTGCGGCATCAAGCTTTTGTTGATTGAGTAGGTCTATTAATGTCTTATCCTGAACAACAAGTGGATTTCCAGCAGTACCTTGCGGAAGTTCACCCGCTTGGGCAGAACCAATAGGACTAAGATTGGAGAACAGTTTTTTGAGGTCATCCCACATTTCACCTGGATGCATCCATTTTTGATGACCTTCAGGTGGTACTGGTGATTCTGTATCAAGGGGAGTGGTATTTTTTCCTGGCATCCAACTTATAAACCAATCTTTCCAACCATCAATGGATTTAATAAGGTTTTCGATTGACGTGACCACTTCGGTGAGCTTGGGAATCATGGTCGCAGTCCATCGCTCCATTTCAGTAATAAATGTCGCCTCAAGACTATCCATTGAGGTAATCAATTTATTTTCGGCATCAATTTCTTCCTTAGTCAATTCATATTGGCTTTTTCGCTCACTAGCCTCTTTGATATACTCCTGAATTTGTTTCTCGTTGGAATTCCGGAGTCGGATTAATTCCTCGTCCGAGAATAGGCTACCAAGTCCACGAGCGTGGGCTATTGACAAAGCCGTTCGGTCGGATCCTTGACGCATAATAGAGGCAGTTTTGCGAACCATCTCCTCTGATAGAGCGCCAGTCTCTCGACCCTCAAAACTCCCTTTCATCCCAAGTCCGGCGCGCATTGCCACATATTGGGGGGACGTAATGTCATAACGTCCCTGAGCCGCATTAGCCATAGCAGCATCAGGGTTAACCCAACGCTGCATATAAATTTCGGCGGCAGTCATTGAACCAACATCGGCTCCAAAACCTGCAGCACGTCGGCCCCGACCAGCGCCTTCTTTAGCCAACAAATAAATTCCAGCAGCGGCAGCAGTAGCCGCAACAGCTAGTTCAGCGACCGCTTTACCTGCGATACCGAATGCTTTGGCAGCAGTTCCAGCTATCGAGGATAACGCACTTACGTCCTCTCCGTTTGTCAATGCTTTACCGCCGCGATAAAGGGCAGATGATCCACTTCTCATAAGCTTCTGTAAATTACTCCACTGTCCACCAATGGAGGTTAAGTTTTTGGTAACAGTTTCAAGCTCACTTGCCCACCCTTTGGTGGACTTCTGTAATTTGGACATAGAAGATTCCATCTGGCCTAGTCCACCAGCCATGGATTTCCATATGTTCATTTTCTCGCGCCAAACGCCCTCAGTCTCGTTTAATTTCGAGGCATAATCATTGAATGACTCCGCGAAGTCATCAAAGGAGATTTTTATCTCTTTGAAAACCTGAGCCGCTCCGTCACCCTCGGCCATTGGGGTTAGCTCCTCTTATGTTCAATGACCCGAGCATTCTTGATCTGGTCCAACTGGGCTTTGGACAGATGCCGACAGAACTCGGAATCTAATCTGATATGACGATAGGGTGCCGCCAGCGTTGCCGCCTCAATTCGGCGAGCAAGGGGCTGGCTTTTGTCGCGCATGATCGCCATAAAAAAGTCGAGGGGCTCGGCGTTGGGAGAAAGGCCAAGAGGATCCCGTTTGAATGCTGGAAGCGGGAAACGACCCTGCTTCGCGAAAAAGGATTCAGGTGGAGGTGGATCACGGTAGTCAGGCATAGTGCGATCTTTTTGTTCTGCTATAGGAAAGCAGGGATACTATGTTTGTTCTCCCCTATTCCTCTTCTTCCTCGAATTTATATTCCGCGGTATCACCAACAGATTTGCGGTAGTCGTTATACCGCTGTTGTACGGACCGAATATCCGCTTTGATATCAGGTGGCGGCGTGACAGGATCAGAAGGAAACGGATAATTGTCTCCTCGTCGCGAATGCATCGCGGTAAAACGTGAGGGTGGGCTGTCGCTACAAATCCTAGACCGTGCCATCATTGTTCTCCTGTTTCAGTCACCACGAAGCTCGACCTCAATCAATGAGCCTTGAGGCAAAGAGGCTAGAGTGAGTCCATTGCTGTATTGGCGATTTATGGGAATTACCGCGCCTGTAGTGACATACGCCGCTGGTATCTCGAAGAATGGTGGAGTTAGCGGGGTCTCATTGAAATTGGTAAAGACAAGATTGGGAGAAGAACCACCAGCATTTTGGACAATGACCCTTATCAACGTCCCTCTGCCATCGATAAGCGGTCGCTTTGCCGTGACACCAGTGAAGCGTGTAACAGCCTGCGACATGGCTTTGGACCTGTTAGGCATCAGGGTCCAACAATCCTTGTCGTTACTGGATCTGTGTCCTCCAAATCATCTTCTTTTGGGGCTGGGGCTATAGGAAAATCGACAATTACACCAAGCGAGGGAAGTAATGGTTGTTCATCTGCGGTCGAATTGAATCCATAGGGGCCTATGATCCTAGTCACTAGGACAGGCTTTCGCGGATTCCTTGTAGGAGCTTGGGGCATACCTTGTCTCCTTGAGACACCATTAAAGACATGCAAATTTGCATGTCTTTAATGGACCGTTGTACTGTTGGCTTTTGCCTTCATCATCGCTTGATAGGCAGCTTCCTCGACCCTCACTGCTTCGTCCGATTCCCCCAGAGCAGCCTCAAA
>Ga0210387_10001742_pt1 | contig 16457 bp, 21 predicted proteins | sample IncBWC7OmetaG_FD_160108 | JGI IMG/M metagenome (GOLD analysis project Ga0210387, IMG submission 160108) | Forest soil microbial communities from Barre Woods Harvard Forest LTER site, Petersham, Massachusetts, United States - Inc-BW-C-7-O ...
AGGGAGAACGGAAGTAGTGGCAAAAGGTGGTGATGGGGTGGTTCAGCTGCGGAGGTTGACTTTATGGTGATGGGTAGATTTCTTCAATCGTTGCGTGAATTTTACTTTCCTCCTTCCACTTACTTCCTCCTCCTCCTTCTACCTACGCATATAAGTAATGCGTCCCAACCACTTTTGATTAGCGCTAGCTTCTTCTCGGACCATTTTCATGTTCCTCAGCCTAGACTGGATCATGAGTATTATACTCAACATTCGCGCGTTGTGAGTTCCTGTTCTTTTTCCATCCCCCTCCTTCCGTCCCCACTCTCACTCTCCGAACTAAATTTAAACCTGACTAAACCCCAACTCAGATTATAGCATGCCGCGTGGTTCATAACTGCCATTCCTCCCCGCCCAACAACAACCCTAGCGAACAAATTTCGCACCAGTGCAAACCCGCAGCCTCACCACGTGGAGGGGAGGGAAATTCCATAGGTCATTAATGATTACACTGAAGTCTTGTCGAGTCCTTGAACAAAACCAAAGAGTGTGAAGGAATGACGAACGTTCATTCCTTTGTCGTCCAAACCCTCCACCATCCCCATCCCTTCCTCGTCTCCGTCCTCTTCTTCATTCCCCTTTACATGTGTCGTTCCCAACTTACTCGCTCGGACCCTTGCGCCAATGGAAACGTTCGCCTACACTGAAGAACCACCAACACTGTCAAGAGGCCAGAAGTTTTCGGGCTCCCACTCTCCTTCACCGCACCCGCGAATGGAGATGTTGCGTTGTATTTTGACGACAACACGGATATAGAGGCTAATTAGATTGGAGGTGTTGATTGGGGCATGGAGTTAGCGCAATCACTTTTCCGAAACTCTTCCATGGTAATATTCTCCCTATTCTCTGTTCATTCAAGTTGGTCTTACTCTACCGTTAGATTTTGATTCGATCCTTTGATTTACCACTGCAACTGGCCTCGTTGCTCCACCTCGTATGTGTAAATAATAGATGGTTGGAAATGGATTGAATCAGTGAATCACATTTGGACCTCTCAGTGTTTCGCCAGTATCATGTCGGTGCTGTGGGCGGGCGTTTGGCCGTCTCACGGGGGAACGTGTTACAAATACTATAATGTCGCGAAGACCCCATGAACGAAGCCATATGTGTCTGTAGCCAACCTTTTCCTATTTTCCCGATCTGGTGCGCGTTGAACTAGATATTGACAGGTGTTTGTGAGACCCTGACTTTGTCGTGTAGACCAAACAAAGACCAAACAACTATTTTTGGTATGAACCTTTTCTTTCCCAACCAATCTTCGCGGTTTTCCACAAAAACTTGATAAACAACCTGCGCGGAAAGTCTTTTGTCAGTCAAACATGGACCCGGATATGGCGGCGGCCATGAAATCTTTGACGCTTACACGGTATCTGCAGTATTACATTGGTTGTGGTTCAACATGCATATGAGGGCGATGTTGACTTAATGGTATACAGCCGCCCTGCTGAAGCAGCTTTCGAGGCCGGAAAATATGACGAGGCTAAGCAGATGTACTTTGAATATGCTACCATGGTCGTAGGGAGCGACTTCGAGATACCATTGGCGGGTGGCATCGGCGAGGGTGGTGTCAGATGCAGCATGTACACCAAAATGGGTCAACTTAAAAAAGTGTATTTGATGGGATGCTGTAACGGCATCGCTCAGTGCTTGATCCTGATGAATGATATAGAAGGAGTGAGTGCGTTTTCCGAGCCCTCTTTTTGGTCGATGATCGTGTCTCGATTCACCTAGGCGCTCGAGTGGCTGGAGGAAGTGAGAATTTTAAGCGAAAATATTCGTTTCGCACTGGAGGAACCTCTTTTTGGTGAGTGGAATTACCCATCCTTCAGCAATCGACTAGACATCCAGTTGTCCCGCAGACTGGATCAATTACCATCTCGATATCCCAGAACTCTCCCTGCAACGCATTATGGCACACTCTGCGGCGTCTGATATCTTCCTCTCCCTCGGAAACACCGGAAATGCTGTTCACCTGCGCTGGTCTAGTCATTTCGCTAGCATGCCATCTCATCACCAAACAGCGCGTGTGATGAAACTGGTTGATATGCGAAAGATCCACGAAATTATCCAGCTACGTCATCCAGATCCGTACCTGACTCCAAAAGTTGAAGTCAAGGAATTAGGTTTGCAAGTTTTGGGGTCGTGGCAGAAGTTGAAAATCGGGAAAATGGGTGGCATGACCTCAAGATTGTCATTTACCAGCTTCATTTGGAATAGTAAAGTCTACGCAGTACTCTCGATATTCAATTACAGTCTAACGCACATGACAGGCCACATCTATGTTGCTGGCGGTCGGAAAGACGCGCGCGGCCCTTTCTACCGCGATCTCTGGTCGCTCGACCTCAACACACTTGACACCTGGCGACCTCTTCCTCCATACCCAATCTCCTTCACCACCACTGGCGCCTTCATTGGTTGGCACATGATCCCTCATCCCTCCCACAACAAAGCCTATCTCTTCACTGGCCAACCAGAGCTCGATTTCTTCGACCTTTCCACACAAAAATGGGGCTCAATCACCACAACATACAAACGCGCTGATGGCGATAAAGAGGCTGGACTTGGGTTATGGCCGTACCCGAACAGACACCTCACTGATTCGACACAGCAGATTGTGCACGGAAAATTATACGTGTTCGGTGGAACGCATGGGACGACAAGTATAGGGTGTAATCTGTTTATGGAACTGGATTTGGATTCTAGAAAGTGGAAGAGGCTGAGTGGGACCGTCATGCCCGTGACTGCAGATTACTCGTGTCCTGGGCCACGCAAGACGCCCTCGAGTTGGGTCGATAAAGCAGGGGAACGAATTTATTTGGTGTTTGGGGAGTGTGATAGGGAAGGGGCAGAGCATTCTGGGGAGCCGCATGGCGCTGATTGTGGGTACCCCTACGGAGATTTCTGGAGCTGGAATATCAAAGAGGGAAAGTGGAGACGGGAAAGGGTGGTGGGAAATCCACCGTGTCCGAGGTCGGAGGTTGCTTGTACCTACGTTTGTGTTTTTCTGCCCTCAGCCCCCTGGTTCTGACTTTTGCATACTCTCAGAACTCGGTATTGGATAAAGCAATTATATGGGGTGGTTACAACCCAGCCCTTCCCACCGTCTATCCCCTAAACAAGGAACAATTCAGGTTCTCATACTTCGCTGACACATTCATCTATGACACATCTCCATCATCCACGTCATCCTCCACCAAATCGCGCAAATGGAAACAAGTCCTCACTCGCGGTTTCCCAACCTACCGTGCCCAATCCCAACTTCTCTCTGACCCCGCCACTGGCAAAACCTATCTTTTCGGTGGCTATACAAACACTGATTATGTCCCTTCCCGAAAAAACTACATCTCCCGGAGCTTCAGGGACCTCTGGCAATTGCGCATTGACATGCCCGGTGGATACTTCGATGGAGTGAACTTGGAAGAGGAGGCGAGGACGGCGGAAGCTGGACCATGGCAGCGGTGCTTCAGTTGCGGTTGTGCCGGTCCTTGGAAGAAGTGTGGAGGTGAGTTTTTGATTTTGGCTTTGCGATGTGATTCGAGGATGAGTAAAGTTGATTAGTCTTTTTTTCTTTTATTTTCTTCCCGGTAAAGGCTCTTGTAGAGGGCGAGCGTTTTTCTGCGATCCGCAGTGCTTGAGGGACGGATGGAAGGAGCACAAGGAAATGCATAATTGCCGAAAGGTTGCTTGATTGTAATATCTTGTGTTGATTGAAGATGCCGCCCCCACGATATCTCGCGTAAAACACATAGATATAATGCACTTGGTACGATTGTTCCGACCTCAAGTACATAACAGGAGTTACGATGCTTATCATTTATGGGTCATGCCCCTCAGTCGTTCGAACCTGCCTTATAGTACTACCGGCGAACCGCGATACCGGCAATGATGGCCAACACACTAGTGACTACTCCCCATCACGCCACTACTTATACTAAGTCATGAGGCCACCAAGAACCAACACACCTTGCTGCCTGCAGTACCAAGCCGTGGTGAGCGGCTGGCTTCGATATTGGGACTACTTAGTACGGTAGCGGTATTTCAAACGGTAACTGAAACTTATTCATGATCATGATATGCCTAATTCGGTATTTGTCTTTATTGCACCAAATTCATCCTCATCTTCGTCCTCGTCCTCATCATCCATAGGCACAGTCACGGACCCTCTTGGATGTGTTCAAGCTCTCCTTCTCAGGCTGGATCCTCTCCTCCCCTTTGTCTGTCCGTTCGTGCCCGACCACTGCCCGTGTTCCTTAGCCTTGTCGGAAATCAAGTCACAGCCGGTTTCTCCTAGGCCTTATCATCTGTCACGTATCTTCCAAGGTGCGATCCCCTTCCTCTTCTCCCCTGCTTTCATTCAAGCCACAAAAGTTCGCAAGTTAAAAGCAAAACTTGAACTTGCTTATCGTCGATCGATTGTATTTCACACGGAAAAAGTTGGTTCAGAGCTAAGTAAGTATATCGCTGTAAAGTATGCAGATTCAGTGGTTATCAGCATTCCTACAACGTGGATATGAATAAAGGATACACGGAACTGGTCATGCCAGAATGAAACTGCAGTTCTTACCTCAAAAACTCTGGTAGCGTTCAACTTGCGTTCAACTCCCTATGGTTTGTGGTGTACATCAGTAATAAGTAGATCTCGTTGATGTTTTTAACGTTGTACATCGCCCTGATTATCCAAAGGCGGTTGGTGTTCAGTGGGTCTGCTACTGTGAATTGAGGCTGAAAGCCTGAAACAGGGCTGAAAATACTGTTTAATGACATTTGTTTGTCTTTGTTACATACCGAAGCCATAGACTTTCATTCAATCATTGTTCACGTGACAATTCTCATGATTTTGTGCAAACTTGTATGTGATCAAGTCTCATCCCTTGTTATAATAACAGGGAGATTCGTACATCATCCACAACTTCAGTGTCGATCGTCCAAATCTGACATACTTCACTCCTACCCCAATTTCAGTGCATGGTGGTCAGCACAAGCGACGAGTCGCCGACGACATATGCGAAGATGATGTTAAATGTGAGCCTCCATACAATTCGTATCGCTTCGACTACTTCATGGCACAGCAGGCAGAAAAGTAAAGATTGGTAGAAAGTAATCTTGCCACCGCTCGCTGGGCTTCCAATATCCCGACTCGTATGAACATGAACGAGGTGGCACTGGTTGGCAGGTGCAGTTCCAGACAGTGAACGTATACATGGTGAGGTCATTTTTTGGTGATGCAAGACTAGCGAGGCCTGTTAGGTAGTGAAGGGCTTTCCCTTTGATACAGGTAATAATAAAGCAGCATAGATATGAGTGAAGTACTGCTGTGCCGTTCTTGTCCACGTCGCCTACGCTACGTGGGGGTTTCAGGTATAGAACCACGTCAGAAACCAACATGTGTAGCCATAATCAATCTTTTGACGGAGGCAGACCTTTCAAGTATTCCTGCAATTTCAACAGAGCCGCTTCTGCGGCGATGAAGTTCAAAAGCGTGTTCAAAGCCGATGCGACCGCAGCATTTGACGATGGCTGTTTATCGTGGCTGCGCTCGCTCTCATATCTCTGCTCCTCACCCGCCAGGGCATCCTTCACAGCGTCCCTCGCCGCCTCGGAACTCTTCTCCATCATGCTCTCCAGCGTGTTTTGGCCCTCTTGTTTCAGCGCATCAAAAAATGGGCGAATAATGTGCTTCGTTAGCTCCTCCAGGAAGGCATCCTTGTTCAGCACGTATTTTTCGGACTGGAATTGGATATTAATTAAATGCGATAACTTGTTGTCATGCCAAGGAAATCACCCACGCGTTTCATGAAAGGCCAAATTCCAGAACCAAGAAGCCACGGGACAACCGCAAGGACAGCAATCGGCGCGCGAAGCATGAAGCCGAGCTCTTCGATGCCAATCCCACGTTGTTCTGCTTCCGAGTTGCCACCATCACCCATTCCCTGTGCAAGTGCATCGATATCTCTCTGTTTTAAGAACGGCTTCGCAAACGTTTCTTGAAGAGCACGATATGCAGATGCAGCATTGTGCCTAGTAGCGACGGTGTGCATCACCTTGCGCCGAATGCTGGAAAACGCAAGTGTCTCAACATTGGCGCCACGATCGCTCAGTTCCTCAATGATTTCCTCCTTCAGCTCAGGCTGCACATCGTCCCTGATGAAACCCTGGATCGTGCTCTTTAGTGATGTGAAGTGCTCGGCCCGCGAACGGTTGGCGAGCGTGCGGACGAAGCTGACGAACTTATGCTTCAGGGTCGAGAGTGATTTGTTCAAGTCCATTTGGACTTGCTGAAGAAACACCTCGGCAGCAGGTACGTTGTAGAACACCAACTCGCCATTGTCGTTGGTCTCCATTTGCTGTAAGAGGTTTTAAGCTAGTGGCTGGATAACAAACAGCAATGGAAATTGCACCTGCTGCTCGGATTTCATATTCTTGACATTCTTTCCTATGTTCTCGACCGCTTGATGTACCGCAGCAAGCCCTTCTCGCTCGAGGAGTTGATAGCTGGATTGAAACTTCTTTGATGATTCCAGCTGCATACCAGCGCTGACAAGAGACCACTCATTCAGCGCCGTCTTGAAATCTTCTCTATCCGTCTCGAATTGATGATAAGCTTGCTCGCGATCCTCAGCCGAGCGACGCATCGCGAGCAACATCCGACTATTGATAAGATTCAATAAACTTCGACTAGGTCATACAGGCGATTACGACGTACTGCTGATTGCTAATGGCTTTGTGTAATTGTTTGTACAGCCGAGCACCTTCCTCTGTCAAGGCGCGTTGGTGCGATGATAGTACCATGTCCGTCACGAGACGCTTCGTGGCGTCTTGAAGCCCGCTTTTCGCCAACTGATCGTGCACAGACTTCTTCCAGATATCAAAGTTCAAGCGCTGGAAAGTCAATTCAGGCTTGTGAGCACCGAGGATCTTCTCCGCACACTAAAAATGCCCAGCACAAAGTCAGTCAGTCAACAGCAATTCGCAGAACAAATTATGTAAACAGGACAGTCAACATACGTCATATTGGATGGCGTTTTCCACCCATATATCTTTGAAATCTGGCTTGGCGTGAATTGACTGTCGAAGGAGTGCACGCGCGCTGAAACCCATGCGAGAGGAGCAACAGAGGACACGGTCCTGGCAGTCATTACTTTTTGGCCAAAATGCCTTGGCAACCCTTGCAACCTGCTGCTCCACACGATCTTTCGCAACCTATCAGGAAAAGATGCACGTGTCAATATGTGATTGTCAAGAGGACATAAAGGAGGAATTTGGGGTTACCTGATCAAGATGGGTACAGAGCACAAGCTCGGGCGGACGACTGTGACCAGCCCTGACGATGTCAGGAAGTTGCTGCCTCCAATCGTCCTTGGAGACTTCTTTGAAAGAGACCACAGGAACGACTGCATTGACCTCTTTGGCAACACGCCTGACCAAGTCCTCAAAACTATGAAACTGCAAATAGGATGAGATATGCACCGTAGCATTTAGAGAGGCTTTGGTAACTTACTTCGCTATGGGATTCCCCGACACCCTGCCCAAACAAAGAATACTTACACCGACCAATACATTTGTGTTCGGAATCCAAAGCTCACCGGAAGATCAACAAACTACAATCCAGGCTTCAGGAATAAAAAATTACACATGAAGCGAAAACGGTCCAACCTCAAAATCTCCTTCAAACTGTTCGTCTCGCAAGGCCACGAACTCGCACTTCAATAGCGGCCAGCTGGCGGGCTTCTTGCTTGGCAGAGGCACGTTCAGCCGACGGCACAACCTGACAACATCATTCACTTGCGCGAGCTGCACATCCAAAATGAGCATCAGAATACATTTGTACAGTGATTCGAAAGAGGAAAGTAGATCATACCAAGTCTAGCACATGGTCTTCGCCAGAGGCACTCTCAGGAATTCGATATCCATCTTTCTCAAACTTGAGCAGATTACTCTTCGTCACCGGGTGCAGGTCGATCCAATTCTTGTATATCTCCCGCTTCCGACCCATTAACTTGAGCGCTTCGGATGCATTAGTATCACCTTTTGCATCGGCTTCCCCCGGGACATCATCCAGAAGGGCGGAAAACAAATCGTTGTCCTTAGGAGGGCAATAGACTTCCATCATGGCGCCGAACTTTCGCGTTTGAAGACTATCTATGGCACTTTGGAAGTAAACCGCGTCGATTTCAAGGCTGGGCGTGAGCTGGCCCCTGACGTGTTGAACGCGACAAGGCCAAGCCGTGGATGGAAGTTCTATAGATCACATAAGACATTAGAATGTTGATTTTCTATGTAAAACACCTACCGTCAGAGGGTAGGATCATACGGCCCGTGAGCGCGTTGAGAAACAGAGATTTGCTGGTAATTTATATTGTAAATTTAACCTTCTGTGTTGCAACTCAGGAGAACTTGGACATGCCCAGCTTTGACCATCCCGCAAAAGGCGATGGAGAACTTCTTGCTACTTTCTCGAGCAATCTCCTTCTCGGTACTGGCCTTGATGTCAGCCAGATGAGCGCAGCGCAAGGCCTCGGTGCTTGGTATGTCTGGGCCTGCCAATCCAAATGCAGCCAATTCGAAGTCGAGAACCTTCTGGAGAATTTGGATCACGTCGAGCTGGGTTCGCCCAAGTGTCGCCACTGTCACTTCGCTAACATGATCGTCGACCCAGCGCTCGGCCATCTCCTTCATCGTCAATGTGTAGCGATCCAGCCGACCCTTATCTGAAGTGATGATACCCAATCCTTCTGCAATCTCCAGGGCACAGGACTCGTCCACAATGATGTCGAAAGGACGATCGTAAAATGACAGCTGGATCGAGTTGAAGGGGCTGCGTCCCGGACTGCGGGTCCGGCGATCAGGGCTCGGAGAGACTGTGAGTGACCGGCCAGACCACGCTTGATTATGTATTTCATACAGTCTACAGAACTGCCCAAAGAGGCGCAAGACATCCGAACGAGAATCATCGAGGGCCGTGGTAGCTGCACTCAGTGTAGAGTTGAACCGTTCGGCGTCCTTATCAACATCGGACAGTAAAGCGACAAGATCAAGATGGTTATTGCTATTGCGTTTCTCCGTTTCTTGAATAAGAGCTTCGGCAGTTCTCTCCTGTCTATTCACCAGAACTTCTGCAAAATTGAGTGCACTGAAAAGACGTTTAAACGACGTCTGCCCATCAGAGGTGCCCAGCAATGCAGATGCAGAGGCCTTGTTCCCATATTGCACAATGGCATTGAACTTCACGGTCACATCCTCCACGTCAGTGGAGAATTTCATGAGGGCTTCCTTGTACTGCTTTGCAGACCGCATCTCCTGCTTAGAGATGCGGTCAAGCTTGTCGATTTTGTCCATAACAGTAACCGTGATGGCTACGAGTGCATTCAATATGTTGATCAACGAGATTGGATCCATGGATCTTGAGCATGCGAGACTGCGTGAAAATGTCCAGATCGGGACGGCGAAAAGCTCCAAGTCCTGGCGATTACTTATGGCTATGACAAGGCTATCAAGAGACTATTTTCGCGAAATATTTGGAAAATGGTCACCTCGTGCACGTTAGTTCTTATCCCTTATCGATCGATCAATCAATGACCTTACATAAACACTGTTGTCGTTTCCTGCTATCGTATGGATCCCGTCATACTGACAGCCATAACCGAATCACTGAAGAAGGTCGTCAAAATTACAGAAGACATTGCTGACAGCCTGAATAAACTGGACTTCGTTGTCAAGCAGGAGTTTTCATCTATAGGAACATTCAAGGAGACCGTCGTTGGCCTTTCGCACGATGTACGGTTAGTAGCGAGGAACTTACAAACAATTATTGTTTCAGATGACATCGCCGTATCCTCCGCGCTGTTTGATAACGAAGCCAGTAACATATCGTTGCAACGACTCCTTGGTGCACTCACAGACGCGCATGTTTTGCTCAGTACGCGCCTTCGTGACTTTATTTCATTCACGTCGGACATCACGAAAGGCGATAGTGACGTTCCAAGTCTAAACCAAATTTTCCTGTTTTCACAACTTCGCGCATTCGACTCCGTCCTAGGAACCGATATTGTTGGTCTGGCTGGCAGTCGCACACGTATCCTACAACTCTTTCAGGAATTCTCAAATTTACTTCACTTGCACGACACCTTCAAACAGGTCTTCTTTTACCACCCTTTCCACATCTTTATTGGCAGCCTTTACGGTCTTCAACTCCGTGGAGGGCGGCACACGCTGAGATATAATCAAGCTTGGGTTGATCGCTATTCTACAGCAGTGAAGGGTGTGGGAAGGACTTGGATTGATGATCACCTCAGTGAAATCACAGTTCCGAACACCGGGAGGACACAGATCAGACTAATTCAATGTCTTAAGATCCTCCTTGATCGGGAGCTCTTTGCATTCAGGTCGGCGCTTCCACAGACGGAGAAGCTGTTGCTAGAGATCAAGTCTGGTATTGAGAAGGAGGTAGCTCGGGAGAATAACCAGAAGTTTACCATCGCCTTCTGCGGTATGGTAAAGGCTGGGTGTGTCCGAGTACACTCTAATGACTAGTGATATATGAAACTTATGGCATAATCACCAGAAAGTCCCTATTTCTCAATGCCCTCACGGGTTGTTCCGTCCTCCCATCCGACGGTACAGACATCACATTTTTTCAGTGGGAGCTGTCTTGCTAATATATATCAACAGAACTCCCCTCTACTGCTTGGCCATGCCGCCTGCGACACGTCAAGGGTCTGCACATACCCACCCTAGAAATTGACTCGAGCTATTTTCAAGTCGCCATTGATCGTCTCAAGACTCACAAGTACGGCGCCCTGATGGCGAATTTTAGGGTGCCTAAAGACGCTGATCCATTCTCAGAGGCTCTTGGCGACATCCAAGATGACGATGAAGACACGGAGGTCATAGGGATGTCTCCTGCAATGTCAGATGTGAAGGAATTGAACCTCAGAAGGGAGATATACAGTAACTGGATTGATTTGCATCCAACGACGAAGAACAATCTGCTCAGGTTCGAGCAGGATGACTATCATCTCCCCGCCCAGGCATCGGGTGAAGAGAACGTGTGCGAGCTGGTATACTCCTTCTTTATCTTAAATAATGGATGGACTGACTTTGGTCTACCAATAGCTTGCACAGGTCAATGACGTTGTCCGGTTATGCCGCAGGCTGAATGTGTCGCTTCCTAACACAAAACCTGCCCGCTGGCCGTTATTGAAAGTCGAATTTGAGTCTCTGCTCGATAAAAATATCAGGGGAGAATTTGAAGTGCGTGTTTCCTCGCCTTTATCACCATCGCTGCCTAACTGTGCCCTACTTATTCCGATTATCACAGTTCGTTGACCTCCCGGTATGTCTTGATCGAGGAAGTATTCTTGCGCTCGGCCTTGTTAACAGTTTTTATATATAGGGAATTGGAGAGACGTCCTGTGATGTGGGCCCCTTCAATTCAGATTGACTGCGTCTGTGTTTTGACGATTTCCTCATCCCACGTAGTTCCATAATTTTGAAGATTTGGTCAGACTTGTGGCCAAAGAGGCTAATGCTGTCGTTCCCATCGTATCTTTCAAGGAGATTTCGAAGGATGATTGGAGGCAACAGCTTCCCGACATCATCAAGACCGGTTTGGGTCGCGCACCCGAATTAGTGCTCTGTACACATCTTGATCAGGTTTACAACGTGTTCGCTTGTGTCTCAAAAGGAATGCTAATCCGATTTTGTTTGGCAATAGGCTGTTAAAGATCGTGTGGACCAGCAGATCGCGAGTGTAGCTAAAGTGTTTTGGCCAAAGTCCAACGACTCCAGACACCGTGTTATCTGTTGTTCCTCGCGCATGGGTATCAGCGCACGCGCCCTTCTCCGACGGTCTACAGTTGGAAAACCTAAATTTGAAGACATCTGGGTGGAAGGTCGCGATACATACGATGTATGGTCCAAAATCTTTGTTGACAATTTGTAGCTCATATATTTTGAAAGTGCGCAGAGAAGATTCTCGGCGTTGGCAACCCTGAACAAAAGTTTGAGCTATTACGGGCAGATGAATGGCGGGAGGCCATACTCGACCAGCTCACGGACAGCAAGCTTGAATTCTCAGTTACTCGCCTCACAACCGATATTGTTACGAGGGAACGAGGCCATATTTTGAGACTGGAGGGCGAACAACTCCGCAGGAAGATAAACATGTCCATTATTGATCAACAGTGTGTGGTTTTCTCGCTGTATATACACCCTAACCCCGGTCACGATTATCTTCACCGATAGACGCCTCCTCCTGGGAATGGGTCGTTCAACGAAAGAATTCGAAAATGCCTACGAGGCCTTCAGAAAGATCCGGTCACAGTTCAAGCAAGTATTGAGCAACTGGCATGTCGAGGAGGCAAGCATGCAATCTGAATATTCTGAAAAGCTTCAGAGTGCCTTGCAAGCCCTTGAAGCACGGGGTTTCGATATTGCAGCAGAGGCCGCTGAGAGAACAGTATGTCAGCCTTATTGGCACAAGAAGCTAGGAGTACGTAAAAGATCCATTTTCTTGTCGTGTGTTCGCTAATGAGGATTCAGCAACTCGAGGATCCTGAAGATCTGATGTTTCATCGCAAATCCGACGTCGAGTTCTTTCTCCTTTCAATCCAGCGAGAGATGCATTTGTCATTGGCTTGTTTCAAACGTGAATTCGTAACGTTTGTTCGCGAACTGGCAAACCGATCTCGTAAAGACCTCTTCGAGTCTCTTAAGACCAAGATTCAGAAGTCGATCAAAGACGAGACGCAGAACGAGCTGATCGATGGGATTACAGACAAGCTGGCCTCATTTGGCCAGGATGTGCAATTAATGCTACTCTCGAACATCAGGAAGAAGGTCGTGCACACTGTTGTCTCAAAGCGTCATAATCTATCAACAGCTTATCATGCCATCCAAAATGTCATTGCCAAACCACTCTTGCGGCGAACATCTCACGACTGCCGTGCGGAGGATGTCAACGTAACTGATATCAGTTCGGCTGTCTCAGAAGCTTCATCGGACATCGGCAGTGTCGATGCATCAGAACGCACAAGAGACATAGAAGAGTTAGGCTTCCTGCTACGCGCACCTGTAGCAGTGCTTGCCACCATCCCATGGCTTCTTGGTTCCGGTGTGTGGCCTTTCATGGCTCATGTGCGCAAACATTTAGCTGTCGCCTTGTTTTTATTGCTGACAGGCTTTGCAGTCCAAAGACTATATTCTCAATAGGACAACATTATGCAGGGAACTTCAAGAACGCGCTATACGTCCATATTTCGATGGCTTAAAACGAGAGGGCCAAATAACTTTGGATGGCATGACAACAATTAGCTCACAGGTAGCTCTGAAAGCGGTTGAGGACGCTCTGGAGGAGGAAGCACAACGGTATGCGCGAGAACAGAAACAGAAGAAACGGCCTCGTTCGAAGGTTGTCGCAGCATCATCCATGACTGTCCTTTTGAACCTCCTCGCTGCCGAATCGGGATTATTGAGGCTGCAGGAGCACTTGAATAACTCTCTCTGTGAGCCGATTACTCCTCATATTCGAGATCAATTGGGGAGCAAGTGAAATCAGACCATGACCTTGTATTAGACTTCATAAACAAGTGCGTTCAGTCTAATATTTATATACATTTCGCACTGCACAATTGTTTAACTGGAAGATTCAGATTCCTTTCGTCTGGCATCTATCTGTCCTGAATATGATACTGCCAGGAATGCCAACCATTACTGCCCTCTACGTATATGTCTCCTACCGCAGTGAGGTGATCTCTCTGGTTCCCTCATGAATGCCATTAGTCGGAGATGGTTGGATGTCCTGAAACTTATGGCATGTCTGTCTAGGAGAGACTAGAAAACAACAATCAATGTTAGGTCTGTCCATCCCGAGATTAACGTGACACATGTCCATCTGAATGTGACCACTCTTCGGACATGTATCTAAAGATAAGCAGGTTCATCACCGTGATATCACCTAGTTATATATTCTTTACATGCCGCTTTTCTGGAACAACAAATCTCATAATTCTCACAAACATACGTAAAAGGAGGATACCGCGGTTGCGGGCTGAAATCCAACTCCCCACCTGTTACAACGTCTGACATACAGAACAATTCAGGTGAATGGCCTCCCTAAATACCGCAGCTATAACAGAATGTCAGTCGACTAGCCTATAGCTGAGTGGCAATGGCACATACGAAGTATGATTAATACAGTGAAGAGAACTAGCATGAATAAGAATACGATTCCATACTTGACGACCTCAAGAACCATAAAACTGACTGCTGAATACCAACAGGCGAAGAAAGGTGACTCACTGCTCGTCGCCGTTTTCTCTGCTGCCTGGTTGAGTATAATGGAACTAGCATCCGCAGTGAAGGACGAAGCCAGACTGCAAGGCCGCAGATCAGCTGAATTGAACCGGGACTGGGGATACTTGGCTTACACAGAGCCGTTGTGTGTAAATAATCAACGTAAGGGATTAAAACCAGAGGTGCGAGCATAAAAAGCAAGAGATGGCCGAGCAAGAAGTCCGAGCTCCAATGGGAAAGCTCCACGATCTTGACGAAGAATTCGCGAAAAGGTTGAGTCACTACACCTGAACCGTTGTACGATTGCCCAGACCACCAAGCTCGGCTCGTCTCGTCGTGCTTGAATTCACGGGTCAAGAACGCCGTCACAATTTTGTAGAGCGCGCGGTGAGTATGGATGATAGCAAGGAGCCCGATCGCAGCGTGCGGGACATCCCAGAGCTCTAAGAACCACTAAAACAAAGTAGGAATCACGAGTATGCACTGCACATATAGGATTGTACCCACAAAGAACTCGAAGAAACCAATCATGCCCACGAGCCCCAGAACATGAGCGATAAATGCAATGATAGAGCCAAGTCTGTGAAACTCCGGTACCAACCGGAAGGACAAAAAACCGAAGAAAAAAAGTACAAGAAGGACCATTGCATTCCAAACAATAAGGCCCAGAGAAATAACGGCTAGCCGGACCAACGGACTTGTGTTCTGCTTTCCTGGCACTGCTGGGAATGACTTTACGAACAAGTACACGATCACGAACAATATCGCCAGCGCAGTGGGGAAGATAATCTCGGAGAAAATGACGGCTTGCCAAGGTGCACGACGCTGGTCACTTGTCAATCTTTCAGAGGGATGACCCGACCTCTTCTTCTTATATCCAGTGATCAACAATCGAGAAAGGCGATGATAACCAATCCAGGAATTCGAATGCGCCCTGGAATTGCCCCGCGACATCCAGCGTAGATACTCCCTAACGATTGTGTAATCACTAGACTGTTAGAGAATAACAATCTAAAACTCAACGATCAACTCACCTATAGTCAATCACGAAGTCTGCGAATGAGAATTGATGAGGGTTGAAAATGAACGGAGAGAGACAAAATGCCAACGCCGTGATCCAGATGTAAATCAAATGCGGAATCCAGAACGATAAGGTGATATAAAGTAGCATGATCAGATTCCGCATCCCAGGATAAATGCTGGGAGCAGCAAACCGAGAGTAAAGTATTGGGAACGCTATACGTCCTGTTGCAAACCCACGGCCTGTCGCGATGTACCGCGCCCCACCAAAAGTGAGATTACTCAAGATTGCGTGGCTATATATTTTAGTAGATATGACCTCGAAAATGGGAGAAAAGAAGACGAGGTGTTTCGCCAAGCGGAGTATGGCACGTTGTATGCCCCGTTCAAGGAGTTCTGAAAAAAGTCAGTCATAGGTGTGCTCAAATACCTCAATTGCTGACCTTGCGCAAAGAAGGGAACAAATGCAATAGTGAACACCACAACGATACTATAGATTGCATCCTTGATCCAGTCGAACGTAGGCTTGAGATTGTAGCAGTCACCTTGATTCATGATGATATGTCCTTGGGCATCGAACCGGCAAAACGACAGCTGTGTATTGAGAGTTCCAAGGAACACCACTAACATAAACAATGGTCAAGGTCAGAGCATGGTTTAGAGAGCATGTACTCACTGGTTATGGTCAGCACTTGGAGACACATGATAACCAAAACATTGTTGATGTAGAAGCCGGGATGGCCATAGTAGAATGTCAACAATCGGTCGATAGGCAGTTTCATGCCAAGGTGGTAATATTCTCGACTAAGGATCTGCTCGCCCATGCCACATCCTTTCTTCGTCTGGAAGTTGAGGATAGTGCCGAACCCGAGGTCACGACCCTTGCCGCACTGGTAGTACTCGGCATGTTTGATGTGTCCGCCACGCCCAAATGCAGTGATACCGGCATAGATATCTCCAGTTAGGTGAAGTCCTCTCTGGGCTTTCGATACACCTCCCCGCGTAGTCATGAAGATCCCATTGAAGAAATCCGGGTGGCCGCAGTGCAGCTTCCCGCCGAGCCATGAGAGCGTACGTGCTTGAAGTGTTCTGAGTGTCTGCTCCTT
>Ga0210387_10001744_pt1 | contig 16454 bp, 8 predicted proteins | sample IncBWC7OmetaG_FD_160108 | JGI IMG/M metagenome (GOLD analysis project Ga0210387, IMG submission 160108) | Forest soil microbial communities from Barre Woods Harvard Forest LTER site, Petersham, Massachusetts, United States - Inc-BW-C-7-O ...
GGTGATCACACCTGTGCTCGTATTCGTGATCGTTCCGTCCACGCCTGTGAGCAAGATCGCTGTCGTTCCGGAGATCGCACCCGCGTTCATGACGGTAACTGGACCTAGCGGCGCCAGGGCCGCCTGGATACTAGCAGAAAACGTCGGCTGACGGGCAGCCAAGATGGCAATCAATGCCGGACCAGCATTGATGGAGCCTGTGACCTCGTTCGCAATCGTTCCATCGTCAACCGTGATCAAGGCGGTCGATTCGTCCGTCACTACCGGGGGCTGCAGCGAACCTGCATTATCGAGCGTGGCACCGCCCGACACCGCGAAGAAGTTAGACTGCAAAGTTCCCTGATTGATCCGGAGCACGGACGTTGATCCAAAAACGCTGACAAAGCCTGTTCCAAGAGCGTTGGTCGCCGCTGCCACGACGGTCCCGTCTTCGATGAAAGTCCCGCCGGAATAGGAATTATTACCGGTCAAAGTCAACGTGCCGCTCCCAAACTTTTCGATAACACCCGTACCGGAAACCGGCGCGCTGAGCGTTGTGGTGTCGGTAAAATTAAAGGTGATAAGGCCATCGTTCACGATCGACGGAGCATTGAAAGTTCCAGCGAGACCATCGGTGCCGATGTCCAGCGCCCCGAAAAGTCCTATGGTCACGGCTCCCGTACCGCGAAAAGAGGCGCCATCGCTGATGGTAACGGTCGAATCAAATGCCGTCCCGATCGTTAGTGTGCCACTTTCGATCCAGGTCGACCCGGACCCGGTGACGGTAACCGTGGGCGCCGTTCTAATAAACGGTGGAGGTGCCGTCTCGGCGTCAATCCCAACGCCGGAACCGTTACTGGTGAGCGTCGCACCGTTCTCGACTAGAAGAGAACCGCTGACAACGTCCAGCGAAACCTGGCTGCCCGCCGTCAGGGGGGGCGTTCCAAAGACCTTAAGTGAAGCGGTCGCTCCGTTCACGATCACTTGGCCGGTTCCAGTGGCTATGACGGCGGCGATATCGTCGGCCTCGATTCTACCTCCGATGATCAACTCGTTGGCGACCGCGGCCGGAATTCCAGGGGCCGGAACCCCGGAGGCCGCGATAATAGCCGGCGGAGCATTGCCAACACTCGCACTTTGCGCGGCCGTTGGTGGTCCCGGAGTCCCTTGCTCAATTTGCTGCGGAGGATTCGAGCTCCAATTGTCAGGGGTAAACCAATTGCCATCATTGGCGGGAACAACACCCGATTCAGGTAGTGGTTGCGTCCAAAAGAGATCTTGAGCGTCGGCAGGTGAAATTCCAAAGCCAAGCAAGGAAAATGAAACTGCCGCAAATAATTCTGGCAAATAGCGCGTCAGGCGCAGTCGGGAATTTGTGCGCATGACCAGTTACACTACCAAGTTTGCTCAGCTTCTGGAATAGTATTTTCTAAATATTTTCAGCGGTATAGCGTTTCTCATGCCTCGATGGTTTTCTCGCCAGAACTAAGTATTGACCACCGAGCAGGTTCAAACTCAACCAAGGCTCGAGCGGGCGTAGGAAAGCTACACTAGCAACCTCGGGAAGAAAAAACGGAACAGCACCGCTTCGATGCAAACCCCTCTTTTTTAGCATCTGCGTAGCTTGAGTGGGTAAAATCGGGATGGCATCCCTGTCAAAAGCGCACTTTGCCATCATGAGGCCTGTACCGGGAGCAAGTGGATTATTCTCCCATATCGTAGTTCTTGGCGAAAGCATCGAACGGCGCGCAATTACTCACGAAGTACGTCGTTGCTAGTGATTCCAACGGCTGCGGTGAACATCCCGGGGAAGACGGAAAGACCTCCGGGCACTCCAAAAACCATCATAACGGTTCATGAATGAGAAAAGCCGCTTTGCGCCGTAGAGTAGGAAGAAGCAAAGAGTTCGCCCGCCATCGCGAAAGGTTCGCAGGTGAGGCTTACGGTCAACACGGCCGTCGGGATGGAGCGTGATTGGCACTTCGGCGATACGGCCCTTTATGAGGGAGGCTTTGACGATCATTTCTACAGCAAACTCCATCCCCGTGCACCGCAGGTTGAGTTGTTGGTAAAAATCTCGACTGAATCCGCGAAGTCCGCAATAAACATCGTGAACCGGGACGCCAAACCAATAGCGCGCCAGAAGGGATAAAAACGGATTGCCTAGCCACCGGTGAAGAAAAGGCATTGCGCCTGGCATCACCTGGCCGCCCCCGCTAGGCAACCGGCATCCCTGGACGAGGTCGCAACCGGATCGTAACTGATCGATAAATCCGTCCAGGCGTGAGAAATCATAGCTATCGTCCGCGTCGCCCATGATTAAGTACTTGCCGTGCGCATGTTCGATTCCGCCCATTAAGGCATAGCCGTACCCCCTATTAGAGATCCGGACGACTCTTCCACCTACCTGCACCGACGATTCTATTGAGCCATCCGTGCTTCCATTGTCAGCGACTATGACCTCACCGCAGATCGCTCTGGCTTCCAGCCAGGACATCGCCTTCCGCACGCAACTTCGAACGGTCTCCACTTCGTTCAAACATGGCATAACGATCGAAAGCTCGATTTCGTCCGGTTGACCTTCGGATCCTATTACCATTTGCTGGGGTGCTACGGCTGCTTCGAGGCTCATCATCCTGATGATTTATTCACTTTACCGCCGAAATTGTTACTACAGCACACGGCAATCTGCATTCAAGTCGAAGAGTGGTTGCCAGAAAACATTTCCCTGCTTTTCCCTTCTTGGCTCGCCAGCAAAAACATCGACGACTTGGAAGCGATCTGGTATTGGAGAAGGTTTGGCCTGTTTCAACGCCGAGACAAAGCTTTCTAGACGAAGTATGAGCCTCCATTCTCCGAGCAAAAGTAAAAATCGGACCCTGAAATCTATCAAGACCGAACACCCTTCATCCGACGGGCGTCGTCCCAAGGTTTTTTCTCTTGACACCTTGATCAAACAAATGTTGCCGATTTTTGGAGAGGCTTTCAAATTAAAGAACTTTCCGTTCGTTGTTCTCCTGGTCTTGTCCGCTGCCTCTTTAATCTCCCGGATATGGCTGATGAGACACTAAGCGCAAAGCCGGAACCGGTTTTTCTATTGGAGGGCGGCCTCAAAGCGCTAATTGCCAGTCTACTTGCCTACTGGGGGATCTACGCCCTAATAGCACCGGTCACAAATTCGGATTCGCAGGTCTATAACCTGGCTCGCTTGAGCGTCGCTGAACGGTCTGGCTTCTGGCAGGCGACCGCGTGGAACTCTGTCCGTCAAGTCATGTTTCCTTGGACCTTCGACGCGATCCATTATCCCTTTCTGGTCATTGGATGGGGAACTGCGCTTCCCAGTTTTGTTGCCTTCCTCGGCCTGCTGATCGTCATCTTCGAGTTGGTCGTTCCGCGGTTCGGCTCCAAGGTCGGACTTTGGTCCATTTTGATACTCCTGGCCATGCCAACCCTGATGCTTCAGGCCACCACGACTAAGAACGATCTCGTCATCGCCTTTGGCGTCGGGTGCTGGCTGTATTCACTCGATCGGTTTCGGCAAAACCAAAAGATGTTTTTTCTCTTCGCCGCAGCTTTAAGCTTGGCATTCACGATTGGCTGCAAGACATCAGCGCTTCCAATTTGCGCGATTCTGATTCTGGCGACCGGTTGGCTTCTTCGCCAACAAGTTCGAAACGCTCTCCGGTTTGCGCTTTTTTTGGGCCCATTGCTATTGCTTTTTGGAAGTATCGAAACCTACGTTCTCAGTTCGCGAATCTATCGTGACCCGTTTGGCCCTGCGCAGTTCGTGCACGCTCATATCAATCAAGATGGAATCCGTGGAGCGACCGCCAATTTTATCAGGTATTACATGGAAACCGTTTCCTCCGGTATTGACGGTGTCGATTGTCGTACCGGTCTTCCGGGATTCTTAGAGGAAAAATGTCGTTGGCTGCTCGGAAACCTTCACCTTCGTAACGCGGGTTGTCGGGTCGATTTCAGCGACGCTAACATGCCGTTCCTAAAGGATGGTTCTGACTCAGGATCGGATTACGGTCTCGTTGGCTTTCTTGCCCTCATTGCTAGCTCTGTGACGATTTGGAGACTAAGTTTTAAGAAGTTATATTGGATCTTAGCTTTTTTGGGATTCACCCTCCTGGCCTTTGCCTGTCTGACCATCGTCTGGATGCCCTGGAATCTGCGATATCTTTGTCTGAGTTATATCCTTTTTGGTCTGAGCTTGGCGATGGTAATTTTTGGGTCGCCGAGTGATCGCTCCTGGAAGCAAGTAACATTCGGGCTGATTGTTATCTGGTCTGCGATCTCTCTACCGCTGCACTGCGGACAGCGAAGACCGCTCGATTTCTGGAATGCTTTCTTTGCTCGAACGGATTTGAGTCTCAGGCAAAAATGGGAAATGAAGCAAGTCTATGATGACGTTCTACGCCTTCGGATGAATCATAACAATGACACTTGGTTTTTGGTGGCCGGTGAAAATTCCTGGACGTTGCCTTTCCTCACCCAACCAGGCATGGATTGGCAACTGACTCCTCAGTGGGACCAGGTATCAAAGGCACTCCAACCTTTGACTGAGTCGAAGGATACCTTCGCTCTGGTGTTGAACAGCCAGCTCCCACCAAATATACCTTACGAAATACTAAAACTTTACCCGTCTTCGACCTTCATTCTTAAGATCCCATCAGACGCGGGGAAGTGGCCTTAACAGTTGCGCCGCCGCGTCGTCGCGGCGGGTCCGTCGAGGGGGGGAGGGTGCTCTTGAGACATCGCTCAACACGCCGGAGAGCAAAGTAGCATAGGCTTCCAGCCTGTATCGCGCGGAATGTAAGCCGACGCGGTTGCTCGGTACCCGCTTTTCTCCGCTTTGTGTATAAAGCCTTCGGGCAGAAGCGGTGGCAATCGGGCTTGGGACCGCCTGCGGCCAGTCGCGCGCATTCCGCCTCGATCACCCGATCGGGTTAGTTGAAGCGGTTTTTGCAGAATTTTCTTGGACGAAGGTCGATCCTTGAAACCGTGCTTAGTCCCGGAACAGCTATGGAAAAACGTCGAATGAATTTTGCCGCCATGCTCACGGTCACCTTGTTTTGCTTCCTCCAAAGCGCGAATCTTTTTGCGCAATCGACGCACTTTTTCATCTCGCCGGATACGAGCAAGGTTTCTCTCATCCACACGGTTTTTTACGGGTCGAAATCTCATTCCAACACCGCCCCATTCTCTCCGGAGGAAGCTAATTCACCAGACGTTATTCTTTCCCCGGTTGGGAGAGGTAATCAGGTGCCAGTGCCTTGGAAGTACAACATCGTCGCGACTGTATTTTGGGTTGGTGAACAAGCAACGGAAGGAAATCCGATTCCGAACACCGAAAGCGCGTGGGATGCCAATTGGGTGGACCATTTCGGGGGCGAGGATAGCCCAGCCCAAAGGACCAATTTCATTCCAGCAGGCTTCACACCCAGGCAAAACCCCTTTTACGTGGCTTTGCCGTACAATGATGTGGATGATCGCCACACCAGGCCGGAAGCTGCTCGGGTGATCCCTTGGTTTAGGGATTCGTTCGTTGGCGATGGACAATCAGTCTGCAAAGGCCACTGGGTAGCGATCAGACATGGCAAGCGTACCTGCTATGCTCAATGGGAAGACGTCGGACCATTCCAGATCGACCATTGGCAATATGTCTTCGGTAGTGAGCGTCCCCGGTCAAACCGCAACTACGACGCCGGTTTGGACGTTAGCCCTGCCGTGCGCGACTATCTTGGAATGTCCGGGATGGATGTCTGCGACTGGAAGTTTGTGGATGTCTACGCGGTTCCGGATGGGCCCTGGACGTTGTATGGCGGCAACAACACCTTGGCCCATCTCAGGAGTCAAACCAGAATACGTGACTGAAGAGCAACGAAACAGACGACCCATTTTGAACGCAACGAAACTCAAGGGATTTAGGAGACGGTACACTAAAATGACAATCGGACGCCTCCTGACACGTTGTTGGAAAGGTAGTTGGTACGTGCGAACTCACCGTCGTAGTAGAGGTAGGTGGATACGCGCTCACTTAGAATCACCGAACCACCGGCGCCGACCAGGATACTGTCGCGGCCAATCTGCGGGCCCTCCACCGAAAAACTGTTGCCTGCCCCATTGGCGAAGCTCGCAATAACCGAGTATGCGGTTGTTCCGTATTCATGCTGCCAGGCCGCGCTGATTTGTGGGAGGACAGTGATTTGACCTATTTTCCATTCGTAGGTCGCTTTACCCCCAAAGGCCGTGAGCTCAGATTGGGTGTTTTGGTTTGGGAAAGTCAGGGGTGCCAGCGAGCCGGTTTCGGTAAAGGCTCTCAGACCGACGTAACTGTATTGGAAGGTCGCGGTAGGCCCGATGCTTAGATTTCCGTGTTTCCAATCGTAGCCAGTGGCCACGAGAACATTGAAGTCGGCCCCGTTCGTACTTCCGCTTGCCGTGCCCTGGAGCGCTGTCCGGCGCGTGTGATATCCGCTTGGGCCTCCCGTCACGGCGGTATCTAAATATAAGCCGTTCCCAAAGAGGGTGGCGTAAGCGCCGAGTTTTCCACCATTGACATCGATGTTGCCGCCGCCGTCCAGGCCGACGCTGGTGTGGGCATAGCCGGCGGTCAAGCCGAGGGCGAAATTGGGCGTCAAGCGATAGTCCACTCCCATGGTAAAGCCTCCGGTGTTAACGTCATAGCCGAGTGCGTTGGGAGTACTATCGACGTTGGAGAACTCCCCGAGGCCCGTCAGAAAGACGCCCCAGCGGTTGTCGGGCGTCGGGGCGAAAACCGCGGCGCCCCCTTTGCCCTCTGGTCCGCTCACCCCCGCAAAACCCTCGCCAAAACTCGCCGCACCGCCGTTGATCGATAATCCGGCCGAACTGAAGCCGGTGCTGCCCGCCTGTACGTTGGCCAGCCGCATAGCGATATTGGCGATCTGAACTTTAGCAACCGAGACGGCAGTGGCATTGATCGCCGTGATTTGGGTGGGCGCGATCAACGCGAGATCATGGGGAAGGTCGGCCAAAGGCTGGCTATTGAGAAACGCAAACAGAGCCGCCGCTCGAGGATCGCCCTCCGCGCTGTCAAGCGCGTTTGCTACTGCCTTGGCGTTTGGCGTGGTAGCGACCCCTGGCGTATCCGCGAAGGATCCCTGAGTCCCTTCTAGCACAATGGAATCAGGCAAAGAAGTGACTTGCGCCTGCACGATGGTGCCGGTGCTGACTAAGCCATTCTGCGTGTTATTGAACGTCCCGCTCACCCCGTTTTTGGCCGTCAGGAATGTAATCTGATCTCCCGGCTGGAGGTTGAAGCCTCCGAGGCTAATAAATTGGAGTGTCCCGGCGACGGCGGCATGGCCATTCACGACCAGTAGATCGTGCTGGCCCGGCGCAATGCCCGCCACTCCGATGCGCAACGTACCACCCGCATTCTGGTTGAAGTCGTTGGGGATCGTCAGAGTTCCGGGCGAATTGTTTTGGGCGATAATTCCGCTGTTCACGAGGCTGCCTCCGATGGTGCCGTGCCCGCCGAGAGAACCACCCGGATTGACCACTGTTTGAGCGCTGGCAATTGACCCGTCCACGATCAAGCTTCCATTGTTGACGGTGGTGATGCCGGTATAGGTGTTGGCTCCGGGCAAGGTCAGCGTGCCAGTGCCCAACTTGACCACATTACCCGGGCCGCTGATCACCCCGGTAAACGTCACAGAGTCGCTTCGATTGAAAGCCAAAGTCCCATTGTCGAGGACATTTCCAACAATGCTTCCGGTGGTTCGGCCGTTACCAACCTGCAGCGTTCCAGCACTGATCAACGTACCGCCGGTGTAGATATTGGTTCCGGCTAATATCAAGGTGCCCGAACCCAGATTAACGACGTTGCCCGGGCCGCTGATCACGCCGCCAAATGTCACGGAGTCGCTGCGATCGAAGGCCAAAGTCCCATTGTTGGCGACATCTCCGGCAATACTTCCGGTGGTTCCACCGTTGCCCAGTTGGAGGGTTCCAGCACTAATCGTCGTGCCGCCGGTGTACGTACTCGTCCCGGTCAAAGTCAATCTGCCCATACCAGATTTTATCAACTGAAGGATGCCCGTTCCATTTGCGAGCACCCCCGCGAAGCTCGTGCTGGCGTTGTCATTGCCGACAGTTAATGCGGCGGGTGTTGCGGAATTATTCAATACGGTTCCATTTCCGGAAAGCGAACCGATCGCGCTGTTGAATCCATGCAGGTCCAAAATCGAGTTTACTGTGAATTCTGAACTTGAGCTGAATCCAGTCGTCGATCCTGCTTGGAGCGTTCCGGCGCTGATCGTTGTGCCGCCGGTATAGGTATTGTTGCCCGTCAAGATCGTGGTTCCGTTCCCGATCTGAAAGACGCTGCCCACGCTGCTGATGTTCCCCGGAAAGGTCAGGGTGCCGCTTCGGTCAAAGGTCAGCGTACCGTTATTGGCGACATTTCCCGTGATGCTTCCGGTCATTCCGCCATTGCCGAGCTGAAGTGTTCCCGCGTTAATCGTTGTGCCCCCGGTGTAAGTATTGGTCCCGGTCAGGATCGTCGTCCCGGTCCCGATCTGAGTGACATTGCCCGCGCCACTGATCTCCCCCCCGAAAGTCAGTGTGTCGCTCCGGTTGAAGCTCAGCGTTCCGTTATTGGCGATATCTCCGGCAAAGCTTCCGGTGGTTCCGCCGTTGCCAAGCTGGAGCGTGCCACCATTGATCGTTGCACCCTCAATGGTATTGTCCCCGGTCAACGTCAACGTTCCTGTACCCGATTTTACGAGCTGCAGACCGCCTGTTCCATTTTCGAGTACTCCGCCAAATGTTGTAGTGGTGTTGTCGTTACCGACAGTCAAAGTCGCGATCGTTGGGCCGTTATTTAAGACGATTCCGGTTCCCGTTCCGGAAAGCGAACCGATCGTATTGTTGAACCCATTCAGGTCCAAAATCGAGTTTACCGTGAAAGCAGAATTCGGGCTGAACCCATTCAAAGCTCCTGCCTGGAGCGTTCCGGCGCTAACCGTGGTGCCGCCGGTGTAAGTATTGATCCCGGTTAATGTCAAGGTGTTCGGACCTAGCTTGACGACATTGCCGGCGCCGCTGATCACCCCGTCAAATGTCACCGGGTTGCTTCGATCGAAGGCCAGAGTCCCATTGTCAGTAACATTTCCCACGATGCTTCCGGCGGTCCCACCGTTGCCCAGTTGAAGCGTTCCAGCACTGATCGTTGTGCTGCCGGTGTAAGTGTTGTCCTCAGTTAATGTCAAGGTGTTCGGACCCAGCTTGACGACATTGCCCGCGCCGCTGATCACCCCAGCGAACGCCACCGGGTCGCTTCGATTGAAGGCCAGGGTCCCATTGTCAGTGACATTTCCCGCAATACTTCCTGAGGTCCCGTCGTTGCCCAATTGTAGAGTTCCGGCACTGATTGTCGTACCGCCGGTGTAGATGTTATTCCCGGTCAACGTCAATGTGCCTGTACCTGATTTTATCAGCTGGAGAACGCCCGCTCCATCCTCGAGTACTCCGCTAAAAGTCGTTTTGGTATTGCCGTTACCAACGGTCAAGGCCGCTCTGGTGCTATTGCTGTTCGAGACAGTTCCCGCTCCGGAAAGCGAACCAATTCTGTTGTTGAATCCATTCAAATCCAGAGTGGCGCCGGAGTTTACCGTAAAAGCCGAAAATGGGCTCAGCGCGGTCACCGATTTTGCTTGGAGCTTTCCGGCAACGATCAGTGTGCGACCGCCGTAGTTGTTACTCGAAAATACGAAAAGTGTGCCGTCTAAGTCCACAGTTAATCCGCCGATGCCAGTGAGGGTATGGCTAAGGTTTTGGTTGCCTGTACCGCTGAACTCAACGATTCCGTTGTCCTGAATCCTAGGATTAGCACCTGTCGCCGTGAGGGTTCCGCCGCTAAAAAGCAGCCGTCCTTCGGTTCCAACCAACACGGGATTGCTGACGGTGAGACTCCCGGCAGATATGTCGATGGTGCTATTGCTATCAATCCTCAGATTGGCTGCGAAGGCTTGTCCAAGGCCGATATCTGCCGTGCCGCCGTTGACCACGATGGCGTTTGTGTCGCTTGTCGGTAGACTCATTGGACTCCAGTTGGCAGGATTGAACCAAGAACTACTTGTGCCACGCGGTCCGTGCCAAACCTCCTGCGCATCCAAGGCCGACAACCCAATGAGGAAAAAGGCCACGCCGCCGATGATCCAGCGTTTCGGGAGTCTGCAACCGGTCAAAAACCGTTCTGCGGATTCCCTGAAGCACGAAGTTTGTACGAACATAACAATCCTTGCATTGAAAATTGGATGAATTTTGGGTCTTTGTATATCACGCCACTGCGGCTGACACTAGGGATTTGCAAACCGGCGGCAGTTGGATTCGTTTGCCTGTGACGAAGAATTCGATCCGGCCACCGGTCGATTCGACATTTGGTTCGGGGGCGTCTCTCCAACGTCCCAATCCCCTCGTCGTCGTCCTTCGTTCTCGGTTGGGGATCGATGCGGTTTACCAGGATGGAAGAAGGATGCATTAGAGGAAGAAAGTGGCGGGAGTTTCGCTCATACCACCCAAAAAACGGCCTAGGACGAAGGACGACGACGACGACGAGAAGAATTGGGACATGACGCTAAACACACACGTCTCGGAGGGACGCCCGAATACGTGAACGCTCCGTAACCAGACTGCCAAGCAAACTGCCGGATTGGGCTAAAAGCGTTAAACCGCTAAATGTCAAAACTCCAACCCTTGGCCCTTCGGGTCGTAAAAACGGTTGCGACCGTCTTCAACCCGGCAAGCGGCACTTCCTTTCGACATGATCTCATTGGGATGAGGGTGGAATTAGAAATCACCTTGAAAAGCAACGGGTCTGCCTTCAGAGAGTGCTGAAGGCGCTTTGCGATCAATGCCGCTGTACCAATTGCCTAACACGCTCTGTAGTTAACTTAGCTACATCGCCCTAACAAGCTGTTCAGGGCCGCGCGGGCGGGGCCCCAGGCATCTATTTCGTATGACTACGAATTGTTTGGATGCTGGTCAAAGAAAGCTGAGCGCCCATCGCGGCCGGATACACGACGAAAAAAAAGAACGGCTTGTCCTGGTGCTCGCAATGAGCTCGTCACTTAGGACTTTCACGTGAACACTAAAATGACAATCGGACGCCGCCGGACACATTGTTGGATAGGTAGTTGGTCCGCGCGAACTCGCCGTCGTAGTAGAGGTAGGTGGATACGCGATCGCTCAAAATCACCGAAGCACCGGCGCCGACCAGGATGCTGTCGCGGCCAATCTGCGGGCCCTCCACCGAAAAGCTGTTGCCTGCTCCATTGGCGAAGCTGGCAATAACCGAGTACGCGGTTGCTCCGTATTCATGCTGCCAGGCCGCGCTGATTTGTGGGAGGACAGTGATGTGACCTATTTTCCACTCGTAGGTCGCTTTTCCCCCAAAGGCCGTGAGCTCCGATTGGGTGTTTTGATTTGGGAATACCAGCGGCGCTAACGAGCCGGATTCAGTAAAGGCTCTCAGACCGACGTAACTGTATTGGAAGGTCGCGGTAGGCCCGATGCTCAGGCTGCCGTGTTTCCAATCGTAGCCGGTGGCCACGAGAACATTGAAGTCGGCCCCGTCTGTACTTCCGCTCGCGGTGCCCTGGAGCGCTGTCCGGCGCGTGTGATATCCGCTCGGGCCTCCGGTCACGGCGGTATCTAAATAGAAGCCGTTGCCAAAGAGCGTGGCGTAAACGCCGAGTTTTCCACCATTGACATCGATGTTGCCGCCGCCGTCCAGTCCGACGCTGGTGTGGGCATAGCCGGCGGTCAAGCCGAGGGCGAAATTGGGCGTCAAGCGATAGTCCACTCCCATGGTAAAGCCTCCGGTGTTAACGTCATAGCCGAGCGCGTTGGGAGTACTATCGACGTTGGAGAACTCCCCGAGGCCCGTCAGAAAAACGCCCCAGCGGTTGTCTGGCGTCGGGGCGAAAACCGCGGCGCCGCCTTTGCCCTCCGGTCCGCTCACCCCCGCAAAACCTTCGCCAAAACTCGCCGCACCGCCGTTGATCGATAATCCGGCCGAACTGAAGCCGGTGCTGCCCGCGTGTACGTTGGCCAGCCGCATGGCGACGTTGGCGATCTGAACTTTGGCAACCGAAACGGCGGTGGCATTGATCGAGGTAATTTGCGTGGGCGCAATCAGAGTGAGATCATTGGGAAGATTAGCCAAAGGCTGGCTATTGAGAAACGCAAACAGAGCCGCCGCTCGAGGATCGCCTGCCGCGCTGTCGAGCGCCTTTGCCACCGACTTTTCATTGGGTGTGTTAGCGACGCCCGGTGTATTCGCAAATGACCCCTGAGTTCCTTCGAGCACAACCGAATCGGACAACGTAACGACTTGTGCCTGCACGATGGTGCCGGTGCTGGCCAGGCCATTCTGGGCGTTACTGAACGTCCCGCTAACCCCGTTTTTGGCCGTCAGGAAGGTAATCTGATCTCCCGGTTGGAGAGCGAAGCCTCCGAGGGAAATCAACTGGAGCGTCCCGGCGACGGCGGCATGGCCATTCACTGCCAGCAGATCATGCTGCCCCGGCCCGATCCCCGCCACTCCGATGCGCAAAGTGCCACTAGCATTCTGGGTGTAATTGTTGCCGATCGTCAGCGTCCCCGTAGCATCGCCCTGGCTGATAATTCCGTTGTTCACCAGGTTGCCTCCGATGGTGCCGTGTCCCCCGATAATCCCACCGGCATTAACCACCGTCTCCAGGCTCGCAATGGACCCCTCAACAATTAAACTGCCATTGTTGACTGTTGTCGTGCCGGTGTAAGTATTCGTCCCGGTCAATGTCAATGTGCCGGTACCTGATTTTGTCAGCTGCAGAACGCTCGATCCATTTTGGAGAGCTCCGCCAAAAGTCGTATTGGTGTTGTCGTTACCAGCGGTCAATGTCGCTATTCCTTGACCGTTGTTTAAGACGGTGCCATTTCCGGAAAGCGAACCGATGGTGTTGTTGAATCCGTTCAGATCCAAAATCGAGTTTACCGTGAAAGCAGAATTTGGACTGAACCCATGCAGAGACCCTGCCTGGAGCGTCCCGGCTCTGATTATTGTGCCTCCGCTGTAGGTATTAGCGCCGGTCAATTCCGTCGTCCCGATACCAATCTGAGTGACAGCGCCGCGGCCGCTGATGTTCCCCCCAAAGATAAGTGCGTTGCTTCGGTCAAAGGCCAGAATTCCATTATTAATGACATTTCCGACGATACTACCGGTGGTTCCACCGTCGCCCAGTTGCAGCGTGCCAGCACTGATCGTAGTGGTGCCAGTGTAAATGTTGGTGCCGGTCAGCGTCAACGTGCCCGCGCCCAACTTTGTCAGCTGGAGAACGCCGGTTCCATTTTCGAGTACTCCGCCAAAAGTCGTATCAGTGTTGTCGTTCCCAACGGTCAATGTCGCGATTCCTCCGTTGTTTAAGACGGTGCCATTTCCGGAAAGCGAACCGATCGTGTTGTCGAATCCGTTCAGATCCAGAGCGGAGTCGGAGTTTACCGTAAACGCTGAAAATGGGCTGAGCGCTGTTGCCGACTCCGCGATGACCGTTCCAGAACCTATGATTGTCCCACCGCTGTACGTATTAGTGGAAAATATGGAAAGACTCTCGGACAAGTTCACAATTAATTGGCCGGATCCCACAATATCGTTCCCCAGGAAGTAGGCCGGCACCGTGTCAAAAACAATGGTTCCGCTATTTTGGAATGGGAGAGTTGTCTCGAAGCTGCCACCGCTAAAACGAAGCGTTCCCCCCTTTCCAACGGCGATGGAGGTAGTGATGTCGAGGACGCCTCCAGCCAGAAGCTGCACCGTGCTACCCGAAGTCGTTCGTCCGATCGTCAGCGTATTTGCCACCGCCGTTCCGTCAGCGACTTGCGCGTTGGTACCGTTGTCAACCTCGACGGATTGGGTATTGATCGGCGGTTGCCCCAGCGTCCAATTTCCGGGGGTTAACCAACTGGCATCTGTGGTAGGCCCTTGCCAGGTATCCTGGCCATAAGAGATCGACGACCCCAGCGAAAAAAAAGTCAGGCCGAAGCCAACTAGCCAGCAGCTAGCCCAAAGATAGTCCCCCACAATGAGGTTGATAATTCGCACAAATGCGATTCATATCAAATTCCTTCGCCACATAGCAACATCTCGTTTGCAATATGCAATCTTTGTCTTGGCGGCGTGCGACCCGTTGATCGACAACGACTTGCCTCACATGCGTTGCTGCATTCAAGGCGGCCCGCGCGCCAAGAAAACAGCTTTCGAGCATCTTCCAATCTGCGTACTATAATGTTATTGCGAAAACCGTGGCGAACTTGCGAATGAATGGACGCAAGTCCTCCGGGCAGTGCGAGCGCCATGCGGCGAGATGCTGTGGGAGCGATTCGTTCGTGGCGGAAGAATCGGCATTCAAGAATGTCACAGCCTCCCATCCACGTGGATCTGCCTCAAAAATAGGCAGCAGTCGGATGGCGATAATAGTATTCCAAGCGCGGATTGCGGAGTTACGGCGCAGCGCGGAGTGATGCTCGCGAAACCAATCTAAAAATGGCTTACCCGCCGGGAGTTGATGCTCCGGGAGCGTCAGCCGCTCTTGTGCATAGGCGTTCAGCCACGGAGCGTAGTCCTGCCAGGCCGGATAGGGAGGGGCCGTGCGCCAAGTACGGCTCATGGCTCTCAAGGTGAACAAAGAAGCCGTTTCGCAAAGACTTTCTTCCAACCAGAAATTGTCGTGGGGTGGATAACGGACCAACCTCCGCGGTCGATTGCTGAAGTTGGCCAGCGTGTGGCAGAACTCGTGCGCAAACTGAAAACTGTATTGCGCCCAGTGAGTGTCCTGAGCGGCCAAGCCGATCACGATCCGACCACTGGCCGTGCGCTGGAAATCGGTTTGCGGATGATCGGGACGATGATAGACATCGATACCGCTGAGTTGGGTCCGCGCGCAGTAGCGCCAAATTTCAAAGGCCACCGACTGCAAAAGGGCGGTGAGATCAGCGGAACTGGCCGTTCCAAACGCGTTAGCTTGCACCCGGAGATCTAGCGGCCTCGTATCATTCGCTGCTGGCAACGTGCTGTTTAGCACGAGAAAAAAAGCGCCGAGAACTGTCGGTCTCCTCAAAGCGCGGGCAGTCAAGAAGAAGACGGAACGAGATTGGGATTGCTTGTCGGTCATGCAACATCTATTGATGAGAGGGTTATTCGCCACGAATTGACGTGGTCGCAGAAGCTTGGCCGCTGGGCTAACAGTGCGAGGATTTGTTTTTTCCGGCGGACACAATCGAGTGAACACGTGAAAGTGAACCAGATCACTGGCTAATTTTAATTGTATGAAGAGTGGAATTATCAAGGTCGCAGCAATCTCCTCCTGCCTCGCCCTAGGCAGCTCCATGGCCTTGGCGTGGGGTGAGCACACATTGATCCGCACGATCGAGACGCAGACCCAGTTAATCCGGCACAAGGCGACCGAGGAGCAAATTCGAACCGCCGCCGCCAACGCGAAAGCTTTTTTCAGCCAACTTACTCCGGCGAAAAAAACGGAACTTAAAAAGAAGAACATCCACGCTGTTCTAATTCGGACCAGTCGAAGCCGCGAGACTTCACCGGCGGCTAAAGATGTCCGGATGCGGTACAATCTGGAGGGCGAGTCCCTGGTTGATGGTTACGCCTACGAGTTTGATGCTCCGCTGCAGGCCGGAACAATTGCCCAGGCCAAGGGCCTCGATCCGGAATATGTCGGGCAGTGACGACCCGTGCTTTTTCTTATTGCTGGTCGTCATTGGGCGGTTTTTCGGAAATAGTAACATTGTTTTCTTTGCACCATTTAATGGCTGAAGGAAGTCCGATCGCGGCGGCCCGGCTGATCATTCCCTCGGCCTCAATTCGGCGCCCTGGCTTGTCCTGGATCATCAGACCATAGAGGAGCATGCTTAACGAATTTCCATGTTCCACTCCTTCCTGATAAAGTTTCTCCGCCTGTGCTTCATCCTTCTCGACGCCACCCCAACCATCTTCATAGCATTTGCCAAGATGCGCGGTGGCGTTCCAATCGTCTTTCTTCGCGGCTCGTTCCCACCATTGTCTGGCCTGTCGATCCAGTTCATTTGCCTGTGCCTCCAGGCGTTTTTGCGTCTGACGGTTTGCGCTCGCCGCAGCTTGGGCGTGTATAGTCTCGGCTTTGTATTGAAGGATCCGGCCCGCTAACGTCATTGCCGGAACTACGTTTTGATTAGCCAAGGGCATAATGATCTCTTCGGCTTTCTGGACATCTGGTTTTGTTCCTCTACCACTCAGATAGCAATCCGCGACATAGGCACCTGCCTCCAGATTGCGGTTAGGGGCATTATAGGCCCGGTTGAGCCAATTGAATCCTTCAACATCATCGTCGGGAGTCCCTCTTTTCAGGTACAATCGACCGACTTTCATCATGGCAATTGGATCTCCC
>Ga0210387_10001745_pt1 | contig 16450 bp, 16 predicted proteins | sample IncBWC7OmetaG_FD_160108 | JGI IMG/M metagenome (GOLD analysis project Ga0210387, IMG submission 160108) | Forest soil microbial communities from Barre Woods Harvard Forest LTER site, Petersham, Massachusetts, United States - Inc-BW-C-7-O ...
CCCATCTCGACAATATTTCGCTCGAGTGATTTCAGTCCAAACCAATTTGTGCCTCCGTCGTCGCTCGCAACCACGACTGAATCACAAATGACTGAAATCACTCAGCTTAATTTCGGGTCGGCCTCTAAGAGATTGGCTAGGCCGCCTACGATCTAAATCGAAGCTTATTGCTGACAGCTCATCATTAGTCGTCGGCCGAGACATTCGAAATAGCACTATTCAACTTGGTGTCGATGAACAGGAAATTGGCAATCTTATCGCAGCATCTAATCTGCCCATTACAGAAAAGCTTGCCGAGTTGACCGCTGAGGTAGCACGGAGCAAGGGAATTGACGTCATTGACCTATCGCCGTGCGGTGAACTGACTTTCCTTGTCAATGATCTTGGCCGTCCGTTTTCCGATGCAGGGATCGGGAACAAGTTTCGCGACTGGTGCGATCAAGCGGAGCTTTTCCACTGTAGCGCGCACGGCGTTCGCAAGGCTGGCGCGACTATCGCAGCAGTGAACGGCGCGACCACAAAACAGCTAATGGCGATCTTCGGATGGGACAGTATCAAGCAAGCGGAGCTCTACACTCGCGCGGCAGAGCAGAAGCAAATGGCCGCCGATGCAATGCATCTGATCGAGGCACGTGAGCCAAAAGCGTGAACAAAGTGCGTCCCACCAAGGGGCGCAGTGGGACTTTTCCGAATTTTTGTCTAGTGATTTCAGCCGCTTAATTTTGGGATGGTGCCCAGGGGCGGAATCGAATTTCATCCCATCGTATTGAAATTACGTCATTTTCCGAATGATGATTTTCTAGTGTACCCATTAATGTACCCGGCGTTTACGACTAGGTGGTACCGTCAGTAGCCGTTCCTTTTACGTTCGGTGCGCTCATTTCAATGGCCAATCATTGGCCCAAACCATGTTCCGTTTGCTCGATCGTTGCCCTCCGAAGGCAAAGGTCACGCGTACGAGTGCGCCACTTTACGATTTTGCGCGACATTGCGCTTTGTCGCTCGCGCATGCCGCAGCAAGCCACCGAAGGCGCGATGCCTACTACGATGGACGCCTGCCGGCGAAAGCATACAAGCAACAGCACCGCTCTCAAGCGGCTCGTTCGATCCTGTAAGGTCGGACCAGAAGGTCAGCAGGGATCTTCCAGGCCTCGCTGATCTTGTGGATCATGTCGACGGTAAGCGCACGGCGGCGGGAGAGAATTTCCGACGCGCGGGAGCGCGAGCCGAAAAGCTCAGCAAGCTCTGCCTGAGAGTGCCCAAGCTCCTCGATCGCATAGTTGAGGACATCGATCGGATCAAAGCTCTCGTCGGTCTTGATCGGCCATCGCTTCGCCTCGTATATTTCCACAAGTGCAAGGAGCACATCGAGCTTGTCAGCCTTTTCTGTGCCCTCTACGGCACCCCAGCAGGCGTCGATCTGGGCGAGCGCCGCCTTATGATCCCTGTCGTTACGGATTGGCCTGATTTCCATCGGATACGTCCTTCAAAATTGCGATACAGTCAAAGCGTCGATGCGGTCGTACTCGCCATGGGTACCGATGAACTTTACGAAGGCCACTTGTCGGCGAAAATCGAAGGCGACGACCAAACGATAGTTTCCTCCGGCGACTTCGAATCGGATGCGCTCACGGTTCAGGACCTTGGATTTCGGGGCGGCTCTCTGGACCTCGTCTGTCGAGGTCCAATGCGCCGCTCTGACCAGCTTGAACCAACGCTCGAGCGCGACCTTCGCTTCCGGGTGCTTGCTCCAAAAGTCGACAAGCGAATTTCGGGCAATGACCCTCATGGCGCATCCTTAGCATGTTCCCGATATGGGAACAAGCGCCCTGATTGAAGTTTTCGCCGAGGCTCCTCCGCTGCCCGACAAGCCATCGGTGGCCATCCTGGCGTTCCAGAACATGTCCGGTGATATCCCAAGCAGGAATATTTTGCCGACGGAATGGTTGAGGAGATCACGACGGCGCTTTCGCGGTTCAAATCGTTGTTCGTGATCGCTCGAAACTCAAACTTTACGTTCAACGGCAAAGCCGTCGATATCAAGGAGGTCGGACGCAGGCTTGGCGTGCGTTACGTCCTTGAGGGGTCTGTGCGGAAGCCCGCAAGGAAAGTCCACATCGCGGGACAGCGGATTGATGCGGTGACAGGCGCATACATCTGGGCGGACAGGTTCGAGCGTTAGCTGACAGATGTTTTCGCTGTCCAGGATGAGGTAACGGTCGCTGTTGTCTCAGCCATTCAACCCAAATTGCTTCAAACAGAGATTGTACCCGGCCGTTCTAATGTACCCACGATGTACCCGGAGAGAGGCCGGATGGGCGCGGAGGGGTGCGAACCGCGCCGGGCGGAAATGTAGGCCGAAGTGCTTTAATTTTGCGAGGGTTATGGCTTCGGCGGACGCGCGAGGACGGATAAGAACGGGGAAGAACAAATGGTTGCGCCATTCGGGATAAAACTACGAACTCTTATGTGATTGAGATCTCGATATGATTTCGACGGATGCCGAGATCGAGACCACGTCTATCGGGCGAGATCGGGTTGCACATCTGCCAACGCCTGCGGCTCGACCAGGAGACCTTGTCGTTCGTAGCGCCGACGGGTCTTGCTGAAGCGCACGACGACTGCGTATCTCGTGCTTTTCGCTTTCGCACGCCGCGAGAGTAGAGCATCGCCTGCCGGCAGGTACGCGAGATCGTCAAGGCCGGCGCAGCGCAGGCACGCCGGGCCGGGAGTTTCCATCATCAGGAGATCGTCGCTGCCGCCGCACCGGTGACATGTCCACTCGGTGTTCAGCGGCTGGATCACGACCAGTTCAGGAGCGCGGCTGGCTTTTTCCGCCAGGCGCTGGCGCTTCTTTTCGGAAAGCTCCGGCGACACCCAGTGTATTCGGTATGCCTCCTCGACCGCGGGATCTCCGCTTCGGCTGAACTGCAGCGTCTCGCGTCGCGGCGTACGCGCGACATACACGGTCTGGCTTGGGTTCAGCCCTCTCGCGGTTGCCCAGGATCGGAACAGCTTCATGGCTTCCGAAACCCGCGGCAGATTGGTCCGGACATCTCTCTCGAGGTAATCGACCTGCCCGCGGCGCCAACGCTCTACCGTTTGAGTGTCAAGCCACCCGATCCCGACGAGAATATCGACGGCGCTCACAACGCGCCGGGCGGCCAGCGCCGCCTCGGCCGCCTTGGCGACACGATCGGCAAGCAGTGTCCGATTCTTTCGGTTCATCCTGTCATGAACCTCGCCGTTCCGTGCGACACAAGCGCATCTTCATCCACCCAACGCCGACACATTCTCCAGATCCTGCCGGCGCTGCCTTGCGCGTCGTTCGTAGCTGGCCTGGTTCTTCGTGGCGACCAGCGTGTGGGGACTGCCACGCCTTTCGGTGGTGAGGTCGAGGTCGCACGCCGCGCTGCGAACGCTTTGCTCGACATGGCTCCTCCGATCCTGGACAGCCTTCAAGCGCCATTCCTTTTGATCCGCCGCGACCAGGAACGCCCCCAGTCCGCGACAGTCGCCGCACGTGCATTTGAGCTGGTTGGTCCTTGCCCAGTCCCGTGGCGCCTCCAGCGGTTTGGCGATACGCTCGCGCAGGTGGTCGAGAGACGCCTCCCGGAGCCGCGCTACCGCCGGCCACGCCGGACCGTCAGCCTGCTTGGCAAACGTACGCGCGGCGGGGACGAGCACGTCGTCGGGCTTGTATGTTTTCGGCCAGGCCAGCAAATGCTCGATTGCGCGCGCCGCAAGGGCCGCATCGACTCGGCTGGTCGCCGTCAGGAGATCAACGATGAAGCCCGGTTTCACGGGCGTCGGCCGCGCCCAGGGAGCGGCCTCCTGTCGCTCCGTCGGGGGGCCGGGCAAAGCCTCGAGCAAGGCTGCACAGATCTGCGCGAGATCGCACGCCATCCCGGCCGGCGACGCGACGCAGCGCAACAGCAGACTTCCACAGGCGACCAGGTGGGTCGGAGCGTTGCGTCGGAGAATCCGAACCAGCAGCTCGGTCGCACGCTGAGGCGAAAGCAGGGCGGTGGCACGCAGGATCGTTTCGTTGTCGGACGCGGCGTAACGACCTTCAGCGGGCACGCTGGCGAGAAACGCATCGATGCGCTTCACGCTCCCCAGACGGACCTGTATATCGAGCATCTGGCTGGCGCTGGTATCGTCCTCTCCACCCCAGCTGTCGCGAGGCCAGGAGCGCAGCATATGCCGTGAAAGCTCATCGGCCTCGCGCCACAATGGCGACTGGATCGATGCGCCGCTCGTCTCCCAACAGGCCGTCAGATCTTCGAGATACGGCAGCGTCGTGGGGAGACCCGCCTGATTCAGCACCGCGAGCCTCCGCGTCGCCGGCCACAACACCAAGCCGGCTCGGCGATAGGTACGCTCGAAAGACGCGCCTTCGTTGCCCGTCGCCTCATGAAAATGCCGCTCGTCAGGAGTCAGATCCTCGAAAGCGTCAGACGGGCACAATTCATCCTCATCGAAGGGAAAAGCGCCGAAACGGGCCTCGTCGCCATCCGGTCGCCGCCATTCGGAAAGGATCAACCCACGATCGATCACCTCGGCAACCGCGAATTCTTCGTCCTCGTCATCCTCTTGATCTCGACCCCAGCGGCGAGGGGTGTAATAGCCGGTATGTTCGGCGCTCCCGCTCTCCTCGATCGAGACAAGAGCAAGGTAAAGATCGCAATCCGCCTCTGTAGCGGCCTTGACCAGTACGGACGCGAGGCCCGCGTCGGCACCCTTGAGAGCGTGGAACGATAGCTCCGCCGGCGTGTAGGCGTGCTCCAAGGGCAGGATCAGCTTGTCAGGCTCGTCCTCAGTACCTGCCCAGTTCTTCAGCAGCTCGACCACCCGTCCGTGCTCCGCGCGATAATCAGGCGCCTTCAACAGCCGCTTCTTGCCGACCAGACGCAAATTGTAGACGAGGACCAGGCGATATCCTGTCTCGACAGGACGCACTTCGTGGACGCAATCGGCGTAGAAGGCTGCGAAGCCGATCTCAGACGGCTCCGCAGGACGCGGGTCGATCACCACCTCGCGGCCGAGGTGCTTGACGACCAGTTCGCCGCCGCGATGGTCCGAAGGCATCACGAGCACCATCGTCGCGAACATGCCGGGAACCTTCTCGGTATCGCGATGGTCGACGAAGAAGCTGCCGGTGTCGTAGACGAGAAGCTTGTAGAAGTCGGCCTCCACCGGCTTGCTCACACCAAGTTCGCGTGCGACATCCGCGACCAGTCCGGCCAGGGTCTTGTCCCAGTGGCGCCCTCCGATCCGAACCTTGTCGGCGTCGACCTGCCAGGTTCTCCGGACCTCGCGATCGACTACCGTCGCTTCGCCCCGCCCAAAGGGCGCGGCCTCGGCGATCGCGACGAGCTGCTCGCCCTGGATTGGCAGAATCGGAAAGGCCATCCTGCCCACGCCATCGACATCGATCGTCGGCATGAAAATCTCCCGCGTCCCGCCGACGCAGAAGTCACTCGAACGTTTGACGGAACGAAGGCTGTTGAGCAACGCCGTACCGATCGACGACATGGCAACTCTCGGCAAGCCAGTGGTCCAATTCTAACATTCGCATCCTATTGCGGCGAACTCGTCTGCAAATGTTAAAATTGATGAACCACTAGCGAATAGAAATTGCTAGAGCGTGATCCGGAAAAGTGTGTGGCGGTTTTCCGAAAAGATCATGCTCAATCAAAGAGCCAAAGCGCGATGATGATTCAACCCAATCTCATCGCGCTTTAGTGGAGTTTTGGATCTGACTTGGAGCATGACGGCGAGAACCGGCGTCACGGCACGCCTGACGGCTGTCGAACCGAAACGATCTCGATGATTGGACGCGAGAGCGGCAGAGGGCAGTCGCTTCCAGTGCGAAAGATCTATCAGATCGTCAGGCCTTGCGACGGCATCCGGAGGTTTGCAGTTTTGTTCAGGATGTTACAAAAAGTGGTGCCCAGGGGCGGAATCGAACCACCGACACTGCGATTTTCAGTCGCATGCTCTACCAACTGAGCTACCTGGGCATACCGCGAGGCTCCCAAGGAGCCAACGGGCCGGCGGTTTATAGTGGCCTCTCGCGTCTCTGTCCATCCATCCAAGCCGGTGGAAATGATGGTTTTTTCCACCCTTTTGGGCCCCTCCCGGCGTCCCGATCGGGCGAAATCGCCCGAACCACGGCGACGCGGCCCCGCCTCACTCAGTTTTCCACCTTGATCTGCGCGTCCTCGATCACCGGGCCCCATTTGGCGGTCTCCGATTGGAGGAAGGCGGCGAGTTCCGCACTCGTCGAGCCTTTCGGCACGGCCCCCAAATCCTCGAAGCGCGATTTCACGGCCGGGAAGACCAGCGCGGCGTTGGTGTCGGCATTGAGCTTGGCGACCACCTCGGGCGGCGTCTTGGCCGGTACCCAGAAGGCGAACCAGGAGACGACGTCAAAGCCCGGCACGGTCTCGCCGATGGTCGGCACATCGGGCAGGACAGGGACGCGGTCTTTGGTCGTGACCGCAACGCCACGCACACTGCCGCTGCGGACATGGGCGATGATCGAGGGCAGATTGTCGAAGATGACGTTGACCCGGCCGGGGATGAGGTCGTTGGTGGCGGGCGCGCCGCCGCGATAGGGGATGTGCGTCATCTCCACTTTCGCCATCCGCTTGAACAGCTCGCCACTGAGATGCAGCGTCGTGCCGGTGCCGGAGGAGGCGAAGGTGACCTTGCCCTTGTTCGCATGGCAATAGTCGATGAACTCCTGCACCGTCTTCACCGGCAGGGAGTTCGGCACGCACATCAGGTTGGGCTGGGTGATCAGCATCGACACCGGCGCGAAGTCGGCGACCGGATCGTAGCTGAGATGCGAGTAAAGGAACTTGTTGTTCGACATGCCCGGCCCGGCGATGAAGATCGTGGATCCGTCCGGCTCGGAATGAGCGACGTAATCGGCCGCGATGTTGCCGCCGGCGCCGGGCTTGTTGTCGATCACCACCGACTGGCCCCAGATGTCCGCCAGGCGGTTGCCGATCAGGCGCGCGGTGATGTCGGTCGAGCCGCCCGGCGTGAACGGTACCACGATGTGCACTGGCTTGGTGGGCCAGGCCGCGCCGAGCGCGCGCGATGGCAGGATGGCCGGCGCGGCAATGGCTGACGCGGCGAGCTTGAGAAAGCGGCGGCGACTGGGCATGGAGCGACCTCCCTTGAGATCATCGCCCGATTTGCTCGGGCCGTATCATTGGGGAGCGAGTGTGAGGAGGCGCGTGGCCGAAATCAAGGCGGCGAAAGTGCTAGCTTATTGCTCTTCCGCATCGTCGTCCGCGGCGGGGACAACATAAGTGCCGGAAAACCAGCGGTTGAGGTCGACGTCCCGGCAGCGCGGCGAGCAGAACGGCCGCGTGGCCTCCGCGGTCGGCTTGCCGCAGATCGGGCAGCGCCCGACCTTCTTCTTGGCTCCGCCCTCGCCGGGCGGCTCAGGGGGCGCCGGCAGCATTCAGCCAGCCGAAGCGGATCGGAAATCCCTCGCCGCCGAGCAGAGAGACGGACTCATAGAGCGGCAGCCCCACCACGTTGGAGTAGGAGCCGACCATCTTGACCACGAAGGAGCCGGCGATGCCCTGCACCGCATAGCCGCCGGCTTTGCCGCGCCATTCGCCGGAGCCGATATAGGCCTGGATGTCGTCTTCGGAGAGGCGCTTGAAGCGCACGCGGGTCTCGACCAGGCGCTGGCGAAACGCCTCGCGCGGCGTCACCAGGGTGATCGCGGTGTAGACGCGGTGATTGCGGCCAGACAATAGCCGCAGGCATTGCGAGGCTTCGTCGACCAGATTGGCCTTCGGCAGGATGCGGCGGCCGACCGCGACCACGGTGTCGGCCGCGAGGATGAAGGAGCCGCGCAGCTCATCGTCGAGCTGCACTGATTTGAGCGCGGCATCGGCCTTGGCGCGCGCCAGGCGATTGGCGCAGGCGCGCGGCAGCTCGCCCCGGCGCGGCGTCTCGTCGACATCGGCCGGGCGCAGCGCATCGGGCTCGATGCCGGCCTGGTTCAACAGCGACAGCCGGCGCGGCGAGCCGGAAGCGAGAACGAATTTGGGACGGCCTAGCATTTAAGGGGCGTTCGGCGGGAGATTCGGAAGGGAATTTGGCGCGGAAACTATCGGAAGGCTTGGCCTTCCACAACCCATTGTGGCGGCCGGATGAAGGGTGGATTCCCCTGATTTGGCGGCAGTTTTGGGGTTGTTCGCGGCGGTATATTTCGATTCGATGACAGCGACGCAACGCCGACCGTCAGCCACTGGCCGCGCCGACCTTGGCAAAGCGCTTGCGGATGCGCATCGAGAGGGTGTCGCAGACCTCGCGGTAGGCGTCGAGCTTCTGCTCGCGGCTGCCATCGGTGTTGGTCGGATCATGCGTCGGCCAGTATTCGACGTCGGCGGCGAGCGTGCGCGTCAGGTCCAGCGCCTTGTGATGGGCCTCCGGCGAGAGCGTGATGATGAGGTCGAAATTGAGCCCCTCCCAGTCTTCCAGCTCTTCGAACGTCGTTGGCTTGTGGCTGGAAATGTCCTGGCCGAGCTCGGCCATCACGGCGACCGCGAACGGATCGAGCTCGCCTTTCTTGACGCCGGCCGATTTCACGTAAAGCGCATGCGGGAACATCTGCTGCAACAGGCTCTCGGCCATCGGCGAGCGCACGCTGTTATAGGCGCAGGCAAACAGCACCGATTGCGGATTGCGCGCGCCCGGCGCCATCGGGCTTACGCCCGCTTCTCTTGGCGCATGATCTCGTCCGAAAACCGGTGCCCACTTTTCGGGATCATGCGCAGGTCAGCCCTTCCAGTGCAGCACGGTGATCAGCGTGAACAGCCGCCGCGCGGTCTCGAAATCGACCTTGACCTTGCCCTTCAGGCGTTCCTGCAGCGTGCGCGATCCCTCGTCATGTATGCCGCGGCGGCCCATGTCGATCGCCTCGATCTTGTCGGGGGTGGCGGTGCGGATCGCCTGGTAATAGCTGTCGCAGATCATGAAATAGTCTTTGACGATGCCGCGGAACGGCGTCAGCGACAACAGATGCGTCACCAGCGGCGCGCCGTCCTCCTTGCGGATGTCGAACATCAGGCGGTTGCCGGTGATGCCGATATGCAAAGTGAACGGGCCGTTGCCGTCGTGGCCGTGAGGCGCAAAGAGATTCTGCTCGATCAGGTCGTAGATCGCGATCGCGCGCTCATGCTCGATGTCTGGTCCGGAACGCCCGATCGATTCCTCGTCCAGCGTCACGCCAACGATGCGATTGTTGGGATCATCGCTTGTGGGATCGTTGTGGGCGGGCGGCTTGGTCATGTCAGGTTAAGGCGCATCCCGACCGATCGCGAATGGGCTTCCAGCCCCTCGGCCTTGCCGAGTGTCATCGCGGCGAGCCCGAGCGCGCGCAATTGCTCGGGGCCGCATTTGAGGATCGACGTCCGCTTCATGAAGTCAAGTACGCCAAGGCCGGAGGAGAACCGTGCCGAGCGCGCGGTCGGCAGCACATGATTGGAACCGCCGACATAATCGCCGATCGCCTCCGGCGTATGCGCGCCCAGGAAGATTGCCCCAGCGTTGCGGATCTGCTTCGAGAACGCCTCCGCATCCGCCGTCATGATCTCGAGATGCTCGGCGGCGATGGCATCAGCCAGCGGCACGGCCTCACTGAGGTTTTTGACCAGGATGATCGCGCCAAAATCCTGCCACGAGGCGCCAGCGATTTTTGCACGCGGCAGCGTCTTCAGTTGCGCCTCCACGGCCTGCGCGACCTCATCGGCGAGCCGCTTCGAATCCGTGATCAGGATCGACTGCGCGCTTTCGTCGTGCTCGGCCTGCGCCAGCAGATCGGCGGCGATCCAGGAGGCGTTGGCGGTGTCGTCGGCGATGACGAGCACTTCGGAGGGACCGGCGATCATGTCGATGCCGACCTTGCCGAACACCAGCCGCTTGGCGGCGGCGACATAGGCATTGCCGGGGCCGACGATTTTCGCGACGGGGGCGATCGTCGCCGTGCCGTAGGCGAGCGCGGCCACCGCCTGGGCGCCGCCGACGCGGTAGATTTCGGAGACGCCGCCGAGCTGCGCTGCCGCCAGCACCAGCGGATTGAGCTGACCTCCGGGCGACGGCACCACCATGACAAGGCGATCGACGCCGGCAACCGTGGCCGGCACCGCGTTCATCAGCACCGAGGACGGATAGGCCGCGGTACCGCCGGGAACATAGAGGCCGACGGCCTCGACTGCGCTCCAGCGCCAGCCGAGCTCAACACCGGCGGCGTCGGTGAAGCGCTCGTCCTTCGGCATTTGCCGGCGATGGAATGTCTCGATGCGGTCGCGGGCGAATTTCAATGCGTCCAGCGTCGACGGATCGCAGGCCTTTACCGCCGCGTCGATCTCGGCCGGCGTTACGCGGAGGCCGGAGGCGTCAAGCGCGAGCCGGTCATACTTTTTCGTCGCCTCGATCAGCGCCGCATCGCCGCGGCTCGCGACGTCCTGGACGATAGCGCGCGCGGCCGCCTCGACGTCGGCGGAAACCTCGCGCTTGGCGACAAGGAATTTTCCGAATCGTTCGTCGAAATCGGCGCTGGAGCGGTCCAATCGAACGGGCATGGGTGCTTTCAAAAATGCGGGATTCGCGAGCTATTGCAATGGCGCGGAGGGCCAGCGGCGTCAACCCTCGGCAACCCTATAAACCCCGTCGTCCTGGCGAAAGCGGAGGGTCAGGCGCCCTCGACCACGTCGCCCGCGCCGAGGTCCTCGGGGCCGAGGTCGGTCAGCTCGCATTCCAGGCATTCGACGTCGAGCCGGATCGCGCCGCCCTCAGTGAACATCAAAAGCGCGCTGCCGCCCGGCGCCTCATGCTCATGAAACTCGATCCCGACCAGTTCCAGCGTGTTTTCGGGGCTCGAAAGATCGATGTTGCGGGACTTGCAGGCCAGCACCCGGTCGAAACGCAGCGCGGCGACCAGGCGGCTCGGCTTTGTCTGGCCCGACAGCGTCTGCTCCCAATCGAGCCGGCTCATGCCGACCACGAGCCGCTTCTCGGCCTGCCGCCAGATGATGTCGGCGGGCGCCACACGCGCGTCCTGCACATGGGCGGAGATCACCGCGAGGTCGTCGGCATCGAGCGCGATCAGTTTGAGCTGCGACGCCACCTTGGTAAGCGCCTAGTCGCTAATGCGTTCGATCGACGCGCCGCAGGCCTTCAGCTTCTCCTCGAGCCGCTCAAAACCGCGGTCGAGATGATAGACGCGGTTGACCATGGTCTCGCCCTCGGCGGCAAGGCCCGCGATCACCAGCGACACCGAGGCGCGCAGATCGGTTGCCATGACCGGCGCGCCGCGCAGTTGCGAAATGCCCTCGATCCGCGCGGTCTCGCCATCGAGGCTAATCCTGGCGCCGAACCGCGCCAGCTCCTGCACATGCATGAAGCGGTTCTCGAAGATGGTCTCGGTGATCTCGGACGCGCCTTGCGCATGCACCATCAGCGCCATCAATTGCGCCTGCAGGTCGGTCGGGAAACCCGGGAACGGCGCGGTCGACACCGTCACCGGCTTGATGCCGGCGCCGTTGCGGGCAACGCGGATGCCTTCGTTGTTGACCGAGATCTCGGCGCCGGCCTGCTTCAGCACGTCGAGCGCCGATTGCAGCAGTTCCGGCCGCGCGCCGGCGAGCTGGACGTCGCCGCCGGTCATGGCCACGGCCATCGCATAGGTGCCGGCCTCGATGCGGTCGGGCAGCACGGTGTGCCGGGCGCCATGGAGTTTGTCGACACCCTCGACCACGATGTGCGGCGTGCCGGCGCCGGTAACGCGCGCGCCCATCTTGTTCAGGCAGTCGGCGACGTCCTTGATTTCGGGCTCGCAGGCGGCGTTGGTGATAACGGTCGTGCCGCGCGCCAGCGTTGCCGCCATCAGGGCGACATGAGTGCCGCTCACGGTCACCTTGGGGAAGTCGATCGTGCCGCCGCGCAGGCCATCCGGCGCCCTGGCGATGACGTAGCCGCCATCGATGGCGATATCCGCGCCGAGCTTCTCGAGTGCCATGATCAGGAGGTCAACCGGCCGCGTGCCGATCGCGCAGCCGCCGGGCAGCGACACCTTCGCTTCCCGCATGCGCGCGATCAAAGGCGCGATCACCCAGAAGCTGGCGCGCATCCGCGACACCAGCTCGTACGGCGCCGTGGTGTCGATGATGTCGGCGGCGGAAATATGCAGGGTCTGGCCCTGATATTCGCGGTCGCCTGGCCGCTTGCCCGCCGACATGATGTCGACGCCGTGATTGCCGAGGATGCGCTGCAGTTGCGCAACGTCGGCCAGCCGCGGCACGTTGTCGAGGATCAGCGTCTCGTCGGTCAGGAGGCCCGCGATCATCAGCGGCAATGCCGCATTCTTCGCGCCCGAAATCGGAATGGTGCCGTTGAGCTTGTTGCCGCCGACGATACGAATACGGTCCATACCAATTTCCTGAAAACTGAAGAGCGGCCGACTATAGGGCCAAGCGGGGTCCGCCAAAAGCCTTGAAATTTGCGGCAAATTGATGGGATCACACAAACAACCGGGGCGCGCCAGGGCGCCCCGGTTGGGCATCAGCCCGAAGACGAAATCAGCCTTTAATGAAGGCGAGCAGGTCGGCGTTGATGGTCTCGGCTTCCGTGGTCGGCATGCCGTGCGGGAAGCCCTTGTAGGTCTTCAGCGTGCCGTTCTTCAGGAGCTTGGCCGAGAGCGGACCGGAATCGGCGTAAGGAACGATCTGGTCGTCATCGCCATGCATGACCAGCACCGGCACGGTGATCTTCTTCAGATCCTCGGTGAAATCGGTCTGCGAGAAGGCGACGATGCCGTCATAATGCGCTTTCGCGCCGCCCATCATGCCCTGCCGCCACCAGTTCTGGATCACGGCTTCCGACGGCTTCGCGCCCGGCCGATTGTAGCCATAGAAGGGCCCCGTCGGCAGATCGCGATAGAACTGTGAGCGATTGGCCGCGAGCTGCGCCTGAAGCCCGTCAAATACCGATTTCGGCAGGCCGCCGGGATTGGCCGCCGTCTGCACCATCAAAGGCGGAACGGCGGAGAGGATCGCAGCCTTGGCCACGCGGCTCTCGCCATGGCGGCCGATATAATGCACCACCTCGCCGCCGCCGGTGGAATGGCCGACATGGATCGCGTTCTTCAAGTCGAGATGCGATGTAAGTGCGGCGAGATCGTCGGCATAGTGATCCATGTCGTGGCCATCAGCGACTTGGGCAGAGCGGCCATGGCCGCGGCGATCATGGGCGATGACGCGAAAGCCGTGGTTGAGGAAGAACAACATCTGGGTGTCCCAGTCATCCGCCGACAGCGGCCAGCCATGGCTGAACACGATGGGCTGACCGGAACCCCAGTCCTTGTAGAAGATATCGACGCCGTCTTTGGTCTTGATTGTCGGCATGGGCAGCCTCTCTCGTTTCAAATTGATTAAACAGCCGATCGCGTCGCGACCGGCTCCCGGCGCGTCGGATATAGTCGCAGCTTTTGCCGAAACTAGGTCGGCTTGAAGCGACGGCACACCTGGATGATCATGCCGATGAAGAATACCAGCGCGATGCCCTGGACCACGGCGAAGGCCGGTCCCGCCGGCGGGTTGCCGGGCGCGAGCTCATGCAGCGGCGGAATCTTCAGGAAGCTCTGGACCCCCAGCACGAAGACGTTGAGGTAGAGCGAGAGCAGCGCGGTCACCGCGTAGATCCAACGCCAAGGGCCGGCGAGCTTCATGCTGTAAAGCGCGAGGCAGGCAATCGCGAGCAGGATGCACGACAGGACCCCGACTATGATCCCGGGCGTAACTCCGTTGAAGGGAAACATGAAGCCGGTGACACTGGTCAGGATGGTCAAGAGCAGGAAGATTCCGGTCAGGCCGCCGGAATGATAGGGACCGAGCATGCCGAACATCACGATGAGACCGGCAACGATCGCGATCAGGCTGATGATGACGTGAAGCGTGGTGAAGGCGGATAGGCTCAGACCCAACAACATGACACATTCCCCCGTTGGAACGGCGATGATGCTACGACGGGTTCCGCGGAATTGCCACACGCAAGATGAGATGCGTCATCTCAAAATGCGCGCAGCCTTTCGCCATCGTGTCACGAGAAGGGGTTAAAGCGCAGGCTTTGCGGCATCGCCGAGAAAGCCGTGCAGCGCAGCCACCACTTGCGCGCCCTCGCCGATCGCACCTCCAACGCGCTTGACCGAGCCCGAGCGCACGTCGCCCACCGCGAACACGCCGGGGACCGAGGTTTCCAATAGCGATATCGGACGCCCCAGATTGAGGTCCGACTGCGCGCCGGTGACGACAAAGCCGCCGCGGTCGAGCGTGACGCCGCAGCCAGAGAGCCAGCCCGTGGCGGGATCGGCGCCGACGAACAAAAAGAGATTGCGCAGCTCGAAGGTGCTTTCCTCGGCCGCCAGCCGGCTTTTCAGGCGCACGCGTCCGAGCGAGCCATCTTCCCGCGCCTCGAGCGCGGCGATCTCGGTGTTGAACAACAACTCGATGTTCGGCGTGGCTTCGATGCGCTCGATCAGGTAGCGCGACATGCTGGCGCCCAGGCCGCCGCCGCGGATCACCATGGTGATCTTGCGCGCATGGCCGGACAGAAACACGGCGGCTTGTCCCGCCGAATTGCCGCCGCCGACCAGCATCACCTCCTGCTCGGCACAGAGCCGCGCCTCGACCGGCGAGGCCCAGTACCAGACGCCGCGGCCCTCGAACTTGTCTAGGTTCTCGATATCGGGCCGGCGGTAGCGCGCACCGCTTGCCACCACGACGGCGCGCGACCGCAACTCGTCGCCGCAGTCGAGAGTCAGCGCAAAGGCGCCGTCCCGCCGCTCGCAATTGAGCGATTTCGCGCTCATGGGAATCATGATGTCGGCGCCGAACTTCTGCGCCTGGCTGAAGGCGCGGCCGGCCAGTGCCTGGCCGGAGATGCCGGTTGGAAAGCCCAGATAATTCTCGATGCGTGCACTGGCGCCCGCCTGCCCGCCATAGGCGCGCGAATCCAGCATCACGACCGAGAGGCCTTCGGAAGCGGCATAGACCGCGGTTGCCAGCCCCGCCGGTCCGCAGCCGACAATGGCGGCGTCATAGACTTTGTTGCCACGCGGGCCGCCGATCATGCCGAGCGCGCGGGCGATCTGGTTTTCGGTCGGGTTGCGTAGCACCGTGCCGTCGATGGTCACGACCAGCGGCCAGTCCGACGGCGAGGGCGAATAGCGCGCAATGATCTCGGCCGCGTCGTGGTCGCGCTCGGGATCGAGCAGATGGTGCGGAAAGCTGTTGCGGGTGAGGAAGTTCTGCAATTGCGCGACGGTCGCGGAATTGGATGGACCGATCAGCACAGGGCCGCCGGCATGGCCCTGGATCAGCGCGACCCGGCGCAGGATCAACGCACGCATGATCCGCTCGCCGAGATCGGCCTCAGCGACCATCAGCGCACGCAATCTTTCGGGCGGGATCAGCAGCGTTTCGACATCGCCTTCGGCATGGCCATCGACCAGCGCGACGCGGCCGGAGAGCTGGCCGACCTCGGCCAGAAACTGTCCCGGCCCCTGATCGATGATGGGCGTGACATGGCCAAGGCCGTCGCGCTGGCTGATCGCGACATGGCCCGACAGCACGACGAACATGCCGGGACCGGGCTTGCCGGTCTCGAACAGGCGATCGCCGTCCTTGTAGCTGCGGAGCTCGCCGAAACGGCGCATGCGGGCGATTTCGGCGTCCGTCAGATTGGGAAAGGTCTGCTCCAGGCGAGGAAACGCCCGGCCTTCTTCGACACGCACCCTGAACTCACGTTCGCGATCGATCTCACCGTCGGCTGCCATCAACGTCTCTCACTCGCCAAATTGACGCGCGGCGATAGAACTAGTCGGCGCGCTTGCCAAGCTCCCCATCTGGGGAGGCCTCATCATCGCCGCGATCATCGCTTGATGGCATGTCATTTTTTTTGTCGCGCCCTTTGCCGCGTTCCCGGGCCTGCATTTTCCGCCGCTTGAGATTTTCGCGCAGGGCCGATTTCAGGCGATCCTGTCGCGAATCCTTCACGCGCGGCGCTGTCGGTTCGCCGCCCCCGCCCTTATCGTCCGCCATGGCCGTCCCGTCTTGCCTATTTTTCCTGCCTATTTTGCTGCGCATTTGACAGCATAGCGCGTTTCCGCCGCCCGGTTCGTCAAGCGGCTAGCCGGCGCTGGAACGGCGGCCGGGCCGCGAAATGGGAACCAAGCCGCCACGACCGCCGCGCTGGAGGGCGGCTCGCCGTCGTCCAACCTTGATTTTCCGGCAGATTTTATCCGCCACCCCGGAAGCCTGCGTGCTTGCGCGCAAGGGGGCCTTGTGGCAAAAACCGGCCGCCCGCGGGTGCCGTATCGGCCGATTCTCGTATGTCCGATCTTTTCGTCCCCGGCATG
>Ga0210387_10001746_pt1 | contig 16446 bp, 20 predicted proteins | sample IncBWC7OmetaG_FD_160108 | JGI IMG/M metagenome (GOLD analysis project Ga0210387, IMG submission 160108) | Forest soil microbial communities from Barre Woods Harvard Forest LTER site, Petersham, Massachusetts, United States - Inc-BW-C-7-O ...
AACGTACATCCGCTTCGACGAGAATGCCGCGGTCGTGATCAATGACGCGATGGAGCCGGTTGGCACACGCGTGTTTGGGCCGGTGGCACGTGAGCTGCGCGACAAGAAGTTTCTGAAGATTGTGTCGCTGGCGCCTGAAGTTATCTAAGGGCAGTTGTCAGTTGTCAGTTGTTGGTGAATCGGATTCCGACTCCGTAAGGTCGAGCCCGCAAGAGCGGGGAAAGGTAATAGAGAAATGCCAAACAAGTTCAAGCCGACAGCAGGCAGCAAGTCGAAGATCCGGATCAAGCGCAACGATATGGTTGTGGTGATTGCGGGCAAGGATAAAGGGCCGAAGGCTCACCGCGTGTTGCGGGTGATCGTCGACAAGCAGCGCGTGCTGGTTGAGGGCGTTGGGATGATCAAAAAGCACATGAAGCCGAATCCGCAGAAGAATGTGGCGGGCGGCATCCTGGAGCAGGAGGCGCCGATACACATCTCGAACGTGATGCTGGTCGACTCCGAGGGCAAGGGAACGCGGGTTGGGTACCAGGTTGAGGGCGACAAGAAGACACGGGTTGCTCGCTCGAACGGCGGCGTGATCGCTGAGAAGAAGTTCAAGAAGTAGTTGGGCAGTTGGGCCGGATTTGAAGAAGTGGTTGGCTGGAAGTATCGGCCGGAAGTAAATTGAGCACCCCACGAAACGGTATACGGCGCGAGCTACTCCGGAACCGTGGAGAAAGAGAAGAGAGATCATGGCAGCACGTTTGAAAGAGAAGTATCACGGCGAGATCAAGCAGTCGCTTCAGAAGGAACTTGGGCTCGAGAACGCGATGGCCGTTCCGAAGCTGGAGAAGATCGTGATCAACATGGGCCTGGGCGAAGCGACGCAGAACGTGAAGATCATGGATCCGCTGCTTGCTGACCTGGGATCGATTGCCGGGCAGAAGCCGGTGATCACGAAAGCCAAGAAATCTATCGCGGCGTTCAAGCTGCGCGAGGGCATGCCCATTGGCGCGATGGTTACGCTGCGCGGCGACAAGATGTACGAGTTTCTGGATCGCCTGATCTCTGTAGCGCTGCCTCGCGTGCGCGACTTCCGTGGCGTGAGCTCGAAGAGTTTTGATGGGCGTGGCAACTATACGCTTGGTTTGCGCGACCAGCTGATCTTTCCGGAGATCGACTATGCGAAGGTAGACAAGATCAAGGGTATGAACGTGACGATCGTGACCACGGCGAAGGACGATAACGGAGCGCGCGAGCTGTTGAAGAGCTTCGGCATGCCGTTCCGCGTGGGCGCGTAAGGACAACGAACAGCCCGTAGATGCTGGCTGTTCACGATTTCGAAACACGGTTTCAACGCAGTTAGATTGAGAGAATAAAGAGATATGGCAACCACAGCAAAACGCGTCAAAGACGCACGCAAGCCGAAGTTCAAATCTCGTCAGCACAACCGCTGCCAGCTCTGCGGCCGTCCGCGCGCGTTTCTGCGCAAGTTCGGCGTCTGCCGTCTGTGCTTCCGCAGCCTTGCGCTGAAGGGCGAGATTCCGGGCGTCGTCAAGTCCAGCTGGTAGTTGGGCTGTTGAAGAAGCGCTGCACGCCGCTCGTTCGCGGCTGATGCGCGTAGTCAAGATCGGCGTTTCGGCGCCACAGACATTCCCGCAGGTTCTCCGGGCTGGTAGAAGTAGCCGGCAGGAGCGAACGGGGGATGAAAGGAAAATGATGAACCTCACCGATCCGGTAGCAGATTTTCTTACACGTATTCGCAACGCGCACCGTTCCCGCCACCAGAAGCTGGATGCTCCGGCTTCCAAGCTGAAGACCGAGATTGCCCGCATTCTGAAGGAAGAGGGCTACATTGCCAACTACAAGGCTGCCGAGGAAGATGGCCAGAAGGTGTTGCGCGTGTACCTGAAGTACGGCCCGAACAACGAGGCCGTGATCCGCGACCTGAAGCGCGTCTCGCGTCCTGGCTGCCGTGTGTATATAGGCAAGGACGAGATCAAGCGCGTGCAGGGCGGCCTGGGCATCTCGATCATGACCACGCCGAAGGGCGTGATGACGGGTCGTCAGGCGCGCCGCGAAGGCGTTGGCGGCGAGATTCTCTGCGAAGTCTGGTAAGAGCAGGGATTAGAGAATAGAGATTAGAAACGCGGGCGACCGCGGGCTGCAGTGGAACGAAGTCAAGGCTTCGGGACTCGCAAGCCATCAAGGATTGAAGTTATGTCACGTATCGGCAAGAAGCCTATCACGCTGCCCAAGGGTGTGAAGTACACCGTGCAGAGCAACATCGTCGTCGTCGAAGGCCCCAAGGGCAAGGTGAATGCCTTGATTCCTGAGGGCATCACGTTCTCGGAGAAGGACGGTGTGTTGACGGTCGAGCGTCCGGATGACGCGCACGCAGCTGTGCATGGCCTGGCGCGCGCGCTGGTCTTCAACGCGGTTGAAGGCGTGACCAATGGCTGGAAGAAAGAGCTCGATGTGGTGGGTATCGGATACCGCGTGGAGATGAAGGGCAAGGACACGGTCGTGTTCACGCTCGGCTACTCTCACCCGATTGAGTTCCAGCTGCCGACGGGCATTGAAGTTGCGATCGATCCGAAGCAGACGCACGTCACGATTTCGGGTATAGATCGGCAGAAGGTTGGCCAGGTTGCGGCGGATATGCGCTCGCTGCGCAAGCCGGATCCATACAAGAACAAGGGTGTTCGCTACTCCGACGAGAAGCTGAAGAAGAAGGTCGGCAAGACGGGCGCTAAGTAACAAGCAGGGATTAGGGAACAGGGATTAGGGATTCGCTAAGAGCTTCCCGGTCCCTGGACCCAGGCTCTCATTACAGGATTACCCGAACGTCGTCAGACTATGGCGACGCCTTTAGGAAGGAAGAACTACGATGATCAATCTTCGCCAACGCAATAACATTCGGCAGCGCGTGCACTCGCGCATTCGCGCCAAGATGGCCGGCACCGCCGAGCGTCCGCGCCTCAATGTGTACCGTTCGCTCAACCACATCTACACGCAGCTGATCGACGACGCGAACGGCGTCACGATCGCGTCGGCCTCCACCATGAGCCCCAAGGGCACGGAGCGCAAGGCAGGCGGCAACGTCGAAGCGGCCAAGGAAGTTGGCAAGTTGATTGCCGAGCACGCGAAGGAGAAGGGCATCAAGAAGGTGGTCTTCGATCGCGGCGGCTACCTGTATCACGGTCGCATCAAGGCGTTAGCCGATGCTGCTCGTGAGGCAGGTCTGGATTTCTAGCTTGAAGTTTTGAAGTAAGGATACGAAGGACGCTTAGACGTTCCAAAAGCGCAGCGCTGACTGCAACCTCCGGACCGGTGTGCCGGGGAGAAAATACAGAGGAAACAACGATGGCAATGAAGAAGAGACTCGACGGAAACCGGATGAACCTGAAGGATGAGGTTGTGTCCATCAATCGCGTGACCAAGGTCGTCAAGGTCGGCAAGAACATGTCGTTTGCGGCGCTGGTAATTGTGGGCGACCCTGCTGAGGGCGTGGTTGGCTACGGCTCAGGTAAGGCGAAGGAAGTTCCGCAGGCGATCCGCAAGGGCATCGAGGCGGCGAAGAAGAATTTGCTGAAGGTGAACCTGACGCACTACACGATTCCGCACGTGGTGCTGGGTCACTACGGAGCTGGCGAAGTGTTGCTGAAGCCGGCGCCTGAAGGTACGGGCGTGATTGCGGGCAAGACGGTTCGCGCCGTGATGACGGCCTGCGGTGTGCAGAATGTGCTGACCAAGAGCCTTGGTTCGGCGAATCCGCACAACGTGATCAAGGCTACGTTCGATGCACTGTCGCAGCTGCGCGACAAGGCAGAGGTTGCGGCGCTGCGTGGCAAGTCGGTCGACGAGCTGTAAACAGGGTTCAGGGTTCAGCGAAAGAAATCATTCTGGGTCGTATGTTTTAGGTCCGGGGTCGGAGAAGAATAATGGCAAGCGAAAACAAGATCAAGCTTCAGTACTTCCGCTCCAAGATCTGCACGCCAGTCAAGCACAAGCTCGTCATCAAGGGCCTGGGCTTCACGCGGTTGAATCAGATTGTTGAGCGCGAAGACACGGCGTCGATTCGCGGCATGGTGGCAAAGGTGCCCCATCTCGTTCGGGTCGTCGAATAGTTTACTTTTGCCTCCTGCGGGAGGCCACCACATGCGAGTCGGGCGCGTCCTTCGAGGCGGCTCGGCGTTAGCGAGGAAATTATGGCACTGAATCTCAGCAATCTGAAGGCGCCGAAAAAGGCGAATGAAAACAAGAAGCGCGTTGGCCGCGGTATGGGCTCGGGCATGGGTAAGACCTCGACGCGTGGCCACAAGGGCCAGGGTTCGCGGTCGGGTTCCAGCCTGATGCGCGGGTTCGAAGGCGGCCAGATGCCGCTGCACCGCCGCCTGCCCAAGCGCGGCTTTACGAATATCTTCCGGGTGGAGTATGCGGTCCTTGGACTGGACACCATTGCCGAGCTGAACGAGAGCGAGTTGACGCTCGAGAAGCTGACCGATCATGGCATCCTGAAGAAGCGCAATGGCTTAGTGAAGGTGCTCGCGAATGGCGAACTGAAGTCGGCGGTTACGGTGCATGCGCACAAGTTCTCGAAGGCGGCTCAGAAGGCCATCGAGGCAGCCGGCGGCAAGGCCATCGTCATCGGCGGCGAGGCTGCTCCGGCGGCGTAAGGAATCGGGCCGGGGCCAGCGCCTCGGCCTATTTTGCTTCTACGCTGTTCGCGAAATGGTGCGCGTAGAATATTAGTCAGCAACTCCAGCAGAGCTTTCGCAGCGGCAAGGCAGCCCAGCGGTGCTCGGCAACAAAATCTTCGGTTCAAGGCCTCAAACTTCGATGCTCGAGAAATTCCTCAACATCTTCCGCATTCCGGATCTACGCAAGCGCATCGGGTTCACGCTCGGGCTGCTCGCGGTCTATCGTCTCGGCGCACATATTCCTACACCTGGCATCGACGCCGCAAGGTTATCGCAGTACTTCAATCAGAACGCTGGTGGAGCGCTCGGGCTGCTCGACCTTTTCAACGGCGGCAACCTGCGTAAGCTGACGGTGTTTGCCCTGGGCATCATGCCGTACATCACTGCGTCCATCATCTTCCAGCTGCTCACGGTGATTTATGAGCCGTTGGCGAAGCTGCAGAAGGAAGGCGAGCTGGGACGGCGCAAGATCACCCAGTGGACCCGTTATGTCACGGTTCTGCTGGCGGTCGTGCAGAGCTTCTTCATCGGGCTGACGCTGACCAGCACCGCAACCGGCGAGACGATGGTGACGCTCACCAAGGGCGAGTTTCTCCCGCTCTGCGTGATTACGCTGACGGCCGGGACGGCGTTCATTATGTGGCTGGGTGAGCAGATCACGGAGCGCGGGATTGGTAACGGCATGTCGCTGCTGATCTTCACCGGCATTGTGGTTGGACTTCCGCGCGGCATCGCCGACCTGTATCAGAAGGCTGCGACCCAGGCATGGGGAGGCTTCACACCCATTGCCATTGCACTGCTGATCGTGATGATGGTGGCGGTGGTGGCGTTTATTGTTTTTGTGGAACGCTCCGAACGCCGCATTCCCATTCAGTCGGCTAAGCGTATGGTGGGCCGGCGGATGACGCAGGCTTCCAACAGCTTCCTGCCGCTGAAGGTGAACTCTGGCGGCGTGATGCCGGTGATTTTTGCCGCTTCGATTCTGTCGGCACCCATGCTGCTCGAGAACATCAGCGTCTTTGGTTCGGGTCCGCTGCGTGATACGAGCTTCCTTGGGCCGATCTTCCGCGCGCTTGCACCGGCTGAGCCCTGGTATGTGTTGCTCTACATCCTGGCGATCATCTTTTTCGCTTACTTCTATATTTCCATCATCTTCCGTCCAGACGATATTGCGGACAACATGCGGAAGTACGGCAGCTTCATTCCGGGCATCCGTCCGGGTAAGCGGACGTCCGACTTCATCAACGATGTGCTCACGCGCATTACGCTGGTGGGCGCTATCTACCTGGTTGCCATCTCGATCATCCCGATGTTCCTGATCTCGGGTATTCACTTCAATCATCTGTGGCTGATTGGCGGGATCTTTGACCGGATGCCGACGTGGGTGACGAATGGACTTGGACTTAACTTCTACTTCGGCGGCACTTCGCTGCTGATCGTCGTGGGCGTCGCGATGGATACCGTGCAGCAGGTAGAGGCGCAGCTGATCATGCGCCACTATGACGGGTTCTCGCCGAAGTCGGGTCGCATTCGCGGCCGTCGCAGCTGGTAGTCGCTCTCAGCCTTCGCAGCACGTAGGTACCCAGGTCTGGAGTTTCGGACCTGGGTTTTTACTGAGAGCCGGAATATAGGACGCAGCAATGAAATCATCGATGATGAGTATGACCGAGCTTGTGACCAACTCGAACACGTTCTTGCCTGGGCCTGTACTTTTGCTGGGCGCGCCGGGTGTTGGAAAGGGAACGCAGGCCAAGCGGCTGATGGATGAGTTTGGCATTCCGCAGATCTCGACTGGCGATCTGCTGCGCGAGCATCGCAGGAACCATACACCGCTGGGCATGATGGCCGATGAGTTGATGGCCAAGGGGCAGCTGGTTCCGGACGACCTGGTGAACCAGATGGTTGCGACGCGGCTGACGGAGCCGGACACGGAGCGCGGCTACATTCTCGACGGATTTCCGCGCACGCTCAACCAGGCAGAGTGGCTGGACGGGCAGCTTGCGGGCTCGCCGTTGCCGGTGGTTGCAGTGAGCATCGTGGTGCCGGAGCGCGTTCTGCTGGAGCGCATTACAGGGCGCCTGACTTGCCCGGCCTGCGGCACGATCTACAATCGATACACGGAGCCGCCGATTGCGGCAGGCATCTGCGATCGCGAGGGCGCAACACTGGTGCAGCGGGCGGATGATACCGAGCCGGTGTTCTACGAACGGATGAAGGCGTTCGAGGCCAAGACTGCAGCCGTAATCGAGTACTACCGGGCCCAAGACAGCCGCTTCGCCGAGGTCGATGGGAATCTCCCTGTCGATGAGGTGATGCAGTCCATCCGCGCAACGCTGTTCCGGTTGCGGCACTATACGGAGTCCTAGAGAGACTTCGGTCATCGAATGGTTTGTGCTTTTGAGTTTGTGAGCTATGGCAATCCTGATCAAATCCGCGGCTGAGATTGAGAAAATGCGCATCTCAGGCATCGCGCTGCGCAAGGTGCACGACGCGGTGAAGAGCGCGGTGCGCGTGGGCGCGACCACGATGGACCTGGAGCGCGCGGCGGCGGCCAAGGTGGAAGAGCTTGGGGTGAAGGCGGCGTTTCTCGGGTATCACGGATATCCGGCGGTGCTGTGTACGTCTGTCAACAACGAGGTCATCCACGGAATTCCCAACGACAAGCGGGTGTTGCAGGAGGGCGATGTAGTCTCGGTTGACTGCGGCGTGATCGTGGATGGGTATTACTCCGATGCCGCTGTAACCCATCCGGTGGGAAAGATTTCGGCGTCGGCTGAGAAGCTGCTGCGCGTGACCGAGGCGTCGCTGTACGCGGCGATTGATAAGGCGTTGGTGGGGGGGCGGCTGTTTGATATCTCGAACGCGGTGCAGACGGTTTGCGAGGCAGAGGGCTATGGGGTGGTGCGGGAGTTTGTCGGTCACGGGATCGGCAAGAGCATGCATGAAGACCCGCAGGTGCCGAACTATGGGGACGCGGGCAAAGGGCCGCGGCTGAAGGCGGGAATGGTGCTGGCGATCGAGCCGATGATTAATATCGGGTCAGCCGAGGTGAAGGTGCTCGAGGATGGTTGGACGGCGATCACGGTGGATGGCAGCATCAGCGCGCACTTCGAGCACACGGTCGCCATCACGAAGGACGGCCCTGTGATCCTCACACGTTAGGAAGACGCCATCGTGAGATTGACATGGAAATAACAGATGCGGTCGAGTCCGACATTTCCGCAATTACTGCAATCTATAACGACGTGATCCGGACCTCAACGGCCATCTTCAATGATGCTCCCGTGTCGGTGGAGGATAGGACTGCGTGGTGGAAGGCGCGGGTTGCGCAGGGCTATCCGGTGCTGGTGGCGAAGGATGAGAAGGGGGTCGCGGGATTCGCGACGTTTGGGGACTTCCGGCCGTGGCCTGGATATCGATTTACCGTCGAGGGAACGATTCACATTGATTCTGCGGCGCGCCGCAAGGGCGTCGGCGCCGCGCTGCTAGAGGCGCTGATTGCCCGCGCGCGCGACGCCGGGAAGCATGTGATGGTGGCCGGCGTTGACTCGGCGAACCTTGCGTCTCTGGGCTTTCTTGAGCGGTCAGGATTTGAACGCGTCGGCCATTTGCGCGAAGTCGGCCACAAGTTTGGACGGTTCCTGGACTTGATCTTTTTGCAATACATGCTTGACCCGCCGGACAATGCCAGCGGGTCATGTTGATCTAGACGCGCTCGGCGAGGAACTTGCCGATCTCCTGGAACTCAGCTTCGGAGAGACGGAAAGTGGCTGCGGGGAGGACGCCGTCGACCTGCTCGGCGCTGCGGCCGCCGACGATGGCTGCGGTGATGGCGGGGTTGTGCAGCGTCCAGGCGATGGCGACGACGCCGGGCTCGACGTTGTGGCGCTTGCCGATACCGCGAAGGAGTTCGACGAGCTCGAGGTTGCGCGAGAGCAGCGGCTCCTGGAACTGTTTGGTGTTGCGGCGGAAGTCGTCCTGCGGCATCTTCGCGATGCGCTCTGCGGTCATGTAGCCGGTGAGCAGGCCTGACTGCATGGGCGAGTAGTTGATGACGCCGATGTTGTGCTTCTGGCAGAAGGGCAGGATCTCGGCTTCGTTGGTGCGATTGATCATGGAGTAGGGCGGCTGGAGCGAGGTGATGGGTGCGATCTTGAGGGCGCGCTCGAGTTGGGCGACGTTGAAGTTCGAGACGCCGATGTAGCGGACCTTGCCTTCGCGCTGCAGCTCGGCCATGGTGGTCCAGCCCTCTTCGATCTCGGCGTCGGGGACGGGCCAGTGGATCTGGTAGAGGTCGATGACGTCGACGCGGAGACGGCGCAGGCTGGCTTCGACTTCTTCGCGGATCTTCTTCATGGTCTGGACGATCTTGCGGTCTTCGCCCCAGGTCATGGAGGACTTGGTGAAGATGTAAGGCTTGGAACTGGCGGTCTTGAGAGCGGCGCCTACAACCTCTTCCGAGTGGCCCAGGCCATAGACTGCGGCTGTATCAATCCAGTTGATTCCTGCGTCGATGGCGCGGTGGATCGCCTCGATGGATTCCCTGTCCTCCTGCGGTCCCCAGGCATACTGCCAGTCGCCGCCGCCAATGGCCCAGGCGCCAAAGCCGATGGTGGTCAAGTGTAGATCGGAGTTTCCGAGTTGCCGGGTGTTTCCAAGGATGTGAGCGGGAGATTGTGTTGCGGATAATGAACTCATACCAGTTTGGATGCGGGGGAGGGGGCCGAGGAATCAGGTCGCCGATGGCGGTAGAAACGAATAAAAGGACGTCAATCCGCGCGAGAACGCATCAAAAATAGTGAAGACTTTCAATACGATGGAGCCGGGGAGGCCAGACCGATGCCTGCTGCAAATCCAAATCGCGAGCGATCGCGTGTCGTGATTCTCGGTGCGGGGTTTGCCGGCATTAAGGCGGCACAGCGGCTGGGGAAGCTGCCGGTGGACGTTACCATCATCGATCGGAAAAATCATCACACGTTTCAGCCATTGCTGTATCAAGTTGCGCTGGCGGTGCTTTCGCCCGGCGACATTGCCCAGCCAATCCGCTCGATATTGCATAAAAATCGCAATACGGAAGTGGTGATGGACGAGGTGCTTGCGATCGATACGACGGCGCGGCAGGTCTCGCTGGCCAGCGGCGCGATCATGGCGTACGACTATCTGATCGTCGCCACCGGCTCTACGCACAGCTACTTCGGCCATGAGGAATGGTCGAAGGTGGCACCGGGGCTGAAGACGATTGAAGATGCCACGGACATTCGGCGGCGTGTGCTGCTGGCGTTTGAGTATGCCGAACGACAGATGCTTGAGACAGGGGGGCATCCACCGCTGCGGTTCGTTGTGGTTGGAGGAGGGCCTACGGGCGTGGAGCTGGCGGGAGCGATCTCCGATATCTCGAGGCTGTATATGACGAAGGACTTTCGGCATATCGACACGAAGACCGCGGAGGTGGTCATCCTCGAAGGCTCGCCGGCGATACTGGGGATGTATCCGGAAGATCTGCAGAAGAAGGCTCGTGAGCAGTTGAACGCACTCGGGGTAGTGGTGCGCTGCGGGGCGCGCGTTACGGACATTCAGCCCGGCTACGTGATGGTGGGTGACGATGAGCGGATGGAGAGCGTGTGCACGTTATGGGCTGCGGGGGTGCAGCCTTCGCCGCTGGGCAAGATGCTGGGAGTGGAGCTGGACAAGAGGGGGTGCGTGCTGGTGAACGAGCGCCTGAACCCTAAGAATCGGCCAGAGATCTTTGTATGTGGCGACCTGGCGCACTTCGAGCAGGATGGAAAACAGGTTCCCGGAGTGGCGCAACCCGCGATGCAGATGGGCGACTATGCGGCGAGGCGGATCGGGCTGCTTGCGGCGCGGTCGGACAAAGCGGCTTACCAGAAACCATTTCGTTATTTCGATAAAGGCGACATGGCGACCATCGGCCGCAAGGCAGCGGTAGCCCGCATTGTTTGGCCCTTCCACGCGAACTGGAGCGGCTTTATGGCGTGGATCACGTGGATGTTCGTGCACATCTTCTTCCTCATCGGGTTCCGCAACCGTTACTCTGTGTTTTTGAGCTGGGCGTTTACTTATATCACTGAACACGATGGAGTTAGGCTCATTGTGGGATCGCAGAAACTGCCTGGTTGGGAGATGCTTTCGGAGGCGGAGAGCTCGTCGACGGACGGCGCTTTCCTTGGCTCTGGCGGGCCTGGTTCGACGCCTCTGCGCCAGCGAAATTAAGTTTGCAACGTGCTCACTTCCGAATCTATCCAAGGAAGTGGAAGTGAGGTTATGTCTATGTCCGAAAAATCTGAAGAAAAAGTCTTTGATCCGTCCGCCTTGTCGAGGCGGCATTTTTTGTCTGTAAGTGGAGCGGCGCTGGCCGCAGTAGCCGCAGCGGCTCCAATCGCTGCCCAGACGGCTCAGTCCGCGGGGAAGCAGATCCGATCGAATGATCACAGCCTGCCGAACGAACAGCAGGTGGGGCCGAATAATACGGTCAACGATTCGCTGAATCCGGATTCCGTGTGGCCGCCGGAGACAGACAACGGGACGATGCTGCCGTTCAAATATTCTTTTGACCTGTCGCACAAAGAGATTGACTCGGGTGGGTGGACACGCCAGGTCACGGTGCGGGATCTTGCGATCTCGAAGACGATGGCGGGCGTGGAGATGCGGCTGACGGCAGGGGGCGTGCGCGAACTTCATTGGCACGTATCGGGGGAGTGGGCATATATGATCTACGGATCGGCGCGCATCACGGCGGTGGATTCGGATGGGAAGAGCTTCGTCAACGATGTAAAGGCGGGCGACTTGTGGCTGTTCCCGGGAGGAGTGCCGCACTCGATCCAAGGCCTGGGGCCTGATGGCTGCAAGTTCCTGCTGGTATTCAACCAGGGGGATTTCGACGAGTTCAGCACGTTTCTTTTGAGTGACTGGTTCAAGCACACGCCCAAGGAAGTTCTGGCAAAGAACTTCGGTGTGCCGGCCGCGACGTTCGACAACATCCCCCAGGAAAAGCTGTACATCTTCCAGAGCGATCTGCCGCGGGCGCTGGCGGAGGAGCAACAGCAGGCCGGTATGGGAACGGGATCGATCGACGACAAGTTTATCTTCCGCCCCGGCGACATGAAGCCGACGAAGGTCACCGCGGGGGGCGAAGTAAAGATCATCGATAACAAGAATTTTCCGGTAACCGATATTGCCGCGGCGATTGTGCGGCTGAAGCCGGGCGGGCTGCGAGAGCTGCACTGGCATCCGATGTCGGATGAGTGGCAGTACTATGTGTCAGGCAAAGGCCGGATGACGGTGTTTGATTCTGGCAGCAAGGCGCGAACGATGGACTTTCAGGAGGGAGACGTCGGGTACATCCAGGTGTCGCGTCCGCATTACATCGAAAACACGGGCGATGAAGATCTTGTGTTCCTTGAAGTGTTTCCGATTGGAACTTACCAGGATATTTCGGCTGCGGAATGGCTTGCGCATACGCCGACGCGATTGGTGGATGAGCATCTTCGCACCGGCGATAACTTCCTCAAAAACATTCCGAAGAAGGAATCAGTGGTGATGCCGCTGTAACTACGGTGTCGCCGGAACTCACCAGGGATGAAGACCTGAGCGCTCAAGCTTACCAAGCCTGAGCGCTCATTCTTATTTGAAGCGGAAGACGAGGCCAGTACTGAATGTAAGGATGTGAGCTGCCGGAATGGCAACCGGGCCGCCAAACGTCTGGCTGCTCATCGTGTCAACCGAACCGTAGCTTACTTCGATGATTCGCCAGTCAACATGCTTGGCGATCGCTTTGTCGGCGCCGACATAGATGCCGTACTGCAGTCTATTGATATGGGTGCTGGTCTTAGGCGCCTTGGTGCGGGCATCGCCTACGGAAACCTGAGCATAGGGTTTCAGGCCGGCAAACGACATCGGCTTCGCAGCGAAGCGCAGGCCCACCAGAAAGCTATTCAGAGTAGCGTTGTTGCCGTGCTCGAGGACATCGCGCGCATCAACGCCGAGATCGGCTTTGGAGAAGTGCGCAAAATCGTAGTACCCGCCAAAGTCGACGCCGCCAAATATCTGCGAGGTCTGACCACTGCCCAGAAAGGCGAAGGGGCCGGTATCGGCGACGCTGTTGCTGATGCGGCTGACGACCGGGTTAACGTAGATGCCAACCTGGGCATGAGCAGCGATGGTCGTAAGGGCCAAAGCAAGTGCTGGAACAAGAAACCGCAATTTCATCTAGTAACAATCCTCGAGAGATAAACCTGGAGCCCTGCTCGCAAGCAAGCACATCTTTCAGTCTAGTTGCATAAGCCGGGTACATCCTAATCCGGGCGGGGAGAGCGGCAGTCGCAAACAACCGCATGGGTATGACCCGGGAAGGGGCTAAACGGTAGCTGTCTCGCGAACGGTGACGGGGGTAAGCCAGTTGTAGCGGTCCTCGGACAGGCCATTCACGATGTTGAAGAACGCATCATGCAGCGCCGTGGTGACGGGACCCATGGTTCCATCGCCAATCATGATCCGGTCGACGGAGCGCAGATGGGTTACCTCTGCGGCTGTCCCGGTGAAGAACGCCTCGTCGCAGATGTAGAGCAGCTCCCGTGGAAGCGCCTGCTCCACGACGGGAATTCCCAACTGACGCGCCAGCACGAGGATGGAGTCGCGCGTGATTCCGTTCAGGACCGAGTTCGCGAGGGGCGCGGTGTAGAGGGTGCCTCCGCGAATGATGAAGAGATTCTCACCTGAGCCTTCGGAGAGGTAACCGTTGGTGTCGAGAGCGATGCCTTCGACGTAGCCGTTGATCTCAGCCTCCATGCGGATAAGCTGGGAGTTCATGTAGTTGGCGCCTGCCTTGGCGAGCGAAGGCATGGTGTTGGGCGCGAGGCGGTTCCAGCTCGAGATGCAGACGTCTGCACCGTCGTTGCCTGCCACGTATTTGCCCCAAGGGTAGTTGGCAATGTAGATCTCGATGGGCGAGCGAAGCGGATTCACACCGACTTCGCCGTAGCCACGAAACGCGATGGGCCGGACATAACAAGGCGCCACCCCATTGGCTTCCACGACGTCAATCACTGCCGCGTTGAGCTGCTCGACTGAATAACCCAACGGCATACGGTAGATCTTTGCCGAGTGAATCAAGCGCTGCATGTGCTCAGTGAGCCGGAAAATACCTGCGCCGCCGGGCTGCGTATAGCAGCGAATCCCCTCGAACACTGACGATCCGTAGTGAACGACATGACTCATCACATGGATATTGGCTTTTTCCCAGGGGATCAACTGGCCATTGTGCCAGATATTCTTGGTTGCTTCGATCGGCATACGTATTCCTCGCTTTCCAAAATTATACGTTGCCGCCGCAGCTGTTGAGCGGTTCATCCACGCGTGAATTACCGAGTCCAGTGTGATTTTCGGCCGTTCTCCGCATCTCGCTTTGCATGAAAGAATCAAATCATGATGGTTGTTCCCGGCACCGCCGCTTTGACGCATCTGGAGGGGTCGGTCTACGTTCGATTCTCGTTGCTGGCACTTAGCTCGATCTTCTTTCTGGTTGACCCGTTCGCCGCGCTCCCCACGTTTCTCGCCGTAACGGCCGGCCAGGACAACGCCCGGCGCGTTCGTACGGCTCGCAAAGCTTCCCTGACGGCCTTTGTCATCCTCAGTGCCTTCGCCGTGGCCGGGACGTATATCTTCCGTTTGTTCGGGATCACCCTTCCGGCGTTCGAGATCGCAGGCGGTATCATTCTGCTGCTCATTGGTCTGGATATGCTGGCTGCGAAACGTTCCCCGACGCAGGAATCGAGCGGAGAAACCGCGGCCGCCGCCACCAAAGACGACGTCGGCATTGTGCCGATGGGCATTCCCATGCTCGCAGGACCTGGCGCGATCACGTCGGTGATGGTGCTGGTCGGACAGGCGCATCAGTCCGAGGGTTACTGGCAGATGGCCGCGATCTTCGGAGCGATCGCGGTGACGGCGGCGGTCTGCTTTCTGGTGCTTGCGAGTGCGTCGCGGGTTGCCACTGCGCTGGGTGACACCGGCATCCGGATCCTGATCCGCGTGATGGGACTATTGCTGGTGGCGCTGGCCGTGCAGTACTTCGTGAATGGGTTCGTGGATCTGGGCGTGCTCAGCCGGCCCAGCGTGGGTTGATTGCTCGGATACAGCGGGCACTCCTGGGTGGCGCGCCCGGCTGGTTCTCTAATGCACCAGGAGGGCCGTTGCGGCCGCAACGAGTCCTGACAGGCCGAACAGAACACCCAACGCGAAGTATCGTCTGCGGCGAGTCAACAGCGTGATGGAAGACAGCACGACCGAGATCTCAAGCAGCGCTTCGCCGAGATCGTAGCGGGCGGCGCGCTGTTCGGCCTGTTCGACCTCGTGCTCGAGATCAAGAGCCTTTTGTTGCTCTTCGGCGATCTCGGCATTCCACTTGTCCATGTGCGATCGATATTCTGCGAGCTTCTTCTGCACGGCCGCATCGTTGGAGCTGGGCTGCAGCGAAAGCAGATCGCTGGTGGTGCTCACTTGTACCTGGCGAATCTTCTTGGCCTGATAGAGATTCCATTGATCGGCTGCGCGCGTCTGCATGAGGATCGCTTCAGTATGCGTGCGGTGTCCTACAACCGTGACCATGGCGACAAGCACAGCAAATACGCTGATCGCGAGAGAGACCTGGCGCATTCCATCTTCGCCGGCCTCTTTCATTTGCTTGGAAAACTCATTCATTTCGGTAGCTTCCATAGTGAGGGGATTTTACGCGAGGCATTGGCGGCTTGGAAATTTGCGCCTTTTCCACCGCCGTCCACAGGGGATCGGTTGCGCTTCCAGCGTTAGCTTGGTAGTCTCAGGAAGTCGCAACTGCAGTACGGGCTGCGACAAACCACCGAAGCTTGCGCAATCGGTTCGATTGCGATACTCTAGGTGAGTTGCACAAAGCTTCGCGCCGGAGCCGGCTTGGTTGGATCGAGTCAGGTGATGATGGCAAGCCGGAGCGCAGTCCAAGCGTTTGAACGCGGTGTAAGAGCTTCTAAAGCCGACCGTACCAAGCCCAAGCCACTGCATCAAATCCCGAGGCGTAAGTCTTAGGGAATCAGAAGCTTAGAGCTTCGCGATTCGATTTCGAGTCGTACCGATGTTTTGACATTTTGCGCTGTTGCCGCCCGAAGCAGATTTTCTCCGAAAGATATTGGAGAATTGATGTTGACAGGCGAGGCGAGCTTCGATAAGATTGATAAGTTCGCGCAAAACACTGCAGCGAGGCCGGCGAGTAAGGCTTGCGAGTTCGAAATTCGAACAGAGCCAAGCGATCCCCGGACACTCCCCAGTTCAAACAGCGCAATCAAGTTCGAGGACACAAATACTGTGGCATTGCCCAGTGTTGGTCCTTGATCCAAAACTGTCCGCTTAGGCGAGAACAGTCAGGATCTTTGACAACATAGTTGAACGTGCCAGTCGTGAGATGACGTGAAGTTTGGTTGTGTCATTCTCACTAGTATTAAACCTCCGCTGCTTTTCGAGCGAGCGGAGGCGGTTGACTCTTGGGACCCCTGTCCTACAAGAGCAACCAAACCAAGATTAAACGAGAGTTTGATCCTGGCTCAGAATCAACGCTGGCGGCGTGCCTAACACATGCAAGTCGCACGAGAAAGGGACTTCGGTCCTGAGTACAGTGGCGCACGGGTGAGTAACACGTGAATTATCTACCTCCGAGTGGGGAATAACTGAGAGAAATCTTAGCTAATACCGCATAACACTTACGAGTCAAAGCAGC
>Ga0210387_10001747_pt1 | contig 16430 bp, 18 predicted proteins | sample IncBWC7OmetaG_FD_160108 | JGI IMG/M metagenome (GOLD analysis project Ga0210387, IMG submission 160108) | Forest soil microbial communities from Barre Woods Harvard Forest LTER site, Petersham, Massachusetts, United States - Inc-BW-C-7-O ...
CTCTCGTTGTTGCAGGGGCCGAAGCCCAATGCCAAGTTTGCCGGTTACGATGTCCGGCAGGCTGAAGAGCGCGATGTTGAAGGGTGCAACAAGCTGTGCCGAGACGTTCACGGTTTTGACCGGGATCTCGAGCTGCGCGACGCGATTCGCGCGCGCTCGGCAAGCGTGGTCATACATTTGGAAGAGATCACGGGATATGCGACACCGATTGGCTTCTTTGGCCACGCCGTCGCCCGCACCAATCAAGATTTGAAGGCGCTGATCGGCGCGGCAACCGAATTTCCCGGTCCAGGATTTCTGTTGCCGACTCGCAATCATGAGGTTTTCGAATGGTGTCTGAGCTGCGAGCTCGAGCTTGTCTTTCAGATGACGTTGATGACCACCGGCCTATACAACGAACCTGCGGGTGCTTATCTGCCGTCGATTCTGTTCTAAAGCCTACGCGAGGCAACGCCTATTGCGCCGATTGCAGCCGGCGCCACACGCCTGGACTCAGGCGAACCGTCGCCGTGAACGTGCGAGTGAAGTGACTCTGGTCCCCGAAACCACAAGCCAGGGCAACGTCCGATAAAGACAGTTTGGAATTTGGAAGTAATTCCTTGGCGCGCTCCACTCTGCGATCGAGAAGCCAACGGTGGGGCGGAACACCGGTCGACTGACGAAATGCACGAGCCAGGTGGCGTACTGACAGGCCGCATTCTTCCGCCACTTGGCCAAGTGGAACCTGCACGCTCAAGTTCCGGCTCATCAGTGCCTCAGCACGCTTCAATTGCCAGGGCGCCAGGCCGCCTCGAGTTCCAGCGGCTTGCTCGCGGAGCACTAGGTTCTCACGCTGCAGATCGTCTCTGAGTGAATCGATTTGTTTGAGCGCGCGTCCGAGCTCAGCATTGGCCGTTCCGAGTTCCTTCGTGCGCTGCCTCACTTTCCGATCCAGTTCCTGCGCAACGCGCGTTTGTTCTGCCTGGAGTTGCGTCTGCTGCAAACCGATGACGGCCTGATTCGCGGCCACTCCCAATATCAGCCTCTCCGTCGGCGTCGGGAAGTCCCCGCGCGATGAGCACACCAGGAGCCAGCCGATCTCTGTATGCAAGCCCAGGCTGACTAGCGCTAGAGAGAGATCTCCGTCTCGGCTTCGGCAACTAACGACGAATGGCGATGTTCGTGTTTTGTCGTTCAACCAGGCGTCGACCGGCGTGCGGATTGCCGGAGGCAATTTGTCCGATTTCGGCGGTTGTGAAAATCGCGCGAGGGCGATGGGGAAGCCGGTATCTGCGAGCTTGAATTCTGTATACGCGAGATGCAAGCGCAGCGTACCCACCAACACCTCGAGCAGCGCACCAATGATATGGCCGGGCTCGCTACCACGCGAGATCGCCTGTATGGCCGACACACTGAGCAGATCGCCGATGCAGTCTTTGAGCCGACGGACCTCTGAACCTGGGCCTTCACTATTCGTTGTCACGTCAAAGTCGTGATCCGATTATGCGCGATGCACGCCTGTTGCGTAGTTCGAGTATGAACTCCTCTGGCGGAACAAAATATGGATTCTCGTGAAGAGTTCCATCTATCAGAGTCATTGGATGAGTGCGCATAACATCAACGATAAATTCGCCGCTGAATTTCGTCAGATCGTATGAGCAAATCACGGGATGAATTGGGCCGGGCTGCCCCAGTCGGAATTCATTTGCCCGGGCCTCGTAAACCAGCAGATCAGTCAGACTGGCGTCGTCCTCCAGAGCCCAGTCCATATGAGTGATGAACCGCGTGAGTGGAAAGCCTTGGCGCGATGCAGTCAGACGCATTTGACTGAACAGAGCGAGCGTTCGGTCCGGATCGAATCTGCCGGCACGCAAGTGGATGTCGGTCCATGCATGCAAATCAAACTGACCATGACTATGGGCCGCAGTGAAATCGATACCTGCCGCGGCGAAACGACTCATGTGGTCGGCTCGCCGCGCCGGATCAATCGTGTGGACGATCTTCTCTCCCGCAGTCAAGCCCTCCTTTATGAAGGGAAGGAGAGCACGAGCCTCCTCATTCTTATCGCGGAAGAAGGCGCAGACGTGTGCGCGGGCGCCGAGCAGCGCGCCGCAAAGCTGCGGCTGCGAGCTCGGCCGGGCCGGCAGATCGGCGACCGAGTCGGCAATTGTCGAGGCATCGAGCTTTCGCGTGGTAACGTCGACTATATCGCTCATATCGGTGCCTGGAGAGCCTGTTTCAATCGATCATGACAGGCCGGGTCCGTCTGTCAACAATATGAGTACCAACTTGCGTCCGGAACTGACAAGAATGCCCGGAAAGTGAAATACACGGCCTGCGGGTCAGGTGACGATGCGCTGCATCGATGCACGGGCCTGCTTGAAGAAATTCCTACGACGAATCGAAATACGCGGACGCTCGTTCGCAGTCCATGAACAGATACGGAGCGGCGGCATATGTCCCAGAATGCGCAGTGGGATCTGGGGCAGGAAGCCGCGCGGGACATAGCGGCTTCCCTCAATGTCCTGCTCGCCGATGCGTTTGCGCTCCTGCTGAAGACTAAAGCTTGTCGTTGGCACGTATCGGGCCCGTACTTCCAAAGCCATCAATTATTGTTCCGCGCACTCGAGGAGCAGATTGACGCGGCGATCGATGACATCGCTGAGCGCGTCAGAAGGATAGGTGCAACGGCGCTGAATTCAATCGTCCAAGTCTCCCGACTGCGGCGGCTAGTTGACAGCGACGTCGCATCCTTGAGCGCGCTCGAGATGTCGGCGGTGCTTCTAGGCGACAATCTGCAGTTTGTGGCCTGTCTGCGAGAAGCGCATTGCCTATGCGACGGGTATGGGGATGTGGCTACCGCGAGCCGCCTCGAGCGGTGGATAGACGATGCAGAGGGGAGGGTACGGCATCTGTTTGCCGCGAGTCGCCGGACAGAAGCTCCCAATGCCGCAACGCCTTGAGGCGGTACCCCTCGAACGCTTGATCTGAAAGCTGCCGGCATGTCGTCACATGCTTTTTATTGTTCTAATGGAATGTCCGATTTCGTACAAGCCGTCCGGATCGTGACAGAGTTTCTTCTCCAGCCAGGAGACTATCTGCTCTGAGCGAAGAGCGAGCGAGCAGGCCCAAGCGGTGGGCCTTGTTGAGACTTATTCTTGCTGCTGCCTCGCCTCTGCAATCTCACTCATCACTGGAGCAGATCATGGACAAGCCCGTCATACTGATTGCACGAGACCATACTGGCATCGATCGCGCTAGGGGTGATCGACGTCGGCCAATAATGACGCACTCGCTGCTTGCGATCGGAATGCTGAGCCTTGCGATGGCGCGCACCGCCGGCGCCGCTCAACCGGCGCCGGCGGACACTGCCACCCCGGAAAGTGGCGGCCCGTCCGCCGGCACGAGTTCGACACCAACCCAGCTTGTTGATGCGCTCAATCTGGTATTTGGCAAGCAGACTGACAATCGTGCGGTGCACGCCAAGGGGATCGTGCTGCACGGTCGGTTCCTTCCCAGCAGCGCGGCGGCGGACCTGAGCAAGGCGGCGCATTTCCAGAAGAGGTCTGTGCCGCTGACGGTGCGCTTCTCGAATTTTGCAGGTATTCCGACAATTCCCGACAACGACGGGCTAGCCAATCCGCGCGGGTTGGCATTGAAGTTCAAGCTTCCCGACGGCACAGACACCGATCTGGTGACGCATTCGTTCAACGGATTTCCTGCCCCAACGGCCGATGATTTCAGGCAATTCCTGATCGCTCTCGGCACGAGCGGACCGGGTGTGGCCCATCCAACGCCGGCGGACACGTATCTGGCGGCGCATCCGATAGCCAAGACCTTTCTTGAATCCCAGAAGCCGCCGCCGGTCAGCTACGGCACGCTTTCCTACTATGGCGTCAATACGTTCAAGTTCACCAATGCGCGTGGCGTATCTCGGTATGGTCGCTATCGCATCATTCCGGAGGCCGGCGAGCAGCTGATGACTGCCGAGCAGGCGAATCAGGCGCCGCCAGGCTACCTGGCCGATGAGATGCGCCAGCGCACTGCGCACGCACCGGTGCGCTTTCGGATGCTGGTGCAGCTGGCAGCGGATGGCGACAAGCTCGAGGATCCCTCGATTGCGTGGCCCGAATCTCGCATGACGATCGACGTTGGCGTCATCGAAATTACTTCGGTTGCTCTCGACAGCGACGCGGAGCAACGAGCGCTGATGTTCCTGCCCACCGCACTACCGGCTGGTATAACTGCAGCCGACCCAATGATTGCGGCGCGCAGCGCCGCCTATCCGGTATCGTATGCCCGTCGCCATCAATAGCAACGGCAGATACCGGGGCCACACTAACAAGCGCGTCGCGCAAAGGTTGGGAATAACACCACCCTGAAACACGGCGATCGGGCGCCGAGTAAAATTTGCAACGTCTTGCCTACATTCCGAAGCCGGTCATCTCCAGTCAGCTTCAAAAAAACCTGCTGTGTATACTAGCCACCAGAAGACTTTATTGAGCTTTCCGGCGTAACCCTGTTCGGTTGCGTGGCCTTGGGTTCTGCGGAGGATTACGGATGCAGCCACCATCGAAAGCGGGCATCGTTGACTCCAAGATCGGGGCACTGAATGGCTTGCGCGGCATCGCCATAGCGATGATCGTGCTCTACCATCTCTTCATTCCCTATACGGGCAGGAATCCCTTGCGTCCAGGCGAGATCGATGGGGATGGGTTCTTTGCGGCCTTCATAAATAACGCCTGGTTGGGCGTCAACATATTCTTCGTCTTATCAGGATTCGTTCTATATCTACCGTATCGGACTGGGCGCAGAGCCGTGGGGGGTGTGGCGGATTTCCGGGCATTCTATCTCCACCGAGCTCAACGGCTCTTGCCGCTTTATTATATTGTCGTACTGGTCACCGTTGCCTTGCATTCCAAAGAGCTGTACGGCTCCCGCGACTGGTATCTCGAGCTCGGAGCGCTTCTCTCCACTCTGTATATTTTCTCAGCGCATGGCTTCGAGCCACCGTCTAATGTGGTGCTTTGGTCGGTCAGCGTCGAAGTCTGGTTCAGCGTGCTCTTCCCGGTCTTCGTTCTGCTAGTCCAAAGATGGAGAACGCCGAGAGTCGTCGTGGGCACCGTCATGGTTTGTGCGGCATTCGCATATATCGGATACTCGATTTCGATCGAGCGTGTGGGGTATTTCTGGCCGTTCACCAAGGGACTCTTTGGATCCTGCTACGAGTTCCTTCTGGGCATGATGGTCTGCGATCTGTACGTCAAGGGATTAGAGAACCCCGTGCTACGCGCGAAACACTCGCAATTGCTCCTGCCGGGCGCAGTGATTACTGTCGGCGCGCTTTATTTGATGCATCATTCGGCTTTCGTCGGGCTCCGCATCCTCGGCAATATTGGATTCGCGGTTGGATTCGCGTTCGTGCTGCTGAGCATACTGTCGGGCGTCATTCCGCTGCGGCGGGCTCTTGAGATCTGGCCGCTGCAGGTGATGGGGTGCATGTGCTACAGCATCTATGCTTGGCACGGCATCATCATGAACGAGATGATCCCACCGTCGACCTCTTCGCTGACCGACACACTAAGGCTGTTGGCGCCCTTCCTGTTCGTGATGCTCGCGCTCAGCGGGCTGAGTTATCGCTATATCGAGTTTGGCCGCGAGCGAAACTGGAAGGCGCTGTTTCTTGTCGCCGATGCCAAGGGAGCCGGCGCCCCGATGCCGGGGCATTCCGACCCGGTCCGCAGCGAAACCATGGATGCCGAAGGAGCATCGAGTGATACTCAGCTCGAACCGATTGCCAGCCAGACAAAGAAAGATTCCACGCTCAAGAAGACGGCGGCCTCTTAAGATTTAAAACAGGACTGAGCAGGGCAGTCGAACCACGATACAGGGAGACCATCTGTGCACCGTTCCTCGTTAGTTCGCCGCTTGGCGGTAGTTGTATTGGTGGGTGCTCTGATTGCCGGGCCGGTTGTTGCAGCCGTCCTCGACATCCCATTCGATTTCTCACACAAGGCTATCGGTATGGACGTAACGGTTCATGGAACACCGCTATTTGTTCTGCTGGACACTGGTGTCGATCCGTCCGTGATAGCCGCAGCTCGCGCTGAATCCCTTGGACTAAAGGTGGATCGTGCATCCGGCGGCGAAGCTTCCGGGTATGGCGAGTCCAAGTCCGCGACTGTCTATCCAGCGACCATCGATGGACTGGCGATTCGTGGACGATCCTTCGCTCCGATCGACGCGCTGACGGCCGACCTTACAGCGCCGTCACGCGGCTACGGTCGGGACATTGATGGAGTGTTGGGTTACAGCTTTTTGAAGGACAAGATCGTACTGATCAACTACGCCGCACAAAGAGTATCGATTCTGGATCAGGCAGCCGATGCTGGTCCTGGGGTACGACTCTGTCGCACACATTGGAGTACGGCGATGCAGTTCCTTGATCACGACAATACGCCGATTATTCCCAATTTTCGCTTCGGATCATCCTCCGGCCCGATCACAGTAGACACCGGTTCAAACGGAGGAATTAGTCTATTTGATCGCGCGCTTGAATCGCCGGATGTAAAGGGGGCCTTGGTTGAACAAGGAGAGTTTGAGCATGCCGGCGCACGGGGCGTCGCTAAGTCAAAGACCTACTCATTTAAGGCGCCTGTTGGGTTTGGCCCGTTCTCGCTACCTGCAGGCCAGGCCGTGGATCGACTGAAGGCCGAGAACCCTGACGACAAACGCTTCGCCAATATTGGAAATCGTCTGTTCGCAGATATGAAGTTGACAGTTCTTCTGAACTATCGTGCCAAGAAAGTGACGTTTTACGGAAGCTGTCCAGCTTCATAGCAAGGAGATATTGATGTTTTCCTACTACGTAGCTCTGGGCCTTCGAAGCCTCTTACATCAAAAACTCATCACGATTTGGATGATCCTGCTCATCGCGCTCGGAGTTGCGGGGACGGTGAGTTCGTTTTCGCTGCTGCACGCGATCTCATCCAATTCCTTCGCTGCCAAGGCTCATCGGCTATTTACTCCGCAGATCGACAATCACGGTCCGGAGTACGTGAAGGTGTATGGAGAAATCGATCCAGTATTGACGCTGCGCGACGTTGAGGCATTACGTGCGCATGATAGCGCTCGTTTGCAGGCTGCCATATACAAGATCAGTCTTTCACTCGTTCCCACTGACCCGACGATCGATGCACTCGAGGCCAACGGGTATGCGGTAACCGTGGATTACTTTCAAATGTTGGACGTACCGTTTCGATTCGGCTCAGCGTGGAGCAGGACCGCCGACAAAGAGGGTAGCAATGAGGTTGTTATTGGCAATGAGTTGAATCAAAAGGTATTTCGCGGCGCGAACAGCGTTGGCCAGGAAATTAGGCTTGATGGCCACATCTATCGAATTTCCGGTGTGCTGGCGCCATGGAATCCTCTACCACGCTTCTATGCCGCTAGCGACAAGAACGCATTCGATCGCCACGCGCCCCAGCTGTTTTTGCCTTTTCGGCAAGCGCTGAACTTGAGAATACCCACGGCAGGAGGTTCTTATGGGGAATCATCATTTCCCCCCTGGGACTTGAGATCTGAGATTCCTTTTATATCCTATTGGGTCGAGCTGCCGGACTCGGCCGCCGCGGCGCATTACAGGAACTATCTGCATGCATATGCTGATGAACAAAGGGCGGCTGGCCGGTTTAATTGGCCTGCCAACGTAGTACTGCGCGACCAAGAAGATTGGCTTGCTTACCAGCACGTCGTTCCGCCCGAGGCGCGCATATCATTCGTGGTTGCGCTCGGTCTTTTGGTGGTTTGCGCAGTCAATACCGTTGGCCTCTTACTGGCGAGATTCATGCGTCGCTCCGGCGATATCGGGGTGCGGCGCGCACTTGGAGGTTCGCGATCCGCGATACTGTTTCAATATCTGACTGAAGCGGCCGTCATTGGCCTGGCAGGGGGCTTGCTGGGGGCGGCGCTGACGATTTTCTTTGTGAGCAGCTTGGGGCTCGTGTTTCCAGTCGAAGTCACAAGGCTTGCACATCTTAGTTTGGTCACTTTATTGCAGGCACCCATAATCGCTCTATGCATGGTGTTGCTGGCGGCTGCCTATCCGATTTTGCGAGCCTGTCGGATCGAGCCAGGCTGGCAGTTAAAGTCGAGCTAAGTAAATGATATCGATTCCCGTACGGCCAATTGTCTCATCCCTGGTCCGCCACAAAGCCGGCGTCTTTATTCTGGCGTGCCAGGTCGCCCTGACCCTAGCCATCGTTGCAAACGTTATCTTCATCATCACTCAGCGCGTCGCGTTGATTGTGCAGCCCAGTGGTATCGATGAGGCGAACATCATCATCGTCGATAACCACTGGGTGGGACCTTTAACCTTGGAAGAGGCGCACGCGCGGACCGATGCGGATCTCGCAGCCTTGCGCTCATTGCCAGGAGTCGTGGACGCCTACGCGGACTACACCATTCCGATCGCCGGACCTTGGGCCAACCTCACGGCCTTAAGTCTTGCGCCTGAGCAGAAATCGCCGACCTCTCGCGCGGAAACCTACTTCGCCGATGAGCACGCCCTAGCCGCATATGGATTACTCCTTATCAAAGGCCGTAACTTTCAGACCAACGAGGTGGTGCTGGGCTCGACAGATGCGGACCCGAAAGTCGGCTCCGTCATCATCACGGAGGATCTAAGCCGTAGCCTATTCCCGTCGGGTGATGCATTGGGTAAGACCGTTTTTATGGGCGATCATCCAAGTCCAAGGACCATCGTTGGCATCATCGGGGATGTGAAGGTGCCCCAGAAGGGCACCAGCAACTATGCTTACAAAGCGGTATTCATACCCGTACGCATCGCCGATGTTGCCGGAGACCCCTACATTGTGCGTACGCAGCCAGGCGCAGCAGAATCCGTCAGAAGATCTCTAACGGACATTTTGTACAAGACATCGCGCCTTCGCATCCTCGACCGCCAAGAGGGCGTTCAGCATTTTAGTACGCTTCGAACCAAGACATTTGCGACTGATCGTGGTCTCGTGATACTCCTGACGGCAGCCTCAATTGTCCTATTGCTTGCTACGGCCGGTGGAATCATTGGAATAACCACCCTCTGGGTCGACGGCAGACGCCGAGCGCTCGGCATGAGGCGTGCATTGGGCGCGAGACGCAGGGACATTCTTGGCTTTATCTTGGCAGAGAACTTTTTCATCGTGCTGCTGGGGATCTGCTGTGGTTCGATCATCGCATTAATCGCAAATATTTCCTTAATGCATTACTTGGCTCTTAAAAATCTGCCGCCGATGTACATCACTCTGACCAGCCTGTTTATTCTGGTGCTGGGCCAATGCGCGGCGTTACCTCCGGCGCGGCGCGCAGCCCGCGTCCCGCCCGCTGAAGCGATGCGCATAGTCCCAAGCTGAAACTCTGAATCAAGTGTGCACTCAACGCAGAATGGTGGCCTTCCACACGACGCCGTAGCAGCGTGGTTACAATGCTTATCCTTGTTACGAGTGCATCAGGCATCAATGGGAATGGATATGGCGCGCTTCTGGCGTTTAAGCTCGATGGCACACTGATTGGTCCCTTTCACGATGACAGCCGAATCGTTGACCCGCGGGGAATTGTCGTAGATCAAAAAGAGGGGCTGCTGTTTCTCAACAGCGGCGCTGATCGGGTATTGGCACTCGCTCCAGACGGGACTATCGTTCGCGACACGGGCTCGATCGCAAGATTGAACCCAGGCGGCGGCATTTTCGGTCCCGACGGGCGCTACTATGTTGGGCTTCGAAGCGCGCGCACAGTTATGGCGTTTTCAGTATTACTCGATGCGCCTGGGGAGCATTTCGTGCCGCCGGGAATCGTTCCATTTCCTCGCGGCTTTGCCTTTGGTCCTGAGGGAAAGCTGTTTCTCGCATCTGGGATAGGGCCGAACGGCGAGGGCGACAACGCGATTGTAACGATCACTCCTGGCGAGCCACGACCCTTTCGCCTCGTGAGCGATCCAGACTTAAGTCCTTTGGATCTCGCCATCGCGCCCAACGGTAACGTCGTGGTGTCAAGTGAGCATCCGTTCGGTGCGGCAGATGCCGTGACGAGCGTGCGTGAATACGACACTTCGGATGGACACCTTGTACGGGTCCTCTCTCCCACCAAGCGGGCCGAGTTTCGGAAACCGCGGGGTCTACGGTTTGGTCCAGACGGACACCTGTACTGCGTCGCTCAGGACGAGGTCGTCGCCTTCGATTTTACAAAGGGCGCCTGCTTGGGCAGCATAGTGCAATTGCAGCGGTTGAATGGGCAAGCGCTGGCGTTCTTCCCGCCCGATACCTTGGTGTAATTGTTTTGCGTTTCGTCGTCAGTCCTAATCGACTCCAGGTACGAATACGAAAGAACGAGATTCGGCCGATACGGACGGGTTTATCGGAATCGGAGTGGTCATGAGCAGCGTACAAATCGGGCAGAAGAGTTATGAGATGCCCCCGCGAGAGGGTATCAGCATCGCGCATTTTCTCACCGTCGCCGACATAGAGCGATCGGCTCGCTACTACGAAAAGGTCTTCGGCGCTCGGATCTTGAGCCTGGGTGACGGCAACGCACCTGCGTATCTTCAGCTTGCGAATATTTGGATGATTCTGAACGTCGGAGGTGGGCCGACCGCGGATAAGCCGACTGTAACGCTCAGCGTCCCCGACCCGAATCACATCAATAGCTTTATGAATTTCCGCGTTGCGGATATTCAAGCGTGCTATAAATTATGGAAAAGTCGAGGAGCGGAGTTCATCACGGAGCCGATCCCCAAGTACGGGGAGATTCGCTGCTACATCCGCGATCCAGACGGATACATAATCGAGGTCGGACAGAGCACAGACCTCACATACGGTTGAGGACTGACTGATCGGCTAGAAGCCCTTCGTGAGAAGACCCACCTTCAAGAAGCGCGCGAGCTCTGCAGGATCGTGTCCGGGCATCATGTTGAGGTTGGGTTCCGCTGTATGTAAGCGGTGTAGTTCAACGAATTCGCCCATCACCGCTTCGCGGTCCTCCCGGGCAAGCCAGGTGACCAAACGCGCCCGCTCGCGAACTTCTTCAATGTTGCGCATTTGCCAGGCAACATCCCCCAGAAACAGGATCTCCTGACCGTCTTCGCGCTTGACGTATACCATCTGACTGCCTGGGGTGTGGCCGGGTGCCTTGATCAACACCACGCCCGGCGCGATCCTCTGATAGGGCTCATCTTCAATTCCTTGATAGCCGTCGAAAACGGTCGTGGATACGTTTAGCTTGGATATCGGAGCATCCCGAAGGTCCTTCTTCAGCTCCGTAACTTGGACTTGCGTAAGACGCGCCTTGCCCATCAGATCCTTAAGATTGGGCTGAGCGAGAAGTCCGCCGATATGATCCGGATGTTCATGAGTCACGATGATCAGCTGAGCGGTCGCAAGCGCGGTGCTGAGCCGCGCATAGGCCGCCTCATCAAAAACACTTGCATCCATCTGCTTGGCAACGTCAGCGTTGAAGGCCGTATCGACGATGACAGCATGATCCTTATAGGCGATTTCATACGCCGAAACGGGCATGTCCAAATTTTGCCAACCCCCGCCCGCGATGACGAAGACCTCCGGCGCCAAAAGATGTCCAATGGTCTCCACCCGGATCGCTACGGGTAAATCGCCCACCCCTGCATCTGCCAGCCGGCGCACAGCCGTCATGTCAATCGAATAGTGCGCCGAGGAGGGGGTGTGGCTCTCCATAGCAAGCCACCAATATGCGGGAATGCTGATGATGATCAGCACCAGGACGGTGTAACCGAGCCATTTGAGTACTTTCATGACAAGGTCAGAGTTCAGTTCTCTTCCGCGTAGTAAAGAGCCACGCGGCCGACCGCGAGATCGAGCATTTCATGACCGTCCCACGCCCGGGACCAGGGTGACGAGAAGCTCATCCAATTGATCGAACGGCTCGCCCATTCCACCGTGGTAGCTGCCCGAGGCAAGGTCGCCGTCGAGAGCTTCCTTCGAGGGATAGAGGTCGCGCATAACAACCAGCGTCTCGTCACCTTTTTCTTCAAAGGTCACCGTTGTGACGGCCCCACCTTCACCACCTTCGTCATTGGTCCAGACGAGGCGGGAGGGCGGCGTCACTTCGAGGTACCTGCCGAAGAACGCCATGGGCTGCTCAGAGGCAGCGTGGCCGAATACGAAACGGTACGTGCCCCCCGTACGAACATCGACCTCGCAGGAAAGGAAGGATACTCCAAACGACTTTGGCGCCCACCACCGCTGGAGCAGCGCGGGCGTGGTCCACGCCTCGAACACGATGCGCGCTGGGCCGTTGAAGGTTCTCGTAACGACCATCTCACGCTCGGACTTCCGTTCCACCGTCGTACGGTTCTTCATCGGGGTAGGCTCACTCTTTCTTTTTGCGTCCATCGAAGTTCTCCTTCCGTTTCAGTTCCTCAATAATATTGTCCAGCTCGTCGAAGCGTGCGTCCCAGAGCCGGCGGTACCTCTCAATCCATGCAGCCTCTTCCTCCAGTCGGCGCAGGCCGAGCTTGCAGGTCCGCACGCGCCCGATCTTTTTCGTGGTGACGAGCCCCGCCTGCTCCAAGACGCCGACATGCTTCTTCATGCCCGTGAGGGTCATGTGGAATTTTTCGGCAAGATCCGTGATTGAAGCGTCTGCAAGCCCGAGCTGCTCCAGAACGCCGCGTCGAGTGGCGTCCGAGAGCGCGGCGAACGACGCATCAAAGTTGGTCTGGGAATACTGAACCATGTGGTTCAGTATGTAACATATGGATTGGCGGGATGCAAGGGGAGGCCGCCACACTGGCGCATGCGATAATAAAGCATGGGTCACCGCTCATCGCTCCTCATGCTAGCCGCGATGCTCCTCGGTTGCAGCGGCGCCCAGCAACATCCTGCGGGCGAAGCGGATCGGGCGCAGGCGCACACAGACGCCGGCATCGCCGCGGGTAGCGCCGCGATCGCCGCCGCCATGAGCAGATCGCATCACGCTGGCAGCGCCGCGGATCGCGATCAGTACCGCCACCCCGTCGAGACGCTGGCATTTTTCGGTTTCACGCCGACGATGACTGTGCTCGACGTTGGCCCGGGGGCCGGCTATTACACGGAACTCCTCGCACCGGCGCTCGCGAAGGATGGTCTCTACTTGGCAACGAATAGGCAGCCGCCTAGCACCGCGGCGGAGCCGAGTGCGCACCACTGGACGCCCTACGAGGGAGAGCGGTTTGATGCTCTACTTCACGCGGAGCCTGAACTTTACGGCAAGGTTCAGGTGATCCGGGTCGACTACGAGAAGCCGCTACTAAACCTCGACGGGAAGGTCGACATGGTTCTCCTGATGCGCGAGGTCCACATGATGAAGAACTGGGGAACGCTCGACACGTGGCTTCGTGAGATCCATCGGGCCCTCAAGCCAAACGGCATCCTCGGCGTCGAGGACCACCGCGCCGCCTCCGGTGCGAACCCGGAAGAGACCGTCACGAAGGGCTATCTGCCGGAAGCGTGGGTCATCGAGAAAATCGAAGCGGCTGGTTTCGCCCTCGCGGGAAAATCGGAGATCAACGCCAACTCGAGGGACACGAAAGACTATCCGAATGGTGTGTGGTCGCTTCCGCCATCGTTTCAGTCAGGTCCCGACTACACTCCCGGCGACGCCCTCGATCGCGCCAAGTACGCCGCCATCGGCGAGAGCGACCGGATGACGCTGAAGTTTGTCAGGGTGGCTGACCGAGCCGCTCGCTGAGCTGGCGGAACCGACGGAGTTCGTATCGAGCCAGGAGCGAGCATCGTCCTCGAAGTGCGCAATACTTTGGAACAAATTGAAATTGCATTACGGTGAACCATGATCGAATCCTCCTGCCATTGCGGTGCGGTGAAACTAGAGATCCAGACCGCGCCGATGGAAGTTACAGAATGCAATTGCTCCATCTGTCGGCGTTATGGTGTTTTGTGGGCTTACTACACTCCCACCCGCGTGCACATCATCGCGAATGACGTAGCGACTGATCGTTATCGTTGGGGCAGCAAATCCATTGAGTTCCACCGTTGTCGGAACTGCGGCTGCGTCACGCACTGGTCAGCGGCGGCACAGCCTGCCGATCGTATGGGCGTGAACGCTCGACTGATGGCGCCCGAAATTCTTGCCGCAGCTCGCCGGCGCCGGCTCGACGGAGCCGATACCTGGAAAATTCTCGACGAGTAACGCGTACGTCGCTGGATTGAAACGAGACGGCCAAAATCGACACAATCAAGCGAATATCGGCGTCCCGATGGCTCGCTCATGCGAGCACAAAGCTCGCTACCTGAGAATTTTGCTTGAGAATGCGTAATTGCGATCGCGTCAACCCGTTGAGCACGGAATACGAATCGGCCGAGGTGATTTAATCGGCCTCGCCAATAGATAGCGATCACCCAGCCACTTCACCGCCTTGGCAACCGACTCGCGGTACCGGTAGTCGCTTGAGTCCTTAAAGGTGAACGTCAGTTTCTTGCGCATTTGCATAGTGACTAACTCCATGCCAATTCCAGTTAGAGGAGGGCGCTTCGATTAGTCTGGCGCAGCCACTGTTCGCGAAGGCACTCGCTCTGCAGATCATTCGTTAGTACGACGAGACCAACCGCGAATTCGCCAATCCAGTGATGGTTGTCAGTTGCGCCGGCTGGTTGTGTCGTGCTCAGCACCACTGCATGAGCGTCTAGCAGTTCGTCCACCCACAGGTCGGGTGCCGTGCGACCTCGAACTCCACGGGAGACTTGAGTTCCTTTCAGAAAGTCCCCGGCAAGCACGCGGCCGGAGCCGCCCAGCATATGCAATCGATCGATAAGCACATCAACGAGGAGAAGCTGTTGCTTGTAGTGACCCTCGAATAGCTGGTGCATTCGACATAGTTCACCGTTGCAGCTTTGCCAGCGTGCAATTTTATACAGGTCACGCAGCAGAATTGATCGCGCAAGCAATTCTTCCAATCTGGCCACGGTTTCGACTGAGCATGCATCGCTGTCTGCGAGACGTTCTCTCTTGGGCGAGTGAGTCAGAGAGTCTGTTGCGGAATCAAGCATGTTAGTCACCGTATTCGACCATCGGCGGCTTCTGACAGCCGGAATCGCGTTCGATCTGCTGAAATCTAACCTCACGGTTGAGTGGAGGAACTTCATAGATACTTCTCGACAGCAACTCGCGTGCTACGCGCAAGAATCCTAGGATCAACAAGACTACGAGCGCGATAACCAGAGTGAGCGTGGCGACCACATACATTTCGGACACCTCTACTTGCCATATGTCGCAAACTCTAAGACCGTCCTAGACGGAGTTCTTGCACGCGAGTGTCATTAGTTGACGGAAATGATTATGAGTTCATTCCTAGCGGGGAGGATCTGCCGGGAGATACGCGCCGGCCAGATTGAGGCTGTCAAATGCGCCGAGGTGGTGAAGCGTCAGTCCGCAAGTTCGTAGCGTACACTGCGGCCGGCGCCTTGGGCCCTGAGGACTCCGCGCGCTGCCAGCTCTGCGAGATCTCTCTGCGCGGTTGCGGGGCTAACCCGGTTCAAGTGCGCATACTTCCTGTTTGTCATTCCGCCCGCGAATCCCCGCGGTCCAGCATCAAGAAGGGCGTTGAGAGCCTTTTGCTGTCGTACGTTGAGGCGGGATTGCCCATGACGCATCCAAAATCGCGCTTTCGCGAGGACGCGCTCAACCGTGTGTGCGCTATCCGCACACGCGGCGACAATTTGATCAAGAAACCATCGCAGCAGGTCGGTCGCGTCCAAGGTACCGCGCGACAGCGCTTGCAGGGCACCGTAGTACTCGTTCCGCACTGCCATGAAGCGCGCCGACAGACTGTAAAGCCGTACTGACCGATCTTCGTCCTGCGCCAGCGCACGATCGAGTAGCGCGCGTCCGACGCGCCCGTTGCCGTCCCCGAACGGATGAATGAGCTCAAACCACGCATGCGCCACGCCAGCGCGCAGAAGCCCATCCACGTCGGCCGGCGGTGCATTAAACCATTCCACGAATCGCTTGAGTTCGCGCTCGAGCCTGCTCCGGGGCGGGGCTTCGTAATGAACGCGCTGCTTGCCGATCGGGCCCGAGACGATTTGCATTGGCGCGGCTCCCCGCAGTTGGCCGACTCTGATCTTGGTCAGCCCCGAACGGCCGGTCGGAAAGAGTGACGCCTGCCAGTCGCCGAGTATTTTTACTGTAAGCGGCTTGTCGAGTTTCTTGGTGGCATCGATCAGGACGTCCACCAACCCTTCGACCGAGCGGGGCGGCGCAGGCAATCCTGCGGTTGGCAGACCGAGTCGCCGGGCAAGTGAGCAGCGCACTGCGTTCGGGTCCAAGCGTTCGCCCTCAATAGCACTCGTCGCCACGCCGTCGGAAGTCAGCACCTCCAGCTGCGCGCGAAGGTTGGAATCCGGATCTAATAATCGGGCCATGCCGAT
>Ga0210387_10001748_pt1 | contig 16430 bp, 19 predicted proteins | sample IncBWC7OmetaG_FD_160108 | JGI IMG/M metagenome (GOLD analysis project Ga0210387, IMG submission 160108) | Forest soil microbial communities from Barre Woods Harvard Forest LTER site, Petersham, Massachusetts, United States - Inc-BW-C-7-O ...
CACTTGCCGGCGTCGTGGCTGCGTTGGCGGCGCGCGCCCTCGAGCCGACACTGGGTGGCCTCGCGGCGACTCTCATTGCCCTCGCCCTGGCTATCATCGTCGGCGTCGCAACCGGTGGCATAACCGCCACCGCGGTCGCGTTTCTGCGCATCCCGTCGTTTCTGGTGACTCTGGCGCTCCTCACGATCTGCCGCGGCCTCGCGTTTCTCTTTAGCGGCGGACGATCGATAGGCGACCTGCCGAGCCAGTTTGGTTGGTTGGGACAGAACAAAGTCGCGGGTCTCCCGATCCCGATCATCGTCATGCTCATCATCGTCGCCATTGGCTGGTTCGTGCTCACCGGCACGACCTGGGGTCGTTGGGTCTACGCGGTCGGGGGTAACGAGCAGGCATCCTGGCTGGCCGGCGTGCCCACGCGGGCCGTCACCGCCTGGGTCTACCTCGCCAACGGCGCCCTCGTGGGCCTCGCCGGCGCCGTCATGGCGTCACGACTCGGCGCGGGCGTTCCCAATGCCGGGCTGCAGTACGAGTTGGACGTAATCGCCGCCGTCGTCATCGGCGGCACGGCACTCACCGGCGGTCGCGGCGGTGTACTCGGCACACTCGTCGGCGCCGTATGCATCGGGGCTCTCAACAACGCCCTCAACCTCGCCGACGTCGATCCCGCCATGCAGCGCGTCGTGAGCGGCGTGGTTATCCTGGGCGCCGTGGTCGCCGAACGGGCGCGTACCTTCATCGCCGCGCGTGGGTGACCCGGCTCAGCACGCCTGTATGGTTGCCAGTAATGGCATGCGCTGCGATATCGAGCGCCGCGCCGAAGCCGCCAGCGTCCCGAAGCTCGCGCGGCGCGATCCCCAGATACCGCCGCATCAGCCGCCCCACTGAGCTCGGGCCCCCGAGATCGCGGAGCTCCCGCACCCGACGTGCCGTGCGACCACACACCGTCATCAGCCACACGGCATCCAGCGCCCGAAACGTCTGCAACACCACACTCGGTGGCTGCCAACCCGCGGCCGCGAGCCGCCGGGCCAGCGTACGGCGCGTGACGCCGCTCCAATGCGCGAGATGCTCGAGGCTTCGGCCCGACGGCGCCTTGAGTGCTGCCACCGCGAGAAAGACGTGCAGCGAGGTTGGCGCTAATGGCAAGAACCGCTCGATCAGAATCGGCGCCATCGTGGGCGGCAACGCCGCCGACAATGCTCGGCGCACCGTTGTGCCCAAGGGCTCGGCGTCGCGCAACACGAACTCGATCCGAAGGCCCGGCACCAGAATCTCACTCAGCCGATCGATCGCGGGACGGTTCAAGATATCGTAGAGCACGATCGGCACGGATGGCGCCCGAGCCGTGAGCTCGAGGATCATCGGCGCCACTGAGCGGCCCGTCTCGTCACCCAACTCGGTGATCACCGCGCCGACCGCGCCGTCGACACTCGCCTGCACTAGAGCTGCGGTGCTCTCCACAAACTGCACCTCGGCGACGCGCGCCAACTGCCGCGCCACCGAATCCTGCGTCACATAATCGCGAACGAGCGCCCCGACCGTCGGCATCCTCAGCCGGGCGTCGCTATTGCGGCCGCGGTCGCACTAGCTCGTCCAGGTAATCAACCCGGCCTCCTGCCACGCCATCAGCAGGCGCCCTGCGTCTCCCGCGAGTGCCCCCCGCTCGTGATCGCGCGACCCGCTCAAACAGCCAACGATCGCGGGGAACGTCGGTCGGCTCGCGAGCAGTGCCCAGATCCGCCTACCCATCGCATTGAGGATGCAGCCAGATCCGCTATTCGTATTTACGAGCTGATGCTGACTGCCTGTCCGCCGCAGAACAACGCCCTGTGCCGCCGACAATCGCGTGGCTGCGAATTGAGCTTCTGGCATCCCACACCTCGACCGAGATGCCGCGAAACATTCACCCTCACAGCGCGATGACTCTACGACGCCACACGCGGGATGGTGACCGCGATGCGATGCGCGAGCTCATCGATCACACCGGTCCAGTCCCCTGGCCTGCGCTGCCGAATCAAGCACATCGAGGGATACCAGGGCGTCGCGTCAGCCAGCCCCCATCGCGGGTCGGCTACGACGTGCAGAAGCAGGAAGGTCGGCACGCCGAGACTCCCTGCCAGGTGCGCCACCGACGTGTCGACCGTCACGACGGCGTCCAGCCCCGCAATCAGGTTCGCTGTCTCGGCGAACGTGGAGAGCGGCTCCGGCGGAACAGTGACCGTCGGATAGCTCACAACCTCTTCCGCGCGTGGACCAATTTGCAAGCTGTACCAACTCACGTCGCCGCCGGTGAGGAGCGGAGAGAATGCATCGAGCGACAGCGGTTGGCGAAGCTCCATCTGCGTGAGAGGACTCCCTGCCCAACAGAGCCCGACCCCAGCACGACGAGTGGGCATCGGCGCTCGCAAAGTCTCGAATGGCGGCAACGCGCCGACCATCGCGGGCAACGAGAGAACCGACACGTACCGGTCATACGACGTGACGATCGCGTCTTGGATCGTGCAGATGCTCGTATCAGGGAAGTTGTACGTCGCGAGCTCTACGAGCTCCGGCTGCACCGCGAGCGTGACCCTCCGAGCCGTGCGCGTGATCCACGGCAGGAAGCGCAGCATCTGCATGCAGTCGCCAAACCCACCATCAGACACGATGAGCAGCGACTTGCCGACGATGTCTTCACGCCCATCCCAGCGTTCGCGTATCGAGCGCAACTGGTACGGCAATCCGGTGCCGCCAAGAAAGAACCGTGACTCGCGATCGCGCCACCCAGACCAGTCGCCGAGCAGTAGCTTGGCATGCGCTCGTTCGATCAGCTGCTCGGGCGCGTAGTGCGACAGCCCGAGCGCGATGTCGACCGCCTCTCGCCAGAGGTCCAAGTGCCCATACCACCGGCACATCTCGGCGAAATGATAGTACGGCAGCGGGTCGGTCGATTGCCCCTCGATCCAATGCGCATGCGCGTCAACTTCCGCGGCGATGGAGCGGTCCAGCTGACGACGACAGTGCCGGATGAGATCAGCGGTCCGCTCTTCGCGGCATACGCGATGCGTGCGAGTCAGGTCCGCGAGACTCATACCATGCAGATTGCAGGTGTTGGTCGAGACGGCCAAGGTCAGCCAGCGGCGAATCCTGATCTGCTGCGGTATCGCCCCGCTCGGGCGACAACACTAGCTCGACCACGCCGAGCAGGTAATCGAAGCCGCCGGCGTCGCGCAGTTGGCTGGGCGAGAGACTTGTCACCCGCTTGAGCAGATGCCTCAGTGTCGCACTCGACGTGAAGCGCATCGTCTCGACCACGCGCTCCACCGTGGCCTTCGGCATATCGAGCCGCGCCGCGACATGGAGCAGCCGAAACCAGCGGATCAGCTGATGCACCGGCGGAAGCCCGGCGTCACGCATGCGCGCCAACAGCGTCCGCTGCGATACCCCCGCCCTCGCCGCCCACGCATGCACCGTCAACGGCCGCTCGGCGTGACGCGCACCAATCACAAGCAGCGAGCGGACCGACTGGGGCGCGAGGCGCTCGATGGCCCGCACCACGTTCTGCGTCGCACTGCCCTCACACGCCGAACGGATGGCGCCGGCGATGATCGCCGAGCAGTCATCAAGCTCGCGAATGATCACGGCATCGAGCGCGATCTCGCCGGCGATCGCCACGAGCGAACGCATGTCGTTGCCGTTGAGCGAGAGCCATAGCACGAGAGGAATCGTCGGATGCCAGTCGACGATCGCCCGAACACTCGGCCACAGATTCGAATGGCGGACCGTGTCGAGATCAGCAACGATGGCATCGACCTCGCCAGTCGCGACGAGCGAGTGTAGCTCGTCGCTATCCGCGCAGAATCGTGCGGTGATCTCGCGCCGGAGCGAGCCGGCGAAATGCGCACGATCGGTGGCACCACCGATCAATGCAGCGATCAACACTTACGACAACCTGGGCGACATAGGCTGGACGTACGTTCGACGGGACGATGACACTTTCCTAGCCCCGTCGCCGGCTGGGTCTCACACTCGCCTATGGCATCGTCGATTGCACAGCACTGTGCATGTTGCAAACGTTACTTCGGTGTTGCTGGTGGCCGTAGCACATGGCGGCGCACGCGAACGAAGGCGGACTGAAGACCGGCTCCGATCACGTACGCCAGCAGGGCGCAGAAGAGCGCCGCCGGCACCAGGCCCCACGGTTGGAACCCGTGCAACTCGAACGTCGCGCTCATCGTCAAGACTCGCCCCACGAGCACATACGGTATCGCGAGGAGGTCGAGCCCCAGATCCGCGAACCACGTCCCGCGATGGCGTAGGTAGTCCAGGTACTCGAGGACGAAAACCACCAGGTACAAGGCCGCGAACGCCCACCCGACGGGCGACCGCCAGAATCTCATCGCCTGAGCGGCTGGCGCAGTCGCGCTTTCCGCTCGCGAATCGGCACATACCCGCGAAGCCGCTCGAACGCCCACTCGCGCGCCTCGGTCAGCCATCCCATGGCACCGCCGCCATGGCTCGCGGGATCGAGTGCGTCCTCGAGACCATACACACCATCGAGATCGCCCTTATCGAGCGCGTCCGACTCCAGCACATCGAACAACTGGAGGCAGTGCTCGCCGTTGTACCCTGCCGCCGTACACATCTCGAGCGCCCGGGCGTCAGCGGCCGACTCGTGCTCAGGGCCGTGCACGCGCCGCTCAATGAAAAAGATGGCCATCATGAGCGCCGCACGCCCGTGTGCGAATGATGGGAACTCTCGCGGCATCGCGGCGGCCCACGAGTCGAGCCCGTGCAAGTGCCCGAGATCATGATGCGCGATCTCGTGCGCCAACGCGAACGCGACCGGCTCGTCACTCGCGCAGCGCTCGAGGAGCCGGCGCGAGATGTAGACATAGTGGCCCGGCAGCGTGAACGCCGTCACCTCGCGCACCCACAAGATCTCGGCCTCGAGTCGCGGGCCACCGGCGGTGCGCACCGCGGACAAGCGCTGCATGATCCGCGACACCTTGTCGGCCGCCCATGGCACGGGCTCCTTCTCTGGGCCGAACTCCTCGATCAGGTCCCGACGGAGCCACTCATCGAGCGGTTCATTCATCAGGGAGCGCCGCGATCGAACGCGTGCGACGCCGTCGTCACATCGGGATCCATGACGGCCGCCACATGATAGTACCCGGGCTCGCCCCACTTCCCGTACGCCACGGCGAGCGCCAACCGCCGGCTCAGCAAACGATCCGCCGCATCACCCGTCGCCGCCGAATCCCCGTGCGATGCCACGAACGTGCGGAAGTCGGCGATCGCATCCGGCGGGATCGTCGGCGCGGCCGCGAACGCGTCGAGCGTCGTGTACTGCGCGCCGTGGGCGTCGAGATACCCGCCGATCCACTGCAACACCAGCCGATCCTCCTCAATGCGCTCGAACCACGGCGGCGCGCCGAGGTGCGTCGGCAGCAGCACGTCGGGCACGATCCCTCCGCCGCCATAGACCGTCCGGCCCGCGTCGGTCTTACAGGAAGGGCGCCCCGTCGTGTCGCGCGACGACCACGCGCCCTCGTAATAGTCGCGAAGGGCGAGACCACGATAGCTGCGTTGCACGATCCGGCCACAGGGCGTGCGGACGTGGCCGACGACCAACATCAGCGACGAACCGGCGCTCATCCCCAGCGGGACCATGAGCAATGCCTTGCCGAAACTCGGACGCCCGATGATCAACGCCCGATCGTGATCCTGAAGCGCGCCCGCGACGAGCTCCGAGGCGCTCGCGGTGCCGCCGTCGATCATCACGACCAGCGGATATTTCGCGCGCGTCGCGAAGAACGAGCGCGACACGCGGCCCGTGTCGGTAATATCCTTTTTGCGGCCCTCGGACGTGTAGATGAGCATGCCCTTGGGCAAGAACTCACCGGCGACGTGCGCCGCTTGCTTGATGCTGCCGCCGCCGTTATCACGGAGATCGAGGACGAGGCGCTGCATCCCTTGGTGGTCCAACGTGCCGAGCGCGGTGTGGAGATCGTCGGCGGCACGATCACTCAAGAACGTCGTGATCCGGATGTACCCGGTCTTCGGATCGAGCATGAAGACCGCCGGGACCGCCGACTCCTCGTCCGGAGAATGGCGCGTGAGGCGGCGGTCGAGGCGCACGGTCGAGCCATCGAGCCGCCGGCGCTCCAACGTCAGCAGCGCGGTCGTTTTCGGGGCGCCCGAAAGCATCACCTCGAGCTCGACGACGCTCTCGGCCCGAACGGGCGCGCTATCGATCGCCACCAGACGATCCCCTGGCAAAATGTCCAGGCGCTCCGCTTCCGATCCCGATGCCGCGCCTGCGACGACATAGGCGCCCCGCACCTCGACAAACTCGACCGGAACCGGCACGAGCTTGCCGGCGCGGTAGTCGGCCTCTTTGGCCGGGTTCAACCGCACCGCCGGAATCACGAACGAGTGCGGATCGGCCGCGTGCACCATCCCCTCGATCGCCGACATCACGAGCGTGTGCGTGTCGAGTGAATCCGGATGGTTCAGCTTGAGCTCCGAAAGCACCTGACTGAAGAGCTGCAGGTCCTCATAGGTCGTCCACTGGCGGACGGCGTGCTTCGTCGTGTCCTGCTGCGCGAGCGCATACGGCGCCCACGCGAGCGCGAGAACGAGACTTAGGGAGCGCATCAGTGCGTCGCCGTCGGTGACTTGGAGATCGTCAGCATGCCGATCGCGTCCTCGGCGCTCTTACGCAGGCGCTCGCCGCGGGCGGCGTGCGCGAGATACCCGCGGTACGCGGAGACGGCCGCGGTGTCATTGCCCGCTTGCTCGAGCGCCTGGCCCAAATAGTAGTACGGGATCGAATAGTACGGGTCGACCGTCGTCGCCTGCCGCAGATGGTCGATGCCGTCGCTCATGTGCCCCGCGTTGATGAGCGCGTAGCCGAGGAAGAGCTGCACCACGGGATCGTCCGGCCGGATCTGGGCCGCGATCTGCGCTTCAGTGATCGCGGTCGCCGTATCGTGCGCGCCGAGCGCCTGGCTCGCGAGATGCAGGTGCGCCATGTGGAAGCCCAAGTTCTGCGTCACCACGAGCTGGAAGTTCGCTTTCGCGGCCGAATCGTGGTGCGCTTGGGCGTTCGCCATCGCAATCGAATAGGTCAGCATCTCACGCGAGATGTACACCGGGAGCAGTTTCGTCGTATCACGTTTCTCGATCTGCGCGATCGCGGCGCTCAAGGTGGCCGTCGCGCTGTCGAACTGCTTGAGATAGTACTGGGCCTTCGCGCGATACGTATAGAGCTGGAACGCGTCCGGATTCTTCTTGATCAGCTTCGCCAGGTCGGCCGATGCGCTGTCGAAGTGGCGATCGACGTACGCCGTATACCACGTGTGCTCCAGTTTATACCCGTTATAGAAGCCCATGAACGGCGGCTCGCCTTCCGACATCTGCTCCCGGTTATAGTCGTTGATCGCTTTGTTCCGGAGCGTATTCGCCAGCGCGATCGTGCCGTGCATATTGCCGCTGGCCGCCTCGAGCGCGAGCTTCTCGTCGAAGAACGGATCGTGGATGTCCGCCAGAATCACGAGCGAGTCCAAGTGCTTCAACGTGCTGTCCGGCACGAGCACCAGATCTTTGTTCTTCTTCTCGTCGTTCTTCTTGAGCACCGCCGTCCGCTCCGCCGCCTGGGTCAGCACGAACCAGCGTCCGAAGTACGGCTCGGCCCATGACGGATTGAGACGGCTGGCCCAGTAGAATGCCGCGGCCGCACCAACGGGGTTGGCGTCGACGGACGCGACGCCGGCATCGTAGTACGTTCTGGCGTCGTTCGTGTCCGGCAGCGTCGAATCGACGGGCGCCGCAGTCGGCGTGGCCCGCACGTACTTGCCGGTCTTCGGATCCTTGACGAACGGCATCACGTTGCTCGTCGACCCTGTGACGACCGTCGGCCGCGCGGGCACGAGCGACAGATCGTACATGTCGGGAAGCTTCACCGGCGCGGGCGGCGTCTTTTGCGCAAGGGCAACGCTGCCGCATCCTACCGCGAGACACAACACGATGAGTCGCATCGGCTCTCCGATTGGAAGGCGAGACAATGTAGCGACAACCGGGTCTCGGGCGCATTACGTTTGCGTTACTTCACCGGTCCACCGAGGCGAGCGAGGGCCTCCTCGGCGCTCGGGCGCAAATTGTCCGCACGACTGGCGTGCGCGAGAAAGGCACGATACGCCATGAGCGACGCCAACCTGTCGTGCGCGAGCTCGCTCGCCTGTCCTGTGTAATAGTATGGCAACGCGAAGTAGGGGTCGGCGACCGTGGCCGCGCGCAAATGCTCGATGGCTTCGGCCGGGCGATGCGCGGAAAGCAACGTCTTACCCAAGAACAGCTGCACGACTGGATCGTCCGGCCGAATATCGGCGGCAAGCTGCGCTTCGGCGATCGCCGTCGCCGTATCGCCCGCATTGAGCGCCTCGCTCGCCAGGTGCACGTGTGCCATGTAGAACCCGAGGTTCTCGGTGAGCGTGAGCTGAAACGCCGATCTCGCCGCCGAATCCCGGTGTCCCTGCTGGTACGCCAAGCCCATGGCGTAGGTGAAGATCGTCCGGGCGAGATAGCGGGGCTGGAGTCGCGTCGTATCCCACAACGTGATCCGATCGATCGCCGACTGGAGAATCGCGGCCGCGGTGTCATACTGGTGGAGATAGTACGTGGCCTTGGCGCGATAGACGTACACATCCAGCACGTTGGGGTACTTGGGGATCAACTTCGCCAACTCCTGCGACGCGAGGTCGTAGCGCCGTCCGGAGAATGCGAAGTACCAACGGGAAATGCGGCGGTCCGAACGCCCTTGCAAGCTGATTTGCTCGTCGACGAACGGATCGCGCATGAGCGCCACATCCCGCAGCGAATCGACGAGGGTCCGCACGGAGTCACCGATCGCCCGCGGCTCCGCACGCCGCAGCACGTACCAGCGGGCGAAGTAGGGCTCAGCCCACGACGGGTCGAGGCGACTGGCCCAGAAAAATGCCGCTGCCGCGAGGGATGGGTTGGTGTCGACCGATGCCATCCCCACGTCGTAGTACTGGTGGGCGTCGTTCGAGTCGAGGGTCGCGAGCGCGGCGAGCGGCGGTCGCGGAGGAACGGCCGACAGATCAAGCATCGGGTCCAGTACGACGAGTGGCGCCGGAGTCTGCGCCTGCGCCACGCTCGCGACCGCGAATAGGGCCAGCAGCAATCGCATCAATCGCCCCCTGAAGTGCTGAGTCGCTCCAGCACCGCCATCGCGTCGGCCACGCGATCGGTGGGCACCAGCAAGTGATCGTGGTGATACGCCGAGACGGGATTGACGCTGATGCCCGCGGCGGCGAGCGCCGATGTGATGGCCGACACAAATCCGATCGCGTCGAGCGACGAGTGGACCGTCAGCGTGATGAGGCGGCACGGGTATATGTACGCGAGCCCGGCGCGCGTCGCGGCGGAGCGCTCGAGGATCAGGCTCACGCCCTCGGATTCCATGAACGTCGCGACAAGCGCCGTGCCAGATCGGGAGAGCTCGGCGAGGGTGTCGAGGGACCCCGTCGCAAAAACAAATTCGCGCGGGTCGAGTTCCGGGCGCATCACGGCGAGAAGGTGAGCGAGATCACGAGACGCGCGCATTTGGTGAGTGAGCAGGATAATCGTGTGATAGCAGCGATGCGATGAGGAACGCGGAGAACAGTTTCGGTCTAGTACGATAGGTGACGCAAGATCAAACGCCTCGTCGACCAAATAGCATGAGAGAGGAGCGAGTTGCCCGATGCGATACACTGACGCGACACACGACTGCCGAGGGGGGATTGGCCGCATGCGCTATGCGGTCCTCCTCGGCGTGTCGCTCGCGCTCAGTGTGACATCGCCCGCCAGCGCGCAGGTCATGCGGTATGGCGTCGTCATGGACGCCGCGCGCAATGCGCTGGCCGCGGAGTGGACGGACAATCCGGCGCAGGTCGAACGCGCGTACTGCGTCACTCAGTGGTGGACGGCGACCTCGCGCAATGCGCGCGTCCATGCCTCCAACGACTCGGCCGCCGTGCAAAAGCCCGACGGACGCGATGCCGACACCGTCTTCCGGGTGCTCGAGATCAAGCCCGTCGAGACGAGCGAGGCGACGCCGAACGGTGCGACCTTCGCCTGCCCAGCGGGCGTGCCAGAGGTGCATACGCATCCGCCGGCCACGTGCTATAGCGATCGCGCCGATCAGTGCTATGCGGGCGGGGCAGACGCGTATTCGTGTCAGCCGAGCCGTGAGGATGCACAGAAGCTGCTCGATCGCGGGGACGCGTTCGCGATCGTCCAATGCGATCGGCACGCGTTCGTCTTCTATTATCCCAGCCAGTTCGCGGCGCCCACGCCTCCTCGACAGGATCTGGCCGAGGTCGCGAAGCCCTAGTTAGCGCCGCTCCGCGGCGCGTCGATGCAGCGCTTCGCGCTGCTCGACTGGTCGGTTCGCCTCCGGGGGGCAACCCCAACTACGCCCCCCGGACCCCCCACGATCACGCGTGAGCCGCTTTAGTTGGCGTCGACGAACGAGTGGACGAAGGCGCCGAGGGAGGGGGCGACGGCTGAAGGAGCGTCCGCGATCCAGGAGCGGGCGTCGATGTACGGCCCCATACCGCGCCCGCCCTCGAAGAGCTGAACGAAGCCAGGCAATGCCATCGGCAACCGGTCGAGCCCGGTCTCGCCGAAGCGCCCAACCCAACGATCGATGTCGATCCTGATGATGTATGTCCCGGTGAGCGCTTGCCGCATCCGGGCATCGTCGAAGCTGTGATCGACAAGAAAGCACCGCCGACTGAACTCGGAGGTGAGCTCGAGGAAAGGCGTCAGCCCATGCGCCTCGGCCACCGAGGCTTCCTGGATGATCTGGTCCTTTAGGGCCTGTCTCGGCTGAGGGCGAATCTCGACCACAGCGAACGCGGCATCGGAAGAGCCACCAGGGGGCGCATGGTGACCAGCGCAGCCAAGGCCGAGGCTACATAGGGAAAAGACGCCCGCTACCACGCTCGCGCTCGCTTTCATACCGCCCCCAGTCACATTCAGGTCACGTCGTGTAACGCGTCAGTCACAGTATACGTGTGAATTCTCACGACGCAACAAAAAAAGCGCCCCGCTGTTGACGGGGCGCCGAGTCTTTGGGAGCTACGACTATATAGCGTCGCGCTGCGCTGTGGGCGTGTGCGCGACCTGCGCGAACGCTCCCGCCGAGCTCACGCTCAGGTATTTCGGGATAGATCGCCGAGCTTGCACCACTCGGCGAGCCAAGGTCGGCGGCAACGCAATCGCGCCGCGGGCATGTGCTTCCCAGATCAGCCTGAGCACGGTCGCGTGCTCGGATAACGCCAACAAGGCGCCAGCAGACTCGCTGTCCGTGAGGCCACCGGCCAACGAGGTAATGTCACCGCCGAGTCCGCCAGCGGATGGGGTAAGACTACTAGTCAGGTCGCACGGGCCCTCCGCCTCTTGAGACGGCAGAAGCAGCTCGCGCGGGAAAGATGGCATAGGTACGTCCTCGAGTAGTGCGCTGAGGATGAAACGGAGATCTGTGTCTCGGGACGACGAGCACAGCAGGCGAAGACGGCGCGCCGCGCCGGGTTGGGGCTCAAATCCCATCGGAAAATGGGAGGGTAAAAGTACTGAGATCCGCGAAATTCGCTACTGAGCCGTGACCAACCGCTGTAACCTTATACACGGCCGCTCCTTTCGCGTTTGTTGCACACGCAGTATTGTGATACACGGTGGTTCAGGGCGCCTGTGCTCCACGCTGCGGAGATTGAATGACGCCGATTTCGCCGACCAAGGCCGAGACGCCGCACGGCAATCCCGGTCCGCCGGGCGTTGTCAGCGCACTCGATGGGCATTGGGCGGTCACCGCCATAGATGCCCACGAACGCGCTCGCGCGCTCGCGGCTGCTCAGCGTCTCTGGTCCGCGAAGCACGGCCCCGCCAATCCGAACGATGAAGACATCCCCGCGGTCAGCGTCCTCGCTACCGCGTACGATGTCGCCGCGCTCGACTGGCTCGATCCGTACGTGCGTGCGTTCAGCGGCAACGGTACGCCGCTCTCCAGTCCGCCGAATGCTGAGACGCTGCGTCCCGCGCTTGTTGCTGTCGCGGCCCGAGCGTTCCAGCTCCACCGGGTGTTGCCACTCCGCGGACGCGGCGAAGCAGGACTCATAGGACTCCTGCACGTCGCCTCGCTCGCCACCGTCGGTGATCGCCGCGCTGACTTGGGCGACTGGCTCCGCGCCGGCGACCCGCTCGCGCCGCTCAAAGCGGATCCCGACGCCGACTGGGCGACGGTGCTCACCGATCGATTGGCGCACGTGTGGATCGACTTGCTCGCTCCCGCGCGCGCCACCGCGTACCGCCGTGCCGTGACTCGACTCGGCGCCATCCGTGAAGAGCGCGAGACCGGAGAGACCGCACTGCTCTCGCCACTCGGCGCCGACGAAGCCGCAGCAGTCCGCTTCCGACTCTTCACGCTCTACCACATCGCCGATGCCGCCGCCGCGCTGATCACGTACCTCACGCGATCCGAGCCCGGCGACATCCTGCGGCACTTGAACCTGCACTTCACTGTCGCCCGCGCGGCAGCGTCGGGCAATGCGACGGTCGATGTCGCACTGTCCTGGCTGCACGGCGCGGCCGTCATGCTCGCCCAACGGCGCACGGAACAACTCGCGCTGCCCGGGCTCGCGCAGTAAAGAAAAAGAGACTTCCACCGGGGCCCAATCGGCCCCGGACGCGACGGCGTAACTCATGTTGGGTTACGCCGAGATGTCAGACGATCGCGCTCGGCTCGCCAACATCAGAGCCGGTCGCTTCACTGCATGCCGAAACCCGACGATGCAGCCCTGGCCGACGCGGAACACTATCGGCCGGCGAATACCCTTATGGGGTATGGGAAGAGTGGGGGCGGAGGGAAGAAAGGCCGGGCTCGCTACGCTCGCTTCGATGCCGTCGTCCAGACGATACCAAGCTACCCCAGCCGCTGTCGTGCAACGCGCATAGTACCGGTCGTCGTCGGCCCAAAAACCATCCCAATGCTCGGTCGACGTGTCCTGTCGCAGTGCCGTGTGAGGGGCTTCATCGAGCTCCCCGACCGGCGCGTCGCACGCAACAAGATTCATCCCCAGTACCCCTCGTCCCGGTGTGTCATTTCGCGCACGTTGCGCGAGTGCGAGAGGTATACGATGTCCAGGCGCCGAACGCAACGGCCCGTGACAGTCTAAGTCATTGAGCCGCATGTAGATAACGTGGATAACCCAATGTGGAGAACGTTTGGCGGCCGGTCTAACTCACATCACAACCGTGATTAGCGTGGTGACCGGCATGTGGATATCGACAGGCAGGTTGGGGATGCCACAATCGTAACAAAGGGCGGTCTTGTGTCACGTTGAGCACGGCCGATTGGTCACACGCACGCCATCCGAAGGCACTTGCGAAGACGTATGTTCCTGCTATCGGAGCCCCTCTTCGAGACGCCGAACACGGGCAGAAAATGCCGGGTTGAACCCCATTTCCGCGTGCACTCTCTCAAGCCCGTGAATCACCGTCGAGTGGTCGCGTCCGCCGAATACGGCCCCGATGTCGGATAGCGTCATGCCGAGAATCTCACGACAGAGGTGCATGGCCACCTGGCGTGGCTCGACGATCTCCTTCGTCCGGCGCTTCGAGGCCAGCGCCTCGGGTGTAACACCCCACTCAGCCGCGACCCGCCGAGCCACCAATTCCGCGTCCGCGCTCGGCGCGGCCGCTGCCTTCAAGGGCAAGGCTTCACGCGCGAGATCGAGACTCACGGGACGCGATTTGAGGGCGGCGTACGCAATGAGACGCGTCAGCGCGCCCTCCATGGCTCGCACGTTCTGCGTGACTTGATCGGCGATGAATGCGATCACATCCTCGGGAACCGCGGGGCCGTGCGTGTCGAGTTTGATTTTCTCGCGCAGGATCGCGTGACGATGCTCGACGTCCGGGCGAGAGACGTCGGCGATTTTTCCCCCTCGAAAACGGCCTACGAGCTCGCTGTCGAGGCCCGACGACTGCGGCGCGCGATCGCTCGTCATCATGATCTGTCGGCCGGCGGTATGGAGCACGGCGAACGTTTCAGCAAATGCATCCTGCGCCGCGCGACGGCCCGCGAGAATGTGCACGTCGTCGATCAGCAATAGATCAGCAGTGTGATATCGCGCGCGGAATGGTGACAAATCCGCCTGCTGCATCGACGCTACCAGGTCGTTCGTGAACTGCTCGGCTGATACGTACACGAGCCGTGTCTCCGGATGCCGGGCCAGGACCTCGTGCGCGACCGCCTGCATGAGGTGCGTCTTGCCGAGGCCGGTCTCGCCGTAGATAAACAGCGGGTTGTACGTCCGACCCGGCCGTGCGGCCACAGCCGTGGCGCTCGCCGCGGCCAGGTCGTTCGACTTTCCGATCACGAAGTGGGCAAACGTGTAGGCAGGGTTCAGCACTCACACGAGTTTGCACATGAAATGTGGACATCCACAAGGGCTGACTCCTCGCCGGGGGCCAGGGTCCGGGTCCGGTGTTATTTTTTTGCCATGGCCGCTATCTGGAAGGGCGCTATCAGCTTCGGTTTGGTGAACATTCCCATCGAGCTGCGCACAGCCGTCCGGGACAACGACGGGATCAGCTTCCGCCAGCTGCACGAGAAAGACCTGTCGCCGATCCACATGGACCGGATCTGCAATCTCGAGGACAAAACCGTTCCGTACTCGGAGATCGTGAAGGGGTACGAGTACACGAAAGGCAAGTTCGTGGTGATCACGGACGAAGAGCTCAAGGCCGCCCAGCCGGGCAGCTCCAAAGCCCTCGATATCATCGATTTCGTGCAAGAAAGCGAGATCGACCCGCGCTTCTTCGAGACGCCGTATTTCTGCGTTCCACAGAAAGGTGGCGAGCGAGCCTACGCACTTCTGCGCGAGACGATTCGCAACACCAAGATGGTGGGCATCGGCAAATTCGCGCTGCGCCAGCGCGAGTCACTGGCCGCGATCAAAGTGATCGGTGACGCGATCGTCCTCGAAGTGATGCGGTTCGGCAATGAGCTCGTCCCGGCGACCGAGTTCACGTTCCCGAGCGCGAAAGAAGTGAAGCCGCAAGAGCTGTCGATGGCCGAGCAACTGGTCGCGCAGTACTCGACGACGTTCGATGCGTCGAAGTACACCGACGACTATCGCGCGTACATCATGCGGCTCATCGACGACAAGCTGAAGGGGAAAGAGATCTCGACCGAGGAAACCGCGGAGCCGGAAGGCACGCCGGTGCTCGATCTCATGGCGCGACTGAGAGAGAGCCTGGAGCAAGGACGCAAGCGGGCTGGCGGCGACGCCGAGGCGGCGGCCGAGGAAGGGGAGGAGGCCGCGCGCGAGGCGAAGGCTGAGGAGCAGGAAGAGGAGCCAAAGAAAGCCAAGAAAGGCACGCGCTCGAAATCGCGAAAGACGGCCTAGCACATGCTTCGCCTGCTCGATGCGCTCGCGGACGCCATTGCGGCGCGCGATCTGGCGCACGTGTGGGCCATTGTGAATGGGCCAGGCTCGACCGCGCTGCCGCAGCGTATACGCGAAGAAGCGCTGAGCCTGGCCGCTCTGCCGCCGGATAGTCTTCGGGCACCTATCGCTTTGTTGGCATTCCGGCACCAGACCTGCCAACTGTTGCTCGATGAGGCGCATATCGAGGATCCGGGACAGCTGGAGTTGCCGCTCGCCACGGCCGCGACCACGGCGTAACTTCCCCGGTCTCAAATCCCCTACCTCCGAGGAACACCACAGTGATTCGCATCGCTGCTCTTATTGCTTTGAGCTCAGTGGCTATCGCCGCACCTATGAAATGGGGCGGGAAGCTCATGCCGCAGGGCGGGACCACGGTTGCGGGCGCCGTATCCGTCGAGCCGGGCTCCAGTGCGTCGAGTACTCACGCTACTGTGACAATCAGTGGTGGCGAAGCCGGCGTGACATATCCGTGGCACGTGCATTCGGGCAAGTGCGGTGATAACGGTGCCGTCGTTGGGCAGGCTGGGGCGTATACACCGATCAAGATCGGCAAAGATGGCAATGGGAAAGTCGACGTCACGCTGCCATTTGCGATTCCGGACAACGGCGCGTACTACGTGAACATTCACAAGTCGGCCACCGATATGGGTACCATCGTGTCGTGTGGCAATCTTTCCATGGCCATGTAACTGTGCTATACTAGTCGCAATGACTTCCCGCCGCGTCTCGTATTACGCCACCGACCGCCGCTACTGGTTTACCAGTGGGGGCCCGGAGTCGCGCGCGTAGACGCATAGTACCGTCGCAGCACACCCGGCCCTCGTCACACTGACGGGGGCTTTTTCTTTGCCCCCACCGGACCCCTTGTCATGCTGATCGTCACCCGCGCTGGAATCACCGATGCCGAGATCGCTCACATTCGAGGAC
>Ga0210387_10001750_pt1 | contig 16425 bp, 8 predicted proteins | sample IncBWC7OmetaG_FD_160108 | JGI IMG/M metagenome (GOLD analysis project Ga0210387, IMG submission 160108) | Forest soil microbial communities from Barre Woods Harvard Forest LTER site, Petersham, Massachusetts, United States - Inc-BW-C-7-O ...
ATATTTGCCGTCGGTTTCTCGATGGGAGGCAATCTCGTGCTGAAAATGGCGGGCGAGTTCGGGGACACCGCCCCGACGCAGCTCCGCGCGTTCGTAGCGGTCGCTCCAGCATTCGATCTGGCCGCGTGCGCCAATGCTCTGAATGAGCCTCGAAACTTCCTGTACGAAAGGCGTTTCGTCACCGGACTGAAACAGCGTATGCGCTTGAAGAGCAAATTGTTTCCGGAGTTGTTCCCGATCGATGGCATGCGCAACATTCGCAGCGTTCGCGATTTTGACGAGCTGATCACCGCGCGGTTCTGCGGTTTTGCGGGAGCGGATGATTACTATGCCCGTTCGAGCGCCAATCGTCTGATTAGCGAGATTCGCAGACCTACTTTGATCCTCACGGCGCAGGACGATCCGTTCGTCCCATTCGCGTCATTCGGCCACTCGGCTCTCCGCGAAAACCCGTGCATCGCTCTCATTGCACCCAAGAACGGCGGGCATTGCGCCTTTATTTCGGATGAGCCCGGCGAACGGCGTTTCTGGGCCGAATCGCGCGTCGTCGAATTCTGCTCGCAGAATTCGACGACGGGCCGCTAGCCGCCTCTTCGATTTTTAGAATCGTTCTCCGGACCGGTGTGAGCACTCCTTGACGGTGACAAACACCACAGCTAGAATTGCAAAGTCAGAGGCGCGTGACCGTTATTCGACATTTCAGTGGTTGCTATGTCTGTCCGGAAGGCAACTTCCCCGCAGCTTTCACCTTCTTACTACTCATCCGGGAAACAAGGGGTAGCTTTCATGGCGAGCAGCGGAACTGCGTCCGGTGTAATGCGGGCAAATAGAGGAACCCAGAATGAATCGTGAGAAGTCCCCTAGCGAGGTCTTTGGCGGGTTTTCGACGTTCAAGTCGGGAACATCTCCAGAGTCGAGCACTGGCGTAGTTGGCCTGCTTGTGATCGCACTTTTGATCGGGTTGGCGCTGAGTCTCGCAACGAGTTCTCCCGCGAGCGCGCAGAAACTGAGCGAAAAGCAACTTCCGAAGTCGTACCGCGAATGGCTCGATCGAGACGTTGTATATCTAATTACGAAGGAAGAGCGCGACACCTTCCTTCGACTCACCACTGATGAGGCCCGCGACAAATTCATGCAGCATTTCTGGGATCTTCGTAATCCTGATCCTGGCTCGCCGGAAAACACCTATCGAGATGAGATCTATCAACGGATCTCTTACGCCGACGCGAATTTTGGCACGGGATCGGGCGGCGAAGGTTGGCGCACGGCTCGCGGCCAGACTTACATCACTCTTGGTCCACCGCAGCAGAAGCAAAAACACTATGGTGCAGGAAACCTGCGCCCGATTGAAATTTGGTTCTACTCGAATACGGTTCCACCGCTCCCACCGTTTTTCTATGTCATGTTTTATCAGCAGGACAACATCGGTGATTTTCGTTTCTACAGCCCCTATTTCAACGGCCCCACCGAGCTTGTCACCGGTGTAGAAGCAATTAACGATCCGACGTCCGCTCTCCGAATGATTCAGGCCTCGGTCGGCCCCGAAGTCGCACGAATCGCGCAAACACTGTTGCCGGATGAGGTCCCCGATCAGCAAGGCCGGATCAGTCTCCAGTCTGACATCATGCTTTCCCAACTCAAGAGCCTTGCGGACCAGCCAGCCTACAAAGCGTCGCTAGAGCGCCGCCGCCGGTTGCTGGAAAACGTATCGTCGCGGATCGTAGTCGAAGGACGAAATCTGGACATCTCTACGTTTCCTGTGCGCGACTCTCATGGACTGACCCGTTTGGATTATGCGATTCGCATGCACAATCCCAGCGACCTTACGATGACGGACGGTGGCAACGGCCGCTACTCGTACGCTATCGAAGCTCGGGTGCGCGTTTTCGGTTCAGACGGAAAGTTGATTTTTACCCAGCAGAAGTCCGTAAGCGATTCCATGGACAAGGCACATCTCAATCTCATTAAAGATAAGGTCTTCGGATTCGAGAGCACTTTGCCTTTGCCGCCCGGGAAATATCGGCTCGATTTCCTGTTAACCGACTGGCAAAAAAAAGTTGGCCTTCATGCCGAACGCGAAGTGACAATCCCGGTGGTAGCCAGCAACAGCCTTCTGATTCCAGCGCTCTTGCCATTTTCAACCGCCACAGCCGTAGACCCTGAAGCTGGGGACTTTACGCCGTTTGCAATGGCTGGCGTAAAGTTTAACCCCATGGCCGGCACCCCTCTTTTGTTGAATCCAGGCCAAAATATTCAAATTGCTTATCAGATATGGGCAACTCCGCACGATCCGCGGACGACCGCCGGTCAGACTCTTCAGGTGCACTACGCGCTCGGTCAGCCGGCAAATATTGGAACCGCGACGGTCGTGGACGACGAACTTAGTATGGGACAATTCAACGCGAATGGCTGGATTGTCAATGGCAAGAAGCTCCCACTGAATCCGCAGTGGATTGGCACGTACATGCTGACCGTCGCAGTCAGCCATGCCGGTACTCCCGAGCACACTTCAGCCACCCTGAATTTTAGGGCCGTCGGAGGGGATCTGGTCTCGGCTTCGTGGGATGTTTCCGATCCGACGCTACCCAAAGACGCGGATCAAGGAGTTCTCGACCAGCAGCGCGGGCTGTGCTATCTGAACTTGGGCCAACTCGAAGATGCACGTCTCTACTTCAGACGCTCGTTGGAGAAGGACCATGGAAACGAGATCGCGCGCGCCCGCCTCGTAGAAGCGTACTATTCGCAACATGATTATGCGGCGGTCGTAAGCCTGTACAATGATGCTGGCGCTACCGACGAGACCGATTCCGAAACCCTGTCCCGCATTGCATCGAGCTTGGTAAAAACTGGCGATTCAAAAAGGGCTATTTCGTTGCTCGAGGAGAAGCTCCACTCGCGCCCGGATGACGGCGGCATTTATCTCGCTCTCGCGGATTGCTACGAGCAGGCGGGAAATTCTAAGAAGGCTGCCGAGATGACTCAAAAGGGAAAGTCCCACCTCGGAACCCCTCCGGCGCCGCCGACTCCGTAGTCCGAATCCCATCCGTCAGGACGGACGCATACCGCATTTGATATATTATTTTTCGTATTATTTCCTTCCAAATTGAATAGCCGATGAAGGCTCCGACCCCGCAAGTTTTCTAAAGTTCATATAAAGTGCTTATAATCAATAACTTAAATGCATACTGTATTTGATGTATTTTGGCCACCCAGATGCATACTCCCTGCCAGAATTTGTGTATTGGGGTGTTTCGGCCGTTTTCAGTTTTTTGAGAATATGAAACGGCATCCCGGGGTGTAGTGCTTGTTTACTTCTTCCGACAAAAGAATCTGCAGATCGAACGACGCCTCAAACCTTACTAGGGGTGAAAGGAGCAGCATGAGCTTGTTTAAAAAGTTTGCATTAGGCGTGATCGTTCTCACGCTATGCGCGGCATTCGCATCTCCCGCCATGGCACAAAGCGAGAGTTCAGCTCGAGGTAGTTTGAGCGGCCTCGTATATGACTCGTCACAGAGCCTGGTTCCCGGCGCCGAGGTCACCATCACTGGTCCTATCGGCAACGCGACCCAGAACACCAGCGGACAGGGGTCTTTCCTTTTCTCGGCCCTGATTCCCGGTTTCTACTCGGTGAAGGTTTCGAAAGCCGGGTTCAAGATTTCGGAAGTTGGCAAAATCGAAGTCTTGATTAACAAGACCACCAGCGTTTCCGTCACGCTCGAGCCTGGTGCCGTTACTCAAGTCGTCGAAGTTGCCTCCGCCAGCCTGACCATCGACACTTCGGCATCGTCGGTGAACTCGAGCCTGGCTGACACATTCTACGAGAACATTCCAATCGCGCGCGGCGTGGCAAACCTCTTCTACCTCGCCCCCGGCGTGGTAAGCGGTATCGGTACAGGAAATTCGAATCCGGCAATTTCCGGTTCGAGCGGTCTCGAGAACCTGTATGTCGCTGACGGCGTCTCCATCAACGATCCGGCCTTCGGTGGCTTGGGCGTTTGGTCGCGGTCATACGGTTCGCTAGGCACCGGCATCAACCTTTCATTCGTTAAGGAAGTAGAAGTGAAGACGGGCGGATTTGAACCCCAGTATGGACACGTGAGCGGCGGCGTCGTGCAGATCGTGACGAAGTCCGGCGGCACGTCGTTCCACGGCGCGGTTGGGGGCTACTTCAATACGCGTAGCATGCAGGACACGTTCCTCAATGCTGACGATCCTGAATTCCACACCCAGAATTTAACCGGTCGCCACATCGCAGACGCTCGTTATGAAGCGGACGCCGAGATGGGCGGTTATGTTCCGCTGTTCGGCTTGAAGGACAAGCTCTTCTGGTTTGGCACGTTCAATCCCACGTGGCTACAAGCAGACTGGGCGCCAGCCGCAACTTCCGGACTGTTCCAAATTTACGGTAATAACCTGCAGTATCGGACCTTTTCGGAGGACTACGCAGGCAAGTTGACCTTTAAGCTCAACAATTCGAATACGATTGAATCCTCCGTGTTCGGGGACCCGAACTCGCGCAACAATGGTCCCTCACCGAACCTCTTGAACGCGGACAACACGACCGTAAACTCGAATTGGAACTATGGCACGCGGAACTGGGATACTCGTTGGGACGGCGCGGTCACACCAACTTGGACCATTGACGCTGCATTCACTTGGAGCTGGAACCACTTTACAGAAGTTCCTGAACAGGATGTGACTCAGATTACGGACCAGACCCAGACGTCCCTACCGGCACAGCGCGGCACGTTCACTCCGATTGGTTTTGGTTTCTTTGAACCCTATCAGGGCGAGACGCGGTCGGTGCAGGCGGACTCGGCGAAGACGTATCACTTCGGAGGGCAGCACACCTTTAGCGTCGGTTGGAACTGGCAGTTTCCAGCGTACAACGACATCACTGGTGAGTCTGGGCCCAAGTATGCGATCCCGGAATTCAACGCCACCGGCGGTGATCCAGGGTATGACTCAAAGCCCGGCGTCGTGGGAGCCCTCAGCGATTCACAGCTCATCCTGCTGTTGGCATCCAACGTAGGGCCGGCGGCCGCAAACTGCTCTCTCTGTCCGTGGATGGAAATCCCGCAAGGGAACGGCACATCCATTCCCGAGCAAGTCGTGCTGCAGCAGACCCGCGGGCGGTTCGATAGCGGCGTAACTCACAGCACCGGTAAGTATCAGGCCGCCTATGCGAATGACTCATGGGCCATCGGGACTCACGTTACGTTGAACTATGGCATCCGGTGGGAACAGCAACGGCTCACGGGTAACGTAGCGTTCCATACATTCGTGAACATGTGGTCGCCGCGCATTGGCATCATCGTGGACCCCAAGGGCGACCGCAAGTCCAAGATTTATGCGAACTACGGACGCTATGCCTTCGTTCTGCCACTCGACTTGGCCCTTCGGTCGCTCAGCACGGAGTCGGATTTCCTGAATCCGTACTTCGCGCCGGCCTCAACGACCGTCGGCTGTCCCGTGGGAGCCTCTCCGTGCGTTATTACAAACGCGGATGGTTCGCCGAACTACGCAGGGTTCTTCGTGCCAGATGCAGCTCACTTGCTCAACAAGGCCAACGGCGGCATCGATGCTTCTCCGCAGGTTGCCATCAACGGTGGTGAGCCATATGCTCCCGGGACCCGCATGGAGTATACGGATGAGTTCGTCGTGGGAGCTGAGCATCAGTTCCGCGGCGGCATCGTAGCCAGCGCTCGTTACATCGATCGCCGGCTCAAGCGCGTCATCGAGGATCAGGGCGGCATTTCGGTCGAACAGTTCAACGCCCTGGCTGCAAACGGCGGCGGCTTGAATTACTTCATCGGTAACCCGAACTCGAAGTCAGATCTCTTCGTCAACCCCAACGAGCAAGTTTTCGGCGGAACCGGAACTTGCGCCGGGAGTTCCAACGGCCTCACGACCAATTGCGCGCCAATCAATCAGACGCCAATTCCGTGCGCCGCGACTGGTGGAACTACGGGAACGTTTAGCTGCGCTCTCGCCACTGCCGAAGCAGCGCCCTCGGCAGGCAATGCAGCCGCACTGGAAGCCCTCGGCTTCCCGTCAGCTTGCATTGACACGAACAACGCTCCGACGCCCTATGTTGCGCCAAACGTGGCCAACACGTTCGGTACATACTTGGGCAATGCTTGCTTCCCCGGCGTCAACACCGGAACTTGGACCACTGCTGGCGGGACAGCTCTTCTTCCCGACTGCACGAACTTCAAGGAGTCTCAACAGCCGGGAGTCTGCGCAGCGTTCGGCGGCGAATTCTACCCCGACGGCAAGCCGGATACCTACAAGGACCCCAAGCGTGAATACGAAGCGGTCGAGTTCGAAGTGAACAAGTCCTTCAGCCACAACTGGGCGATGGTTGCCAATTGGCGCATCTCTCAGCTCCGCGGCAACTACGAAGGTGCGTTCCGCAATGACAACGGACAAGCCGACCCCGGTATCAGCTCGCTGTTCGATTTGACGGAAGGTGACTTCGGTCTGATCGGTCAGCAGCAGGGTATCGGACCGCTCAACACCGACAAGAAGCAGGTCGTCAACGTCTACACCACGTACGTTTTGGATCGCGGGATGCTGAAGAACATGGTCCTCGGCGGAGGCGTCAAGCTCTCCTCCGGTGTTCCACTGACCACTTTGGCCGCCCAACAGGCGTATCAGAATCCAGGTGAAGTGCCGATCTTCGGACGAGGCGATCTTGGCCGCGCTCCGGTGGTTGGCAGCGTTGATGCCCATATCGAATATCCGTGGAAGATAAACGACCGGTTCACGATGAAGTTCGGGTTTGACGCGTTCAACATTGCAGACGGACGCCGCCAGACTCTTATCAACCAGAACGTGGACCAGGGTTTTGGAATTCCGAACAGCGACTTCCAAAAGCCGTTCTTCCAGTTCTTCCAACTGCCGTTCCAGGCACGAGGGAGCATCCGTCTGGAGTTCTAAGATCAACATAGAAAACCAAAGGGGGGCGCTTCGGCGCCCTCCTTTTTTTTTTGCCCTTCGCAGATTCAATCTGATCGACCTGACTCATGCAAACCGATTGCGGCGTGAGGCGAGCGCGTCCCGTGAGTGTGATTTTAAATGCTGACAGGATCGATGAACGGGGTCAGGGTTTTGGCAGACGGTTGCGCGTATAATGTGGCGCAAGTGAGGATGGCACCCGGGAGGAATCACGTGAAAGCCCTTGGACTAATCATCGGAGTGATGCTAGCGATCGTGGCGCTTCCGCGCGGTGCTGCAGCTCAGCGCCCCGGCGCAACCGGTCAGAGCATGGGTCTTGAGATAAACGTGCAGGTTCGAACTCCGGATGGCAAACCAGCGCCCACAGGTATTCATATCGCATTAGAGCTCTCGGAAGGTGGACCGGTTGACGACTGCCAGACTCAGCCAGGCGGAAGATGCCATTTCATCCCCCCCACGACCGGGTCGTATCTTGTTCGGGTCAAGGAACCTGGCTACAAACAAAACGTAGCCCGAGTCGACCTCATTGGGAACCCCAAGGGGTACGCATCCCTCTCATTGGACCCGATTCCAGGCCAGGCTCCGCCCGAGGCGCCGAAAGATGCCACGGGTCCTTCCGTCTCTGCCGCTGACCTGGCAGTACCGGATAATGCTCGCAAAGAGTTTGACGCGGGGCAGAAAGCCCTGGAAGCCAAGGACCTCGATTCCGGCATAGCCCACCTGAAAAAAGCCATCGAGCTGTACGACAACTTCCCCCAGGCCTATACCACGCTGGGTGCGGCTTACGTCGAGCAAAAGAAGTTTGCGGAAGCCCAAACCGCCCTGGAAAAGGCCATTCAACTCGATCCCAAAGCTGTTGGGGCATACATCGAGCTTGGGGCCGCTCTGAATCAGCTGAAAGACTATCCAGGCGCTGTGACCGCTCTCAACAAGGGTTTGGAGCTGAACCCAGACGTTCCTGCGGCCGATTACGAGCTTGCCAAAGCTTACATGGCCCAGCAGCAGTGGCAGAACGCGGAGGCGCCCCTTAGGAAGGCGCTCGCCGCACAACCCGACCTAGCCGGCGCACATGTGATGCTCGGAAACGTGCTGCTCAAAAAGGGCGACGGTCCCGGCGCGCTCAGTGAGTTTCAGGCTTATCTCAAGCTGGATCCTAACGGGCCAATGGCTCCCGGGGTTCGCGACATCATTCCCAAAATCCAAGCGGCGATTGCGAAGCAGCAGCAAAAATAGGTTTGCCTGATAATCTCCGCCGTGACATGTTTGCCGCGGACCCTGCCTGTGGTCACTTTCGGTATTAGGCCACTGGCCGTTCGAGTGACGGCGCAAAACCGGGCGTCAAAAGCTTCGCCTCGCCGGACTCCGAGATCGCCATCACATCTTCGCAACGAAGTCCGTATTCTCCCACTACGTAGATTCCAGGCTCATTCGAGAAAGTCATCCCGGGTTTCAGAATGGTCTGGTTACCGTGAACGAGATACGGCGCTTCGTGTCCGTCCAGTCCGATTCCGTGTCCTAATCGGTGAGAGAAGTATTTGTACCCAGGGCCGAATCCGGCATCGACTACTTCTTTGCGTGCAGCGTCGTCCACCGAACCGCATTCACGCCCAGCCACGGCCGCTCCGAGCGCTGCGTCCTGGGCGCTCCGCACTACTTGAAATGCGCGCTGCAGCTTTTCAGGCGGCTTACCAATCACGCTTGTGCGCGTGACGTCTGATTCGTATCCCTCAACCTTAGTGCCTCCATCAATCAGAACCCCGATCCCTTCGCGCAGCACTTGTTCTTCGCGCGATCCGTGCGGCAGCGCGGCCGCCGTGCCAAACAGGACGATGGCATACCCCTCTAGGCCCACCTTCTTGTAAGCGCGCGTCACGAGCGCTGACACTTCCCTCTGCGTCATTCCCTCGCGCAGGGATGCGAACGTAGCCTTGTAAGCTTCACACGTCACAGAACACGCCAGCCGCATCAGCTCGAGTTCGTGGTCGCTCTTCTGCGCGCGGCACCCAACCGTCACTGGATTACCACTCGCATACTCGAGCGACGGCACCGCCTGGCGCAGTCCGTCAAAGAATACAAAACGTGTGGTTTCTTCGACGCCGACTCTTCCTGTGCGGATGCTGCGCTCCGCCATCCATTTCGCAATCAAAGCGTAGGGGCTCTCATCCTCCTGCCAGACGCGGACCTCGATCGCCCAGCGAAGCTGCTCGCGCAATCGTCCTTCTTCAAAGCCGGGGCAAATCATTAGAGGATCGCCCTCACGGGGAATCATCAACGCGACAAGCCGTTCGCTCAATCCCCAGGGAGTTCCGACGTAATACGCAAGCGTCGTCCCAGGCGTGACATAGAGCGCATCAAAGCGCGGATTCGAATCCGTCATTAGCTTCTGGGCATGAGCTATGCGGGCTTGGAGTTCATCCACTCGGATCGGCTTTACACGGTCGCCTAGAGGCTGCATTTTGTCGAACGCAGGCGGCAGCGGGGGCTGCGCTGCCGAGGCTGCGTCTTGCGACGCCTGTAGATGCGTCGCAGCACCTGGCTCCGTGCCGAGCAGAGCCTCCGCAGCAACTCCGCCGCTCACGATTGAGGCAGTCTTAAACCATTCACGGCGGGAAAGTCTCATTCAAATCTCCATTCAGGTTAACTAGTGGAAGTGCGAAATCAAGACTACATCGGTGACGGGAAAACCGTGAGAATAAACGATCTGCTTTCCGTCCGGCGAGAGCGCGTAACCCCAGACAATTCCAGGGCTGAAGGTCATAATCTGTTTAGGCGCCGCCGCTGCGGATCCTGTAGCGCCAATGGCCAGGGCCCACAAACTCTCTGACGCGCCATTACTGATGAGAAATAGGATTGCGTGCCCGTCTTTAGTCCATTCGAGGCTGCTTCCGCCCTCTCCGCCTAGACTAGCTCCGGGAGGCAGATCATAAGTGCTCCGGATTTCGCCGCTGTCGATCCCGATGATCGCTAACTTTGCGGGCTTGCTCAGGTCCGGGTGGTACGAAACAGCGACCGATTGGTTGTCAGGCGAAATCACAGGGAATTGAAAAAACTCCTTCCCCAACCGTACGGGCGTTCCGCCATCAATCCCCACTTTCATCAAATTCGCGGAGTCACCGGCCAAGTCTACATATAGCACCGTCTTCCCATCCGGTGAACACGTCGGCCATGCATCGGCGGTTCCGTTCGAAAGCTGTTTTAGATCGCCCGCATTCAGATCGCCGCGCCACAAAGCGACGCCCTGCTGCGGACGATTGAGGCCGAACACGATATGCAGGCCATCCCCGCACGACGATGGAAATAATGGCGCTCCGATACTGATTGGAAGATCATGCGCGTTCGAACCGTCAACGGAAGACGTTGCGAACTTCGTCGCGCCAGCCGCATAAAAACTATAGAGAATCTCACTCGGCGTGGGCCATGTGAGGCCGAAAACGCCGTCGGCGCGGCTGATTCCCGAAGTGATCTGCTTCGGCGGCGAAAAGGAAGCGGCGCTGCCCAACGTTGTTGTCCAAAGACTGCCTGTGAGGGTGAGTTGCGCTGTAGCGAGCGTCGCGCCATCAGCCGTGATGGTCGCGCCAGTGTAGAAATTCAAATCGTTCGTGATCCGGCGCGCCTCACCGCCCGGATAACTGACCTGCCAAAGCTGTGAGTTAAGCGAGGGCTTCTCTACAGGTGAGCCAAAGATAATCGCCGATCCGTCAGGCATCCACGTGATTCGCCGCGGGTATCCCCAATCGCGCGAGCCTAGACGCGTTTCCGCCCCAGTGTTCACGGCCACAGTTTCGACGGTGTATGTTTGGAATGAGCCCGCGTTCGATTTTGCAACGGCGATTCTCTGGCCATCCGGCGACCACGCGGGACCTTCGCTGGAAAACGCGGTCGGTTGATGCAATACCACGAGGGCGTGCTCCGATGTGCCGTCCGCGTTTGCAGTGATCAGGCTCGATGTCCCTCCTGTGCCCGATTGCCGAACGAATACGATCTGCTTGCCGTCAGGCGAAAAACTGACTGAGCTATCCACATCTACCACCAGTTCGCGCGGCGTGCCGCCCAGCGAAGGAACCTGGAACAGCTTTCCAAGTCCGGTTCCTTGCTCGCTTTTGACGAAGTACAAATAGTTTCCGTCGGGCGAAAAGGTGAGGCCTCTGAAATAGCCGGTCGAAGGAGACACCACTTGGGCTGTGCTCCCCGTGCCGACTTGCCGAACCCAAATGCTCGGCGCTCCATGTTCATCGGACATGTACGCAAGCCATTTTCCATCGGGCGAAATCGCCGCTCCATACGCATGCCCCGAGGACGAAACCGGTGTTATGGTCATTTGCGCGAACGACGTGACGGCATTCCGGCCGTTCCGTTCGTGAATAAACAAAAACAAAGCAGCACCGAGAGCTGCGGCTACGGACGCTCTTCGCAGCCATACGCTCCACTGAGATTTTGGTCCGACGGACGAACTTGCCGTCGCTGGAGGCACAGTTGTTGTCATAGCGGGCGTTGATATTGACCCCGATCCCGACGCCACCGCGGCCGGCCATGTTCGTGATGTGCCGCTGGGTGCTCGCGATGAATCTGTGTCGCGTTTCAGTCTCTTTAAATCGCCGCGCAGCTCGGCAGCTGTCTGGTAACGGAGATCTCGATCTTTCTCGATCGACTTGCCGATGATCTCTTCAAGCTTCGGCGGTAGATTTGGATTCAACGTGGAAGGCGCTTCCGGCGAGCGATTCAAGATCGCGTCAAAAATCACGGCAGACGTATTTCCAACGAATGCCGCCCGGCCGGTTCCCATTTCGTACAGCACGAGGCCCAAGCTGAACAAATCCGTCCGCGCGTCGAGTTCTTCTCCACGAGCCTGCTCAGGCGACATATACGCAACTGTGCCGAGTGCCGAGCCGGGGCTCGTCAGCATCAAGTTGTCTGTAGTCGGCTGTGAACTCGTATTTCCAGCACCTACTGCTTCCGCGATTCGGCGAGAAGCAGTTTGCTTCGCGAGTCCGAAATCGAGAATTTTTGTCTGTCCCCGCGCGGTCACGAAGATATTCGCGGGCTTGATGTCGCGGTGGACAATTCCGCGCGAGTGGGCGGCGTCCAGGGCATCGGCAATCTGCGTGCTAAATTCGAGAAGGGAATCAGTTGCCACCGGTTGTCCGCCAATTCGCTCGCGGAGTGTTTGCCCGTCCAGCACTTCCATCACGAGAAATGGTCGCCCATTGTGCTCGCCCACGTCGTAAATCGTGCAGATGCCTGGGTGATTGAGAGACGACGCGGCGCGCGCTTCTCGCTGAAATCGTTCGAGTGCAGCTGGATCGCGCGCAAGCTCTTCCGAAAGAAATTTCAATGCCACTTGGCGGCCCAGGCGGATGTCTTCGGCGCGATACACTTGTCCCATGCCACCGCTGCCGAGCGGCTCGATGATGCGGTAGTGCGAAATGGTTTGGCCGATCATGTGAATTGTCAGCGAGCAATCGTAAACAAGTCACCATTCGTGCGCAAGCCATGAAAATCGCAAAATCCCGAACCAGAATGAGGGTGTGAAGAAAAGGAGAAGGGAATCGCTTCAATTGCCACCATGTCTCGTCGGCTTGCTGACTCAGCGATCGTCCGCAGCCGTCTGCCGATTTGCGCGCAACTATTTTCGAACTCCGGTGTTCTACCGCTAGCAGTCGAATTGGGTGTTGAGCCTGATTAATACGCGATATTCCGTTTGAAAAGGAGATTTGCAATGCGCATTTCGAACGCTACGGGTGTGTTCGCTTCACTCCTCGCACTTTTCATGCTTTCAAGTTGTGGAGGCGGCGCTGGGACGGGTACGCCTCCTCCTACTCAGCAGACTGGCGGCATGTTCACGATTGGTACCGATAGTCCCACGCTACCAAGCGTCGTCTCAGTTCAGGTTCAAATCACGAGCATCACACTTACGGATGGCACCACTACCGTGAATCTTCTCAACGGGCCGCAGACCGTAGACTTCGCTAAGCTGAACGGCTTGCGCAGCCTTCTCGATCTAGAAGACGTTGCGGCCGGCACCTATACTTCGGCAAACATCACTGTAGGCACTGTAACGATTCAATACCTCGATACCACGCAGTCACCGCCTGTCCTTACGACGATTCCTGCGACGGTCGCGCCGATGACCGTAACTCAGGCTCTCAAGACCCCGCTTGTTCTCGCAGACAATGATCTCGTCGGCTTTTTCATGGACCTTGATCTGAAGCAATCCATTCAGACGGACATGAACGGCAACGTCACCGGCAATTTTACTCCCACGTTTGACGTGAAGGGTCTTTCCGTTGACGACGCCGATGCACAGATCGATTGCTTCTACGCCGGGGTGGTCAGCGTGAATCCTGCAGGCAATCAATTCGTAATTCAGGGACCGCGCGGCCGCCAGTTCACCGTTGATACGAGCGGCTCTACCAACTTTGACTCCAGCGAAATGCCCGCTAGCTACGATACAAATACGATTGTCGAAGTCTCCGGCACACTCAACCGTGTCACGCGTGACATCGTCGCGAGTGAAGTGGAAGTGGTTTCTACGGATCACTTCTTCGTCGAGGGTCTCGACACGTTTGTTCAATCGTCGAACGGACAGGCGAGCGCCATCAACGCATATGCCCGGGCTGAACTCCCCGATCTCGCCGGCTATCCGCTCGGGCAGATCGATACAATTCCGCTCACTGGCATGGAGAAGTACATGATCGCAGATCTTCACATTCCGCTCACCTCGCTGCTCTTTGGACCATCGAGCCAGTTGGCAGGGCAGCGAGTTCTCTTTGGCGGCAAACTCGATACGACCGTAAATCCGCCTGCGGTCACCGTTCATCGAGTCGTTTTAGAACGGCAAGGACAACGCGGTGACTGGGTTGTGGGAAGCACAAACGTCCAGAATGGCAACAGCGGCACGTTTAGCTTGAACGACAACTACCTCGCGGGGGTCTTGCTGCCTCAGCCCCTCACCGTGATGACGACCAATTTTACCAACTTCATTAATCTCAGCGGCCTTTCCGCTCTGTCCGGAAGCCAGCCGATCCATATACGCGTGGTCGGGTTCATTCTCATTAACCCGGCGGCGAACAATACACCGGTCATGGTCGCCCGATCCGTGGAGGCGCTGAACAACTAGCGAGGTTAGTTCCTGTTTGGTTCGAACTGTCAATACCGCCGCTGTCCCGCTCTCTCAGCAGGGATAGCGGCGGTTTTTTTTAAATTGTTCCGTGAATCTAGAAGTGCAGCCCCGCGCAGCGATCGAAGCTACCGCCACGTCAAATTGAAGAAGATCCGGCAGAATCTTAGGATGTAACTATTCCATCTTTGTCGCGAGCACTTGTCTTCCATGCACTTGAATTTCGATCGCGATGGGCGGACGCACCGCTGCTCCTTGTGCGATCTCCCCTCGAACCAGGCCCGCGGGTCCGCTGCCGTAGCGCGTCAGGTCAAAAACGGCTCGATTGCACGGGTCCGCAACCATCGGATGAGAACCGCGATAGTTATATTCGGTGCGAAGTTTCACCATATCCGTCACGAACTCCATCTCGCACGTGCCGTAAGGCTCTTGCAGCGAGAATCCCCAGTACACCCCGCCGGGCAGGTGGACCACCATCGCTGGTAGCGTCCTGGACGTCAGCGGATCGCGAAACATAAATTTCTTTGATGACCATGGCTTCGTGATCTCATCCGTCGTCGCGATCTCGCCCGGGCCTGTTGGCATGGTTTCTACAGCAGCCATCGATGTGCCGTCAGAAGCGACTTGATTGGCAGCCACCGTCGCAATCGGCTCGCTACCTTTTTCCTTTGCTGATGCGCCTCGCATCCACCAAATGGCGAATATACAAAGGATGAGCACACTACTAGCGGATAAAATCACCCAAAGCGGAGGCATGGCCGTGGAGGAAATCTCGGCAGGCGAGGGAATTTGTACCGTTGGAGGTGCCTCAGTCGACAGTCCCTCATCGCTCGGCCGCACTCCAGGAATTTTCGGCTGTTCCGGTCTGAAAGGGTTGTTATTCATTCCTTCTCCGGCCGCTGGGATTCCGGAAGAGAATATTCAGATTGAATTGGGCTGGAAGAAAACGCAAGACGAGAAGGCTGAGCAGTGTTAACCCTTACGTAAGCGCGTGGGCTGCAATATTTTCAGTGTCGCGCCCCAGCTAGGTGAACCGTTCTTACGCAGGTCGTTCCAAACGCACAGAGTGATGGGCCACATACTCGTGGAGATTTGCGAGGATTAATAACAGCTCCAGCATTCGATCCCGCTGCTCAGGATTTGGTTCCGCAGCGCCTTCTTCGAGATTCTTCACCGTCGCCAGAGCATCAGACAGCAGCCATTCCAGGCTGCTCGCCTTGACCAATTGCCCTTGGCGGCAGCTCTGCATCGTGTGGTCGGTACGAATAAACGCCTCATCCAGAAAGTGATCGAGGCAAAGTTGCTCACCCGCAAGGCTCTTCGGAATGAGGTTCGGACACCCGGCCCTCTGGCATTTTCCGGAAACAGCGGCTGTCATCTTCCACCCCGTATCCTCGCGGGGTTTCCCGCAAGGCATCTGCGAGAGAGACTAGCATGTTTTTCGAACGGCGCGCGCCAGTGTGCTCCAAAGTAGCAATACCTTTCAGAACGTCACAAAATATTAATCGTTCCCGAGCTCGTATTCAGTTCGACTCGCACCCCGCCGCCCCGCACCTTTCCCCGCAGCTCTCGTTGGCTCATCGTGCCTTCCACCGCAATCTCGTGCTTCGTTTCAATGTTTCCTGAGCTCGATCGAGCATAAAGGTCAAAAGCAGCTTCCGGCGGGAAGTTCACAGTAACGCTGCCCGAGCCCGTGCGCAATTTCCAATCACCAGTCGGCACTCCTTGCGCGTTAATCTCACCGCTGCCGGTCGTCACGCGCACGGCGCCCTTCGCTCCTTTAATTTCCACGTCGCCTGAGCCCGTTGAAATCTCAACGTCTCCAGCTGCGGTTTGCTCGAGCTTTACTTCTCCACTCCCGCTCGAGGCGTTCAACCCCCCCGCAATTCCAATCGCTCGAATCGTTCCGCTGCCTGAACTCACCCGCGCAGTGCCCTTGATCGAATTCAGCTCCACACCGCCCGATCCAGTGCGTGCTCGAACTTCACCGCCAATATTCGAGACCTTCAATTCGCCCGACCCGCTCGATGTTTCCACCGGCCCCGCGATGCCGTCGATCGATTCGTCTCCCGACCCTGATTCGGAATGCAGCTTCGTCTGCGCCGGGACAGTCACTTCGTAGCTGATCGAAATGTTGTGTTCGCGTTCGCGATCGTCGAAGTGCCCAATCCGAATCGTATTGCCGCTCTGCTCGATCGGCGGATTCGTCTCGATGTCGTGGATTCGCGCGCTGGCGTCGGCGCCCATCCACGAATGATTCGCGTGAATCGCACCGTGAACCTCCACTTTGCTGGAGTCGCCCGCTCGTACCGTAATATTTCCAGACCCGGTTTGAATCGTCATGTCG
>Ga0210387_10001751_pt1 | contig 16422 bp, 15 predicted proteins | sample IncBWC7OmetaG_FD_160108 | JGI IMG/M metagenome (GOLD analysis project Ga0210387, IMG submission 160108) | Forest soil microbial communities from Barre Woods Harvard Forest LTER site, Petersham, Massachusetts, United States - Inc-BW-C-7-O ...
CGCGGAAATCGAGCCCGGGAATCAGGTCGGTGCGCACGTCGTAGCCGAAGCTCGTGTTGGTGAGTCCTGTGTGGTGCGTGGCGGCCGCGCGCGCGAAGTCCCAGGTGATGGGATCGAAGTTGAGGGAGAGGAGCTTGATCTTCGTCCCGTTGTCGGGCGCCGTATCCGGACCGTCGCGGAACTTGGCCTCGATGTTCGTGGAGAGGCCAAGGGTCGCCGACTCTTGCGCCAGGTTGCCGAGATAGCCGACCGGGTTCTGGCCGTTGGCGAGCAGGAACGCGGTACTCGTGTGCGCCGCCGACGCGTAGTCGAACGTCAGCGTCGTTGTGATCGAATGTCGAAAGCGCGAGATGCCAAAGACCCCGGGGAACAAGCCGAAGAACGTCGGCGAGACCGAGAGGCCGTACACGAGGTTCTTGCCCTGGCTGACCCAGGAGTCGCCGGACAGCTCGGTGCGTTGGAGAAACGGCGCCTGGCCGTCGGCGTTCACGACCGAGACGCTGGGAACAATGTTCCACGAGCCCTGGAGCAGTGACGGGAGATCGATGCCCGTATCCCAGTCGAGCGCGGTCGCGTAGGATGTGCGATACGTGCGGGTCGTCGAGACCGTCGTGTCCCGCCCGTCGATCTTCGTCGGGACGTAGATGACATCGTTCACCGGGTAGTTGTTGTACTGATCCCGGACGCGGAACGAGTTGCGCCAGTTGAACCCGAAGATCTTGAGGGGCGTGTCGAAGGACGCCGAGGAGTTCCGCGTGTCGCGATTGCGGAGCGTCGAGTCGAGCTGGCCTTCCTGGGTGACGCCATAGAGGTAGGCGAAGTCGCCAGGCTGATCGAGCCCGTAGCTCTGCGCGTTTGTCGCCGAGAAGGACGGAGACCAGGTGAGCCAGGTACCAGCGCTCACCGGCTTCGACGTGATGCTGAGCGTCGGGAAGGTCCGGTCGAGTCGCGTTTGGCCCGGGTATTGGGTTTGCGTGCCGCCCAGACTCATCGACGCCGGTCCCACGTCCTGTTGATAATTGAGCTGGGAGTTGATGTTGGCGAGCGCCGCGTACGGGTTGAGATAGGAGTTCTGCTGGACGACCGTGCTCGTGACGTAGTTGATGTTGAGCTGCAGGTGCGAGTGCAGCGAGAAATCCTGCCGGTGGTTCCAGTAGATCGCCGTGTTCGTCGAACCGTCTTGCTGGGTGCGATAGTTCGCCGCGAGATCGCCATCCAGGAAGCGATCGAGCCACCGATACCGAAATTCTCCGTTGTACTGGGTGAACCCCGGGTCGCCGATGTCGGCGCGAGCGCCGCTTCGCCAGTCGAGCCAGGTCGTGAAATCCGCGTACTGGCCCATCACGAAGTAGTACCCGACGTTCTCGACGTGCCGGCGATAGGTCGGACTGTTGCGCAGCAGCTCGGTGAAGCCGAACCTCGGCGTCAGGATGCCGCTGCGCCGGCCACGCCGGAGGTCTTGAAACATGAACGGCAGCCAGAGTATCGGGACGTCGGCGATGTATAACACCGCGGGGCGAATCACCAGCACCTGTTTCGATACGTACTTGAGCTCACCACCTCGAATGTGATAATGCGGGAACGAGTCGTCGCAGGTGGTGATGTCGCCGTAGCGGCCGTAGAAGATGTTGTGGCCGCCCTTGGGCCCCTTGACCGTATCCCCTTGGTAGGCGGCTTTCTCGGCTTGAATGAACCATCGTTGGCCGCTTTGCGTGTAGTCGGTCGACACCGACGTCACCACCGCGGTATGCGTGCCGACGTCATACGTCAGCGAGTTGAATGAAAAGACGTCGCTCTCGTTCGAGGTCGGGTCGTGCAGGACGATGGTATCGCCTTTGGCAAAGACGCGCTGCAGACTGTCGTTGTATTTAATGTTGTTGCCGATGATCAGGGTCGTGTCGCGGTCGACGGCCGCGCGGCCGACGTTAATGCCCCGCTCGCCCTCGATCTGGAGCTCGTGCGACGCGGCATCGAGATGCGCCTGACGCCCCTGGTAGCGCGTGTGCGAGTAGCCGTCTTTGTCGAGGAGCAGATTGGTCATTGAGTCGGGCTCGACCCAATGCACCGTGTGCTTGATGCTGTCGGACGCGTAGAGCTTGCGCACCGAGTCCGCACGGATCGAGTCCCGATTCACGCGGCGCGCGTTCGGGTTGTTGGGATATTGCTGCGGGATATTCGACGGCGGTGGCTGCCCCGGTTGCTGGGCCGATACCCACGCAGGCGCGAGCGCAGCCACCGCTGCAAGCGCCGTGAGCAGTTTCACGCGGTGATCAGGCGCTTCTGTTGCACGTCGTCTTCGCCCTTGTGCTGGCGACGGTACACGACCGCCGACAGCACAATGCTCAATTCGTACAGCACATAGAGCGGGACGGCCATGGCCAGCGTCGTCCACACGAGGTCACCCGGCGTCAGGAACGCGCCCACGAACACGCAGAGCACAATCGCGTGCCGCCGATACTTGCGGAGGAACATGGGCGACACGAACCCCAGCGCGGTCAGCACGAGAATGACGATCGGCAGCTCGAAGGCGATGCCGAACGCGAGTGACATCGTGAACAAGAAATCGAAGTACTCGTGCACGCTGATCATGGGCTGCAACGACGCCGACTGGAAGTTGAGCAGCCATTGGAGCGCGAGTGGCAGCACGCCGAAGTAGGACAGGGACACGCCGCAGAGAAAGAGCGCCGCCGCGCCGATCGCGACCGGCAGGACGAGTTTCTTTTCGTTCTTATGGAGCGCCGGCGACAGAAAGGCCCATGCCTGGTAGACCACGACCGGCGAGGCGACAATCACGCCCAGGACGATCGACAGCGTCACGTAGATCATGAACGAGTCGGTCGGGTGCGTGTAGACGAGCTTCTGACCCTTTGGGAGATACGGGAGGATCGGGCGAGACAGGATCTTGATCACGTCGACCTGCGTGAGCGCCCCGAACGAGAGCGCAACGGTGATCATGACCGCGGCCAGCGACCAGATGATGCGCCAGCGGAGCTCCTCGAGGTGATCGAGGAACGGCATCTCGGCGTTTGGCGTGCGCGGGCTAGACGATTTCTTCACGGCTCGAAGAGACCCTACTTCAGGGTTCGCAGCCGATCCTTGGCGAGTACCGCCTCGTCCGACCGCGGATACTTGGACACCACCTGCTGGAGCGCCGCCCGGGCCGCCTGCACTTTGCCGGCGGTGACGAGCGTCAGACCGTGCTTGTACAGCGCCGTCGGCGCCCGCTCGGACGACGGATAGCGCTGGACGACCAACTGGTACACCGAATCCGCTGCCGCGGTGTTCCCCTCGCGATCGTACGAGTCAGCCACGTAGAACTGCGCGTCCGACGCTACGTCCGCATTCGGGTACTGCTTGAGCAGATCGGTCAGCGCCGAGCGCGCCGCACCCGTGCTACCCCGGCGTAGTTGATCCAGTGCCAACTGGTACAGCTCATTGGGGCCTGGCGTTCCAGCCCCGCCGCCTGGCGTGGCCGCGGCGGTGGTCGCCGGTGGCGTCGTGGCGACTACGGTACGGCCACTGTCCACCCCACTCGCCACGGATGGCGTGGTCCCGACTGGCTGGCCCGGCGTGCCTTGGGCCGGTTGCTGCGTGAATGTGCCGCGCTGCACTTCCAGTCCCGCTCGCAGCTCTTGCAGGCGCCGTTGGCTCTGGCCGGTCAGCTCCTGGATCTGGATGAGTTGCTGACCCATAGAGTAGACAGAGCCCTCGACATCGCCCTGGAACTTCGTCAGGCGTGTGCCGAGGTCCCCCAGGGAGTCACCGACAAGGCCCAGCTGCTCGATGACTCGATCGAGCTGCGCCTTGCGCACCGAGTCGGATTGAGCCGACTGCGCTTGGTATTGCTGCAACTGCGTCTGCAGCAAGCGGACGTCCTCGCGCGTCGCGAAACACGCCCCGGCCGCGAGGATCACGGCCGGGATCATGCACCATCGAGCGATTGACCTACCGGTCACTGACCCGACGTGCGGAGGTTATCGCCGCCGGCGGTGATTTCGAACTGGTCGTTACGATTCTGCGCCCACGCGCCTTCGTCGTGGCCCTGGGCGACTGGACGCTCTTTGCCGTATGAGATCACGTCGATGCGTGAACCGTCGACGCCGTGATCGGTGAGATAGCGCTTGGCGGCAGCGGCGCGGCGCTGGCCGAGGGCGAGGTTGTACTCGTCGGAGCCACGCTCATCGCAATTGCCCGCGACCTTGATGCGCAGTGACGCGTTCGCATTGAGAATCGGGATCTTCTGATCGAGCGATGCCTTGTCCTGATCCGTCAGATCCGACTTGTCGAGATCGAAGTAGATCATCGCCGTGATCGTATTGCGCGCCGCGGCGATGGCGGCGGCGAGCCGATCCTGCTCGGCGCGCAGACTGTCCGCGGTCCGCTGCGCGCGCGCGATCGAATCCCGGCGCGCTTGATCGATGCTATCGGTGTTTGGGCCCGAGGGCGCGGGAGCCGCTGCTGGCGCCGGGGCCTGAGGAGCCGGCTTACTCCCGCCGCAGGCAGCCGCTACCGCCGCCGCGATCAGCATCAAGCTTAAGGGAACGACGCGTGACAAGCGGGTCATTGCTTTACTCTCCAGAGAAAGGAAAACGGAAACCAACACTTAGCCCCCTCAGGGGGATGGCACGAGTGCGCGCGACCAGGCCGCGAGGCGTGCCTCGCTGCCGAACGTGAGTTGCCGCACGCGGCCCGACTCGACATCCAGCACCCATAATTCATGCACACCAGATCGCGACGATGTGAACACCAAGTGGCGACTGTCCGGCGCGTATGATGGATCTTCGTTGCGGCCTTCGCTCGTGAGCTGCTTGACGCTGCGGTCGCGGAGACTGATCGTCTCGACTTGGAATATTCCACCGATCCACGATCCGAAAGCGACTGACCGACCATCGGGCGACCAGTCCGGGCCCTCACGATAGAACTCGCCTCCGAACTCGAACGGCGTCAATAACTCCGCGTTCGTCCCATCGAAGTCGGTAATATATATCTCCGGGTGTCCGGAGCGACCCGAGGTGAACGCGATTTGTTGGCCGTCGGGGCTGAACGTGGGCTGCGTATTGTCCGTGCCATGACCCACGGTGATCCGTCGCGCGGCATCATTCGAGAACGGATTCGCCGCGAACAGGTCGGTACCGACCTCGTCACCGTGCGCATAGACGACCCATTTGCCGTCGGGCGTGAACACCGGCGCACTGTTGAGTCCGCCTGGGGTGCCAACAAGATGCCGCGTCCCGCCGTTCGTCAGATCCTGTATGACGATCTCCGTGCCCGCCTTCGTGAACACGCTATACGCGATGTAACGGCCCGACGGATGCCAGGCGGGTGACATGGCGCCTTCTTTAGGGCTCAGCGCCTTCACATCATAGCCGTCGGCATCGCAGACATAGATCTGGCCATCGCGCACGAAGAGCACGCGGGTCGCGGCGATGCCTCGAGTTCCCGTGATCGACTTCTCGATCTCGTCAGAGGCGGCGTGGAGGGCAAACCGCCATTCCGGCGTCCCGACGGTCGCGGGAACCGCGAAATCGCGCGTCACGAGAATCTTCTGGCCGCGGACATCGTGCACGAGGACGTGGAGCGCCGTCGGGCCAAGAAATCCCTGAACGATCGCGGCGGCTCCGAGCTTCGCGAACAGCGCATAGTTCACGTTCGCCGTGGTCACGCCGACGTTGCCGACATTCTGGATAGTCGTGAGGCGATCGCCGTAGTCGAGATCGCGCTGGATGATCGCCTGGGCCGAGTCTCCACCGACGCCCAGCATCGGAAGGACGACGACCCCCGGGCGGGTACCGGGCGAATACTGTAAGCCAATGTGGACGCCCTTGGTGCTGTCCTGCGCGTATGTCGTGCCGGCGGCGGCTGACAGAAGCACCAGCGCGGCCGCGGTCCGAATTCCCAATATTCGCATCACTCAGTGAAGAAGGCGGGGATCGAAGCTGAAATACACCGGAAGCACGTCGTCATGGAACCCGTCAGGTAGTGGGCCCAGCGCGCCAGCCGCTTTCTCGATGGCGCCACGCGCCTCGAGATCAAACGCATAATCGCCCGACCGGGTCCGAAACTGCACCCCGGCCACCGTCCCATCACGACGGATCAAAAAGAAGACCACCGCGCGCAAAGCGGTGCTCGGATCATCGGGTTTGAAGTTGAGCGCGACCTGCCGCACGATGTTATTCAGGTATGCCGGATATGGAAAGTCTATCCCCTGATCGAGTTGCACGGTCGCGACGTCGGTGCCCGTCCCCCCCTGGGGACCACCCTGCGCAATCGGCTGCTGCACCGACGGCTTGGGCGGCGGTGCCGTCGTGGGCGTCGCCCTCTTCGGCTTCGGCGCCGCATCGGGCGTCTTTGGCGTGAACGTCGGCACGACGGGTGGCGGCTGCGTGAGAGGCGGCGGCGCGACCGGCTCCGGCGTGGGCGGCGGCGGTGGAGTCGGCGTTGACGGAACGATCCCGATCTCGCGCGTCGGCCCCGGTGGCGCCGCGAGGATGTTCACCCGGTAGACGGGTGGCATCACCGACGGCGACCGGTTCGCGAGGAATACAAGCGCCGCGACGAATCCCACATGTAACAGCGCTGCCACACCGAACGAGCTCCCCATGGGAGCTTCGCGCGATGTCACTGCTTGATCTCCTCCGGCTCGGCCACCATGCCGATGTCGGATACTCCTGCGTTGCGCATCACCGCGAGCACCTGGACCACTGTGCCATATGGGACGCCGGCATCGGCCCGGAGATACACACCTTCTTTGCCGCGCTGCGCCGCCAACGCTTTGAAGCTCGCGCGGAACTCGGCATACGAGAGCTTCGTCTCGTCGACCGTGATTTGGCCCGCGTGGTCAACGGTTACGACGAGGCCACTCTTTGGCTCCAGCGGCTTGGCTTCGGCTTTGGGGAGGTTCACGTCGACGCCGCCCTGCATGATCGGGGCAGTGATCATGAAAATGATCATGAGCAGCATCATCACGTCGATCAGACTGACGACGTTGATCTCCGCGTTTATCGCGAGGCGTTCACCACGACGACGACTGGCCACTACACACGACCTTCGCGAACGGCGAGCGCGATGACTTCCGAGCCGAACGCCTCAAGCTGATTGTCAAACCGATTGAGGCGGTTCGCATAGACGTTGTATCCGAATACCGCCGGGATGGCCACGCTGAGGGCCGCGGCCGTGGCAATGAGTGCTTCAGCCACACCTGGCGCGACCGCGCCAATGTTGCCGGATCCATGTGCCGCGAGACCGATAAACGCGTCGATGACGCCCAGGACGGTACCGAGCAGGCCGATGAGCGGGCTGACCGATCCAATGGTGCCGAGCGATGGAATGAAATGGGCCACGCGATCACGCTCCTCGTTCGTCTCGGCGTCCAGCAACAGGCGCATCGCCTCGACTTGAGCGACGGTGACCGCCGTGGCGCGCGCGGGAGGAGCCGCGACCGCGGTGCCGCCTGCCCCCGGGATTGCGACTTGGCCGCTGGGGCGCCCCGACGCTTGGATGAATTGGGCCGCGCGAGCGAGAATGCGCGTATACGGGTTCGAGACCGACCGGGATGCCAAGGCCGCCGCCTGCTCGAAACGCTCGGCGTGTTCGAAGCGCGTCAGGAAATCCCGGCTGACCCGATCGAGTGACGCGAACTGGCGCCACTTCGCGAACATGATGGTCCAGCTCAGTAACGAGAGCGCGACGAGGATTCCCAGAATAATTTTTGTGACCAGGGTCGAGGCGATGATCAGCCCGAGTGGCGACGTCGGGATCGCTGAACCAATCTGGGCGAGAATCATACGGCCTCGGCGGCCCGCTGCCGGGCGAAATACTGGAACGTCTCGGCCAGCCCGGCATCGAGTGACACCGTCGGCCGCCATCCCAGGAGCTCGACGGCCTTGGCGATCACGACCGTCGAGCGTTGTTGCTCACCCGTGCGCGCCGGAGCGTGCTCGATGGGAGCCGTCGCCTTCGCGGCGCGATTCAACCCGCGCGCCAGATCGAGCACGCTCGTCTCGACGCCCGTGCCGACGTTGAATCCGCGCGCGTCGAGCGCACCGGCGGGCGGCAGGTCCCGCGTCGCCGCGGCCAGGTTGGCCCGCGCGACGTCCTTCACGAACACGTAGTCGCGCGTCTGTCGTCCGTCTCCAAAGACCGTCAGTGGTCGACCCTCCAGAATGCGGGTACAGAATATCGCCACCACGCCCGCCTCGCCGTGCGGGTCTTGTCGCGGCCCGTAGACGTTGGCGTAGCGCAACGCGACCGTGTCGAGGGCGTGCAGTCGAGCGTAGTACGCGAGGTAGTACTCGGCCGAGAGCTTCCCGATCCCGTAGGGCGATTGCGGGTCTTTCGGCGCCGTCTCGACCGTGGGCGGCGACACGAAATCGCCATACAACGCGCCGCCGGTCGAGGAGAAAATCACGCGCGTCCGGCCCGCGCCGCCCGAGGCCCGCACCGCTTCCACGATGTTGAGCGTGCCGAGCACATTGATGGCCGCGTCGTGCACGGGATCGGCGACGCTTTTCCGCACGTCGATCTGCGCGGCCAGATGACAGATCACATCGAACCGGCCGTCGCGCACCAAGCGGATCGCGTCGGGGCTCGTGACATCGATGTCGACGAACGTCGCGGCATCCGGGACATTTTCGCGGCGGCCGCTCGAGAGATTGTCGGCGACGGTGACGTCCCACTGGGCCGCAACGAAGGCGTCCGCGACATGGGATCCAATGAATCCTGCGCCGCCCGTGATAAGTGCGCGTTGCGTCACTGGTGCTCGTCGACGCCGAAGAGATAGCGCGCGGCATCGACGATGCCGAGCCCGCGACCGTTGGCGGCCGCGGCGCGCAGACGCACCGACGGCTCGTGCAGGAATTTGTTCATCAGGGCCTTGGATAAGTATTCGATCGCTTCGCGTTGCTCAGGGGTCACGTCGCCGAGGCGGCGGAGCGCCGCGGTCACTTCGGCCTCGCGGAGTCGCTCCATCGCCGCGCGGACGTCGGTGACCACCGGCACGGCGGCGAGTCCCGCCAGCCACTGCCAGTACTTCTCGACCTCGCGCTCGATCAGCTGCTCGGCCGTCGGGAGCTGCTCGCGGCGGCGGTCGAGATTCGCGGCGACGACGGCGCGGAGGTCATCCAGATCGTAGAGGAAGACGTTGTCGAGCGTGCCGACGGCCGGGTCGACATCGCGGGGGAGCGCGATGTCGAGAATGCACAGCGGCCGGCCGCCGCGAGCGGCGAGCGCCGGGCGGACGTGCTCGTCCAACACGATCGGATGCGGCGCGGCGGTCGAGCACAGCAGGAGGTCCACACCACCCAGGCGCTGCCAGCACGCGTCATAGTGAATCGCGGTGGCTCCGTGTCGTCGCGCGAGCGATTCGGCGCGCTCAAAGGTGCGGTTGGCGACCAGCGCGGCCCGAACGCCTTCGTTCACTAAGCATTCCAGCGCCAACTCCGCCATGTCGCCGGCGCCAAGCACCATGGCGCTGCGGCCGGCGAGTGTGCCGAAGATCTGCTTCGCCAGTTGGACTGCCGCCGAGCTCACCGATGCGGCGCCCCTCCCAATCGCCGTCTCCGTGCGGACGCGGCCCGCGACGCCGAGGGCGGATTGGAATGCGCGATTCAGCATCGGGCCGGATTGGGGGCGGCTCACCTCCCAGGCGTCGCGCACCTGGCCTCGGATCTGCGCTTCGCCGAGGATCATCGCGTCGAGGCCGGCGGTGACGCGCATCAAATGCTGGACCGCTTCGCGGTCTCGCCGAACGTAACCCGTCTTCGCTGCCTCTTCGCCAAGGAGGGACCAGATCGCCGGCACGGCATCGTGCTCGCCCTCGACGACGTAGAATTCCGTGCGATTGCACGTGGAGAGCAGAACGGCTTCGCGCAACGAGGTTTGCGCCCGCAGCGTCTCGAGCGCCGGCAGTGTGGCGCTCGTGTTGAAGGCGCAGCGTTCGCGCACCTCGATCGGCGCGGTCCAGTGGCTTACTCCGACGACGATTACTGACACTCGACGCGCTCGCAGAAATCAGGGCCGACGAGCTCGCGGTCGACCTGGCGCCAGGCGTCCGTGCCGCCGGCATCGAGTACTTGACGGCGCAGCGCGATCAACGCCGTCAGCGCGGTCACATACCGGCGATCGAAACGCTCGGCGATCGCATCGCGGATGCGAGTGGCCGCGGTGGGAACACCACCGACAGAGACACCGATGACGAGCGGTCCCGCGCGGTGCATCGCGACGCTGACCCAATCACCTTCGGCCGGCTCGTCAGCGACGTTGACGAGGCGCGCCTTGGCATGGGCGTCAGCGGCGACCCGCGCGTTGACCTCGCGCCGATCGGTCGCGGCGACCACGAGCGTCGCGTCGCTGATATCGGTCGACTCATATTCGCGTTCGCTGACGCTCACGCGTTCATGGGCCGCGAGGTCGTGCATTGCCGGGCACAGTGCAGTGGCCACAATGCGCAGGGTCGCGCCACTATCGAGCAGTGCCGCGGCTTTCCGGTGCGCCACGGGCCCGCCACCCACGATCAAGGCGCGGATGCGCTCGCCGTCCAGGACCAGCGGGTAGGCGCTCACAGGAACACCATCAAATAGGCGCTCACAGGAACTGGCCGGGCCTCGCCGCCATCGCTCGCGCCGCGACGTACGACGCGAGAATGAGCGCGAACGCGACGCTGGCGATCACGGCCGCGCGACGCGCGCGCCATCCGCCGACGAGACGGCCGAGCGCGAGCGCGGTCGCGGCGATCCAGGCGCCGACGCCCCAGACGATCTGCGGAATATTATCGGCGCCATAGGTGGCCGAGTACGAGACGGCCAGCGCCACGCCAGCCGTGAGGCCGAGCCAGGCGGCGATGGCGCCGACGTGATTGACGCGGTCGAGGGTTTCGAGCGGCGGGAACAGGCGGAAGACCGACGTGAAGCGGCGAGACCGGAGTTGGTGGCGCTCGACCAAGTACATCGAGCCGGCGGCCGCGGCCGTGCCGAATGCGGCGATGCCCGCGAATGAGAGCGCGATGTGCGCGGCGAGCCAGGCGCCGCGGACACCGGTCGGGAGCGCGGACGTGCCGGCCCCGACGCCGAGGATCGCCGCGGCCGCCGTCGCGAGCGCGGCGAGTGGCGCGGCGACGAGCGTGAGCGTGACCTCGCGCGTCGCGTATTCGACGACGAGCAGCGCCGTCGCGAGGGCGAGCGCCGCGAACGAGAGCGCCGGTCCGAGGCCCGCGAGGGGCAGCTGACCCGACACACGAGTCGCGCCGACAATCGCCGCGGCGTGCAGGACGACGCCAATGGCGAGGACCGTCAGTACCGCGCGAACGGGTGCGCCAATCGGGCGCGCGACGGGTGTCGCGGCAAGGGCCGCGGCACCCGCGTAACACAGGACGGCACAGTAGAGGGCGGTCGCGATCACCCGGTCTAATCTAACCAGGCCCGACGCCCCCTACTACCGCACTTAGGGCATTTTCGCGGTGAGGCGCGCGTCGGCGCCAGCCGAAATGGCCGGCATTGTTTGCGCGATCACGACGGCGGTCGAGCTGTGCGCACCGACGCGCACGACCTGAGTGGTCGCGATGTCCTGCTCGGGCAGCCAGAGACCCGAGAGCTCATCGCGCGTGCGCGGACGCAGCAGCGTGAACTGGTCGCCGACGTGCACGCCATCGCGCTCGGAGGCATTGAGCACGACATAGTAGCCGATGGTCGGTTGGACCGGGTTGCTCGAGACCCAGAGGACTTTCGCCTTCACACCGTCCGTGACGGCGACCGCGCGCTGGCCGACGGGCGGATACTTCGGCGCCTCCATCGGCACGACGAGCTGGTTCGGCTCGACTTCCGCAAATTGGCGTTCGAGGCGAACGGACGTTGCCTCGCCTGGTCCACCAGGGGCGACGACTGTGACTTCGCCCGTTGGGATCAGGACCTGGCCGTACGCCTCGAACTCGGGGCCAAGGGATTCGATCGCGAGGTGCATCCCAGGCGTCGGCGTCACGCCAACGGGCATCTTCACGTACAAGACTTCGTCGATGACGTAGTCCGACCGTGGTTCGATCACCTCTACGCCCGGGACTTCGCTCGACGCGATGATGTAGCCCGCGTCACGGGGGCCACCTGGCCGATCGATGTAGGGCGCGGCATCGTGCTCGCCCTTGCGGACCTGCGGGCGACCGCCGCGGTCGTTCCCGACCAGGATCGGGCGTGACAGAATGGTCGGCGACGGCGCGGCAGGCGCCGGCGCGGGGGCCGCCGCTTCGGCCGGCGTGCTATCGACCGGGACGATGCGGTTTCCGACCGCATGTTGTTTCACCGTCACACCGCCACACGCGGCAACGGCCAGCAGGATGCCCGCGGCCGCGAGCTTCTCAAGTCTCATCATCGCCTCTCCTCTGGGACTGGCTATTCTGTATCCAGACGACGAGACCGGGGTGGACGAAACTACCGGTCACACTTCCCGGCGAAGCTCGTCGACCGCGGCCTTGAGCTGCGTCGCCAGGACGCACTCGGTCCTGAGGGTCTCGGCCAGGGCCTCGGCTTGCTTCATCTGGAAGCCGAGCGTACCCGACCGCTCGAGGACCTGGTCGACGAGCGCGCGCTGGCCCGCCAGGACCTCGAGGGTTGAGCGGACGGACTGTCCCAGCGCGTCGGCGCGGGCAAGACGGGCCTCGAGCTCGTCCAGCTGACGCCGCCGGTCGGCGAGGTCCCTCATGGTGCCGTTGGCCGTGACCAACTCGGCGCGCGTGGTCTCCAAGGTCGCTCGCGCTTCCTCGATCTGCTGACGCGAAGACGCGATCGACTGGACATGCTCGGCGGTGCGCTCGGCGATCTCGGACGCGTGCTTGATCTGCGCTTGCACGGCGTCGATCATCGCCTGGCGGCTCGTGATCTGCTCCAGCGCCTGGGCGGCCTCGGTCTGTGCTGCTTCCCACTTGGCCAGCAGCTCCTCGAACCGCGCCATGCGCTTCTCGACATCGCCGAGTGCGGCGACGCGCCCTTCGAGTCCCTGCACGATCTGCTCAGCCGACGCGGCCTGGGAGCTGGCCGTGCCGAGTTGCGTCGCAATACCCCGGGTGAGATCCTCGAGGCGCTGCGCCGCATCGGCGGCTTCGCGGCGGACTGCTGACGCCTTGGCGAGATGCTCGGCTGCTTTGTCGAGGGCCCCTTGCCGTTGCTCGAGCTCTTGACCGAGGAGTCGCATACGCTCGCCCAACCCGTCGAGCATCTGGGCTCGCGACTCGAGCGTTTCCATCGTGCCGTTCACGGCCCGCATGCGCCGCTCGGCCGCCTCGACGGAGGCCGAGACGGACGCGATGGTCGCCGCGACGCGTTGGGCCTCGGAGGCTTGGCGTGACAGATCGGTGAACCGCGCCTCGGCCGACTCCATCCGCTGGCGGACGCCTTCGCCGCGCTCATCGAGCTGCGCGACCGAGGACTCCAACTCGCCGACTTTCTGGTGCAACGCGTCGACCACTTCTCGGCGGCTCTCGACCGCGGTCGTCGACGCCGTCAGCGCCTCGACCTGGGCGCCGAGCGCCTCGGCCGCGGGCCGCATGCGCTCCAACTCGGCGACGTGCTCCTTGAGGATTACCATCCGCTGGTCGGCATCCGCGAGGTAGCCATCGATCTCGGTCTGGCGCTCGCGCAGCTTGGTCATCTCGGTGTACGCGGCGCGCACTTGCTCGAGGCCATCGCGGATCGACTCGTGTGCGCCATTCAGGGTCGCCATATCGCGGGTGATCACCTCGACCACCGGGCGGACCTGCTCGACGCGGTCCATGCGCGTCGACATGTCGGCCAGCGACCGTTCGACTTGCGCCACGTCCTGGGGCACCGTCCGGAGTCGTTCGGCGGTCAACGCGATCTTGTTGATATCTTCGCCGAGCGATCCGATCTGCGTCGCGAGCTGCCGGGCGCGGGCCTCGGTGTCCGCGACCGCGCGGGTCGCGGCATCGAGCGATGACACGCGCGTCTCGCATTCCTTGACGCCGCCGCGCAGCTCGGCGATGCGCTCGCTGACCGCGTCGAGCGTGCGATTCTCGAGCTCGAACCGTTCGGCGCTGGTCCGCATCTCGACCCGGAGGTCGGAGAGTGTGCGCGTCGCCTCGCGCTCGGTTTCATCGAGCTGGCGTTGGTTGGCGGCGATCTCCTCGGCCCGCGCGATGACGGCGGCGTGCGTCGCCTGCACCTCGGCGAGCTTCGTGTCGAGCGCGGTCAGGCTGCGCGTCTGCTCATCTTGCTTCCGCAACGACGCGTCGAGCTGGCCGGTGAGCGAGACCACGTGCGAGACCTGGTTGGCGGCGCGGTCGACGACGTCGCGCTGTTGCTCCAGCACGGCGGTCTTCTGCGCCACTTGCTCGGCGATCGCCTTGAGGACGCCGAGCTGGTGTTGCACGTTCGGAATCCCGCTGGCGATGCGGAGCAGCGACTCCAGGGCCTGTTCGGCGGCCGACGCGCGGCGCTCGATCTGGTCCATTTTGCTGCCGGTCGCCTGATAGCGCTGGTCCACGCCGTCCAAGCGCGAGGTCGCGTGCTTATGGGCGCGCAGCACATCCTCATGCAGCGCACGCAAGCGCCCGACGTTGTCCGTCAGGTCGCGCATCTCGCCCGTCATGTTGTCCGCCTCACCGCGCAGCGCATCGAGTCGCGGTTGGAGCGCGAGGAGACGGTCGAGTTGGTCGCGGAGCTCGAGCGCGGCGTCGACCTTCGAGATCAACGTGCCGCAGGCGCCGCGTACGCGCTCGACATCGGCGTTCGCCGAGGCGAGCTGTGACTGCGAGCGTTCCTGGGCCGAGCTGAGTCGGGTGGCCTGTTCTTGCATCGTCGAGAGCTGCGCGCCGACCGCGTCAGCGCCCGCGAGCTGTGCCGCGAGTCGCGTCACGCGGTCCTCGAGCGCCGACACCGCCGCTGCCCGCTCGTCAAGCGCGCGGAGCGCCGCCGCCGCGCCCTCGGCGCGTTGCACGAGCGCTTCCAGCGCCGCGACGTCGTAGGATGGGGCGGCAGGGGCCGCGTGACCATTCGACCCGTTTTCCAGGCCGCGCTTCTTGAGGTTCGGCATCCCAATCATGGAGCTCTCGGGCGATTGTGTGGCGAGGGGCGCGCGCGTCGCGTGCGATCGGCACACTCATGACGGCTCGCACCGCACGCCGTCACGTACACTTACGACCACGGAAAACTTGACCGGCACACAAGCGTTAGGTGGCGTAAAACGAGCGGTGCGACTGTTACATGCGACGTCAACGGCACGAAACGCGACAGCGCGAATTACGGCTATCGAATTATCGATTTCACGTATCGGCGGCCCGTGAATTCGAACCCAAGACGTTCGTAGAACGCGTGAGCGCCGGCGCGACGCAAGGCGGTCGTTACGACCACACGTTCGGCGCCGCGTTCGCGCGCCCAATGCTCGACCGCGGTGACCAGCGCGCGGCCGACGCCACGGCCGCGGGTGTCTTCGCGGACGACGAGCGCGGTCAGCAGCGCGCGGGGCGCGTCCTCGACCAGCGACCAGACGATTTGCGTGGTCGCTATGCCGAGGAGGCCGGTGTCATCAGAGGCGACCAGCGCTTGGCCGTCGTGTGAGAGCAGGCGGGCCAGGCGGGCGGGGATCGGCACGGCTGGCGTGGGGTGCTCGAACTGGGCGAACAACACGGACATCGAGGTGGCGTCGGCCGCGGTGGCTGGACGGACGAGGGGCATACTGTCAAAATACGTGGTATGGCAGGCGTAGCAGCTTTCGCCGCGGCCTCGGCCGCGCGTGCGCTCGATGGTCTGTTGTTCGCGTTCCGCAAGGCAGACGCGACGGCGGCCGTGCGTGCCCTGCCCCTCCGACAGATCGGGATCGAGGCATCACCGCTGCTTGCGCGGCTGGAGCGCGCCGGTGTGGTCAAGGCCGGTGCTGATCCGGCGACTCGATACCTCGATGAGTTCGCGCTCCGCGCGTACCAGACGAACCAGCGACCGCGCGTGCTCGTCGCGTTGGCGCTTGCCGGCGCGGCCATGCTCTTCGCGCTGGGCATGATGTTCTTTATGAGGCGATGAGCCGCATCGCGTCGCGGTCCACCCATTCTTGATCGTGGAACTGCTCGCCCCACTCTAACGGCGTGACGTTGCGATACTCGCGCATCGTCTCGTCTTCCACGAAGCGCAGGCGTTTGCGGAGGGAGGCGTGGACGTTGGGGTCGCCGCCGTGATCTAACAGTAGGCGTGCCATCGAGGAGCGCCGTCCGACGCGGTACGGCTGCGATACGACGCAGCCGAAGAGTGGCGTGTGGCCGCCGAAACCGTCGGCGTCGATCGCGGCGCGGAGATTTACATCGGCACCGTGCGCGAGCAGCCACTCGGCGATTTCGATCTCGTCGTTGTCGACGGCGAGATGCAGCAATCCGCCGCCCGCGAGTGGCGTCCCGTGGAGCGCCTTCGTGTGATCGGCATCGCACCGGCCGGTTGG